>Ga0079306_1000360_pt1 | contig 45478 bp, 39 predicted proteins | sample Methanotroph_Enr_FD_79181 | JGI IMG/M metagenome (GOLD analysis project Ga0079306, IMG submission 79181) | Enriched soil microbial communities from Old Woman Creek wetland in Ohio, USA - Methanotroph_Enrichment_5 | ecosystem: Environmental > Terrestrial > Soil > Wetlands | place: USA: Ohio... | reverse complement strand
GAGGCCGCCAACTGGGGCCTGGTGATCTACGACGAGGTGCACATGCTGCCCGCGCCGGTGTTCCGGGCGGTGGCGGAGCTGCAGGCCAAGCGGCGCCTGGGCCTCACGGCCACCCTGGTGCGCGAGGACGGCAAGGAGGAGGACGTCTTCAGCCTCATCGGCCCCAAGCGGGTGGACGTGCCCTGGAAGATGCTGGAGAAGGACGGCTTCATCGCCACGGCCCACTGCCTGGAGATCCGCGCCCCCCTGCCCACGGTGGAGCGCATGGAATACGCCGTGGCCGATCAGCGGCAGCGCTTCCGCATCGCCTCCGAGAACAGCCTGAAGCTGACCATCGTGGATGAGCTGCTGGCGGGCCATCCCACCGACAACGTGCTGATCATCGGCCAGTATCTCGAGCAGCTGCGCATCCTGGGCGAGCGGCTGGGGGCGCCCGTCCTCACGGGGCAGACGCCGGAGAAGGAGCGGGAGATCCTCTACCGGCAGTTCCGGGAAGGGCAGCTCCGGGTGCTCATCGTGAGCAAGGTGGCCAACTTCGCCATCGACCTGCCGGATGCCTCCGTGGCCATCCAGGTGAGCGGGACCTTCGGCTCCCGGCAGGAGGAGGCCCAGCGTCTGGGCCGCATCCTCCGCCCCAAGGACGATCGCAACGTGAGCTACTTCTATTCGCTCATCAGCCGGGACACCACGGAGCAGGAATTCGCCCGGAACCGCCAGCTTTTCCTCACGGAGCAGGGCTACCGGTACCTCATCGAGAGCCGGCATTTCAACGAGGCCGGCCAGCTCAGCGAGCCCCTGGTGTGGCGGCAGCTGCTGGCGGAGACAGCGGGCTAGAACCTCACCCCGCAGACGAGGGCGACCTCCCGCTGGGGGAGCAGCTCGTCGAGGGCGCTGGGTCCGCGGGGCGCGGCTTCGCCCAGCTCGAGGCGGAGGATGGCGTAGCTGGCGGGTTCGCTGGAGGTCAGGCGATCGGGCCCGCTGAAGGCCCAGACCCGGGCCCCGATGCCCAGGCGCATCCAGAGCTGGGGCAGGTGGTTGGTCACCCGGGGAGCCGGGCCCAGCGCGGATTCCAGCCAGGTGTTCCGGAGGTCCAGGCCCACCGAGAAGCAGAAGCGGTCCTCCGCGAACCAGGTCTCCCGCGCCACCCCCAGGGAGGCGCTCTGGGCCCGCAGATCGGCCAGCGAGCCATCGTTTCCCCGGGTGGTCCAGCGCGCGGGGGCCGTCCAGCCGGCCTCCACCCGCAGGCGGCTCGCACCGTCCCGGGGCGCGAGCCAGGCCCCCCGCACACCCCAGGCGGAGGCGGTGCCCTGGTCCCAGTACGTGGAACTCGTCTGGGTCTGCCAGACCCCCGCCGCCGCGGCCTCCCAGTGCTGGCCGCGCAGGGGTGGGGCGGCGAGTCCCCAGCCGAGCAGCGGGACGAGGACGGCGGGCAGCGCGCGCATGGGACCCCCTGGGCCTAGGAGCGTGTCCAAGTAATGGGTGGGGGCTGCACTGGGGCGCCAGCCGAGGGAGGTAAGGAAGGCGACGAAGGCCTTGGTGGTCCCAAGGACGAGGAGCCTGACGCAGCATCCCGACGGTTGCCGCCCCAGCCCGAAGGGTTGATGGCAAAGGGCTCCCATGCTGCGTCACCGTGCTTGAACGGTGAACCTGCACCGTCCAGCGCCCGCTTCCTTGCCTGGAAACCCTTTGCCATCAATGCAGCCCCTATCGATTGCTTGGACACGCCCCTAGGGTGCGCCGCGGAGGGCGGCGCGGCAAGCTCAGGATCGCGGATCGTCCCGGGGGCGCGGAGGCGCCGGGAGGGCCCGGACGCGGATGGGCGCGACGGCCCGGGCGGCGCGCCGGCCCCGGACCTGGAGATCCACGATGATCCGGCCGGCCGTGCCTTCCGCCGGGTCCGGTGAGGCCAGGAGCCGGTACCTTCCGTCCCCCTCCGGGGCCACGGATTCGGCCCGGATCCGCGCCAGGCCACGGGTTCCCGGCGGAAGCGGACGGGACGGGTCTCCGGTCGGCCCGCGCCAGAGCCGGAACTCGGGAACCGTCCCCTCCCGCAGTCCCTCCACCGCGACTTCCAGCTCCAGGCGGGGCCGGAAGGGGGCATCGCCGGGTCGGGGCTCGCGTCCGGGTCCGATCACCAGATCCGCGGACAGGATCCGCACCTGGGGGGCCGCGGCGCTGAGTCCGGCGGCCAGGCAGAGGAACAGGAGGGGGCGCATGGGGGCTCCGGGGTGTTGGTGAAGCATGGGGCGATTCCGCAGCCCGGGCCAGCGGCGTCAGCGGAGGAGGGACCGGAGGCCCAGATCCAGGGGCCAGGCGACGAGCGCAGCCAGGAGGCCCGCCAACACGTCGTCCAGCACCACGCCCCAGCCGCCCGGCAGGCGCTGTGCGGCATCCACCGGACCCGGCTTCCAGATGTCGAAGAGGCGGAAGAGGAGGAAGGGGACCGCGAGGCGCAGGAGCCAGGGGCCGGGGGGCTGGGGCTGGAGCGCCCCGGTGAAGAGCAGGGGCGTGAGGGCGAACCACTGCCCCGCCCACTCGTCGGCCACGATGAAGGACGGATCCTTCTCGCCGGTTTCGGCCACCACCCGCTCAGAGGCCCAGATCGCCAGGGCCGTCATGAGAAGGGGCGCGGCCAGGCCCAGGCCCAGGGCCCAGGACGATGGCCAGGGCCGGAGCAGCCGCACGAGGCCCACCCAGACCGCCAGCCCCGCCAGGCTGCCCCAGGTGCCGGGCGCCGGCCTCAGGCGGCCGCTGCCGAAGCCGGTGGCGAGCCACCATGCGGGGCGGGGGGCTGGTGCAGGGGAGCGATGGGGTTCCATGGGGTGATGGTAGGGCACTCCGCCGGCTCCGACCCACCCTGTCGTGACTCTGAGCCTCCCCGGGTCCCGATTCCGCAGGCTGCCCCGCAGCCTGCTCCGACCCACCTTTTCGTGACTCTGAGCCTCCCCGGGTCCCGATTCCGCAGGCTGCCCCGCAGCCTGCTCCATCACCCGGGGGGCTCAGACGTGTCTCAGTGCCTCCGCGATCCGCAGCCGCGCCGCCTTCAATCCCGGGGCCAGGGCGCTCAGCTGGATCGTCGCCTGCAGTCCCACGGCCACCAGGAGGTAGACCAGGGGCACGAAGTGGATGTCCAGCTCGTAGCCGTGGCTGGTGCCGGGGGGCGCGGGCATCTGCAGGTGGAGGGCGTTGAGGCCTGCCCGCAGCAGCAGTGTCACCGCCAGGCCCAGGACGCTGCCCAGCAGCCCGAGGAAGGCGCCCTCCCACTGGAGCAGCGACAGCAGTTGTCCAGGCCGGAGACCCATGGCCCGCAGGACGCCGAACTCGCGGACGCGTTCCATGACGGACATGAGCAGGGTGTTGGCCGTGGCCAGCAGCACCACCAGGAAAAGCACCACGCCCATGAAGCCGAAGATGGCCACGTAGAGCAGCTTCACCTGCCGGTAGAAGGAGGCCAGCTCGAACCAGGGCTTCACCGAGGTGCCCGGCAGGCGGGTCTGGAGCCGGGCCTGTTCCCGGATCGTGTCCCCGGGATGGCGGAGCACCACGGACAGGGCGGACCGGGCGGGGCCGGCGTCCAGCAGTTGCCCCGCGGTGGCCAGGTTCACGGTGAGCACCCGGTCGTTCAGTTCCTTCAGCCCCAGGTCCTGGAGGCCCACCACCTCCACGTCCACGGCGTTCAGGGCCCCGTCCTTCGTGGTGGACATCAGGGTGAGCGAGCTGCCCACGGAGGCGCCGAGGGCCCGGGCCAGGCCCGTGCCGAGGATGGCCTCCCGCGCGGCGGGATCCGCGGAGAGCCAGCGGGAGCCGGCGCCCCCGGGGGCCTTCGCACCGTCCCTCAGGGCGTCCAGGCAGGCCATGAAGCGGGGTTCGCGGACGGGATCCACCGCGGTGCCCAGGAAGGCCACGCTGCGGGGGCCGCTGGAGAGGAGGCCCATGAACTGGATGCGGGGCAGCACCTCGGCCACCGCGGGATCCTGCCGCAGCTTCGCCGCCAGGGCCTCGCCGTCGGGGAGGGCGTGCTCCAGGCTCTGGGCCTCGTCTCCGTCCAGGTTCCCGGCCGGGAGCACCTGCAGGTGGCCCAGGCCCCCGCGGATGGCGGCGTCCGACAGGCCCTGGAAGGTCTGGGCCATGAAGCCCCCCGCCAGGCTGAGGGCCAGGAAACCCGCCACCACCACCATCAGCGTGAGGGCCGTCCGCCGCCGCTGGCGCAGCAGGTTCCGCAGGGCCAGGCGGGCGAGGATCATCTCGAGAATCCCCAGAAAATGACTTGGTCCACAGATTTCACCGATTCACACAGAGGAAAAGGAAGGCGGGTCCGGCAAGGCCAAACCGGAATCTGCGAAATCTGTGGAATCGGTGGATTCATCTGTCAGGGCTCCGGGGCGAGGAGCCGCCCGTCCGCCAGGCGGAAGACGCGGTGGGCCCGGGCGATGACGGCGGGGTCGTGGCTGGCCACGAGGAAGGCCGTGCCGCGCTCGCGGGCCAGGTCGGCCATCAGGTCCATGAGGGGGCCGCCGTGGGCGTGGTCCAGGCTGGCGGTGGGCTCGTCCGCCAGCACCAGCAGGGGCTCCGGCGCCAGGGCCCGGGCGATGGCCACCCGCTGCTGCTGTCCGCCGCTGAGCTGGCCGGGGTGGTGGTGCCTGCGATCCGCCAGGCCCACGCGGTCGAGGGCGGCCTCGGCCCGGTCCCGGGCCTCCGCCTCCGGGAGCCCCTGCAGCTGGAGCGGCAGCATCGCATTCTCCAGGGCCGACAGCACCGGCACCAGGTTGAAGGCCTGGAAGACGAAGCCCAGGCGGCGGAGGCGCAGGCCGCACCGGGCCCGCTCGGACAGTCCGGACACTTCTTGTCCATCCAGGGTGATGGTGCCCGAGTCCGCCTCGTCCAGGAGGCCGGCCAGCTGGAGCAGGGTGGTCTTGCCGCTGCCGCTCGGGCCCGCCAACACCGCCAGGCAGCCCGCCGGCACGTCCAGCGACACCCCGAACACCCCGGCGCGCTCGCCGCCGAGTTCGTAGGCGCGGGTGATGTCGCGGAGCTCCAGCATCCGCCCAGTGTAGGCGAACCTAGAACTGCATGGCGTAGGCCACCTTCGCGAAGAGGCCCCGCTCCACCATGCGCTCGGTGGGGATCACCGCCAGGGGGTCCCGGTGCCGCTGGCCGGACCAGCCCAGGTAGGCGTTGGTGAAGGCGTTGGGCTGCCAGCCCAGGAAGGCCTTGAGGTACTTGTCCACGCCCTCGAACTCCGAGCCGTCGTACCGCACCACGAAGGCCTGGGCCTTGACATAGACGGCGTGCGGCAGCTGCCAGCTCCCCGAGGCCGTCAGCTCCCGGGCGCGGATGAGGTGGCGGTTGTCCGCCTCCCGGTCCAGGGCCGTCTGGAGGGCGGAGAAGTTGTACGAGACCGAGGTGATGGTGCCGTGGAGGAAGAGCTGGGCTGAACGCAGGCGCGCCGGGTCGCCCGAGCCGAGGTCGAGGGTGCGGGCCTGGGTGGCGTTCCACCCGAACTGGGTGGCGGAGTACTGGCGCCAGTTGCCGCCCACCGTGAGGGATCGCGCAGCCACGGAACGGACATGGTCCTCGGCCCAGACGCGTCCCGCGGCGTCCCAGTTGAAGAAGAAGCTCAGGCGTCCGGCGGTCTCCAGCCAGGTGTCCAGCCCCACCGCGTTTTCCAGTGGATCGCCGTTCCACCATGTGAGCCGCCGCCAGCGCAGGGTGGCGTTGGCGGAGGAGAGCTTCCCGTCGTTCCAGTTGTTCCGCCAGGTGACGCCCGCGTTCTGGCGCCGGTAGCCCTGCAGGTCGGTGAAGCCCGAGAGCAGCGTCAGGTCCGGGCTGGTCGCCTGGGAGAGGGCCCAGGCCTGCCAATTCCGGGTGTTCCAGTCCAGCTCCGCGGAGGTCGAGGTCCCGCGCCGGGAACGCAGGGTGCCGTCGGCCTGGGGCAGGCGGGAGGTGGCCGCCAGGGCGCTCCCGATGAAGTGGAACTCGGAGCCCAGGTACTGGTCCAGGTAGATGCCGCCGCTCTGGCCCCCCGTGGCGTCCGGACCCCCCTGGAGGCGCTTCTCGGTGCCGAGGAGGGAGAGCCCCGATCCCCGCCCGTCGAGCTGGAAGCGCATGGCCGCCGCCGTGTCGCGGGTGGCCATCCCATCCACGCCCGCGGCCCCGTTGGCGCCCAGGAGGAGGCCGCCGTCCTGGTCCTTGGCGTGGACGACGGTCCAGCTGGCCAGGGAGGCCTGGCCCGAGGCTTTCACCCCGTAGAGCGGGTTCTGGATGGAGCGGCTGAAGAACTGGCGCTGGGCCCCCACGGGGCCTAGGAGGTCCATGCCCTCCAGGAAGAAGGGGCGGCGTTCCGGGTAGAAGACCTTGAAGCGGCTGTTGATCTGGAGCGGGTCCACGTCCGCGTCCGCCGTGGCGAAGTCGGGCCGGTAGGTGCCCTCCAGGGTGAGGGAGGTGGTGGCGTAGCGGAGGTCCGCGCCGAGCTGGGTCTTGCTCTTCGCGGGGGCCGCCGGGTCGGGGTCGAGGGTCTGGGTGCGGTTGAAGGTGGCGAAGGGGATGACGAGGAAGGGGGAGCCCGGCTCGGTCACGGGGGCTCCGGACACCCGGGCCATCTGGCAGATGTCGCACTGCACGTCCTTGCTCATGCGCGGCCAGGAGATGCCGTAGCGCCGCTCGCGGGGAATGATCCGCAGGACGCGCAGGCCCCAGTCGCCGGGCATCCGGCGCAGGCTGCTGTAGGGGATGCGCATCTTCACGACGTAGCCGTCCGGCGTGAGCACGCCCGTGGAGTCCCACAGGCAGTCGTAGGAATCGTTCTCCCCGGTGCTGTCGGTCATGATCTCGTCGATCTGGCCCCCCAGGGGCGTCACGAAGAGGCGGATGATGCTCTGGCCCTTGCCCGAGGGGTCGAGATCCACGCCCACGAAGTCGAAGTCGCCGCTGTTGGTGTCGCGCATGTGGCGGGCCGCGTGGATCTTCGAGGGCTCGGGATCCCTGGCTTCGATGGCGACATAGAGCGCGTCGGGCCCCCAGCCCACATGCACGATGGTGGGCCAGCGGTTCTGCCCCTTGTCGTCCGGCGTGATCATGCCGAAGTCGCTGATCTCCAGCGCGTCCTTCCAGGTGGAGAGGTCCGCATCCCGGGCCATGGAGGGCTTCCCGGCCAGCCTCGGGATGGCCAGGTGGGGTGGATGGGGAACCTGGGCCGCCAGGACGGGCAGACAGGCGAGGGCCGGAACCAGATGGCGCATGAAAGATCCCCGGGGAACGATTCGGGGAGGCCTACGAGGATCTTCGGAGACCCGTTTAGCCCTTTTTCGCCCGGAACGCCTGTTCGTAGGCCGCCGTGCTCGCCTCCAGGCCGCCCTCCTCTACCTCGCCGATGAGGTCGTAGGCGTGGGCCTTCACGATGCGGACCTTCTGGATCGTGTTCACCTTCGGCGCGCCGTCCACCAGCAGGACGTTCCCGTCGATGTCGGGGGCCTGGCCCTGGTGGCGGCCCTTCACGAGGAGGTCCGTCTCCTCATGGGCGCCCTCCACCAGCACGTCGATGACCTGGCCCACCTTCGCCTGGTTGTTCTCCCGGGCGATCTTCTGCTGGAGCTCCAGGATGCGCCGCTTGCGGGCCTCCTTGGTCCGGCTGGGAACGGGGTCACCCAGCGCGAAGGCGGAGGTGCCCTCCTCGGGACTGTAGGTGAAGACGCCCACGTGGTCGAAGCGGGCCTCCTGCACGAAGGCCTTCAATTCCCCGAAGGCGGCTTCGTCCTCGCCGGGGAAACCCACGATGAAGTTGGAGCGGATGGCGATGCCGGGCACGATGCGGCGCACTTTCTCCAGCAGTTTCAGGAACGAGGCGCGGCTCCCGCCCCGGGCCATGGCCTTGAGGATGGCGGCGTCGGCGTGCTGGAGGGGCATGTCGAGGTACCTCGCGCAGTTCGACGTCTCGGCCATGGCATGCAGCAGGCCGTCGGTCAGCCGGTTCGGGTAGGCGTAGTGGATGCGGAACCAGCGGAGCCCCTCCACTTCGCCCAGGGCCCGCACCAGCTTCTCCAGCGCGTCCGGGTCGCCGAAATCGCGGCCGTAGTCCGTGGTGTCCTGGCCCACGAGGCTGATCTCCAGCACGCCCTGGGCCACGAGATTCCTCGCCTCGGCCACCACGCTCTCGACACTGCGGCTGCGCTGGCCCCCCCGCAGCTGCGGGATGACGCAGAAGGCGCAGGCGTGGTCGCAGCCCTCGCTGATCTTCAGGTAGGCGCTGGCCCTGGGCGTGGTGAGCATCCGGGGGCTGGCCTCGGTGTAGAGGTAGTCGGGGTTGGGGTCCAGCTCGAAGGCCGCGCCGGCGCCGATCACTTCGGCGATCTGCTCGATGTCCCGGGTGCCCAGGCAGGCGTCGATCTCGGGCATCTCGGCCATCAGCTCGTCGCGGTAGCGCTCCACCAGGCAGCCGGCCACGATCAGCTTCTCGCAGGCGCCTTCCTGCTTCATGGACGCGGCCTGGAGGATGGCCTCCACGCTCTCCTGCTTGGCGGCGTCGATGAAGCCGCAGGTGTTCACCACCAGCACCTGGGCCTCCTCCAGCACGGGGGTGATCTGGTAGCCCTTGAGGCGGAGGTGGCCCAGCATGACCTCGGAATCCACGAGGTTCTTGGGGCAGCCCAGGGACATGAATCCGACTTTGGTCAACGCAGCTCCGGACCCCGACCGGGGTGAACCTCATAGATTACCGCGAATGGCCGATGACTTCAGCAGTGCTAGACTCAACCTTCCCCTTCCGGACCCCCCATGAAGCTCACCCTCCAGGTCGATGGCGCCCTCCATCCGGTGAACCTGACGGAGGAGGGGCTCACCATCGGGCGCGGCGATCAGGCCACCATCCGGATCCAGGCCAATGCCGTGAGCCGGGTCCATGCCCGGATCTTCCTCAAGGACGGCGTGCCCTTCGTCCAGGACCTGAAGTCCCTGAACGGGACCAGCCTGAACGGCGTGCCCCTGACGGAGCCCATGCCGTTCCGCCGGGGGGACTCGGTGCTGCTGGGCGAGGCCCTGGTGACGTGGATGCCGGAGGGAGGCGCGCCGGAGGCCCCCCCGCCGGGGCCGAACCCGGCCCAGGCCCCTCGCGGGTCCGCTTCCCGGATCTCCCTTGAGGACCGGGCCTTCGACGCCTCCGGTTCCATCCTGGTGCCCCACGCGAGCCTGAACGAGATGCTGGCCCAGGCCAGTGGCCAGCACACGGCCTCGGACGTCACGAGCCTCTTCCAGCGCCTGGCGGGCATGGCGGGCACGCTGCTCCGGGCCGCGGGTCTCAGTGAGCTGCTGGAATCCGTGATGGGCCTGGTGACGGCCCAGATCCCCTGCCAGCGCGGATTCATCCTCCTGAAGGACCCGGCGGGCGAGCTGGTGCCCGAGCTGGTCTGGGAGGAGCAGCCGGGCCTCCACGCCAATCCCATCAGCCGCACCATCGCCCGCACGGCCATGACGGACCGGGTGGCCATCCTCACCACGGACGCCCGCATGGATCCCCGCTTCAGCGCCGGGGAGAGCATCAAGATCCACGGCATCACCTCGGCCCTCTGCGCGCCGCTCATCGTGGAGGAGCAGGCCCTGGGGGTGATCTACCTGGAGACCAGCCTCAACAAGGGCGGCTTCAAGCGGGAGGACGAGCACCTGCTGAGCGCCATGGCCAACTTCGCCGCCGTGGGCATCCAGCGCGAGCGCGAGGCCAAGTTCCGCCAGCGGCTGGAGCGGTACCACAGTCCTGCGGTGGTGGACCAGATCCTCCGGTCCAGCCAGAACAAGGAGGCGCCGGCCCTGCAGGCCCAGCGCTGCGAGATCAGCGTGCTCTTCGCCGACATCTCGGGCTTCACGCGCATCAGCGAGGGCATGGAGCCGCTCACCCTGGCCGGCATCCTCAACCGCACCTTCGAGGCCCTGACCGACCAGATCTTCGATCGGGGGGGCACCCTCGACAAGTACATCGGCGACGCCATCATGGCCTTCTTCGGCGCCCCGAACCCCGATCCCGACCACGCCCGGCACGCCGTGGAGGCGGCGGTGGCCATGCAGGAGGTGCTGCGGATCCTCAACGCCGAGCGGCCCGCGGGCTATCCCGAGCTCCGGATGCGCATCGGCATCAACAGCGGCGAGGCCTTCGCCGGCGACATCGGCTGCGAGAAGCGCATGGACTACACCGTGATGGGCAGCACCGTGAACCTGGCCTCCCGGCTGGAGAGCGGCGTGGCCAGGCCCGGCCAGATCGTGGTGGGCCCCCGGACGGCGGAACTCATCGACCGGTCCCGGCTCCGCCCGATGGCGGCCGTGGCCCTCAAGAACATCGAGCAGGAGGTGCGGCCCTTCGAGGTGCTCTGGGAGAGCGACGCGCCCACCGTGGTGCAGGACGGGCCCAAGGGGTAGGGCGGCCTCCGGCGTCCGGCGCCGAGCCCAAACGCCTTGTATCTGGCCCTGGGCGCATCTAATCTCAGGGAAGCCCCTCGTTCCAACCTTGATCGTCCCTGCTCTGACCAGGGACCCGGCCTGTTTCCATAGGAGGCGTCATGTCCGAACACGATTCCAATGCCTTGGCCGCCATGCTCGGCGGAGGATGCCTGGTCTTCGTCCTGATCGCCGCGGTGATCGGCATCGCCATCGGGATCTTCTACATCCTGACGATGCAGAAGGCCCTCGACCTGGCCGGGGAGCGGCACCAGAAGATGAAGCCCGCCATGGTCTGGCTGATGCTCATCCCGCTCTTCAACCTCGTGTGGCATTTCTTCGTGGTGAAGCACGTTTCCGATTCCATCAAGAGCTGGGCGGCGGAGAAGGGGGCGAAGGTGGATGACGCCGGCTACACCATCGGACTGATCGCCTGCATCGCGAACTGCTGCGGGATCATCCCGGTCATCAATATCCTCGCGGGGCCCGTGGGCCTGGTCTGCTTCATCATCTGGTGGATCAAGATCGCCGGATTCAACCGGCTGATGACCGCCCAGGCCTAGAACGGGCCACCGGGGATGCAAGGGCAGGCGGTGCTCCTGCGCCGCCTGCCGCTTCCCGGCCCGGGCCGGCCTACTCCTTGATGAAGTCCTTCCACAGCATGGAGGGCTGGATGCCGGAGTTCCGCTGGTACTTGCCGGCTTCGTAGCTGTCGTACTCGCCGCTGACGGTGTGGTAGAAGATCTGGCAGATGGCCACGCCGGCATAGACGCGCACGGGCTGGATGCAGCTGATCTCCAGGGTCCAGTAGCCGCAGAAGCCGATGTCGCCGAACCCGGCGGTGACATGCACGAAGAGCCCCAGGCGCCCCACGCTGCTGCGGCCTTCCAGCATGGGCACCATGCCGTGGGTCTCGGTGTACTCCAGGGTGCGGCCCAGGTAGAGCCGGCCGGGCTCCAGCAGGAGGCCCTCCGTGGGGATCTTCAGGAACTCGATGCCGTTGGGCCTGGCCATGTCCAGCTCGCGGTCGGTATAGACCGCCAGATCCTCCCCGAGGCGCAGGTTGTAGCTGTTGGGGTTCAGTTGGGCGTCGTTCCAGGGGTCGATGCGGATCCGGCCCTGGGTCCGGGCCTCGAGGATCTGCCGGCCGGTGAGGATCATGTCGCCTCCCAACGGAAGACGCCCGCTTGCGCGGGCGCCGGATCCGGGATGTCTCCCGCCATCAGCGGTCGACCTTGATGACCAGGGACTTGGAGATGATGTCCTGCAGGCCCTTCCGTTCCCCCCCGAGGATCATCAGGTACGGCAGGCCCAGCAGCACCCCGTTCACCAGGTGCCCGACCATGCGGAGCACGGCGGTGGTGACGTCGATGCGGCCCAGGGGGTCGGCCTCGGGCACGACCCGGAGCTTCATCATCTTCTTGCCGGGGCTGGCGCCGAACTTGATCCAGCACCAGGGGATGAAGAACCAGGCGTAACCGATGGCCGCCACCATGTGGAGCAGGCCGATGAGGGCCGACACCAGGCAGGAGGCCGGGCCGAGGATGTAGGCGAGGAGCATCTGGAGGACGAGGATGACCACCCACAGCGCCACCAGGGGCGCCGCGTCGATGAGCACGGCCACCAGGCGGGTGAAGAAGTCGCCGCGCTCGCCCGTGGGCTGGGCGTCGTCGGGCAGGGGGGGCAGGTAGGACTGGAGGAAGGCCGGCGCGGGGTTGGACTGGGTTCCGGCATGGGTGAAGTGGCCGAATTCGGGAGCGGACTTCGCGGCGGGCGGAGGGGCGACCGGGGGGACGGACGGGGCGGGCTTGGGGGCCGCCGCGACCGGAGGAGCCGGCTCCTGGAGCTCGACCTTGGGTTCGGGTGCCGGGGCGCCGCCGTGGATGGCGGCCAGTTCCGCGGCGGACATGCGGACGGTGCCCAGGGGCGGCGCCGCGGGGGCCTCCTCCCGGCTGATGGCCACGGTGGCGTTCTCGGCCCGGGGATCCTGGAAGGTGAGCTGGACCTGGCCGAGGGTGATGCGGTCTCCGTCCCGCAGGGGGGAGGCCTGCACCCGGTTGCCGTTCACGAGGACGCCGTTGCTGCTCTGGAGGTCCTGGATCTCGTACCCGCCGGCCACTTTTCGGACCACGCAGTGGTGGCGGCTGATGCTGGGATCCGGGAGGCGGAGCGTGTTGTCCAGCTCCCGCCCCATGTGGACTTCGTTGTCCACGATCTCGAACTCTCGGACGCCTGCGCTCTCGTGCACCAGCAGCTTGGCCATGGAAACCTCAAGGAGTGGGGATGGCCGGAAGTGTAGCGCAACCCGGCGGGCCCGTGGCAAGGAGAGCCGCCCCGCTCCGGGCCGCTTCTTTCTTGACGGGGTGCTGTGGACCCGCCAACCTGCGGGTAATCCCGGTAGGGTGGAGGGGGCATGGTGCTCTTCAATGCAGCCACAAAGGAGCTGACGGCCAAGATCGTCTATTACGGCCCAGGCCTCTGCGGCAAGACCACCAATCTGCAGCACGTCTATGACACCCTGCCCCAGGACGGGCGGGGCAAGATGCTGTCCCTGGCCACCCAGACGGATCGCACGCTCTTCTTCGACTTCCTGCCCATCGAACTGGGCACGATCCGCGGCATGAAGACGCGCGTCCAGCTCTACACCGTGCCCGGCCAGGTCTTCTACGATGCCACCCGGAAGCTGGTGCTGCGCGGGGCGGACGCGGTGGTGTTCGTGGCCGATTCGCAGGCTCCGGCCCTGGAGAGCAACAAGGAGAGCTTCCAGAACCTCATCGCCAATCTCAAGGAGCAGGGCGCGGAACTCTCGAAGATCCCGCACGTGATCCAGTGGAACAAGCGGGACACGCCCAATGCCCTCCCCGTGCCCGTGCTCGACCAGGAGATCAACCTCTTCGGGGCCCCCACCTTCGAGGCCTGTGCCATGCGGGGCGAAGGCGTGAAGGAGACCCTGACGGGCGTGGCCCGGCTGGTGCTCAAGCATCTGGCGGAGAAGTACGGCGGCGGCGTGGTTGAGGAGCCGGCCTTCCTGGCGCCTGCGCCGGCCCCCGCGGCCCCCACGCACACGGTGCCCCTGGAGGTGGAGGAGCTGTCCGCCGGCGAACTGCTGGAGGAGATCGAGGAGATCCCCGCGGATGCCGCGGCCCAGGCCGCCCATGCCCCCCAGCCCACCCACATGCCCCACAGCAGCGTGGTCGAGGTCCCGGTGGTCCTGGACCGCAGCCTCTTCAGCGGCGAGGCCCCCGTCGAGATCAAGCTGAAGCTTTATATCAAGTAGGGCGAAAAACGCTGCGCGATTTTCGTCAACGCGCGGGCGAAGTCCGCGCGCCTGGGGCACACTGAGGGATTGAGTTCCGAGGCCCCCATGTCCCGCCAGGTCGTCACCCGCTTCGCCCCGTCGCCCACGGGGATGCTCCACATCGGGGGCGTCCGGACGGCCCTGTTCTGCTGGCTCTTCGCCCGGAAGCACGGGGGCCGCTTCATCCTGCGGGTGGAGGACACCGACCTCTCCCGCAGCACGGACGACAACATCCGCATCATCGAGGAGGGCATGGCCTGGTGCGGCCTGGACTGGGACGAGGGCCCGATCGTGGGCGATCCCAGCCGCTGGAAGGGTCCCCATGGGCCCTACCGCCAGATGCAGCGCATGGACCTCTACCGGGCGAAGATCCAGGAGCTGCTGGACAAGGGCCTGGCCTACCGCTGCCGCTGCTCGAAGGAGGCCCTGGATCTGCGCCGGAAGGCCGTGGAGGAGGCCGGCAAGGTCTTCCAGTACAACCGGGGGCTGGACGCGGGGAAGGGCTGCGCCGACGCGCGCCATGACGCCAGTCAGCCCGCGGCCATCCGCTTCCGCATGCCGGTGGACGGCGACATCGTGGTGGCGGACCTCATCAAGGGCGAGACCCGCTTCCCCGCGGAAAGCCTGGACGACTGGATCATCGCCCGCACCGGCGAGGCGCCGGGCGAGATCGGGGTGCCCACCTACAACTTCTGCGTGGTGGTGGACGACACCCACATGGAGGTGACCTACGTCATCCGGGGGGACGATCACCTGAACAACACGCCCAAGCAGATCCCGCTCTTCGAGGCCTTCGGCTACGACCTGCCGGCCTTCGCCCACGTGCCCATGATCCTGGGGGCGGACGGGGCCAAGCTCAGCAAGCGCCATGGCGCCACCAGCATCACCGAGTACCAGGCCATGGGCCTGCTGCCCTCCGCCGTGCGCCTGGCCCTGGCCCGCCTCTCCTGGACCCCGAAGATCGACGGCAGGGCCGTGGAGAGCGCCGAGGAGGAGCTGCTCTCGGACGCGCAGATGATCCAGCTCTTCGACCTGGCCGACTGCCAGAAGAGCGCCGCCCGCTTCGACATGGACAAGCTCCAGTGGATGAACCAGAAGCTCATCCAGCGGGCCGCCTGGCAGGAGCTGGAACCCCACCTGCGCCCCTTCCTGCCGGAGGGCTGGGCCGCGAAGCCCGAGGACTTCAAGCGCGCGGCCATCCAGGCCACCCAGAAGGGCAAGTCGCTGGTGGAGATGGCCGAGGCCCTGCGCTTCGCCTTCGAGCGGCCCGCCGCCTTCGACGAGAAGGCCGTGGAGAAGTTCATGACGCCGGCGGTCCGGCCCGCCCTTGCCGAGGTGCGCGCCCTCACCGACTACACCCACGAAGGCCTGGAGGCCGGCTTCAACGCCATCCTCGAGCGCCACGGCCTCAAGACCAAGGACCTGGCCCAGGCCCTGCGCGTGGCCCTCTGCGGCCGGCCCGTCAGCCCCGGCATCTTCGACACGCTCCTGCTGGTGGGCAGGGAGGAAGTGGCCGCCCGCCTGGAACGCTGGCTGTGATGGATCTCCAGGAGTTCACCCAGATCACCATGGCCGTGCTGGAAGACCACGGCACCGCCGCCTACGCCCCCACGATCATCGCGGGGGAGACGGTGCAGGTCATCCAGGGCATCCCCGAGGAGATCGACCACCGCGAGGCGCTGCAGGAGATGGTGCTGCGCCTGGGGTTGGAACAGTCCGAGTTCTTCTTCGGCGTGCGTTCCGGCCCCGGCGAGGTCACCACCGGCTTTCACAACCTGGCCGGAACGCGCTTCCAGTGCATCTCCCAGCTCCACCAGGGCTTCATGGTCTCCGATCTCGCGGACTGCCCCTGGTGGACCCTGGACCAGGGCCGGGACCAGTAGCCCTCCCGGAAGGGCCTGGACCGGCTATGCTGGGGACCATGATCCTCCGGTCCGTTGCCTTCCCGCGCCCTAGCACGCCTCGTGCGGGGGGGGGACGCACGCCACGTTGACCTGGATCCAGGTCCCGTCATCCACCCCGCCGCCCGGCGGGGTTTTTCGTTTCAGGGAGGCCCCGTGAATCCCCATCCCCAGCTCGCCATCCTCGGATTCGGCACCATGGGCCAGGCCATCAGCGCGGGCCTCGTGGAGGCCTCCGGCTACCCCGCCGGGCGCATCCGCGTGGCCACGCGCCATCCCCAGGCGGCCCGGCCCCGGGCCGAGGCCCTGGGCCTGGCTCCTGGCCCGGATCCCGCCGCCGCCGTGCGCGCCGCCGAGGTGGTGCTCCTCTGCGTGAAGCCCCGGGAGCTGAAGGGCCTGCTCGCGGGACTGACCGGGGCCGGGGCTCTGGATCACCGGCCCCTCCTGGTCTCCATCGCCGCGGGCGTGTCCCTCGGCTTCCTGGCGGCCCAGGTCCCCGGGGGCACGCCCCTGGTGCGGGCCATGCCCAACACGCCCTGCGCCATCCGCCGGGGCATGACGGTGCTCTCGCCCGGAACGGACGCCACCCAGGCGCAGATGGCCCTGGCCCGCAGCCTGTTCGAGCCCCCGGGCCGCGTGCTGGAGCTCGACGAGAAGCACATGGACGCCGTGACCGGCCTCAGCGCCAGCGGCCCCGCCTTCCAGTTCGTGATCCTGGAGGCCCTGGCCGAGGGTGGCGTGCAATGCGGGCTGCCCCGGGCCGTGGCCCTGGAACTGGCCGCCCAGATGACCCTGGGCGCCGCCGCCATGGTGCTGGAGACGGGCAGGCACCCCGCCGCCCTCAAGGACGAGGTCACGACCCCCGCCGGTTGCACCATCGCGGGCCTGCTGGCCCTGGAGGACGGGCGCATCCGGTCCGTGGTGGCCCGGGGCATCGAGCGCGCCGCCCAGGTGGCGGCGGGGCTGGGGTGAGCATTTCGGGGATTCCGGCCGCCCGGGTATCTTGGAAGGTTCCAGCCTGAGAGCCCCCATGCCCGCCGAACCCTCCGCCCCCGAACCCAAGAGCCTCCACTTCATCGAGGAGATCGTCGAGGGGGACCTCGCCTCGGGCAAGCACGGGGGGCGGGTGCTCACCCGCTTCCCGCCGGAGCCCAACGGCTACCTGCACATCGGCCATGCCAAGAGCATCTGCCTGAACTTCGGGCTGGCCGCGAGGTACGGCGGCGCCACGAACCTGCGCTTCGACGACACCAACCCGGTGAAGGAGGACGTGGAATACGTGGATTCCATCCGGGAGGACGTGCGCTGGCTGGGCTTCGGCTGGAAGGGCGAGCACTACGCCTCGGACTACTTCCAGTTCCTCTACGACTACGCCGAGTACCTCGTCCAGCAGGGCAAGGCCTACGTCTGCGACCTTTCCGAGGCGGAGATCCGCGAGTACCGGGGCAACTTCCACGTGCCCGGGAAGGCGAGCCCGTACCGGGACCGCACCCCGGAGGAGAACCTCGACCTCTTCCGCCGCATGCGGGCCGGCGAGTTCCCCGACGGCTCGCGCGTGCTGCGGGCGAAGATCGACATGCAGAGCGGGAACATGAACCTGCGGGACCCGCTGATGTACCGGATCCGCCGGGCCCATCACCACCGCACGGGCGACGCCTGGCTCATCTACCCCATGTACGACTACGCCCACGGCGTGTCCGACGCGATCGAGACGATCACCCACTCCATCTGCACCTTGGAATTCGAAGACCACCGGCCGCTCTACGACTGGTTCCTGGAGCAGGATGTGGAGGGCCGCTTCTTCCAGCGCCCCCTGCCGCGCCAGATCGAGTTCGCGCGGCTGAACCTCACCTACACCGTGATGAGCAAGCGCCGCCTGCTGCTCCTGGTGCAGGAGGGCCACGTCAAGGCCTGGGACGATCCCCGCATGCCGACCATCTGCGGCCTGCGCCGCCGCGGCTACACCCCCGAGAGCGTGCGGGCCTTCGCCGAGCGGGTGGGCGTGGCCAAGCGCGACACGGTGATCGACGTGGGCCTTCTGGAATACGCCATCCGCGAGGACCTGGAGAAGAAGGCCCCCCGGGCCATGGCGGTGCTGCGGCCCCTGCGGCTGGTCATCGAGAACATGGCGGAGGGCGAGGTCCACTGGCTGTCCCTGCCGAACCATCCGGATGACCCGGCCTTCGGCACCCGGCAGGTGCCCTTCACCCGGGAACTGCTCATCGAGCGGGACGATTTCCGGGAGGAGGCGCCCAAGAAGTGGTTCCGCCTGGCCCCGGGCGCCGAGGTGCGCCTCAAGGGGGCCTGCCTGGTCCGCTGCACCGAGGTGGTGCGCGATGCCGCCGGCGGGGTGGCCGAGCTGCGCTGCACCTGGGATCCGGCCTCCCTGGGCGGGGACGCCCCCGATGGCCGGAAGGTGAAGGGCACGCTCCACTGGGTGTCGGCCGCCCACGCCATTCCGGCGGAAGTGAGGCTCTACGACCGCCTCTTCACCGCCGAGGACCCCATGGACGTGCCGGAAGGCGGCGACTGGCGGGCCACCCTGAACCCGGATTCCCTGGAAGCCCTCACGGAGGCCCGCGTGGAGGCGGCCGTGGCGGAGGCCGCCCCCGGCACCCGGTTCCAGTTCGAGCGTCTGGGCTACTTCTGCGCCGATCCTGACGGCCGGCCAGGGGCGCCGGTGTTCAACCGGACGGTGGGGTTGAAGGACAGCTGGGCCAAGCTGGAGGCCAAGGGCTGACGGGAGGCCCGTCCGTTTTCTCCCAGACCCGTGGAAACCTGCGGGCCCTCCGGCTGTGACCCAGGTCGCAAGGCCCCGGATCCGGTTCTTTCCCTTCGTGTCGGGAAGGCGGGGGGTCTGGTAGGCTCGATGGGTTGGGCGTCCTTGCGGGAGGCCCTGCCGGGAAGCCGCCCATGGACACGCTCGCGAGCCTGCTTCACATGTCACCCGCCGTCGCCTGGATGGTGGTGAAGATCGTCATCGTCTTCAGCGCCGTCATGCTCCTGGCCTCGGTCTGGACCTGGGTGGAGCGCCGGGGATCGGCCATGATCCAGGACCGCATCGGGCCCAACCGCGCCGCGATCTTCGGCAAGATCAGGATCATCGGCCTGCAGCAGCTCCTGGCGGACGGCATCAAGTTCTTCTTCAAGGAGGATCTGGCGCCCACGGACGCCAACAAGGCCCTCTTCTGGCTGGCCCCCTTCCTGGCCTTCGTGCCCGCCCTGATGGGCTTCGCCGTGATCCCCTTCGGCCGGAGCTTCACCAGCGGCGGCCACATCTACCACCTCTCCGTGCTGGATCCCGGCAACGGCATGGGGATGCTCTATCCCCTGGCCATCGGCGGCCTCGCGGTCTACGGGGTGCTGGTGGCCGCCTGGTCCAGCAACAACAAGTGGGCCATCCTCGGCGGCATGCGGTCCTCGGCGGCCATGGTGAGCTACGAGATCGGCATGAGCCTCTCGGTGGTGGCCCTCTTCATGACCACCGGCGGCTACGACCCCTCCGAGATCATCGCGGCCCAGGGCCATCTCCCCTGGCACTGGAACGTCGTCCCCCACTTCCTCGGCTTCATCGTCTTCTTCACCTGCATGTTCGCCGAGACGAACCGGCTCCCCTTCGACTTCGCCGAGGGCGAGAGCGAGATCGTGGCCGGGTTCAACACCGAGTACGGGAGCATGAAGTTCAGCCTCCTGGCCCTGGCCGAGTACGCGCACCTGATGACGGCCTCGGCCCTCATCGCGACCCTCTACTTCGGTGGCTGGCAGGTGCCCTTCGTGGCCAACCCGTCGGTGGCGCTGTCGATCACCAGCTTCGTGCTCAAGCTGGTCTTCTTCGCCTGGGTGTTCGTGTGGATCCGGTGGACGCTGCCGCGGTTCCGGTACGACCAGCTGATGCACCTGGGCTGGAAGGTCATGCTGCCGCTGTCCATGGTGAACCTGGTCTTCCACGCCTGGCGCATGAGCCAGGGCCACTGAGGAGAGGGACATGGGTGTCGTCGTCAAGAAGGTCGAGCTGAGCTGGCTGGACCGCACCTACGTCTGGCCCGTGATGAAGGGCATGGGGATCACCTTCAACCACTTCATCAAGCAGCTGTTCACCCGCACGTCCAAGCGCTACACCATCCAGTACCCGGACATGAAGAAGGAGATGCCGGCCGGCTACCGCGGCCTGCACGAGCTCAAGCGCTTCGAGGACGGGGCCATCAAGTGCGTGGCCTGTTTCATGTGCGCCGAGGCCTGTCCCGCCCGGTGCATCAGCATCGAGGCCGAGGAGTTCAGCGACCTGAACATCACGCAGGGCTTCGAGGAGAAGCGGCCCCAGGTCTTCAAGATCGACATGCTCCGCTGCATCTACTGCGGCATGTGCGAGGAGGCCTGCCCCAAGGACGCCATCTGGCTGCGCAACGACTACGAAGTGGCCGCCTACGACCGCCTGTCCATGCAATACGGCAAGTGGGACCTGATGAACACCTACGCCGAGGCCGACGGCAAGGAGCGGATCAACCAGGATCCGATGCCCTCCGCGCCGCGCCGCGCCATCGCGATGTAAGGAGCCGCCATGTTCCTGGCCTTTGCCCTCATCACGCTCCTGGGCGCCTTCGGGATGCTGCTGCAGAAGAACATCATCGTGGCGGGCCTCTTCATGGTCGCCGCCTTCTTCGGCGTCGCCGGCCTCTTCGTGCTGCTGGCCAATCCCGTGGCCGCGGCCCTCCAGCTCATCGTCTATAGCGGCGCCATCATGGTGCTGGTCCTCTTCGTGATCATGATGCTCAGCAGCCACGAGGAGGAGGCGGCCGAGGTGGGCCACCCCATCCAGCGCTGGCTGTCCGTGCTGCTCGCCCTGGCGCTGGCCGGGGGCGGCGTCACGCTGGTGCTGGCCTCGAAGGGCGTGCGGCAGCTGGCGGAGCGCGGCGCGGCCATGCCCCCGGCGGTGACCCTGCAGGGCGTCGGCGCGGCCCTCTTCGAAGGCCACGTCCTGGGTTTCGAGGTGGCGGGCCTCATGCTGCTGGCGGCCATGGTGGGTGCCGTCGCGCTGACCAAGCGGAATCTGTGAGGGGCGGGCGATGACCGGAATGGACGCGATCCTCCACGGCGGGCTCCAGGGTTACCTGGTGGTGGCCCTCCTGCTCTTCGCCATCGGGCTGGCGGCGGTGCTCCTGCGCCGAACGCTCCTGATGCAGTTCATGGGCGTGGAGCTGATGCTCAACGCCGCCAACGTGGCCCTGCTGGCCTTCGCCCGGTTCCGCGGCGGTGACCTCCAGGCCACCGTCTTCTACCTCTTCATCATTGCCGTGGCCGCCTGCGAGGCCGCGGTGGGGTTGGCCTTGATCATCGGGCTCTACCGCCACCGCGACACCACCGACTCGGACCGGACCGCCAGCCTGAAGCAGTGAGGATGCGATGAACAAGTACTACTGGCTCATTCCGATCCTCCCCCTCCTGGGCGCGATCTTCAACGGCATCCTGGGCAAGCGCGCAGGGAAGGGGGCCGTCACGGTGGTCGGCCTCGGGACCGTGCTCGGCTCCCTGGTCCTGGCGATCTCCGCCTTTTTCGCCATGAAGGCCCTTCCCGACCACCGCCTGGCGCTGGACTACGGCGAGTGGATGGCCACGGGCAGCCTGAGCGTGCCCTTCGGCTTCGTCATCGACACCCTGAGCGGCACCATGATGCTGGTGATTGCGGGCATCGGCTTCCTGATCCACGTCTACTCCGTGGGGTACATGCACGACGACGAGGGCTACGGGCGGTTCTTCAGCTACATGAACCTCTTCGTCTTCTTCATGCTCACCCTGGTACTGGGCTCCAGCCTGCCCCTGATGTTCGTGGGCTGGGAGGGCGTGGGGCTCTGCTCCTACCTGCTCATCGGCTACTACTACGAGACCGATTTCGCCCCGGATGCCGGCCTCAAGGCCTTCCTCACCAACCGGGTGGGCGACCTGGGCGTGGCCATCGGCATGATGGTGCTCTTCGCCGCCTTCGGCACCCTGACGGTGGGCGACATCCTCACGAAGGCCGGCCACATGGCCCCCGAGGCGGGCTTCGGCATCCTCACCTTCGCCACCCTGATGCTCTTCGTGGGCGCCACGGGCAAGAGCGCCCAGCTGCCCCTCTACCTCTGGCTGCCGGACGCCATGGCGGGCCCCACGCCTGTCAGCGCCCTCATCCACGCCGCCACCATGGTCACCAGCGGCATCTACATGATCTGCCGCCTGGCGCCGGTCTACACCCTGGCCCCCATCTCCATGGATGTCGTGGCCTGGGTGGGCGCGGCCACGGCCCTCTTCGCGGCCACCATCGGCCTGGTGCAGCGGGACATCAAGAAGGTGCTGGCCTACTCCACCGTCTCCCAGCTCGGCTACATGTTCCTGGGCCTGGGCGCCTCGGGCTTCGCGGCGGGCTTCTTCCACGTCTTCACCCACGCCTGGTTCAAGGCCCTCCTCTTCCTCGGGGCCGGCAGCGTGATCCACGCCATGCACCACGAGCAGGACCTCTTCAAGATGGGCGGCCTCAAGTCGAAGATGCCCCTCACCTTCTGGACCATGCTGGCGGCCACCCTCGCCATCATCGGCTTCCCCGGCACCTCGGGCTTCGCCAGCAAGGACGAGATCCTCTACCTGGCCTACCTGAAGAGCCCGGCCCTCTGGGCGATCGGCGTCATCGCGGCCTGCTGCACGGCCTTCTACATGCTCCGCCTCTTCACCCTGGCCTTCCTGGGCGAGCCGCGGGACCACCACGCCCACGACCACGCCCACGAGAGCCCCGCCACCATGACCATGCCCCTGGTGGTGCTGGCCGTGGGGTCCCTCCTGGCGGTCTGGCTGGGCTGGCCCAAGGCCTTCGGCGGCGACTTCCGGATCGAGGAGTGGCTGGCCTCCGCCGTCACCTACGGCCAGCTGCACGGGGCCCACGGGGAGCACGGGAGCGCCCAGCTGGCCCTGATCCTGGCCTCCGTGTCCACCGTGCTGGGCCTGGGCTTCGCCTGGTTCGGCTACGCCACCTACCGGAACGGCCTGGCCGTGGCCGAGGCGCGGGCGGCGAAGTTCCCGCTCATCCACAAGGTGCTGCTGAACAAGTACTACGTGGACGAGGGCGTGGAGCTGGTGCTCCTCGGGCCCATCCGCTGGTTCGGCAACCTGCTCTGGAAGCTCTTCGACGTGATCATCATCGACGGCGTGGGCGTGAACCTGCCGGGGGCCCTCGCCCGGGTCTCCGGGGACTTCACCGCCCTCTTCCAGACCGGCCGGGTGCGCAACTACGCGCTCAGCATGGCCCTGGGCGCCGCGGTCCTCCTGTATGTCTTCCTGAAGTAGGTGGGGCGATGACCTGGCTGAACTCCCATCCCCTCACCTTCCTGGTCTTCGCGCCGGCCCTGCTCGGCCTGCTGCTGATGGCCCTGCCGCATTCGGTGAGCAAGCTCACCCGCCTGCTGGGGTTCCTGGCGGCCCTGGCCGTCTTCGTCCTCAGCCTCGCCTGGCTGCTGGGTCGGGGCCCGGAGGCTGCGCCCCTGGCCGAGCACGCCCCCTGGTTCACCATCGTGGGTCTGCCGGTGGACTACGCGCTCGCCGTGGACGGCCTCAATCTCTGGCTGGTCCTGCTGACGACCTTCCTGGTGCCGCTGACCATGCTGGGCACCTGGAACAGCCTGAAGGACCGCACGGGCACCTTCGCGGCCCTGTTCCTCCTGCTGGAGACGGGCATGCTGGGCGCCCTGGTGGCCCAGGACCTCCTCCTCTTCTACCTGTTCTGGGAGGCCATGCTCATCCCGATGTACTTCATGATCGGGGTCTGGGGCGGTGACGAACGCCGCTACGCCGCCAACAAGTTCTTCCTCTTCACCCTGAGCGGCTCGCTGCTCTGGCTGGTGGCCCTGCTCTTCCTGGCGGGCAAGGCCGGGAGCTTCGCGCCGGCGGTCATGGCCCAGGCGGCCTCGGCACTGCCCTTCGCCACCCAGTGCTGGCTGTTCATCGCCTTCGCCGTGGCCTTCGCCATCAAGGTGCCCCTCTTCCCACTCCACACCTGGCTGCCGGACGCCCATGTACAGGCGCCGACGGCCGGTTCCGTCATCCTGGCCGGCGTGCTGCTGAAGCTGGGCGGGTACGGCTTCATCCGCTTCGCCATTCCCATGTTCCCGCAGGCGGCCATCCACTACGCCAGGCCCCTCGCGCTTCTGAGCGTCATCGCCATCATCTACGGCGCCCTGGTGTCCATGGTCCAGCGGGACATCAAGAAGCTGGTGGCCTACTCCTCCGTGAGTCACATGGGCTTCGTGATGCTCGGGCTCGCCTCCATGACGGTGATCGGCACCCAGGGGGCCATGCTCCAGATGCTCAACCACGGCATCAGCACCGGGGCGCTCTTCCTCCTGGTGGGCATGGTCTACGACCGGGCCCACACTCGGATGATCGCGGATTTCGGCGGCGTGGCCACGAAGATGCCCATCTTCACCACCTTCTTCCTGATCGTCACCCTCAGCTCCATCGGCCTTCCCCTCACCAACGGGTTCGTGGGCGAGTTCTGGATCCTCAACGGCACCTTCCTCTCCGGGTTCGCCTGGGGCCGGGCCTACGCCATCGTCGCGACCCTGGGCGTGGTGCTGGGCGCCGTCTACATGCTGTGGATGGTGAAGCGGGTCTTCTGGGGCCCCGTGAACCCCGATGAGGACAGCGGCACCCAGCACCTGCACAGCGACCTGAATCCCCGCGAGATCGCCGTCATGCTGCCCCTCGTGGTGCTCATCCTCTGGATGGGCATCCATCCCCGGACCTTCGTGGCCGCCAGCGAGGCCCCCGTGACGGCGCTCCTGAAGGATGCGAACGCCCCGGCCATCCGGCCCCTGATCCTGCCTGCCGCCCCGGCGCCCGGTCCCCTCGAGGCCGCCGCCGAGGGCCACGTTCCCGCCTCCCACGAGGTGCATCCATGAGCATCACCCCGACCGAGTGGGCGGCCCTGCTGCCCCTGCTTTTTCCGGCGCTCGGCGCCTGCCTGATCCCCCTCATGGCCCTCGACCGGGACCAGGCCACCTCCAAGTGGACCCGGGCCGCCATGTACGTGGCCGCCCTGGCGGCGGTGGCCGCGGGCTTCTGGTTCCTCACCGACCTCTGGAAGACCGGCGCCCAGCCCACCTTCCACCAGCTGCACATGGATCGTCTCGCCCAGTTCTCGGGCATCTTCGTGCTCGTGGCCGCGGCCATGGCCATCTTGCAGTCCTGGGACCACTTCCACCAGGAGGGCTGGGTGAAGGGGGAGACGGTCTCCCTGCTGCTCTTCTCCGTGACGGGCATGATGCTCTTCACGGCCACCACGAATTTCCTGGTCCTGTTCCTGGGCCTCGAGCTGTTCAGCCTGCCCCTCTATTCCCTGGTGGCCACGGTCCGGCACCGGGCCGAGGGCGCCGAAGGCGGCATGAAGTACTTCCTCACCGGCGCGGTTGCATCCAGCTGCTTCCTCATGGGCGGCGTGCTGCTCTACGGCATGAGCGGCAGCCTGGACCTCACCACCGCCGCGTTGTCCATCCGGGCCCAGGGGCTGGCGGCCGATCCCATGGTCCTGGCCGGCGCGGCCCTCCTCCTGCTGGGTTTCCTCTTCAAGGTGTCCGCTGCGCCCTTCCACCAGTGGACGCCGGACGCCTACGAGGCCTCCCCCCACCCCATCGCCGGATTCATGTCCGTGGCCACCAAGGGCGTGGCCTTCATCGCCCTCCTCCGCATCTTCCCCGTCAGCTTCGCGGGGATGGGGGCCGTCGGGGTCCGCATGCAGGCAGCCCTGGCCATTCTGGCGGTGCTCACCCTTGTGATCGGCAACCTCACGGCCCTCGTCCAGACCAATGTCAAGCGCATGCTCGCCTACTCCAGCATCAGCCACGCCGGCTACCTCATGCTGGGCTTCGTGGCGGGCACCCCGGCCGCCTACACCGGCGTGCTGTTCTACCTCGTCATCTACCTGGCCATGAACATGGGGGCCTTCGGTCTCCTGACGGTGTTCGGCCTGGTGGGCGAGAAGACCACCTTCGAGGACCTGCGGGGCCTGGGCTGGAAGCGGCCGGCCATGGGTTTCGCCGCCGCCGTGTTCATGCTGAGCCTGGCGGGCATCCCCCCGATGGGTGGGTTCTACGGGAAGTACATGATCTTCAAGGAGCTGGTGGGGACCGGGCATGTCGGCCTGGCCATCCTGGGCGTTCTGGCGAGCCTGGTGAGCGCCTACTACTACCTGCGCTTCCTGGTGGCCCTCTTCCTCCAGGCCCCCAGCGCCGAGGCCGAGCGCATGGCCTCGGACCGGCCCGCGGTGCATGCCCCCCTGGCCGGCGCCACGGTGCTGGTATCCGCCGTCATCGTGCTGGTCGGCGGTTTCGTGCAGGCCTTCCTGGCCGGTGGTTTCGCCCATCGCGCCGTGTCGGAGGGCCTGGGGCTGCTCCGGTAGTTTTTTCGATCCGGCCTCAACCGGATCACGCCCCTGGCCATCCATACATCGTTATGCAATGGTGTAGGGTCGGGTTCCGCCCGGCCCTTGAAATCGGGAGAGCGGCGCCATGAAGCGGAAGACGTGGATCGGATTCGGGGGCGGCCTCCTGGCGGTGGTCGGCGTGGCGACCTACTTCGCGGCCAAGCCCAAGGACGAGGTGAAGTGGCGCACCGTCAAGGTGGACAAGGGCAACGTCACCCAGCGCATCAGCGCCACGGGCACCGTCAACGCCATGGTGCAGGTCGCCGTGGGCACCCAGGTCTCCGGGGTGATCTCGGCCCTCTACGTGGACTACAACAGCCTGGTGAAGAAGGGCCAGCTCATCGCCCAGATCGATCCCACCATCTGGCAGATCCAGCTCCAGGACGCCCAGGCCAGCCTCCTCCGGGCCCAGGCGGCCTACGATTTCGCCCAGGCGGACTATGACCGGAGCAAGCGCCTGGCCGCCGACAAGCTGCTGGCGGACCAGGATCTCGATACCAAGGAGACGGCCCTGAAGACGGCCAAGGGAAACCTCGTGTCCGCGAAGGCGACGGTGGATCGGGCCAAGGCGAACCTGGGGTACTGCAACATCACGGCCCCGGTGGATGGGGTGGTCATCTCACGCCTGGCGGACGTGGGCCAGACCGTGGCCGCCAGCTTCAGCACGCCCAACCTGTTCCAGATCGCCCAGGATCTCTCGAAGATGAAGGTCCAGATCTCCGTGGACGAGTCGGACATCGACCAGGTGAAGGTGGGCCAGCGGGCCTTCTTCACGGTGGACAGCCTGCCGGAGAAGCAGTTCGTGGCCACCGTGAGCCAGGTGCGCCTGGAGCCCATCACCAACTCGAACGTGGTGACCTACAACGTGGTGATGGAGGTCCCCAACGAACCGTTGCCCGGGTCGGATCACCCCCAGGGCCCCGCTGCGACGGATCCCGAGAAGGCCTGGGAGCGGGCCAAGGACCGGCTGCCCGAGGGCACCACCAAGGCGGAGTTCCTGGCGCGGTTCAGGGCGCGCATGGCCGAGCGGGCCAAGGCGGCGGCCCCGGCCTCGCCCCGCAACGCCGCGGACCGCCTGGCCGCCGCCCGCACCCCGGGAGGCGCCGGTCTGGTGGGCGGTCCCACGTTCAGCGGCAACCTCGCATTGCGGCCCGGGATGACGGCCAACGTGACGATCCTGACCCACCAGAGCAGGGATGTCCTCCGCGTGCCGAACGCCGCCCTGCGGTTCAACCCCGCGGCCTTCATGAAGGAGGAGAAGAAGCCCGAGGCCTCGGGCCGTCCGGGCGGCGCCCAGGCCAGGCCCGTGCAGCGGCCCGGTGGGTCGGCCAGCGGGATGGTGGCGCGGCGGGAGGATCACGTCTGGATCCTCGAGAACGGCAAGCCCAAGGCCGTCCCCGTCAAGGCGGGCATTTCCGACGGCCAGTTCACGGAGGTGAGCGGTGAGGGCCTCCGGGAAGGCCAGGCCGTGCTCGTGGGCGTGGAGGAGGCCAAGGCCGCGTCCAATGGCGCGAGGCCGCTGGGCGGCCCCCGCGGCATGCACTAGGCCGGGGGAGGCGCCGTGGCCCTGCTCGAATTCCTGAAGCTCGCCCTGTTTGCCATCACCCGGAACAAGATGCGGGCGTTCCTCACCATGCTCGGGATCATCGTGGGCGTGGGGGCGGTGATCGCCATGATCGGCATCGGGGAGGGCTCGAAGCAGGCCTCCATCGCCCTCATCCGGAACATGGGCTCCAACATGCTCTTCATCTTCCCGGGCCAGGGCACGGGTCGGTTCGGGCCCCAGGCCATGGGCAGTGCCGACATCCTGCTGGAGTCGGACGCCCCCCTCATCGAGCAGGAGCTGTCGGATTCGAGCGTCGTGGCCGCCTCGCCCGTGGTGCAGACCAGCCGCCCCGTGATCTACCAGAACTACAACTACATGACCCAGATCCAGGGCACCAATACGGAGTTCCCGGAGATCCGGGGCTGGGAGATGGAGGAGGGCCGCTTCTTCACGGAGGGCGAGGTCCGCGGCCAGGCCAAGGTCTGCGTCATCGGCAAGACCGTGCAGGCCAACCTGTTCCCCAACGGGGAGGATCCCGTGGGCCAGACCATCCGCATCGGCAACCTCCCCTTCCAGGTGGTGGGCGTGCTGGAGAAGAAGGGCGCCGGGATGTTCGGCGACCAGGACGACCTCATCGTCGGCCCCTATACCACCGTGATGCGGAAGATCATGGGCCGGGACAAGATCCAGCGGCTCATGGTGAGCGCCCAGGAAGGGCGGGCCGAACTGGCCCAGGCGGAGATCACGGCCCTCCTCCGCCAGCGCATGAAGCTCACCCCCAAGGACGAGAGCCCCTTCCAGATCCGCAAGCAGGACGACATCGTGCAGATGCAGACCCAGCAGGCGGGCATCCTAACGGCGCTCCTGGCGGTGGCCGCCAGCATCTCGCTGGTGGTGGGCGGCATCGGGATCTCCAACATCATGCTGGTGAGCGTCACGGAACGGACCCGGGAGATCGGCATCCGCCGCGCGCTGGGCGCCACCCAGCGGAGCATCCTCTGGCAGTTCCTCACCGAGGCGATGGTCCTGGCCATCCTGGGCGGGTTCATCGGGGTGGCCTTCGCCTTCACCACCATCCTCATCCTTCAGCGCTTCCAGGTGCCCGCGGTGGTCCAGAACTGGGCCGTGGTCCTGGGGCTGGGCTTCAGTGGCGTCGTGGGCGTGGTGGCGGGCTTCCTGCCGGCGGTGAAGGCCGCGCGCCTGGATGTGATCGACGCGCTCCGCTACGAGTGATTGCACGCTGGCCTGGCCTCCCCTGGGATCGATAATGGAGGGGACCACTCCTGGACGGGAGGCCGGCCATGGCCCTGTTCGAGTTCCTGAAGGTTGCCCTTTTTGCGATCACCCGGAACAAGACGCGGGCGTTCCTCACCATGCTCGGGATCATCGTGGGCGTGGGGGCGGTCATCGCCATGATCGGCATCGGGGAGGGTTCCAAGCGGGCCTCGATCGACATCATCCGCAACATGGGTTCGAACATGCTGACCATCTTCCCCGGGGCGCCGGGGACGCACACCCACCATGGTCCCCAGGCCCTGGGCAGTGCGGCGATCCTCAAGGAGGATGACCCGCCCCTCATCCAGCGGGAGCTGGCCGGATCCAGCGTCCATGCCGCCACGCCCCAGGTCTCCACCACCCGCCCCCTGGTCTACCAGAACAGCAACTACCTCAGCCAGGTCCAGGGAACGGGCCCGGAGTTCCTCCAGATCCGGGGCTGGGAGCTGGAGAAGGGGCGGTTCTTCACGGACGCCGAGGTGCGCGGCCAGGCCAAGGTCTGCGTCATCGGCAAGACCGTGCAGGCCAACCTCTTCCCCAACGGCGAGGAGCCCCTGGGCCAGACCCTCCGTATCGGGAACCTGCCCTTCCAGATCGTGGGCGTGCTGGAGAGGAAGGGCGCGGGCATGTGGGGCGACCAGGACGACCTCGTCGTGGGGCCATACACCACGGTCATGCGGAAGGTCATGGGGCGGAACACCATGCAGCGGATCATGGTGAGCGCCCACGAGGGGGAATCCGAACTGGCCGAGGCCGAGATCACGGCCCTCCTCCGCCAGCACCTGAAGGTGCCGGCCCAGGAGGAGAATCCCTTCCACATCCGGAAGCAGGATGACATCGTGCAGATGCAGACGCGGCAGGCGGGCATCCTCACGACCCTGCTGGCCGTCGCGGCCAGCATCTCGCTGGTGGTGGGCGGCATCGGCATCTCGAACATCATGCTGGTGAGCGTCACGGAGCGGACCCAGGAGATCGGCCTGCGGCGGGCCGCGGGGGCCACCCAGCACAGCATCCTGTGGCAGTTCCTCACCGAGGCCATCGTCCTCTCCATCCTGGGCGGAGCCCTGGGCGTCGGGGTCGCCGCGACGGCCGTGGCCATCCTCCAGCGCGCCGAGATCCCGGCGGTGGTGGAGACCTGGGCCGTGGCCCTGGGGCTGGGCTTCAGCGGCGCCGTCGGCGTGGTGGCGGGATTCCTGCCGGCCCTCAAGGCTGCGAGACTGAATGTCATCGACGCCTTGAGGTACGAGTGACGCCCGCCGATCCGATTTCCCCCGCCCAGCACCTGATTCCCGCCGGGGGCGGGCCGCGTGGCTGAGGGGGGCGAGGCCCCGCACGATCCCTACGCCGCCCTGCGGGATCCGGACTACCGGTGGTTCATCCACTCGCTGGGGCTGGTCACGCTGGGCCTCCAGATGCAGGGGGTGGTGGTGGGCTGGCAGGTCTACGCCCGCACCGGCGATGCCCTGGCCCTGGGCCTGGTGGGCCTCTCCGAGGCGCTGCCCTTCCTCGGCCTGGCCCTCTTCGGCGGCCACGCCGCCGACCGGGTGAGCCGCCGGGGCATCTGCCTGGCATCGCTGCTGAGCCTCGCCCTCTGCTCGGCCCTGCTCTGGAGCTTCACCTGGCACTCCCGGTCGGGCCCGCTGGCCCGCGCCGTCTGGCCCATCTACGGCGTCATCTTCCTCACGGGCCTCGTCCGGGCCTTCTACCGGCCGGCCAGCACGGCCCTGGGCACCCAGCTGCTGCCCAGGGACCTCTACGCCAACGGCGCCTCCTGGCGCTCTTCCGTCTTCCACACGGGCATGGTGGTGGGGCCGGCCCTCGGCGGCCTCCTCTATGCCTGGAAGGGGCCGGTCGTCGCCCACGGCACGGTGATGGTCCTCCTCGCCCTGGGCTTCCTGGCCCTGCTGCCCGTGCGGCGGGTGCCTCGGCCCGCGGCGGCCCGGGGCGGGTCGGTGCTCGCGAGCCTGGCCGAGGGGATCCGCTTCGTCCGCTCCGAGAAGCTACTGCTGGGGGCCATCAGCCTGGACCTCTTCGCCGTCCTCTTCGGCGGGGCCGTGGCGGTGCTGCCGGTCTTCGCCAAGGACGTGCTGCGGACAGGGCCCCAGGGCCTCGGCGCCCTCCGGGCCGCGCCGGCGGTGGGCTCGGTGCTCATGGGCGTGGCGCTGGCCCACCTGGGGCCGATGCGGCGGGCGGGGCGGACGCTCCTCCTCTGCGTGGCCGGGTTCGGCGTGGCCATGATCGCCTTCGCCCTCAGCCGCAGCCTCGTCCTGAGCCTGCTGATCCTGGCCGCCGCCGGGGCCGTGGACAGCGTGAGCGTGGTGCTGCGGGCCACCCTGCTGCAGACCCTCACGCCGGACGCCATGCTGGGCCGCGTGTCATCCGTGAACCAGATCTTCATCGGCTCCAGCAACGAGCTGGGCGCCTTCGAGAGCGGCGTCGCGGCGCGGCTCCTGGGCCTCGTCCCCTCCGTGGTCTTCGGGGGGTGCATGACCCTGCTCGTGGTGGGACTCACCGCCTGGAGGGTGCCGGCCTTGCGCCGCATGGACCGCCTCCGGTAGAGGGTTCCAGCCTTGGTCGCCTGGAGGCGGTGGAAACAGCGCGGCCTCCCGGAGGAGGCCGCGCCGCGGGGCCGGGGTGCCGCTACAGGACGGCCAGGGCCGCCGCGTAGTCGGGCTCCTGGGCGATCTCGGGCACCAGCTGGGTGTGGATGACCTTGCCCTGCTCGTCCAGCACCACGACGGCCCGGGCGTGGAGGCCGGCCAGGGGGCCGTCCACCAGGGTGGTGCCGTAGGCCTTGCCGAAGTCGGCGTTCCGGAAGGTGGAGGCGGGCACGACCTTGTCCAGGCCCTCGGCGGCGCAGAAGCGCTTCTGGGCGAAGGGCAGGTCGGCGCTGATGCAGAGGATCGTGGTGTTGGGCTTCTCGTTGGCCCGCACGTTGAAGGCCCGCACGCTGGCCGCGCAGGTGGGCGTGTCCAGGCTGGGGAAGATGTTCAGCACCACCCGCTGGCCGGCCAGGTCCTTGGCGGACACTTCGGAGAGGTCGGTCTTCACCAGGGTGAAGGCGGGGGCGGCGGTGCCGGCCTTCGGCAGCTCGCCGGAGGTGTGGAGGGGATTGCCTTTGAGGGTGACCTGGGCCATGGGGACGCTCCTGTGGAGAACCTCTAGATTACCCAACCCGCGTGCCCCTAGGCTGGAGGATCCCGACCCGGAGGCCCCTTGCCCACCCTGCTCCAGAGGATCACCGCGCGGGACCAGCGCCTGGCCGCCTTCCGCCACTACGAGCTGCTGGTCCACGTCTATGTGGTGGTGCTGCTCATCAGCAACCTGGTGGGCCCCAAGCCCACCCAGATCGGCCCGTTCATCTTCAGCGGCGCCCAGCTGCTCTTCCCCATCACCTACATCTTCGGGGACATCTTCACGGAGGTGTACGGCTACGGGGGCGCCCGCCGGGCCATCTGGATCGCCTTCCTGGCCAGCGTCCTGATGGGCGCCTTCGCCCTGTTCATGGTGTGGCTCCCAGCCGCGCCGGAATGGCCGAGGGAGAACCAGCGGGCCTTCGAGATCGTGTTCGGCGCCGCCACCCGGGGCATCCTGGCGAGCCTGGCCGCCTTCTGGGTGGGGGAGTTCGTCAACAGCTACGTCATGGCCAAGATGAAGCTCTGGACGGGGGGCCGCCGGCTCTGGACCCGCACCATCGGCAGCACCGTGGCCGGGCAGGCCGTGGACAGCCTGGTGGTCACCTTCGGCCTCTTCGCCTTCACCCTGCCGGTGAAGACCATCCTGGTGATGGCCGGCAGCGGCTACCTCTTCAAGGTGGTCTACGAGGCCCTGGCGACCCCCCTCACCTATGCCGTGGTGGGCTTCCTCAAGCGCACGGAGGGCGTGGACGTCTACGACGAGGGGACCGACTTCAGCCCCTTCGTGAAGGATCTCTGAACCCCCTTTGCCTACTTGGGGGGGAACCTGGCCAGGATGTCGTGGACGGCCCGGCCCACCACCTCGTTGGCGTCCTCGGGATCGCTCAGGCCCGTGAGGGCCCCGTCGGCCGCGCCCTGCCAGATCAGCTTGTTGCTCTTGAAGTCCACGATCTCGATGACGATGGTGCCTTCCTTGTAGGTGTGGACCTGGCTCACGCTGGTGCCCACCCCGCCGTAGAAGGGCCGGAAGCCCCAGCCCCAGTAGCCGCCCACGTGGGTGGTGGTGCGGTAGCGCCGCTCCCGCACGATGGGGTAGTAGGTCACGAGGAAGTCCGGGTCCGCCTTGGTCTCCAGCACGTAGCCCTTGGCCTGCAGCTCCCGCTCCAGGGCGGCGCGCACCCGCGTGTCCATGAGGCTGCTGGTGCCGCCGGTGCCCTTCTTGGAGGTGTAGTAGTCGAAGGTCTTGTAGCGGGCGAAGGAGGCGGTCACGTCGTAGTCGTAGCGGACCTGGTAGCCCGCGCAGCCCGTGAGGAGGGCCAGGGTCAGCAGGGCGGGGGAGAGGCGGAACGCGGTCATGGAACCTCCGGGCACCCATTATGGACGCCGGGAGGAGGGCTTGGTTGAGGCGCCCCGGTGGTCTAGGGCGGTCTGGCAGGTGGGGGATTCCGGGCCTCCCGGGCCGGCCGGTCTGTCCAGGGCTGTGATTTCACACCAAATATGCTGGATATGGCCGGGGATCATCCGATCCTGATGGGGTCATGGTCCTCGACCCCACCCTCGATCCGGGCGCCTCCAGCCCCCTGTACCTCCAGCTGCAGCGGCAGCTGCGGGGCCTCATCCAGCAGGGCGAGTGGCGGCCGGGAACCCGGCTTCCCGCGGTGCCGGAGCTGGCCGGGCGGTGGGGGGTGCACCGCCTCACGGTGCTGAAGGCCCTGGCCGGGCTCAAGCGCACCGGCTGGATCCAGACCGTGCAGGGCCGGGGCAGCTTCGTGGCGCCGCGGCTGCCGGAGGCCCCGGGCCTGCGCACCTCGGGCGAGTTCCCCTTCGAGGGCTCGCCCCTCCTCGTCCACGAGGGCGAGCTGGGTTCCTGGATCGGGGAGACCCTGGAGCGGGCCCAGGACCACCACCTGGTGAGTTTCTCGGCCGGATTCATCCCCTCGGACCTGCTGCCGGGCGAGCAGCTCCGCCGCCTCACGGTGCAGGTGATGAAGGATCTCGGTCCCGAGGCCTGGGTCTACGCCGCCCCCTCCGGCCACCGGCCCTACCTCGATGCCGTTTCGAACTGGCTGGCGTCCGAAGGCGACCCCATCGACGAGGGCTGGGGCATCCGCGCCCTTCCCGGCGCCCAGGCGGGCCTGGCCCTGGCCCTGGAATCCCTCACCGTGCCCGGCGACCGCGTGCTGGTGGAGAGCCCCTGCTACCTGGGCATCCTGGCCCTCATCCGGGCCCTGGGCCGCGAGGCCGTGCCCGTGCCCGTGGACCGGCAGGGGCTGGATCCGGAGCGGCTGGCCTCGGCCCTCCAGCGCAGCGAGGCCAAGCTGCTGTTCACCGTGCCCAGCTTCCACAACCCCACCGGCATGACCCTCTCCAAGGCCCGGCGCGAGCGCGTGCTGGCCCTCACCCGGGCCCATGGCGTGGTGCTGGTGGCTGATTCGGCCTACGGCGACCTGCGCTTCACGGGCAACTCCCTGCCGCCCTTCCGCCGGCTGCCCGACGCCGACCACGTCATCCACGTGGGCAGCTTCTCCAAGTCGCTGGCCGCGGGCCTGCGCCTGGGCTACCTCATCGCCAAGGAGGACATCCTGCGGCGGCTGGCGCCCATCCAGGAGGTCCACACCATCGCCCTGCCCACGCTCACCCAGGAGGTGGTGGCGCGGTTCCTGGACAATGGGGGCTTCCGCCGCCACCTGGTCCGCCTGCGCCGGGCCCTCAAGGAGCGCCGGGACGCCATGTTCGAGGCCGTGGTGGAACACTTCCCGCCCGGCACCCAGGTGTCCGAGCCCAAGGGCGGCATGCACCTCTGGGTGGTGCTGCCGGAGGGCTACTCGGCCATGGACCTCCACCGGGACGCCCTCCAGCACGGCCTGGGCTTCGCCCCCGGTCCCCTCTTCTTCGCGGACGGGCGGGGCACCAACTGCCTCCGTCTCAACTTCTCCACCCACGACCCTGCGGTCACCCGGGACGCCATCGCGCGCCTGGGCCACCTGGCGCGCCGGACCTGAGCCGGCCCGCCTTCTCTCAAGGAGCCTCCATGAGCACCGCGACGTCCACGCCGACCCTCGAGATCCGCCCCTCGGACCATGCCGCCAGCGCCGAGGAGCGGGCCCGGAAGATGACGAACCCGGGCTTCGGCCGCATGTTCACGGACCACATGGTGGTGATCCCCTTCAAGGAGGGCGAGGGCTGGGGCCGGGGCGAGCTGAAGGCCTACGGGCCCCTCGCCATGGACCCCGCCTCCTCCGTGCTGCACTACGGCCAGGCCATCTTCGAGGGCTTCAAGGCCTACGCCCAGAAGGACGGCGGCGTGGCCACCTTCCGCCCCGAGGCCAACGCCCGCCGCTTCCAGGCCTCCGCCCGGCGGCTGGCCATGCCCGAGCTGCCCGAGGCCCTGTTCCTCGAGGCTGCCTATGCCCTGATCCGCCAGGACCGCGCCTGGATCCCCGGCGCCATCGGCGAGAGCCTCTACCTGCGGCCCCTGATGATCGCCACCGAGGCGGCCCTGGGGGTGCGGCCCAGCAACGAGTATCTGTTCCTCCTCATCGCGAGCCCCAGCGGCGCCTACTTCGCCCAGGGCGTGAAGCCGGTGACGGTGTGGATCTCCGAGGACTACGTCCGCGCCGCGCCCGGCGGCACCGGTTTCGCCAAGTGCGCCGGCAACTATGCCGCCAGCCTCGTGGCCCAGCGGCAGGCCAAGGGCGAGGGCTGCGACCAGGTGGTGTGGCTCGACGCCATCCACCGCAAGTACGTGGAAGAGATGGGCGGCATGAATATCTTCTTCGTCTACCAGGAGAAGGGCGAGACGGTGGTGGTCACCCCCGAGCTCACCGGCACGCTGCTGCCCGGCGTCACCCGCGACAGCCTCCTGCAGCTGGCCAAGGACCAGGGCTTCCGCGCGGAGGAGCGGAAGATCAGCACCGAGGAGTGGGAGGCCGCCCTGAAGGAGGGCCGCATGACCGAGGCCTTCGCCTGCGGCACCGCCGCCGTCATCACCCCCATCGGCCGCGTGAAGTCCCGCATGGGCGACTGGCTGGTGAACGGCGGCGAGACCGGCCCTGTGGCCGCGAAGCTGCGCCAGGTGCTCCTCGACCTCCAGCACGGCGCCGCCCCCGACACCCACGGCTGGATGCACCGGGTGATCTGATCCGGACCGCCTGCTGTGCGAAGCGCCCGCCGTCCGGCGGGCGCTTCGTTCGTACGGGCGGCTTCAGCAGCTGAGCGACGCCGTGGTCGTGGCGCCCGCGGTCACGGTCATGAGCGAGCCCACCTGCATCACCGGCGTGGCCCCGGACGTGCTGCGCTGGGCCGCCACGCCATAGGCGAAGGGCGCCAGGCCCGTGAAGTACACCTGGTCCTGGGACAGGCCCGTGGCCGCCGTCTGGGAACGGACGATGAGGGTCTGGAAGCCGACGGTGCCGGTGGCGAGGGTCTGCCGGAGCTCGCCCCAGGTGCCCTGGGAGGCGGTGGAGGCCGGGGTGATGGTGAGGGTCAGGGCCCCCGGGGCCGTGGGGTTGCTGAAGGCCAGGTTGGCCGTGAGGGGAGTGGTCGAGGAGGTGGGGTTCAGGGGGCCCGTGGCCAGGGCGCCGTAGGCGAGGGTCGTATTCCACGGCTGAGCCACCACGTAGTAGGCCGTGCTGGTGCCTGCGGGCAGGCCCTCCAGGAGGTAGTTCCCGGCGGCATCGGTGAAGGCCCGGCGCTGGATCGCGGGCACGGTCAGGGTGCCGTCCAGCGTCTCGGCGAAGACTTCCACGCCGGCGAGCGGCGTGGACCCATCGGCCAGGTTCCCGCCGATGCTGGCCACCTTGGCGGTGTCGAAGACCTGGCCCGTGGCCTGGAAGCTGTAGGGCGGGGTGCCCGCGCGCATCTGCACTGCCTGCTGTCCGGAGAGCATGATCTGGGCGGTGACGCTGCCGCCGGCGGGGACGGTCAGGGGTCCGGGCACTACGGTGGTCACGGGCATGAGGAGGGGTTGTCCCGTGGCGGCACCCGAGGGCAGGACACCGGACGCGCTGTACAGGCCGTTGCTGTAATTCTGGGTCGCCCAGGTGATGCGGAACTGGCTGTAGGTCCCCGCCAGGGCTGAGGTCGCGGGCAGGATCACCGCGCTGTGCCCGTTCTGCAGGGACATGAGGTCGAAGCTGGCCTTCACGTTCCCCAGGGCGGTCCAGGTGCTGCCGTCGAAGGAACCTTCCAGCTTCTCCAGGCTGACGATGACCTGGTCATAGCCGGGGAAGCTGTCGGATCCGAAGCGGACGGTCAGGGTGCCGGTGGCGGGGCCGCTCCGGGACGAGCCTCCCCCGCCACAGGCAAGCGCGGCGGCGAGGACGAGCAGGGGGGCGATCAGCCGGCGGAAGGGCATGGAGACTCCAGAAGGCGAAGACCAGACTCCCTCAGTCTAGTCCCCGCCTTCGGGCGATCCCACCCTGGATATCCGGGGCCTCGCGGCCGCGGCCCGGGCTACTTCTTCGGCGCAGCGCCGCCCACTTTGTCGATGCGGGAGGCGAAGTAGATCATGGGGAAGGTGCGCTTCAGGGTGCCGCTGTGGAAGTTCTGCATGGGCATGTTCAGGGGCACCACCACCTGGTCGCCCACGGCCACCTTGAACTGGTTGGCGGCGGCCCAGATGTCGCCCGTGGCCGTCTTCACGCGCACGTAGGTGTAGGTGGAGGCGTCCATGGTCTCCACCACGGTGCCGGTGGCGGTGGGGCCGGCCGCCGGGGCCTCGCCCATGGGGGCGCCGCCCATCATGGGGGCCATGGGCTGGGGCGCCTGGGCGGGGGCCGCGGGAGCCGCCGCCGCGTTCACCGTGCGGTTCTGGTTGCAGCCGGCCAGGGCGGCCAGGGTGAGCATGGATGCGAACAGGGTCAGGCGCGTCTGGGCCATCGGGGTCCTCCGTGTTCCAACAGTACCAGGAGCCGCCCGGATGGGGCAGCGGGTTCGGGGCCGTCCCGGCGGGGCCTCCGCTAGACTGGGGGATCGCCGGTCCCGCCGGACGGTCCTTGCCAGGAAGGTTGGCCGAGTGGTTTAAGGCTCTCGTCTTGAAAACGAGCGTGGGTGACGAGCCCACCGGGGGTTCGAATCCCTCACCTTCCGCCAGTCACGCCCCGCCCCGGCGGGGCGTTTTCCTGGGCGCGGGAGGGGAGGGATTCGAAATCGCTGAATCGCTGGCGTTCGTCTTGGCGCGGGGAGACAGCCCGGGGGGCTGTCGGACCCGGGACAGAACGCCCGCGATTCGCGCGGAGCAGAGGCCCGGAGGGCCGGAGTGAATCCCTCACCTTCCGCCAGTCACGCCCCGCCCCGGCGGGGCGTTGGCAGGCCCGGGGACAAGCCGCCTTGTGCCATCGGGCCGCCACAGGTAATCTGGAAGGCCTTGGAGAGATGCCGGAGTGGCCGATCGGGCTCGCCTGCTAAGCGAGTGTATTGGGTAAACCAGTACCGGGGGTTCGAATCCCCCTCTCTCCGCCACAGGAAGCCGCCGCGAGGCGGCTTTCTCCGTTTCGGGAGAGGGGGATTCGAAGTCACAGCAGCGCTGGCAGGTAGGCCCCGCCGGAGGCCGTCCGGGGGACGGGCGGAGGCGAGCAGGGCCGTGCCAGCGATGCGTGCGGCCGGAGGGGACGCCGCCCGGCGGTGGCCCCGGAGGGAATCCCCCTCTCTCCGCCACAGGAAGCCGCCTCCGGGCGGCTTCGTCTTTTGGAGGGATGCGCTGATAGCCGAGGCGCGGTAGGGTGGGGGCACCACATACCTCACATGGTGATCCATGCGGACCCTCAGTCTTGTTCTTCTCATGATCTTCCTGGCGGTGGGCGCCGCCGCCCAGGACCATCCCCTGTGGCTGCGCTACCCGGCCCTCTCGCCGGACGGGAAGACGATCGTCTTCTCTTACCAGGGCGACCTGTTCCGGGTGCCCGCGGAGGGCGGTACGGCCACACCCCTCACGGTGGGGGGCTCCTACAGCTTCCAGCCCGTCTGGAGCCACGACGGGCGCTGGATCGCCTTCGCCTCGGACCGCAGCGGCAACTTCGACGTCTACGTCATGCCCAGCGAGGGAGGGGAGGCCACCCGGCTCACCTTCCACTCGGCGCCGGACCTGCCCTACGCCTTCACGCCCGATGACAGGGAGATCCTGTTCACCTCCTCGCGCGGCCATGCCACGGCGAGCCGGCAGTTCCCCGGCCGCCTCTTCCCCGAGACCTACCTGGTGTCGCGGGAGGGGGACCGGACCCGCCTGCTGACCGACATCCCCCTCGAGCTGGCGAGCTACGATCCCACCGGCCGGCGCATCCTCTACCAGGACCTCAAGGGCTACGAGGACAAGTACCGCAAGCACCACACCTCCGCCGTCACCCGGGACATCTGGAGCTTCGAGCCCGCCACCGGCGCCTTCACCCAGCTCACCACCTTCAAGGGCGAAGACCGCAATCCGGTCTTCGGCTCTGACCCCGACCGCTACTGCTTCCTCAGCGAGCGGGGTGGCTCCTTCAACGTCTACCGGGGCTCCGTGGCCCACCCGGACCAGGCCGAGCCCCTCACGCGGTTCACGAAGCATCCGGTGCGCTTTCTCACGGCTTCGCGCGGGGGCCTGCTCTGCTTCGCCTACGACGGGGAGATCTGGACCCTGGCCCCGGGCGGGGAGCCGCGCAAGGTGCCCATCGCCGTCCACGTGGACGGCCGGGCCTCCCTGGAGAAGACGCTGCCGGTGAACGGGGCCATGACGGAGATGGCGGTGTCCCCCACCGGGAAGGAGCTCGCCTTCATCGTGCGCGGCGAGATCTTCGTGACCTCCGCGGACGGGAAGGTCACGCGCCGCATCACCAACACCCCCGGGCAGGAGCGCAGCGTCAGCTTCAGTCCCGACGGCCGCACCCTGCTCTACGCCGCCGAGCGGGGCGGCAGCTGGGACCTCTACACCCGCCGCATCGTCCGGTCCGAGGAACCCTGCTTCTACGCCTCGACCCGGCTGGAGGAGAAGGCGATCGTCGCCACGCCCGCCGAGGAGTTCCAGCCCCTGTTCTCGCCCGATGGAACAGAGGTGGCCTACCTGGAGGAGCGCACGGCGATCAAGGTGCTGAACCTCGCCAGCGGCAAGATCCGGACCCTGCTGCCCGCGGGGCGGAACTACTCCTACGCCGATGGCGACCAGTCCTTCGACTGGTCCCCCGACGGGAAGTGGCTGGTGTTCGCCATGAACACCGGTCTCGGCTGGCTGCGCGACATCGGGCTCGTGGCCGCCGACGGCTCCGGCCCCATCCACAACCTCAGCCAGAGCGGCTTCGAGGATGAGAGCCCCCGCTTCTCGCGGGACGGCTCGATGGTCTACTGGGTCTCCTCGCGGGACGGCAGCCGGGCCCTCTCCCAGCAGGGCGTCACGGAGGACTTCTACGGCGTCTTCCTCACCCGAGCCGCCTGGGACCGCTACCTGCTCTCCAAGGAGGACTTCGCCCTGGTGAAGGAGCAGGAGGACCAGGCCAAGGAGAAGGCGAAGGAAAAGGACAAGGACAAGGAAAAGGACAAGGGCAAGGAGAAGGAGAACGGCAAGGAGAAGGGCAAGGAGAAGGTCGAGCCCGTGACGATCGAGTGGGACGGCCTCATCGACCGGAAGGCGCGGCTGTCGGTGCATTCCGCCGAGCTGGCGGACGGGGCCGTGACCAAGGGCCTCGACAAGCTCTACTACCTGGCCAGGTTCGACAAGGACTTCGACCTCTGGTCGGTGGACCTGCGCACCCACGAGGCGAAGCTGGTGGTCAAGCTGGACGCCAAGCGCGCGGGCCTGGAGCTCAGCCGGGACGGCAAGGCCGTCTTCGTCCTGGCGGACGGGAAGCTCATCAAGGTGGAGGCCGAGTCCGGCAAGCGGGAGAACCTGCCCGTGGCCACGGAGATGGTGCTGCACCCGGCGGAGGAGCGGGCCTACATCTTCGACCACGCCTGGCGGCAGGTGGAGAAGAAGTTCTACGTGGCCGATCTCCACGGCGTGGACTGGCCCTTCTACCGGGACGCCTACCGGCGCTTCCTGCCCTACATCCAGAACAACTACGACTTCCAGGAACTGCTCAGCGAGATGCTGGGCGAGCTGAACGCCTCCCACACCGGCGGCCGCTACAACCCGCCCCAGGTGAACACGGACGCCACGCCCTCCCTGGGCCTGGTCCTGGAATCCGGCGGCGGCCAGGGGCTGAAGGTGGGCGAGGTGCTCAAGGGCGGCCCGCTGGACAAGGCCGTCTCCCGCGTGCGGGCGGGCCACCACCTCACGGCCATCGACGGCACGCCCCTCGCCTCCCTGGAGGACCTGGGACGGCTCCTGAACCGGCGGGCCGGCCAGCTCACGCTGCTCAGCTTCGCCGATCCCGCCTCCGGAGCGACCTGGGACGAGGCGGTGAAGCCGATCACCCCGCAGCAGGAGGGCGAGCTGCTCTACCGGCGCTGGGTGGAGCGCAACCGCGCCGAGGTGGAGCGCCTCTCCAAGGGCCGCCTGGGCTACGTCCACGTGCGGGCCATGAACGACCCCAGCATGCGCACGGTGATGGACGAGGTGCTGGGCCGCGACGTGGACAAGGAGGCCGTGGTGGTGGACACCCGCTACAACGGCGGCGGCAACATCCACGAACAGCTCTCGGACTTCCTCAGCGGGAAGAAGTATTTCGACGTCATCCCCCGGGGCCAGGCCTACGGTCACGAGCCGCTGCTCAAGTGGATCAAGCCCTCCATCGTGCTCATGAGCGAAGGCAACTACTCCGACGCCCACCTCTTCCCCGTGGCCTACAAGCTCAAGGGGCTGGGCCGCACCGTGGGCATGCCCGTGCCGGGCACCGGCACCTTCGTGTGGTGGGAGCCGCAGATCGATCCCACCCTGGTCTTCGGCATCCCCCAGGGCGGCTGGCGCATGCCGGACGGCCGCTTCTGCGAGAACACCCAGCTGGAGCCGGATCTCCCCGTCATGAACCAGCCCGCCCTGCTGGCCGGCGGGCGCGACCAGCAGCTGGAAGCCGCCGTGGCGGAGCTCCTCCGGGAAGTGGACGCGGCCAGACAGACCGCCAAGTAGAGCGTTCCGGGACCGGCGGGCCTCAGGCCTGCCGGTCCCAGCCCTCGGCGGCCCGGAAGCTGTGGTAGCGGTCGCTCCCCAGGATCAGATGGTCGGCCAGGGGGACGCCGAGGGATTCCCCGGCGGCTTGCAGTCGTCGCGTGAGCTGCACGTCCTCGCGGCTGGGGGCCGGGTCGCCGCTGGGGTGGTTGTGGAAGGCCAGGGCCGTGGTGGCGCCGTAGCGCAGGGCCTCGCGGAAGAACTCCCGGGGGCTGATGAGCGTGGCGGTGGCCGTGCCCTGGCTGAGGATGCGCTCGGCCAGGAGGTCGCCCTTGGCGTTGAGGGCCAGGAGGCCGAAGCGCTCCTCGGTCCAGCCCTGGCAGCGGGGCAGCAGGTAGCTGCCGGCGGCCCGGGGGCTGGTGATGCGGGGACGCTCGGCGCTCCGCTGGGCCCGCCGGGCCAGCTCGGCGGCGGCCCAGAGCTGGCCGGCCTTGGCGGGGCCGAGGCCCGGCTGGTCCAGCCAGTCCTGGAGGCCCAGGGCCATGAGGCCCGAGAGCCCGCCGGTGCGGCCCAGCAGGGCCTGGGCCAGCTCCACGGCGCTCTGGCCCTGGCGGCCCGTGCCCCAGAGCAGGGCCAGCAGCTCGGCGTCCGCCAGGGCCTCGCCGTGGCCGGCGAGGAGGCGCTCCCGGGGGCGCTGGTCGGGGGAGAGATCGAGGATGCGCATGGTCAGGCCTCGGTCCAGGCGCCCAGGCGCGGGCGGTAGCGGAGGAATTCCACCTGGCCCCGCAGGCCCAGGCGCAGGCACAGGGCCTCCCGCCCGTGGTGGAGGAACCAGACGTTGGCCGCCGCCCGCCCCTGGGGCAGGAGGGTGAGGGGGCGCGGCCGGCCGGGACGCCAGCCGCTGCCGGCCAGGTCGGGGGGCAGGGGCACCGAGGCGGGTCGGCCCCAGCGCACACCCTCGGGCAGGCGGAGGGCGAGGTGCCCGGGCGCGGACTCCGGCGCCACGCACACGGCGCGCCGGTGGGCGGTGGCCAGGCGGAAGGCCAGGCGCAGGCTGCGGCGGAGTTCCCGGCGGGCCGCCTGGAGGGGCGGGCTGAGGGGGCCCGGGAGGAGCCGGGCCGCGGCGCGGCCCAGGGTGTCGAGGAGGGGACGGCCGGCGCGCATCACGCCCTCGTCCAGCGGCGAGCGTCGGCCCGCCAGCGCAGCATCCGGACCCGTCCCCGGTTCGACAGACGCATGCAGAGGACATCCTCGCCGTCGTTCAGGAACCAGAGGCTGGCCGTGGCGGTGCGGCGGGGGGTTACCGTGATGGTGCGATGGGCCTCGCCCTGGGTGTCCGCCTTCGCCGGATCGGCCATGCCCGGCGGCAGGGGGACGCGCGCGGGCTTCCCCCAGTGCACATGGCGGCCGAGGTGGATCGGCAGGTGGTTGGCGTCCTGGCCTGATCCCAGGCCCACGGTGATGTTCACGCCCCGGGCCCGGGCCAGGACGAAGGCCTGGTCCAGGCTGTCCGTGAGTTCGTGCTGGGCCGCCGCCAGCTCGGTGTGGGCGGGGTCCCAGGAGGAGAGGCCCACGACCGCTAGGATCCCGGAAATCCCCATGGCGACCGTGAGTTCCAGCAGGGAGTGGCCCCGCTGGGAGCGCCGGCCTGCGCCGGTGCGATGGAATCGGAGCAGGCCGGCACCCATGGCGGCCCCCTACCGGATCGCCGCGGCGGGACCGGAGGTCGCGGCCAGGAAGGGCTTGAGCCGGGCGAAGGCCTTCTCGCCGATGCCCTTCACGTTCATCAGCTCCTCGGGGCGCTGGAAGCCGCCGTGCTCCTTGCGGAACGCGACGATGCGCTCGGCGGTCTTCTGGCCGATGCGGGGGAGCTGCATCAGCTCGGTGACGGTGGCCGTGTTGAGGTTCACGGGCCGCTGCGGCTGGCGGGGGGCCTTGCCGGCCGCGGCGAGGGGGAGGGCCAGGGCAAAGGCCAGGGCCAGGGTGGAGAGGGGTTTAAGCATGATCGCCTCCTTTCAGGCGATCGAAGAAGATCGAGACCCGTGCCAGATGATTAAAATATTGATAATATTTATCTTATGACGATTTATAAATTAAATTGTGTAACCAATTAATTACAAAATTTAATAAAATTTTATCAACTCATGTTTTTTTAATATTTAAATAAAGTAATTCAAATCATCAAATAACAATAAAGAATGACACATCTGGGCTCATGGGGATCCGCAGCCTTTCGGGTCCTTCCAGGAGGACCGCACATCCCCCTATCCTGGAGGGGTCCGAGGAGCGCTGCAGGACCCGGCAGATCGGCTGTGCGGGATCCCAGGCTCGGACCCATCCTTCCAGGAACGGCGCTCACCTCAACCCTGCACCGGGTCGACGAGGTGGGTTCGCCCCGTCGTCCGGTTCCACGAGGAGGTCCCATGACCGTCGCCACCGTCGACCATGTCGTCGCCGATCTTTCCCTGGCCCCCTGGGGTCGCCGGGAGATCGCCATCGCCGAGGGCGAGATGCCCGCCCTGATGGCCATCCGCAAGCAGTACGCGGCCAGCCAGCCCCTCAAGGGCGCGCGCATCGCCGGCTCCCTGCACATGACCATCCAGACCGCCGTGCTCATCGAGACCCTGAAGGCGCTGGGCGCCGAGGTGCGCTGGGCCAGCTGCAACATCTTCAGCACCCAGGACCACGCGGCCGCCGCCATCGCCGCGGGCGGCACGCCGGTCTTCGCCGTGAAGGGTGAGAGCCTCCCCGAGTACTGGGAGTACACGCACCGCATCTTCGATTTCGCGGACGGCGCCAACATGATCCTGGACGACGGCGGCGACGCCACCCTGCTGCTGCACCTGGGCGCCCGGGCCGAGCAGGACGCTTCCGTGCTCGATCACCCCGACAGCGAGGAGGCCACGGTGCTCTTCGCCGCCATCCGCAAGCGGATCGCCGAGCAGCCGGGCTGGTACGCCGCCCAGCTGGCCAAGGTGCAGGGCGTGACGGAGGAGACCACCACCGGCGTGCACCGCCTCTACGAGATGGCGAAGAAGGGCGAGCTGAAGTTCCCCGCCATCAACGTCAACGACAGCGTCACCAAGAGCAAGTTCGACAACCTCTACGGCTGCCGCGAGTCCCTGGTGGACGCCATCAAGCGCGCCACGGACGTGATGGTCGCCGGCAAGATCGCCATCGTCTGCGGCTACGGCGACGTGGGCAAGGGCAGCGCCCAGGCGCTTCGTGCGCTGAGCGCCCAGGTGTGGGTCACCGAGATCGATCCCATCTGCGCCCTGCAGGCGGCCATGGAGGGCTACCGCGTGGTGACCATGGAGGAGGCCGCCGATCAGGCCGACATCTTCGTCACCTGCACCGGCAACTTCCACGTCATCACCCACGACCACATGAAGCGCATGAAGCACAACGCCATCGTGTGCAACATCGGCCACTTCGACAGCGAGATCGACGTC
>Ga0079306_1000354_pt1 | contig 46068 bp, 32 predicted proteins | sample Methanotroph_Enr_FD_79181 | JGI IMG/M metagenome (GOLD analysis project Ga0079306, IMG submission 79181) | Enriched soil microbial communities from Old Woman Creek wetland in Ohio, USA - Methanotroph_Enrichment_5 | ecosystem: Environmental > Terrestrial > Soil > Wetlands | place: USA: Ohio... | reverse complement strand
GTTAACATTATTTTGAGCCACCAGCGAATTGAGATTTCTGCTGCATTTAACCATTTATCAGAACCATTCTTCCGAAAAAAGATACACTTAGGAAAGAAAAATATCTGCTTAGCAGCAAATGCAATGAAAAAATTTAGAAAATTGCATGGAGTCAATACAGAAATGAACCCTAAAAACACTGAGTTTTGTTCGGGAATTCTCTGATAGTGATTTTCAGGATGAGTTTTTTGTAGGACTATAGGTGATATTCGAATACTTTCATAGGAATACTCTGTTTTTTTCAATAGAAAATGGCGTTTAAAAGCTATTGATTAACGACCGGAGAATAAAAAACCAACTATAAAGCCTGAATTATATGATAAGTTGATTGAAAGAATTATCAAGTGCATTATATAAAAGAAGTCGATTTGAAGATACAGTTCCCATGCCGGTTACAATTTTGAGAACTTCCATCGCCATTAAACTACCGATAATGCCGGGAATGGCTCCAATTACTCCAATCGACTTTGCCGGTTCTGCGGGTTGTGCGCCAAATAAATCGGAATAAGAGCAACTACCCTTGTAATTAAAAACGCAAAGCTGTCCTTCAAATTCACGAATAGAACCATGAACAAAAGGGATATTGAATCTTTTTGAGTTTGCATCTATAATATACCGGGAATTATAATTATCAGTACAACCCACAACAATATCGTATTCCGGGAATAATTGAACGGCAAAATCATCGGTAAGATACCTATTATATATATGTATATTTACAAACCTGTTTAATTTCGACATTTTTGCAGCTGCAATTTCTGCTTTCGGCTGTCCGATTTCTTCTTCGGCATAAAGAATCTGGCGTTGCAGATTTGAAAGGGAAACCACATCACCATCTACAATTCCAATATTTCCGACACCGGCAGCCACTAAGTATTGTATCACAGGACAGCCCAATCCGCCGGCACCTATTACCAGTACGCGGGAAGATTTCAATTTTCCCTGTTTTTCGTCGCCAAAACCGTTAATCAGCAAATGGCGGCTGTATCTTTCTTTTTCTATTGTAGAGAGTGACATTATATATAATGTATAAACTATGGATTATTGCAAACATACATCCCAGTCTTTCCAAACTGCCTCGTAACCATTCTTACGGATATCAGCTTCCACGGCTTGTGGATTTCTATCGTCGCTGACGGCAAACTGTTCCAATGCCTGAGGATAGGTGGCATAACCGCCCGGCTCCGTTTTAGATCCGGCACTCATGGAAGTTACACCCAGTTGAATGATATTATTGCGAAACTCTTTGTTTTCTCTTGTTGAAACGGAAATATCCACATCGTGGTCAAAAATACGGAAAGCGAACATCAACTGTACGTACTCTTTATCAGACATAATAACATTGGGCTGGAAATGGCCATTTTCCGACGGACGCATACGGGGAAAGTTGACGCTGTATTTTGTTTTCCAGTAATTTCGTTGCATATACCGAAGATGATGAGCCAACATGGTCACATCCGTACGCCAATCTTCCAACCCGATTAACACCCCCATGCCTACTTTATGCACGCCCGCTTGCCCCATCCGGTCAAAACCATTCACACGCCAATCGAATTTTGATTTCATCCCACGTGGATGATAGACGTTGTATCGGGCTTTGTTGTATGTTTCCTGAAAACAAACTACACCATAAAGTCCGGCTTGAGTAAGCTGGGAATATTCTTCCGCAGCAAGTGGCATTACTTCGATTGACAAATTATTAAACATCGGCTTGGCCAAACGAATGGCTTTTTCAATATAATCAACACCTGCATCACGTGGATTCTCACCCGTAACCAAAAGTAAATTCTGAAATGGACCGATTTCTTTTATTTCTTTCAGTTCATTCATTATTTCATCTTCAGTAAGAATGATGCGTTTGATGGGATTGCTCTGTTGAAATCCGCAATAAACACAAGAGTTCATGCACGAATTGGTCAAATACAATGGCACATACATCGAAATGGTTTTCCCAAAACGCATTTGCGTATATTGGCGTCCAAGCTGGGCCATTTGCTCCAGATAAGGCTCGGCAGCAGGGGAAATAAGTGCCATAAAATCGTCAACCGATAATAAATCTTTCGATTTTTGCAGGGCACATTCAACATCGCCCGCAGTCTTGGCATAGATAATTTTGGTTGTTTCCTCCCAGGATATATTTTCTAATTCGTCTGAAAACATAGTTATATAATTTACGATTTATGATTGCACAATTTACAATTGCATGCCTTTATATTTGCGTGAGCTACAATTTTGAATTGTGTAATTTCTCTTTATAATATATGTATTTTGAATTAAGACAAGAATGAAGTGAGCGGACTGCTGGCGTGTGCACCCATTGACTTGACGGCCAATTTTGCTTCGAAAGCCATGCGGCCTGCTTCTACAGCCATTTTGAATGCAATTGCCATCCGGATCGGATCGTTGGCAGCAGCGATAGCAGTATTGATAAGCACCGCATCCGCACCCATTTCCATTGCTTCGGCAGCATGTGAAGGAGCACCCAAACCGGCATCAACTACTACAGGAACATTGCTTTGCTCAATAATAATACGTAAAAACTCACGCGTTTGCAATCCCTGGTTTGAGCCGATTGGAGCACCCAACGGCATTACAGCCGCTGCGCCTGCTTCCTCCAGCTTTTTACACAGAACGGGATCGGCCTGAATATAAGGCAGCACAATAAATCCTTCTTTAGCCAAAATGCGTGTGGCCGCTAATGTTTCTTCTCCATCGGCTAATAAATATTTCGGATCTGGATGAATTTCCAGTTTCACCCAGTTGATTCCCAGCGCTTCGCGGGCAAGTTGTGCTGCAAAAACAGCTTCTTTCGCATTGCGCACACCCGAAGTGTTCGGCAAAAGGTTGATTCCCGGATGCCGGAGATGAGCCAGAATATCATCAGAATCACTATTGATATCAACGCGCTTCAATGCAACGGTTACCAATTCAGAACCCGAGGCAAGAATGGCTTCCTCCATTATTTTATTTGAACCGAATTTGCCTGTGCCTGTAAATAAGCGCGATTCAAATCGCTTGCCTGCTATAATTAAGTCTTTCATTTTGTGAATAATTTATAAAACAACCCCCAACCCCTAAAGGGGAGAATAAATGTTTCGTTATTATATATTAAATCAGCCTAAGATAGTGCTGAATATTTTCTTCTATTTTATCATCATTCATTATAGCACCCGCCAAAGCAATGCCATGAATTCCGGTTTGTTTGAGGCTTTCGATATCCGCTTCGAGAATTCCCCCAATGGCAATGACTGGTACATTTAAATTTCTGTCGGTTAAGCCGGAAAGAATTCTCTTATAGCCTTCTTTCCTAAGAACCGGACTGAGATTTTTTTTAGTTGTGGTAAACCGGAATGGACCCAAACCAACATAGTTTACACCTTTTTCAATCAATGATAAAATATCTTCCAATGTATTTGATGTTCCGCCAATGATGTATTTGACACCCAAGATTGCTCGGGCTTCAGAAGGACACATATCATTTTTACCCAGATGAACTCCGTGTGCACCGGTTTTCTTTACAATCTCAGCGTGATCGTTAATAAGCAAAATGGCATTGTGTGCATTCGCAACGGGAACAATTTTCAATGCTTCCTGCTCAATTAATTCTGTCGGCGTATCTTTCATCCGCAACTGCACCCACTTGCAACCCGCTTCGTAAGCACGGATGGCCTGTTCGGCATGCGAAATTGTCGGGTGATCGGTCGTTATAAAATGTAGTTTCGCTATTTCTTTATTTATCTCCATGGTGATAACCTAAGTTTAAATCGTTACTAAGAATAAATTTCTCCACATAAGTTTTGGCTTGTGCACAACTATCAATCAGACTATTGCCTTTGGCCATGTAAGCCGCAATTGCAGCAGAAAGCACACACCCCGTTCCGTGCTTCGATTTTCCATGAAAAGACGTTCCGGAGATCTCGGTATAATTACCTTTCTCAACAAGCAAATCGCAACCTGTTTTGTCCTGACGATGGCCGCCTTTGATTAATACTGCTGTTTGGGGTCTGCGTTCATTCAAAATATCGTGATCAGTTCCCCACAACGTTTCAAATTCGTTCCAGTTGGGAGTTATCAGGGTACAATTTTCTTCCAAGAAGCTCAATTCCAATGAATCTTTAGCATGAAAATTAAAACCCGAAGAGCTTTTGAGAATAGGATCCCAAACAATTTTCAGGTTTGGATTCATACTTTTTGCTACTGAAATAATTTGGTGCAACATTTCAAAATTCTGAACCAATCCTATTTTCAATACATTGAAGTCATAGTTCTTCATTAAAGTTTCAAGTTGCTTTTTGATTGCTTCGACACCAACCCATTCAACATCAATAAAAAGACTATCGGTTTGAAGGGTATTGGACGTAACAATGCCCATACCATATACTTCAAGCATTTCAATGGTTTTTATATCAGCCAAAACTCCTGCACCAGCTGTAGGATCAAAACCGGCAAGGGTTAAACAATAAGGCCTGTTAATATTCATTGCTGAAATTCTTTAAATACGCTTATTACCTCATTTGCTGAACAACCCGCTTTTGCCGGTTCCCAAATACTTCCCAGCAATGCAAAATTATCAAAGCAGAGTTCCTTTACTATTTTCACATTCCCCAAAGTAATGCCTCCGAGTGCCACAACGTTATAGTTCCGTTTCGCAGCAAGTTCAACTTTCAATTCTTCAAAATCCCATTGCTTCGAATATCCTTCTTTTGAAACGGAAGGGAACAACGGGCTGAGCAAAACATAATCAATAGCATGACTTACTGACTTTAAATCAGCCAACTCATGCACCGCCAGACTCTTTGTGCATTGAACGCAATCATAATCTGTCAGCATGTGTTTTGACTTTTCGGTAAAATGAATACCCTTTATTAGAAATGAATCCAACAACTCATAATGGCTGTGAATCATAATCCGGGAATGAAACCGCTCATCAATTTTAGAAATAAATTCACTCAATTGAGCTTTATCAAAATCCGGTTTCCGAATATGAAGCACTTCCAAGCCCTCGTTGAATAAAGCGTTTATTATTCCCATTTCGTTGGGAACGGATTGAGGATTGGTAATGAGGATCATAAATAAACTTCGCTTCCGGCTTCTTTAAACAGTTTAGCTTTCGATTCCAGCTTTTCTGACATTTCACGAATCTCGTGACTCGCCCTCATGGAACAGAAATGTTCGCCGCACATGGAGCAGAAATGGGTTGATTTATATCCTTCGTCCGGCAACGTGGAGTCATGGAAGCACATGGCTTTTTCAGGATCAAGTCCAAGGGCAAACTGATCTTTCCAGCGGAATTCGAAACGCGCTTTTCCCATGGCATTATCGCGAATATCGGCTCCGGGGAAACCTTTTGCCAGATCGGCCGCATGAGCCGCCAGTTTGAAGGTGACTACTCCTTCGCGAACATCATTTTTATCGGGCAAGCCCAAGTGCTCTTTTTGAGTTACATAACAAAGCATGGCCGTTCCCAGTACAGCAATCATAGTTCCGCCAATGGCCGATGTAATATGGTCGTAACCCGGTGCAATATCGGAAACTAATGGTCCGAGCGTGTAAAAAGGAGCTTCGTCGCATTCCTCCAACTGCAAATCCATGTTTTCTTTGATTTTATGGAAAGGCACATGGCCCGGACCTTCAATGATTACCTGAACAAAGTGTTTCCGCGCAATTTTATTCAGTTCGCCCAATGCTTTCAGCTCGCCAAACTGCGCACGGTCGTTGGCATCGGCAATACAACCGGGACGTAACCCGTCGCCCAATGAAACACCGACATCGTATTTGGCCAAAATCTGGCAAATTTCGTCGAAATGAGTGTACAAGAAGTTTTCTTTGTGATGCGACAAACACCATTTAGCCATGATAGCACCGCCACGGGACACAATTCCAGTCACCCGTTTCTGCGTCATTGGAATGTGGTGCAGCAAAAGTCCGGCATGAATGGTGAAATAATCAACACCCTGTTCACACTGCTCAATGAGCGTATCTTTATAAATTTCCCAATTGAGGTCTTCCACTTTCCCATTTACTTTTTCCAATGCCTGATACAAAGGCACTGTACCAACCGGAACCGGTGAATTGCGAACAATCCATTCGCGCGTTTCGTGGATATTGGCACCCGTCGAAAGATCCATAATGGTATCTGCACCCCAACGGAATGACCAAACGGCCTTTTCCACTTCTTCGGCAATACTCGACGTGGTAGGCGAATTTCCGATATTGGCATTGATTTTCACCAGAAAATTCCGGCCAATAATCATTGGTTCCGCTTCGGGGTGATTAATGTTGGCAGGCAAAATAGCACGTCCGGCAGCAATTTCGTCGCGGACAAAGTCTGGCGTAATGAATTTGAGCGAAGCAGCCAGCTTGCTGTTGTTCGTTTTTTCGTAATATTCCTTTGCACGCTGATTTTCACGAATAGCCACATATTCCATTTCAGGCGTAATAACTCCCTGACAGGCATAGTAATATTGCGAAACACATTTTCCTTCTTTTGCCCGAAGCGGTTTTGTATTTTTATGGTCGAAACGCAAATGATCCAGGCTTTTGTCTGTCAAACGGGCACGGCTGTACTCCGAAGTATAGGTATCAAGCACATCGACATCATTGCGGTCGATAATCCATTGCTCACGAAGTTTTGGAAGTCCTTTTTCTAAATCAACAATTACTTCCGGATCGGAAAACGAACCCGAAGTATCGTAAACCGTTACAGGCTCATTCTGCTCAATAGTGCCGTTGCTTAACCTGGTTTCAGCCAGCTGAATTTCGCGCATACCCACTTTTATATCATACAACTCACCTTGTACATATACTTTTTTTGAGTTCGGGAACGGTTTCCCAAATACTTCATTTAATTCTGAGATCATATTATTGAATGTTGACCTCACCCCTGCCCCTCTCCTTGAGGAGAGGGGGGATGTGGTATAAATATTAAATATCAATTGTTATTTTCTTACTCCCCTTTAGGGGGTGGGGGTCATTCACTTCAACCGCCGGATGCAGCCTTTATGACAAGCATTCTATCGTTTGTTTGAAGTTGTGAAGATGCCCACAGATGCCTTGGCACTATCGAATCGTTGATGGCGATAGCCATGCCTGCGGAATTGAGTTGAAGTATTGATGATACTACGTCATTCACCGTAGTCCCTTCAGGAACCACTTTTTGTTCATCATTAATCTGGATTGTCATATCAAATAAAAATTATTGGATTTTTTATTTGAAATTACAGGGAGGTAAGAATCTGGCAGTATTAGGCAGAATTTCCTTGTCAGCATTACCTGACCAGGTTCAATGGGTATAATCTCAGCCGTTTTCGCAGGCACCCCTCTTAAATTTCGGTTGCAAATGTAAGAAAAAGATTCGAACAAAAAAGCAAACCCGGATTTTTTTACATTGGATCGACGTCCATATTCACCCACAAAGATTTGAATTTTGGCTCTGCAATAACCTGGTTGGTTACCTCACGAAGGATTTCTTTGGCACGTTCGGCCGAGGCTTCTACTTCAAACTTGAGCAGAATATGCCGGATATACAAGTTTTGAATGCGGGAAACCGCCGGCACGTTTGGTCCAAGCACACGGCTAGAAAAAACGGCACGCAGATCGACAGCCATTTTATTAGCCGCTTGGGTAACAATGTTCGGATCGCGGTGGCGAAGCACAATTTGAATCATGCGAAAATATGGCGGATACCGAAACAGCTTTCGTTCTTCACATTGTGTGGCATACATGGCGGCATAATCATTACGAATTACCTGTCCGATGATAGCATGTTCGGCAGTGGTGGTTTGCAAAATCACCGTGCCACGTTTGTTTTTTCGTCCGGCACGCCCGCTCACCTGTGCCATCAACTGATAAGCCCTTTCGTGTGCACGGAAATCGGGAAAGTTGAGCATGTTATCGGCATTCAGAATCCCCACCAATGATACATGTTCGAAATCAAGCCCCTTGGACACCATCTGCGTCCCAATCAGAATATCCACTTTGTGCTGCTCAAAATCGGTTATAATTTTATCGTATGACTTTTTGGAACGGGTAGTGTCCAAATCCATGCGAGACACACGTGCCTGTGGAAAAATCAGCCGAATCTCATCTTCAATCTTTTCGGTGCCAAAGCCTTTGGTGGAAAGCGTTCCGGGCATTTTGCACGCCGGACAAATATTGGGAATAGGCTCGGTATATCCGCAATAATGGCAAGTAAGTGTATTGAACGATTTGTGAACCGTGAGACTCACATCGCAGTTTTTACATTTTGGGACACAGGCGCAAGCCTTGCATTCGATATAAGGCGCATATCCACGTCGGTTCTGAAACAGAATCACTTGTTCTTTGTTTTGCAGCGCCTTGTTCATTTTCTCCAACAAAGTATCCGAAAAATGGCTTTCCATTTGCTTTTTCCGGTAGGCTTCTTTGGTATCCACTACCAGAATTTCGGGCATGGCCATTTCTTCGTGACGCTGGTTCAACTCCACCAACCCAAATTTTCCATTTTGGGCATTGAAATAGGTTTCGATAGCAGGAGTGGCAGTCCCCAGAAGGGTTTTGGCACCGTGCATGGAAGCCAGCACAATGGCTGCATTGCGGGCATGGTAACGTGGTGCGGGATCGTATTGCTTGTAACTCGACTCATGTTCTTCATCCACAATAACTAATCCCAACTGGCGGAAAGGCAGGAAAATAGAGGAACGAACGCCAATAATCACATCATAGGTTTTATCGTTCAGCACATTGTTCCAGATTTCAACACGCTCAGCATCCGAGAATTTGGAATGATAGACGCCCAATCGGCGACCGAAAACACGTTTCAAGCGGGTGGTGAGTTGGGTGGTAAGGGCAATTTCGGGAACCAGATACAATACCTGCTTTCCGTCGGCCAATGCTTTATTGATTAAATGAATATACAGTTCGGTCTTGCCGCTGGACGTTACGCCATGCAATAGCACCACTTGTTTTTCAATAAATTGCTTTTCAATTTCACGGAAGGCCGTTTGCTGAAACTCATTGAGCGGGAATACTTCGGCAGTTTGAACTTCCGACACATCGAGCCGTCCCACTTCTTTATGATAAATTTCCAACACACCACGCTCCAGCAGTCCGGCCAGAATCGGGGCTGAAGCACCTGATTTTTCGAGCAAATCTTTTCGGCTGACTTCTCGCTGTTGGTTAAGAGTAAGGCATTTTGATAGCTCAATGTATTTCATCAACACTTCCAACTGCTTTTTGGCACGGCTCAAATCGTCGAAGATCTGACGCAGGTTTTCTTCCTTCACAGCCTCCGCAGTAATCTTGACAAAGGTTTCGGTTTTGGCACGGAACTTATCCGTAAGTTCCTCGCTGATTTCCACCGCTCCTTTTTCCAGCAGTTTCGTCAAAGTCGGCATCACGTCGCGCATCTCCGTAACTTTATTGAGCTCGGTAATGGTCACCGGTTTACCTTCGGACAAAGCTATCAACACTTTCTCTTCTTTCTCGGTAAGAACCGTTTCGGCTTCAAATTCAGGATTGATGCACACCCGTGTTTCGCTTTCCAGCTTTAAACCGGCCGGAACCGCAGCCTGATATACATCGCCCAGAAAAGCCTGATAGTAGGATGAAATCCATTCCCAGAATTTCATTTGCGGACGACGAAGAATCGGCGCATTATCCAGTAAACAGACAATATCCTTGGCTTCGTAAACCGTAGGCATAATCGTATGAACCAGATAAACAACGGCCGTGTACATTTTCTTTTTGCCAAACGGCACCACCACCCGCATACCAATACGCACCGAGTCGGCCCATTCGTCTGGAACAGAATAGGTAAAAGTGCCGGGCAATGGCAACGGTAGTATGACGTCGACGTATTTCATTTGTTCATTAAACGCGTAGAGACGCACGGCCGTGGGTCTATACAATAATAACGCAAAGGTAACAAACTATTGAGAAATAGCAATTGACAAATTGGAGAATTGAGAGTGAAATATGAAAGCCATAAATAAAAACACCTGAATTTTATCGCATCTCTAAAGTCTCGCTTATCATTAAAAAAAATCTCAACGGAAAGTTAGGTAACTCTCCGTTGAAAGTTTCAACTTGCTTCTCCCCTATTTTTTCCTATCTTTGTTTTCTAAACAAAAAAGTCATTTCATGCAACTCTACCTCGCCCCGCTTCAAGGCCTTACCGACTGGATTTTCCGGGAAACATACGCTGAACATATCGGACAGTTCGACAAAACCTTTACGCCTTTTGTGCGGATGCAAGGCGGTGAGTTTTACCGCCCAAGCCAGTGCAACGATTTGTTACCAGCGCATAATACCTTTCAAAAACCGGTTCCTCAGTTTCTGGGAAAAGATGTTGAATCGTTCAAACGCTTTGAAGAATTATGCACAGAACATGGCTACGCTGAAGCTAATCTCAATATGGGTTGCCCGTTTCCCATGGTTACCGGCAAGCGATTGGGTGCCGGATTGCTGGCACACCCTACCGAAGTTCGCCAACTGTTAGAAGGCATATTTACGGAAACCAAACTGAAAATTTCCATCAAATGCCGCCTGGGACAAGAAAATTCATCCGAATTTGAACCTTTGATTCCCATTTTCAATGCATTTCCGTTGGAAGAAATCATTATTCATCCTCGCATTGGAAAGCAGCAATACAAAGGCGAAGCGGATACGGAGGCTTTTGCCTGGTACGCCAAACAGTTGAATCATCCGGTTTGCTACAATGGCGATATATTGAATGTGGCTGATGTGACCCGAATTCAGGAGTTGGCTCCGCAAGTTGACCGGTTAATGATTGGGCGTGGAATTCTTCAAAATCCATTTTTGTTGGCCGAAATCCGCCAACAGGAACTGACGCAAAATGAAAAAGTAAAAATGCTCCGAAACTTCCATATCTCACTCATTGAACACAGCAAGCAAAAATATTCGGGCGATTTGCATTTCCTGAAACGATTCGAAGAGCTGTGGAGCTATCACGCACAAGGCTTTGAAAACGGACACAAGATTTATAAGCTGGTAAAGAAATGTAAAACACTGGCACAATATGAGACAGTTGTTTTCAAAGCGATTAATGAAATGGAATAATAAAATATTTCAAACTATGATTGAAGAACAAGTAAAGGTACACGATAAGTTTTCGATGGAATTCAAGGTTGGATTTATTGCCCACAAAGCGCAAAAAACCAACGACTTTGCCATGAACATTTGGATGTTTATTCCCAATAGTCTGGACATAAACCGGTTTACCTACAGCAAAACGAACTTTTACAGGGATTTAAAATCAAATATCAGGCAAATTACGCCTGTATGGAAACTAAGCAAAATGGCAGAAGATGGAAAATCGCCACTCCACTTACTTCGGAAATCGCTGACAAACTTTGCCAGACAACCCACCGCTCCAAACCAGAAAGATTACGAATTTCATGTAAAAATGTTTCAGTCCATCCTGAAAAGTTCCCTGCGCGAAGAAGTCCGGCTGATAAAAGACGCTCCACTTTCTGATACGCTCTACCTCACAGAGGAATTTTACCGCTTGGTGCTCGAGATTTCAGCACAGTACCGCCAACTTCTCAAAATAATAGACATTCCGTCTATCGACAAATCGCTCCGTGAATACTTCTTGTTTGGCGATGAGTTTATGAGCAACGTGATTGAATTTCAGACATTCAGACTAATGGATCGGCTAAAAAAGAAGGATCCGCAGATATTTGAACTGGTGAGAAAGGATTTGCAGGAAATTATAAGTATCGAAATTGCATACCGGCAACAAATGGGTTACCTGTTGGTAGAAAAAAACGCTGAGAAAAACAATCACGAACTGGTAAACCGCCTGAGCTTGCTCAAAAAATATATCGAAAGCCATTTGTATCTGAATATCGACAAACGGAAAGACGGCGTATTAGTAGAGCAGTTGTTGTTCAGTCTGGCAGCCGGAATTTCTATGATTTTTGCCACCGGAATTGCATTTTCCATCCAGCTGCGTTATGGCAGTTTCACCATGCCGCTGTTTGTAGCTTTGGTAGTCAGCTACATGATGAAAGACCGCTTAAAAGAAATGACCCGTTATTATTTTGCGCACAAAATGGGCAAACGCTATTTCGACCACAAAGCCACCATGAACATAAATCAGAGCGATATTGGCTGGGCTAAAGAAAGTATGGACTTTGTTTCGGAAACGAAACTTCCACCTTCAATTGTAAAAGCCCGGAATTGCACGTCAATTATAGAAGCCAACAACCGCGCCAATAGCGAGAAAGTATTACTTTACCGCATGCAGATGCATATGGACCGGGAAAAACTAAACACAAACAGCGAGTTCAGTACTGACGGTATAAACTCCATCATCCGGTTCAATTTTTCGGAATTTATCCGTAATATGGACAATCCTGAATTTGCACTTTATTACCCAGACGAAACAGAAGGTTTTGAAGTTATTGAAGGTGAAAAGCTGTACTATCTGAACTTTATTATAGAAAAGAAGAACGATACTCAAAATGAAACTAAACGCTACCGAATAGCCATAAACAGGAATGGAATAAAGAAAATTCAAAAATTTGAATCTGCTCAGCCTTTCTTGGTACAACCATTGAAATGATCGTTCACCATGCCGGCAGCTTGCATAAAAGCATAGCAAATAGTAGAGCCGACGAACTTGAACCCGCGTTTGAGTAAATCTTTGCTCATGGCATCTGATTCAGGCGACTTTGCCGGAATTTCAGCATTGCATGTCGGATGATTGATTATCGGTTTTCCTCCTGTAAATTGCCAGATATATTTATCAAACGTTCCGAATTCGACCTGAATCTGCATGAAAGCTTTTGCATTCACCACAGTCGCCCGGATTTTAGCCTGATTCCGGATAATGGAAGCATCCTGCATTAATTCCTGAATCTTTTCTTCAGTAAACAGAGCCACCTTCCCGACCTCAAAATTGGCGAAAGCACGACGAAAATTCTCGCGCTTATACAACACTGTCCGCCAGCTAAGCCCAGCCTGAAACGCATCGAGCACCATAAATTCAAATATTTTGCGGTCGTCGTGAAGCGGCACACCCCATTCCTCATCGTGATAACGGCGCATTAAAGTATCTTCGCCCGGCCAGTTGCAATCGGAACTCGGTTTTGGATTCATATTGAATAGTTTTTAGATAATTGGTTTGGCAAACAAGACCTAAACGACCCTGTTTTTGCAAAAATACAAAATATCTGAAAGAAATTGCAAAGAATGTATTACCGTTTTTGTTTGGGAATTGTTGTAACTTTGTACATCTAAAATTCAAATTGAAACGCATGATTAATGCATACGATATAATAAAAAAGTATTACACCGAAGGTAGTCCACTCTATAAAATCCTGGTTCAACACAGCGAACACGTAAAAGAAAAAGCATTGGAAGTTGCTTACAGGCATCCCGAGTTACAACTGGATAAAACATTTATTGCAGAAGCCTGCATGCTGCACGACATTGGAATTTTCATGTGCGACTCACCTAAAATTCAATGTTTCGGAACCAGACAGTACGTGGAACACGGATATCTGGGGGCTCATATTATTACACTTGAGGGATTGCCGCGCCATGCATTGGTTTGTGAGCGCCATACCGGAACAGGACTCTCGCTGGAAACTATCGTAAAAAGACAACTACCATTGCCCCAAAGGGATATGGTGCCGGTTTCGCTTGAAGAACAAGTGATCTGCTATGCCGATAAATTTTTCTCCAAATCAAAGTTGGCAACTCCGCACACACTTGAACATATCCGCGAGATACTAAATCGACACGGCGAAGATGAATCTGAAAAATTCTTCGAATGGCACAAGCGGTTTAAATAAAAACAGTTTAATTCAACAGCTTATAGGAAAATCCGAAGCTCAGCAACTCTTTAAACTGCAATTTTGCTTTATCGCCTTTAGCCAAAATAACCGTATTATCATACCTTGGGTTAAGTGAAAGGCGAGTTGACAAATGACGGTTGATGCTGAAGTTACCTACAATTTCCCAATCAATTTCCACTTTCTCGTAATTAGTATAGAAATTCAAGCGCGAATCAACCTGCAATTCACGGAAAGGAGAATATGAAAATTGCGCTTTGAATGAACTACCGATTTCACTCAAATGATTCTCACCTGTTTTTATACCAAAAAGGTTGGGATTTATCTTTTTCGGATCTGTTTCCTGTATATAAATATATTTGTAAGAGACTGGAGAAAACATTAATGAAAACAATTTCTTATATTTATAATCAAGACCCATCCCGATATTCAACCTAACGGGAGTTAAAAATGTCGATTTAAGATCTTTAGAACTTACCGACTTATAGTTTTTTAAAAACTGGGTTGAAAAATCAACGGATCCACTATAGTAGAAATTCCCACTTGCTTTTATGCCAAGCTTGCTGTTTATCTTGAAAATGTCATCATTAGTGTTTACTGCCCTGAGGGCTGTACTATCGTTAAATACCGAATTAAAACCCATTCGCCATTCACCATAATTTTCCCATTGAATATTTTTCTTATTGTCGTAGTTGAGCTGACCGGTCAACATGCCTAACACCGACATGGTGCTGCTACCACCCTGATACCAGTTGTCGGAAGCCAGATTCTGAGAAAACTGCAGCAATGAATTTGCTCTCCGGAGCCACGGACCGAGTTGCTCCTTCTTAACTATTAATTTTCTATTGGTGGCATTTTCTAACTGATTATCATCTACAAATTTTATGTCCCTTATAGATTTACCTGCCAACATACGACTTTTTGTTCCATTGGGGTCAGGCAATTCGTCATACGACATTACATAAACATCGGCAGCTTTTCGGGTAATTTCGTTTCTGGCCTCAGTTCGCAGTTCGCCAATGATTTGATCGGCGGTTTGATATTTAGGCGTAATAATGTAGTTTTCGCTCAATTTTACAGGCTTTGTGCCATAATACAACAGATTAAAATCCGGTTTCGAATCAAACTTGAAATTATTGGGATAACCCATAAAAACCAATTCAATAAAAAATGGATTATTGATAAGAAGCAGCGAGTCTATTTTCACCGGTTCAATATAAGTCGGGATTTTGTAATAACGCACAGCACGTTCCGAAACCTTCTTTTCGAAATTCTCAATTAAGGCTTTTTTACTTGCTGGATTCTGAGCTGGAACAGGAATAACTGTTTTAGTCTGATTCTGAGGTTGGATTTCTTTTAAAGACGAAAAATCGAGTAAACTGTCCGGATCAATAACTTCTTGTTTAGCAATGCGGATGCTATCAGTTGGCAACAATTGCCGTTGAGTTGCATTCGCACTGATTCCTACCATTAAAAATACAATTCCAATCAAAGACTTAAACTCCATAACCCTGCAAATTAACTAATTATCCTGTAAAGATGCAAAATTACGAAGAAAAGTTGACCCTTACATGTCAAAAATCCTCAAATCCTACCGGAAGAGATTTATTCCCGGTTTTTGCACCCAGTTCTTTTATTTTTTCGGCAGTCCGGATTATATTTCCATTGCCATCTTTCATTTTCTTCATCGCATCATCATACGAGTTGGACGTACGGTCGATATTGACTTTTATCTTTGCCATATCTTCTGCAAATCCAATAAATTTGTCGTACAATGTTCCACTCAACCGTGCAATTTCCTGCGCATTTTTCGTCTGGTTCTCTTGTTTCCATATCGATGAAATGGTCCGCAGCGTTGCCAGTAAAGTTGTTGGACTCACAATCACAATTTTGCGTTCCCAGGCATAAGCAAATATCTCACTGTCGCCCTGCACGGCTACCGAAAACGAAGCTTCAATTGGCAAAAACATCAATACAAAATCGGGCGTATTGATATTTTGCGCATTCTGATAATTCTTTTCGCTAAGAAGTTTTACGTGACTCCGCAACGAACTGATATGATCTTTCAGATAAGCCACACGCTGGTCTTCCTTTTCGGCCGACATTAGGCGCTCATACGCCACCAACGAAACTTTTGAGTCGATGATAATGTGTTTATTGTCCGGCAAATGAATAATCACGTCCGGACGTTGCACGTTCATATCTGCACCTTCTACCACTTCTTCGCGCTCATATTCCTGTCCTTTGGTCAGCCCTGAGCGTTCCAAAACGCGTTCCAGAATAACTTCGCCCCAGTTTCCCTGTTTTTTGACGTCACCTTTCAGCGCTTTGGTCAGGTTGTTGGCTTCTTCGCTTATACGGGCATTTAATTTGGTAAGAGCTTTAACCTCTTCACTCAAACTAATTTTATCCCTTAATTCATTCTTGTAAGTTTCATCAACCTTTTTTTCGAATTCCTGAATACGTTCTTTCAGCGGATTCAGTATTTCGCTCAGGTTCTTGTGATTTGATACTGAGAACTCGTCTGAACGATCCTTCAGTATTTTCGTGGCAATATTTTCGAACTCGGTAGTCAGGCGTTTTTGAAGATTTTCAATCTCGCTTTTCTGGTTTTCGAGTTTCTCGGCCAGGTTTTCGTTTGAAGTTTTCAGCGCAGCAAGTTCCATGCCACGATTGCCTGAAATTTCCAACTGTTGCGTTAATTCTTGCTGCAACCGCTGCATTTCAAAAGTTTTTAGACGAAGTGTTTCCAACGTAACAGACTTCTGCATTTCGGCCTCTGTTTGAGATGCTAACAAACCTTTTTCATTGGCTTCGTATGCAACACGCTGATTGTTTACTTTTCTCGAAGAAAAAAACCAGGCAACCAGAAAACCAATAAGAAAGGTGGCAAAAGCTAATATGTATTCCATTGTAACTTTGAAGTTTGAAGATAGTGAGATTTGAAGATACCGTGGTTAATCAAACAAGGTCGGGTGATCTTCTTCCATTTTGCGGATAATGGTCAACATGACGGCTTCGCGGATAAACTTCGACTTGTTTTGCACCTTGTACTTCTCAATATAGCGATTCAATGCTTTGTTTTCTTCGTCGTTCAGGGTGAAAATTTGTCGGTGGGTACGCAATGAATTGCGCTGCGAAACGGGAAGTATTTTCTTTTTTGCCATAGGTTTTCATTATTCAGCACAAAAATAATATTATCCTGCCACATTTAACTGGATTAATCCAAAAAACTGTATTTTTGAAAAATGTTTTAATAGTAATGCCGCTTACTTCTGATTTCCGGATTTCAATGAACTTCTTTTATAATATCAAATTATGGCTCAACACAACGATTTAGGTAATTTGGGCGAAGAACGCGCCCAGGCATATCTGAGTTCAAATGGCTACAGAATACGACACACCAACTGGGTTGTGGGGAAACTTGAACTGGACATTGTGGCCGAAAAAGATGGCTGGCTCGTTGTAGTGGAAGTAAAAACACGCTCCACGGAGACTTTTGAACATCCGGAAGAGGCGATTACGATACGAAAAATGCGCAATATTGTGAATGCTACCCACGAATACATTTTGCAGTTTGACTGGAAAGGCGAAACACGGTTTGATGTAATGTCAGTAGTTCCTCACGGACAGGATTTCTTGATTGAGCATATAGAAGATGCCTTTTTATCGCCGGGAAAATAAAAAAAAAGTATAGAGAATATACGAGAGGTTTATTTTATCCGGCAATGGGCAAACCACACTTTTCAAATATCCTGACTTCAAGCTCCTGAGTTTCCCCGGCAGGCATTTCTATATAACCAAATTCTCCAAGTAGTATTGTCCGAGCCTCTTCGGCTGCTGGAATCAAATCAGGATGCACAGAGAAAAAGTCATCCCACATCTCTTTTAAAATAAGATTGGGATTGACAACATAGTTAATGAAATCATCATTAACCAGCAAACTGATTACGTTTATGTCTATTGTTGAACTCACTTAATTGCGTTTTGTTTCTATTAAGACGCAATTAAACTATGTTCGTACTCAACTTTAAAATTATTTGTTTTCTCAGGCAGCAAATGTCCGTAACTTTGAAATGCCACGGTGAATCAGATTGCGCACCGATTGATAATTCATATCCATGATAACACAAATATCTTCGTATTTTTTTTCTTCAATATAATACAAAACAATCGCTTTGCGCTGGCGTGGCGACAACTGGTCTAACATACGAGTTACAAAGGCATTGTCAAGTTGTTCTTTTTCATAAGCAATATAATCTTTCTCTACGTTATCACTTGAAACCACATCCAATTCTTCAACTGCCACGTCGGATAGGTTAACCCGTTTGCGACTTTCGTCACAAAGTTTGTTTTTCAACGAAATCAGGATATATGATTTAAAATTAGCAACTGTATCCAATTCGGTTCTCTTATTGTAAATCTTGATAAATACTTCCTGAATGCAGTCCTTCAGCAATTCCATATCTGTAGTCAACCGGCAACCATAACTGTACAATAAATTGACATACATATTGTACAATTTTGAGAATGCAGCAGTATTGCCTTCTCTAAACTCAGCCAACAACTGAATGGTTTCTGAATCTGAATTTACATACGTTGCTTTTTTCGAGTAATTGTTTTCCATCACGGCACAGAATTAAATTGGTTACAAATTTCTATGCAACAAAAATACTGTGTACGTACATCAATCGATTGGAAATTCTGATTTGGATATGGTAAAAACAGGTAACATGCTTTAGAACATGTTTTTGTGCAAAAACTGCTTGGTTTGGACAAGAAAAAAGCCGATACAACATTTAAGTTGAATCGGCTTAGGGTTATAAAAGCTTGTTACTGTTACATTTTTTGAAACCAATAAGCTCCCAACCTCTCATCAACCACCTTTAAATCATATGATTGACCGCCAGAAATAGCTTTATTTAGTATTTCTACAGTTCCTGTTTTACCATCCACAAACTTCAGAATGTATTTCCCTTTTTCCAATTGAACCGGAATTTCTGATTTTAATTGGGCAAAAATGATAATTCCCGTACCAGATTTTACCATCATCTTGTATTTATCAGTATTTACCTCCTTACTATCCATTTGAGCAACAGCCTTCATAAAATCCTGGTCATTAACGGATAACACCGGACAAGAGCCACCGGCCATAAGTACAGCCCATGCCATATCGGGGTAATTTTGGGTATAATAGGTCACAGCCTTATCAGGATACTTTGTCCGGTATTCATTTACGGCTTTATACGCTTCGTTGAAAGTAACTTTACCGACTTTCATCAATCGCGCATGCTGGCGTGGGGCTAAATTCAATCCACCCTGTGGCGCATACACCGTTCCATCGTTTTTGTAATGCCAGTAACGAATATCGATAATGTCGACTACAGCCGCCCGCTTCGGATCAGAAAGAATAGAATCCTGCACATCTTTGGTAGTGCTTAAAGCAACCATTGCATTATTCCCCGTCTCGCGCTGCCATTCATCAATCGCATCCAACCAGAATTGCACAAAATGCAACGGACCTGTATATTCGGCACTTATTAGTTGTACCACATTGGGGTTACCGGCAAAGCTATTCAGGCACTGGCGAATATAAGTACGGTAATACTGACGGCGAACCGGATTTGAAATATCGTAGAACATTTCAGCTCTGAAAATCCGTTTGTCGCCGGCAAAATTCACCGGTTCCGGAAATAATAAATCGTTGATATTATTTGCCGAACGCCACGGGCTGTCCACCCAGTGAGCTCCGGCCTCGATAATATTATGCTGGAAAAAGTTTTCATGAAATAGCAACATTCCTGCTTTCTGTCCTTTATCGGCAAACTCTTTCAACCGGTTCCAGTACCATGCATTCGGGCGGTTCAGGTCATATTTCGACAAACCATCCCACGCCACACCTTCGCCACTCCTACCGAAAGGTTGCTCGTAAAACGGAGCCCAAACATCACCATCACGACGACGGATTCGTTCATGATCATCCCGACGGCGGTCTGCCCACAATCCATAATTATGATCAAGAACCGAAATTCCATTCGTTCTAAAAAAGGAGATTACCGAATCTACACGATCAGTCAACCCGAAACCTTCGCGCCCCGGAACAAAACGGGTAACATGCGCTTTGGTCATTTGCGATGCAATATAATTAGGCTTTAGCTTTCCACTCCACCACTGCACATCAAGTTTATCACCTGCAACTAAAGCTCCATCTCGGACAATGCGGCCATTTTCGATAGCAATGGTTGGTACGTACGCACGGATTTTCATTGGTTTGCTTTTCAACTCGTTTGTTGTCATCAGTTTTGAATGATCAACAGAAGGAGTGAAAACAGCCTGATTTATCCACATTTCGGTGGTAAGCAGCGGTTCGTATGCTTCTTTCATCATTTCCATGGCAACAGCCACCGGCGGACTACTTGAAGCGTCTGTATTTTTAGGGAGTATTCGCCCACGAACGGAAACATCCTGATTCAAACGGGCTGCAAGTTGGGCGTAATACAGACTCCGTGGCTGAACGTGATTATTTGATTCCGCCCATTCTCCATCTCCCGAAAATTGAGCCCAACAACCATAAGCACAGTTTTTAGCTTCTGCCGCAGGAGAATAACACTCTATTTCGGCGGCCGAACATTGCCAGAAAAGGCTGTTAGCCGTACCCCAACCAGCACCATTTTTACTTTGACCCAGATTTTTGAAGGTAAGGTTATGACCGTCAATATTGACCACATCGAACAATAATCCGCAGGCCCAGGCATCAATGGCTCCACTGAATCCTAACGCATTTTTAGCTTCGCATTGCACAAAGGCATTTGGTCCCGGGGCACAATATCCGGCCGCAAAATCATTTATCCCATTTTCGGAATAACAGCGTTGGAATAAATTCTGCTGGCCCATGGTATAAAACGTAATCCGACGGAAACCGCCAATTTCGGAAACAGGTTCTTTGGAGGTACAATCTTCTACTGTTATCTGAGAAGTTGTGGGTTGAAGAAAAACTGCATTTCCAGCAAAATGGGAAAAATTGATTTGCCGCACCCAGCAGTTTTCTGCATTTTCAATGGAAACTCCCGTCCAGCAATGATCTTCATCTTTCGGGTATTTTTTATCGTAACCGGAAATCATGGTCAGATTTTCAACTCCCGATTCCGAAACACGTCCGCTCCATTCATATTTGAAAACTTTAACTCCACCGAACAGGGCATCGATTGCAGCCGTTAAAGGAGCATTGATAGTTACCGTATTTCCATTGATAGTTGTAATTGTACGATCCCAACTAACATCTATATCGCCCGGTTTCCAACCCAAGGCGCTGATTCCTCCACCATAAATATCGCAACCAATAGACGCAATCCATTCTTTGGTGGAAGGACGAATAATTTTCAGGCGGTCGCCAACCTTCAGTTTCACTGTTGAAGAAACCTCAAACGTAAGCTGATTTACCGGGATATAAATTGAAACAAGCTTGAATGTATCTTTAAGTACCTGGTTGTTTACCCCTTCTATGTGCAACAACGCACTGCGATCCACTCCATGTTTCAGCAATACTGTTTCATTTTTTGATGAGCCTCTCAGCACCACGCCTGAAGTAAGAATCCAAAGATTTTTATCAAGATTATAAACACCTTTGTCCAGCAATACGGCTCCACGGAAACCACGAGCATCGGGTTTCAATGCAGACACATAATTAATAGCCCGTTGGATAACATCCGAAGCATCACCATCTTGTTTTGGTACAAAAATGACATTGCTGATATTCGGAATATCTTGCTCCGAACTTTTATAACCGCAATAAGAAAAATCGAGAATGCGATTTCCCCTGGCATCTTGCGAGTAAGTTATTTTACCATCTTTTACCTGTAGTGGGAAATTTTGAGCCTTCGGCATTTGCATACAAGTGATGCAAAATAAGCCCAAAACGAATGCGACAATCTTTTTGAAGTTCATTTGAATATGTATTTTATAAACAAATCCGGCGAGTATTAATCCTCGGGTCTGTAATCATAAAACGTACAGAAAACCCTTTTGTAATCAGCTAAGTTGCTTTTTCCTGTACTTGCCCATGTATTCGGTTGGCGTTTGTCCGTATTTTTTGCGGAAGCACTTTCCGTAGTAGCCCGATTCTTTAAATCCAACGGCAAATGCAATTTCGGAAACTGTCATATCCGTATTTTTTAGTAACTCAATCGACTTGGTCAGACGTACTTCCTTAATAGTATCGACAGGTGCCAGGCCCGTCAAACTTTTCAATTTCTTGAAAAATGCCGAACGGCTGATTCCCAGATTATCTGCAATGGTATCGATATTAAAATCACTATTGTCGATATTTTCTTCAATAACCTGATGAATTTTTTCCAGGAACTGAATATCTTTTTTAACCAGATAATTTTCGTAGGTATCATGCTCTTCCGACTTTTCAGATTTTTCCTGCTTCCATATTTTATCCCGGAAAACTTTTCGGTCGCTCAGCAATTGTTCAATGCGGGCATTCAGATACTCCTTGCTGAAAGGTTTTGTTATATAAGCATTTGCGCCCATACTTATCGCCTTTATCTTTGCTTCATCATCATTTTTTGCTGTCAGGATAATGACAGGAATATGACTGATCTGAAAATCGTTACGCATTTGTTGCAGCATTTCCGTTCCGGTCATTTTAGGCATCATTTGGTCGGTAACCACAATGTCCGGGTGATAAAGATTTACTTTCTTCAACCCTTCAACACCGTCCCCGGCCGTATAAACCTTGTATTTATCATCGAGTTGCAAACGAAGCAAATTGCACAAATCCTTGTTATCTTCTACTACAAGCAGTGTAGGCAGGTCAATTTTACTTTCATCATCTTCATTTTCAACATCCTCATCCAATACTACAGTTTCAACTACCTCGCCACCTATTTCCGAAACTGTATCGCCTACATAGAAATTGACTTCGGAAGGATTAAAATGGTCTTTACCCACCAATAACTCAACCGTGAAAACGGAACCTTGTTCCGGTTTACTTTCCACATTGATAACTCCATGATGAAGATTTACAATTTCTTTCGACAGTGCAAGTCCGATTCCGGTTCCCGGATACTGGGCATTTTTTGAGTTTTCGCCCTGGAAGAAACGCTCAAAGATTTCGGATACTTTGTTTTGCGGAATACCTACTCCGGTATCTTCCACACGCACCAAACAGCGCTCGCCATCATCGGACATTGTGGTGGTAACAAAAATACTTCCGCCCGGTTGCGTGAATTTGAAAGCATTCGAAAGCAGGTTACGAATCACAATCTCCAGTTTGTCTTTGTCGGCCCAAACCAAAATATCGTGGTCGGACAGGTGAAAAGTAAAACTAATTTCATTTTCTTCGGCCAACACACTAAATTCCTTATGGAACGAATCAATCAGCGAATTCAAATCCAGTTGAGACACATGCAGAATCATTTTGCCATTCTGAATTTTGCGGAAATCGAGAATCTGATTTACGAGTTGAAGCATCTGATTTGCATTTTTCTCAATCATCGACACATATTGTTCACCCTTTTCGGTCAGATTTTGTTTTTGTTTCAACTCCTGAATTGGCCCCATAATAAGTGTAAGCGGTGTTCTCAGCTCATGGGAAATATTGGTAAAAAATTTGATTTTCAATTCCGAAACACGTTGTTCAACATACATTTCGTTTCGCATTTTCATGTAGAACAGCACACCCCGTACGGAAATATAAATAAGGGCTAAAATCAGAATGGAATAAAAAATCTTCGCCCACCAACTGAACCACCAGGGGGGCAGGATTATGATTTCCAATGATCTTTCGGACTTTAGCAACGTATTGGCTTCATCCACAGTTTGTACCCTGAACGTATATTTACCCGGCGGCACGTTGGGATAAGAAGCAATCCGGTTTTTCGCATTGAAATGCCATTCATCTTCAAAACCTTCGAGAATATACTTGTATGAAACGCGGTTCTGATTGTAATAATTCAACGCTGCAAATTCAATTACAAAAGTTGATTGGTTGTGTTTAAGGGTGATAGAATTAGCGTACCGGATAGATTCTTTCAGAATGGGATCATCGGTAAAGCTTCGCAAGTCGCGGTTCGAAACCAGAAAATCAACAATAAACGTCTTATATTCGCAATTGTAGGTTTCAATTTTTTGCGGATTGAAAGACAGAATCCCCTTTCGGTTGCCGAACCACAAGTCGCCGGAACTGAGTTTCAACGCACTTTCTTCTTCCATTTGCACATTCAGGAAACCATCGTAACGATCCAGGTTACGGAATATTTCTTTTTGTTTGTCGAAGCGCGACAAGGCATTTTCCGTTGCCAGCCACAAGGCATTATCGTTATCTTCCACAATGGAAAGAATCACGTCGCTGTTCAATCCTTCTTTCTGGCTATACGATTTGAAAACCGGACGTTTCTCTTCCTTGTCATACTTCACCAGCTTACTGAGGCCGCCTCCAAAAACACTGATCCAGATTTGCGAAGCAGCATCTTTGTATAACACATAAATATCATTGTCAGATACGTTTGATCCAACCATTTCATTGCGGTAAATCTCGAAATCTATATCATTGGGGTTTTTAAAATGGCTGTCGAACGACATTAAACCATCGCTCGTTCCCACCCAAATTCGTCCATCCTTATCTTCAGTAATATTACGGACTTCCATATACAATCCGTATTTTGGATAGTTCTGAAAACTGTTGAACTTATTTTTGAAAGCAACAGTACCTTTCTGTTGCGTTACCAGGTTCAATCCTGCTCCAAACAAAGCCACCCAAATACGGTGCTGGCTGTCTTCGTAAGTATAATAAACATCATCGCCACTGATTGATGATTGGTTCCGCTCATCGGAGGTAAAACGTGTAAACGTGTAGCCCAGAGGCGAAGCAAGATTCGCCTCTGCACGGACAAGTCCGTTTCCTTTGGTCGAAAACCAGAGATTTCCGCGGCTGTCTTCCATGATATGATACACATTCCCAATCTGGTAATTTTTTGATGAAAACATCTGTTTTACCGCACCATTTTTATCCAATCGGTATACTTCGGCCTGACGCGTTGCCACCCAAATATCACCATTTCGGGTCTGGCACATGGCTTTTACAGCGCGATCCGGTACCGATACCGGATTGGAAGCCGGCAGCTGGAAAAGATTAAACTGTTGCTTGGGGAAACTTACCCTATAAACGCCGTTGGCAGTGGAAGTTAACCACAAAATATTATCTTTATCCAACAAGAGATCAAAGAAAACCTTTTTGTCTCCGTTTTGTGTCAAATCGGGCATTGTGTTTAAAAGCGAAACGGCAAGCAATGAACGGTCAAACCAAACCAAATCGCCAGAAGTTGCCAGAAGAAACATGCCCTGCTCCTTTCCATCCTGCAATTTCAGTTCACGGTTCACTTTCCCAACCGGCAAATCAAATCGTTTGCTCAACCGGTTAAACGGATCGTAATAGACTATAGAAGATTGGTTTACTTCAAACCAAAGTTTATCATAACTATCAATATACGAATTGCTTACAATATCACTCCCGGAAAGCCCCAATGCTTTAATGGTATTGGTGGTTCGTTCATCATATTCAAAAATACCTTTGTTTGCAATGGAAACAAATAGACTTTTTCCACTTTGGCTAATAATATTCTGAACTGCTCCGGCGCCTTGAAACAAGCTTATTTTATTCACGTTACCATTATTAAAATCAACTTTGAACAGATTTCCATTATTGTCGCCCAACCAAAGAAAGTTGCCAGTCCGGTAAGCACAGGTAAATTCCTGTCCGGGTTCGTTATTGATTTTACGAAGGACAAAATCTGCCGGTTTCGATTTCAGGGCAGCACCTTTTTTGCAGGAAATTATTTTGAAATCCAACCCAATCCAGTTAATGGTGTTGGCATCTTCCACCAACAGGTTATTGGTCAATTTGTGCTCGCGTTTACTCTGGGAATCGTACAATAACGAAACGTCAAGGCTTCCGTTTCCCTTAGAAACAGCTTTCAGCAAATCTTTATTTTTTGTGAGAAGCAATAAATCACAGGTCTCCGTTTTCTGAATCTTTATAATTTTCGGACTAACAGAGTATTTCTTTTTAATCTCATTGAAAACATCATGGTACAATTCATGCTTTTTATCAAACAGATAAAGCTTGTGGTCAATGGTTTTCACCCACAAATTGCCATCCTTTGCCTCAACAATAGCTTGCAGTTTATGCGGTGGAATATCGGTATTATAATCATCGCGGCTGTTGTAGCTTTTAAATTTCACGCCATCGAAACTGGTCAGGCCGTACCATGTTCCAAACCACATGAATCCATCAGCGTCTTTCATGGCGCAGAAAACAGTGTTGTGTGGCAAGCCATTCTCAATAGAATAATCTTTCACAATCATGTTTTTATTGGAAAAAGCTGATTGGAAGGCAAAGAATGTAAAAAGCGTAAAAAAAAGGAATTTCCTCATCTAAATTTTTTGTTCGAAGTAAATTTGTAAACCTGTCCGTATGGAGATACAAATGTATAAAACTATTTATAATTAAACAATTAAAGCCGCAGATTGGTTTTGGGCTTTGGGTTTACTCAAAAAATCATTTCCCATGGGTTATCACTGCGGAACGGAACAGCGGGAAGTCCTTCTTTGTTGATGAAATTGGATTGCGCAGCTTCGTTCCAGGCAAAACGGACATTTACCGGAGCCAGTACTTCGGGCGCAGAAACAATCACTTTATTTCCCTGAATTACAGCACTAGCAGGAAAGAATTTACCGTCGGCTCCTGCAACGCTGAACCACGTCAACGGCTTTCCATCGCGGCTTATAAGTCCGGCGCCAATATTCGAAAAAGTAACCTCAATTTTATCTTTTACAACTTTCAGGCTTTTAAAAGTTGGACCGGAACAAACCTCATTGCGAAATCCATAGGCTTTATTCAATGCGACCAAACTCAAGCGGCGACCCACTTCCCATTTGTAGGCCGGGTGCAAATCCACAATGCTGTCAACCAAATCCGTAATGGTAATCATGCCTGTGTCCGGAAGTTTGAGCAACAAAGCCTGCGACTCCCAGAATTCGGGAAGATTTTCGGCTGTATGCGGACGGACATCTTTTGCTGCGGAATAATTATAAGGTGCAATCTGCACGTAATAAAAAGGAAGTTTTTTGTCGTGCCAATCGTTACGCCAGCTTTCCATGAGCGTTTTCTGCTTATAAGCATAACGGATATTCTCGTTCAGGAAACAGCCCGATTCACCCTGATACCATAAAAAACCTTTTAGTGCAAAGGGAATGAGCGGCTGAATCATGGTGTTGTAGAATTTTCCGGGATCACCACCATCAGCGGTTAGCGGTTCAAGCACTTTCCCGTTTTTCAATTTGTGTGAAACATTCATTTTATCTGCTTCAATCCAGGGTTCAATGCGGCTTCCCGGCACAGCCGATGAGATCATACCCACCGGAATATGCAGTTTGGCATACAGGTTTTTCGCAAAGAAATAACCTGCTGCAGAAAAATCTTTCAGCATAATTTCGGATGCAATGGCAGGACTCCAACCCATGTGAATTGAATCGGGTGACATATATTTACGACGCACCAGAAAAATGCGGATATTCGGATTGCTGGCAGTCAGCAAATCGTCTTCAGCCGGTTTATCTCCCTTTACTTTCGATAGTATTTTGCTGTTTTTACGCATGGCATATTCCATGTTCGACTGGCCTGAGCACAACCACACTTCACCTACCAGAATGTTTTTCAAAAGTATGGTGTTTTTACCTGAAATGACCATCTCGCGTGGTTGTTCGGAAGCTTTCATCGGATTGAGTTTTATCATCCATCTCCCAGAATCGTTGGCAACTGTGGTTTTGGTTTGTCCGGCAAAAGTCACAGTCACTTTTTCGCCTTTGTCCGCAGTTCCCCAAACCGGAACTTGTTTGTTGCGCTGAAGAACCATGTTGTGACCGAGAATTTTCGGAAGAATTACATTACCCTGAATGGATGAAAAGCCGGTCATCACAATGCTGAAAAGGAGAGTGGATAGTTTATTGGAAATCATGGGTGTAATTATTTATTCTAATTAGACTTATGACTCAGGTCTACTGTACTCACAAAAAAAGACGATAACAAGTTATGTTACCGCCTTATTTACTTATTTGTTATTCACTGGGTGACTCCAAGTCACCCAGTGAATAGTGAGCTTATTTTTTCTCCCCAAACTCGGTCTGTTGTTTTTCAACTTCATCCAGCAGTTTTTGCTTTTCAGCATCCGTAAGTTGCTTGATGATTTTTTGCGAAGCGGATGATTTTTGTCCTTTTACTTTCTGTACATCCATAGCACAAAAAGGCAAATCGGCCGGAATACTTTCAAACTCAATTTCGGAAGGAGTTGGAGCTTGTATTCCTTCAAACTGAACGTGGGCTTTCAGTTTTATTTTGCCGGGTTTGGTGGTAGAACGAATCAGCACCGGAGCCGAACCCCACTCCACTGCACGCGGATTGGCACCAATCGTTTGGTCACCGATAATTTCTCCTTCGCCTTCTACGCTAAACTGTATATTATCTTTTGCCAACCGGCGCACATTTCCGTTATCGTCGGTAATTTCGGCTACTACAATGATAAAATCCGAACCATCTGCTACGAGCGACTGCCCTTTCCTATCAAGTGTCAGGCGGATTTTGGTAGAACGGCGCGAAGGCATTTTCTTCTGGCTACACACCACTTTACCGCCGATAATTCCTTCGACTAAGAAACTTACCATTTCCGGTTTTTTACGCTTGTAGGTATAGTCGCGCATTTCCCAGAAATCGTATATATCTTCAAAAGTAACCGGTGCATAAGGAATGTGCCCTTTGGCCTGAACCACTGGTTTTGTGACCGATTTACCTTCGTAAACGGTCAGTCGAACTGAGTCGCAGTTACTGAACACCACCACATCTTTGTCGGAAAACGGTGTGATTTCATTGGCAACAAACACCATTGCCCCGGTTTCCACGTTTGCCACCTTCAATGCCGGATTCACCTGACTTTTGAACAGGTAGTACGCGTATTTAGGTTGGCGGAAAGCATCGAAAATGCCACCCCAGTAAGGATCAGGATGATACCCGCGTTGATGGTCGAACGGATGCCATTGCGCACCGCCGACAAACTGTCCGGTGGAGTGAAACATGGCATCGTACGATTCTGTCAACGATAAAGCTGCAACCAACATGGGTTTTTCGCCCCAGTTGCGGGCAGCGCGGTTATTGGCATTATGCGCATACCAGTCGTCCACGTTTTCGCCAAATTCCCTGCAAAAAATTGCTTGCTTCGCTTTGCCTTCGTCAGTTGGCCAGCCGTATACCACATCGTAGTTTTCGGCCACACCCTCCGAGTTAAGGTCGGCTGCAGCTCCCGGAGCACCAGGATAAGGGAATTCATCTTTAGCAATCTGCAATGATTTCAACGAGAAATCTTTCGGGAAACGTGTTTCGTTCAGGATAGGTTCCCAAAGCAATACCGACGGATGATTGCGGTCGCGGCGAATGAGATTACGCGTATTTTCATAAACCAACTGCTCAAATTTCGGATCTTTATTCCAGAACTGCCATCCAGGTGTAGCCACAATGATAAACATTCCCAATTCATCGCAAGCATCCATAAAACTTGGGTCCTGCGGATAATGAGCAGTGCGGATAATTACACAACCGGCATCGCGTAATCGTTTGGCGTCGCGCCATTGCTGCGAGTTTGGTACAGCATTGCCCACATACGCAAAATCCTGATGACGGTTACCGCCAATCAATTGCCCGTATGGTTTATCGTTCAGGTAAAAACCATCCTTGCCCCGAAACTCAGCTTTGCGGATTCCAACGCGCACCATGCCACCATCAATAGCTATCTTACCTTCTTTTACGAGTAAATTTACACGGTATAAATTCGGTGCTTCGGGCGACCAGAGTTGAGGATTGGCAACCGTCGTTTTCTGGCTTATTGTTTTCGATTCACCGGCTTGCAGAGCTATTTTCGAACTTATCTTTTTTACGATTTTTCCTGATTTATCGGTCAATGTAGTTTCCAATACAAGCGTTCTTGCTTTGGAACCGTTGTTTTTCAATTCGGTATTTACATACACATCGGCACTTTTCGCACTGATATTATCGTAATGTACAAACACGCCGCCACCGGCCGTTTTATTAGCTTCTATGGCATCGGTAATGGCCACTTTATTTTTGCAAATCATCCAAACGTCGCGGTACATGCCACCGTGGTAAGCAAAGTCCATAGTAATTTGTGGCTTGCCGGGCGGATAGCTTTTGTCATCGCTGTTATCAGCCATCACAGCCAGTTGGCAAGTGTCGCCGGCTTGTGTGCCGAGAGCCGTCAGGTCAACAGTTATCGGCAAATATCCCCCCAAATGTTCTTTCACCAATTTACCATTCAGGTAGATTTTTTGTTTCCCCATGATGGCTTCGAAATGTATCAACACATCTTTTCCTTTTGCATCTGTCGGCACCACAAAACGCTTGCGATACCACGCAATTCCCTGGTAGTTGCGGCATCCGCTGGCTTCGGCGGGCATCAGTTCCACGGTGTGCGGAGCCGCCACCACTTCCCAACGCGAATCGTCGAAAGCAGTTTGTTCAGCTCCCTTCATATCGCCGCGGAAAAACCGCCAACCGTTGTTGAAGTTATAAACCTGCCGTCCACTGCCTTCAAGGGGATAAAATCCGGCGACTGAATTAGAAGCGCTTAATGAGAAAGTAAAAATGTAAAAAAGCAAGAATGTAAGAATGTGTTTCAGTTTCATATAATCGATTTGATATTTACGTTTTTCAGCTTTATCAGCATTTTTCTTATTTCAAAAGTACAAAATCTTAGTTTTAAAGAACTGCTTTTCTATTGTGAAAGTACGATTACCAAGTTGAATAGTACAATTTTACCTGATTAAACTATTTTACAGGCCATTTTTAGACGTTTCTGAGGGTTAGAGTGTAACTGAGAAAAAAGATAACTTCAAATTATTTTATCATTACTTCAACATCCCCACTTCTTTTCACCGGCATCACATTAATCACCCTCACTTTTCCATCTTTCAGTTCAGCTTCTACTGTCGTATTCTGCGGTGCATGGAGTTTAAAATGTACGTTCCACTCGCGTGGCCATGCCGGAAAAAGGAGTATTTTGCCATCACAGGTTGTTTGCAATAGCATTTCCTGTAGACCAATCATGCCACTGCCGCCCCAGTTGTGATCGGGACTCCAGTCGAAACCCGGCCCCCAGAAAGCCGGAAAGCGATACTGACCGTCAGCCAGTTTAAGTGTATTCAGGCGCTTGGCTTCGTCTGTTAATCCGAGGCAAGCAGCGAAAATATTGTCCTGTTTCCAGCCGACATGACTGCGGAATTTCTGCAAATCAGTATCATATAAATAAGTATTCCGGGCAATTTCCAGATTGTCTTTTCCTACACCGTAAATTCGCCAAGGAAACACAGGATACAATTGCGGAGCCTCGGTATTATTTACCCGTTCCCAGGTTTTGGCAGGAGAAATCATCGTTTTACCGTTTATTCCGCGGAATGGAATTGGCGGAATAGTTTTCTGCAACAAATCATTGCCAAGCGTTTTTAAAACTGTTTTCAAAGCAGCGATGGTACTCGCCGGATTATTGGCCATTTTGTAGGTTTCGCAACCTGTTGCCGGAAAAAGAACCAACTGCCCGTTGCCGTCCAAAACTTTTCGACCGCGGCGTTGCGCTAGGTAACGATAATGTTCATCGAAAAAGCGCACACAACTTTCAATCAGCGGTTTGTAACGGGAAATATCGGCATTAGCATAACTCTTTGTCTCCAAAATCATTTGGCAAAATTCCAACACTGTATCCCATTCATATTCCAGCCAAGCGTTGTATTCCACGCCTTTATCAAAATAATCCGGACGTTTCCAACCGTATTCGCTCGGATTGGGCAAACCGAAATTTTCCAGTTGTTCCGCAAAGCAAGCACCGCCGTGATTCCAGTAAATTCGTGAGCGCAGTTCGGCATTTTTCAGCAGCCGGTTGTAAAATTCAAATTGCGGAATCATCAGGTCATAGTCGCCGCTTTTGAGCAAGGGCCAGTACACGAGCCGCTGATTTTGGGCAGTGAATGTTCCGCCACCCCACTTGCGGTAATCGGGTGTGAATTTCATTGTCGAATCCACCGAAGCCGGATCGAAAGTAAACAATCCGCCGTTGAAGCGTGTAGGCCACTGGCTGTGGGCATTGCAGCCCAGCATATAACGGAACAGCGTGTAATTGCGCGACAAATTTGCCGCCTCGCCGTCAATATAAATAAAGCTGCGGTTCCAAAAGTCATTCCACCAAGCCAGAGTTTGTTTCCGGTCGGTTTTCGGGTCAATGGAGGCAACCGTTTTATCTAAAGCAACCTTCCATTCGGATAATTTTTCTTGTTGCGATATTTCTAAAGCAATATTAAAAGTCAATTTTTGGAACGCCTTTCTGGTTTTGAAAATCCAGGCCTGATAGTCGGTTCCTGCATAAATGCCGTTTTCTATTCCAGTAAAAATCAGGTTGTCTCCCCACATTTTTCCACCGGAAGTAAGATTTGAAATCGGATTGTAAAGTTGAGTTTTAATGCTTTCCAATCCTTGTTGTGCAACTGTGGTATCGAAAACCGTTTTTGCAGGATTGCGTTGAAAGAAAGTGACAGAATTACTGAAGGCTAAAACGGAATCTTTCATTGTGACTAATCCGGCCGGAACAGCCCATTTATAAGAGTTTTGCTGGCCTTCGTTTTTACGAATCAAGCGGTCGGCAAAACGCCAGTTTTCGTAACGGACTTCCGACGAAACGGCTTTTTTACTTTGAATGTCAATATGAATTACCGGTTTGAAAACATCAGCCCAGAGTTGAACGGTTGTGCCGTTGGACGAAATTTCCACATAACCATCATTGAGTTTCAGGGTCTGGCGAAAATTAGTTGTATTGAGAAAAGGGTTCGGAGCAAGTTTTATACGGAACCGCCCTTGCTTGAGCATAGTATTATTTTCATCGAAAGCCCCGCTGCGACTGACATAAAACAGCAAATCACCATTCTCCACCCACACATTCATGCCCACATCACCACCGCCGCAGGGCATCGATTCCGAGGAATTGTGCGAAGGGGATATCCAGATATAATCAGGTTCAACCGCAAAAGCAGAAGAACACATTAAAAAAAAGAAAAAAAGAAGAACCCCTAGCCCCTGAAGGGGAATACCCCTAACCCCTAAAGGGGAACTGAGGCAAGTTTTGTTTTGTATTCTTCTCATACTCATAATCGATAATTTATAATGGAATGAAGTAATTATGTTCCCCTTCAGGGGTTAGGGGTCACCAATTATCACTCCTGAAACTCGACACGGGCAATCCTTCGTTGCTGAACAAATCCCCTTCCACGTAGTTTTCGAAAGCATAGCGCACTGCCACTGGTTTCTTTACTTCCTCACTTTTCACATACATTTTGCTGCGAACAATCCAGGCTTTGGCCGGGTGGAAAACCTTGTCTTCACCGGCAATGGTAAAAAGTTTCGATTCATAGTTTTTGGCCGTAATCCATATCGGAGCGCGCTCAAAACTAACCATTACCGTATCGTTATGTATTTCAATGCCTTTATAAAACGAACTTTCGGAAGCCACACCCTGAATGCCGTAAGTCTTGGTCAACGCCAATAATGCCAAACGCTCGCCCGCAATCTGTTTTTTAGGCGGGTGAATGCCTTCTCTCAACCCGGCATCGAGCAATACGGCCATTCCCGATTTTGGAATCATGCTTTCAGTTTTAGCCTGCGCCTCACGCAAATAAGCCGAATTAATTACCTCCTTGCCTTTTTCGGTAATTCTGGAATAATCGTAAGGGGCAATCTGGCAATAATAAAACGAGATGGTATCTTTTTGCGCCCAGTTTTTACGCCATCCGTCCACCATAGTGCTGAACATATCGGCATACGAAGCCGCACGATCGTAGTTTGTTTCGCCCTGATACCAGATAACGCCTTTGATGGTCAGCCCAACAATCGGGTTAATCATGGCTTGATAAAGCGTTGTCGGCGTACGGTTTTTCTCTTTGATGTCGGCTTCTATTTTCGGTATTTTCACCTGTGGGAAAGCACGCAACATATCTTCGGTCATCCACGCTTCTACCGATGAACCACCCCACGCACTCAGTACCAAACCCACCGGAACGTTGAGCGTTTGGTTCAGCAAACGTCCGAAATAATAACCCGTTGCACTGAATTCTTTCACGGTTTCGGGCGAGGCTTCCTGCCATTGCCCGGTGACATCGGTTTGCACTTCGATGGTGGAATTGCGTTTTACGGTGAACAGCCGCATGTTCGGATTTTTGCTTTTCAGAATATCCATATTGGCACCTTCTACAGGCTGGTTTTTGAAGCCTTTCATAGGCATTTCCATGTTGCTCTGGCCGGAACAAAGCCATAATTCGCCGAGAAGTATGTTTTTCAATGTCAATGATTTTCCATCACTGAATGTAATTGCCTGTGGTTTTCCATCCGCTTTCGGAGTAGTTATTGAAGCTTTCCAATTCCCATTGGCGTCAGCACTGATTTGTATATGTTTCTTGCTCCACGAAGCTTTAATACTAACCGTTTTGTTGGCATCGGATTTTCCCCAGATATTCACCTGCGTGTTCTGCTGCAAGAGCATATTATCGGAGAAAATAGCCGGAAGTTTGATTTCGGCATGAGCGAAAATCAAAGTAAAGAGAAAAATGATTGTGAGTTTAATGCGGTTCATGAAATACTGATTATAATGTTCTTTTGAAAGACGTAAAGTATGACTTTTTTGTTTCGTTTTAGAGACAATTCATTACTCCGTATAATTTTAAAACCTAGCGAGAGTGTGACTTTGAGTCACCCTCTCGCTAAAAAACTTTTATTTTTGAATTATCCTCACTGGTCCAATCAATCCTGCTTCCAGTAATTTATCTTCGGTCATACGGTATTTTCCGTCGGTCCAGATTCCCGGGAATGGCGGTGTACCTTTATCTGAACCATTTATCGCATTTGCCCAGGTATTAGTCACTTCAATTTCGAGGGTATTCAGGCCTTTTTTCAGCGCTTTGGTAATATCCACTTCGTATGGTGCTGTCCAGGCGGTACCGCAATCAATACCATTCATGCGGACTGTAGCGAGGTTGCAGACTTTGCCAAGCGACAAACAAACCGGAAGGGTATACTTATCCAGCTGTTTCGAATAATCCGATTTGCAGGTGAATGTCGTTTTATAAATTGCAGTTCCCGAATAATATTTTACTAATGAATTGTCACTCAAACTCCAGTCGAACAAATCAGTTGAGTTTACAGCCTGATTGTTTTTCACGAAAGTGACGTTCCATTTATTATTAATCGGGATAGAGTCTTCCAACAAGACCGCATATTTACTTTCAGCATCATTTTTATAGCTAAAAACAATAAAAGTAGATTCGTACGGAGCCAGCGTGAGTTTCATTTTAGTGTTTGTGCCAGTTCTGTCCAATTTCTTTATTTGCTCAATTTCTCCCGTCACCGGATTCCATTGCGTAGGTTTATTCTTTGCATTCCGGAAAATAATATCAATATCCCGGGCAACGTTTTCCTGATTGCTGATAAAATAAATATCCCCAATATCGCCCGCACGATGTGTCCAGGCTATATTTTTCGGAGCAACCACGTCAGGTTCAAAGTTAAGGGAAGTCTTTAACGGCAAATCTGGAACCAGCACCCCGGCTTGTTTCAGTTCGTTTATCTTGGCAAGCACTTCTGCATAATAATCAGTACCCTTCGGAAAAATAACGACTTTATATTCTGTGCTGTCACCCAGTTGCATGGAAGAGTTTTTGTTTTTTGCCAAATGCAACAGCGCATCTTTATTGAATGAATCATACGCATACCCATTGAGCGGATTCACCCAGTCTTCAGCTTTCAGGATATTGGCCGAATGATTGACTCCGGCAGGCATTTCGCACATAGGTTGACCCACGTTGGCGAGACGTTTTTGCTCGCTTTCCACACGTTCTTTGCCCATAATTCCGGGCAACAGCGACACTAATTTGTCGGGTGTAAAAGCTCTACGTGGAACTTCTTCGCCTGTAAACACGGCAATGTCAGCCACCGGATGGCCGTATTGCAGCAAAGCCTGGCAACGCGCCACATAATCCACAAAAGCCTTACCTTGTTTCCACCAGGTTTGGTCGCGCTGGAAATACAGCCCGATACCGTCGAGCGTCATTCCCGGGGCTTTATCCAGATACGGATTATGCACAAAAATGTGGAAAAACAACTTGTTTATTCCCAATGCAAAATTACGGTCGAGAACTGGTTTCAGCATAGCCGGATATTCATCCCAATTGGTTCGTAACTGCGTAAAACCTTCAGCCTGAATAATATTTTTTCCGTAAATATGCGCTCCACTAATGGCGTCGAGCATATCATTTGGCTTGTCGTGTGTTGGGCTTTTCAGCCAGAATTCGCCCATTGGCCGGTCCACTTCTTTGAAATGCAACAGTCCGTCACTCACCATGGTGGGTGCAACACATTCGGCCGACGTTTCGCAACCGTACGCTTTGGCATTTTTCACCATAACTTTAAAGAATACACCATTCACCAATTCGGCAATGGTAGTGCGAACGTCACGCAAAACTTGCTCTGATTTTTGGGCACTTTCAATCGGGAAGCCGGCCAGCAAAGGCAAATACGGCATTAAATCATAACCCCGGCGAGCAAGGAATTCGGCTGCAAAATTGCTACTCCAGTTCTGACTGCCACACTCCCAGCTATCGATATGCATAAATTTCAATACACGGTGCGCCAACTCTTTGTCCGTTTGGGCAAAAGCAGCTCCAAACCAGTTGTCAAATTGTTTCTGAACAGCTGTTTCGGAGAATTTATCACATTCAAGTCCCTTTCCGCCACCTCCCGTTGCATTGGTAAACCCGGTAGAAGTATGCCCCATGCGCAGAATACGCCAGTTGCCCCGTGGAAGTTTGTAGGTGAGTTTACCGTCTTTGAAATACGATGTCAGGTTAATGATTTTTTTAGTTGGAACACATTCTTTTCTGCCAATCTCCGTGGCCGGAGTTTCATGTGCACTGCGCCAAACAAGCCCCGCTTTTCCTTCCCAACTATTTATTTTAGCCTCAGAACTTAATCTGATAGCTTTGATTTTCAGGGTCGGTTTCCATTTGGCAGCATCCATATCCTCACTTCCGGGTTCAGAACCTTCGGGCGTCCACGAGAGGCGGAAGTATTTTGCTTTGGTTGGGGGAATGGAAAAGGTGGTGTTAAAACCTGTATTTTGCCAACCCTGCCGAGGTGGAAGCAGTTGTTTCACCAACCGGAAATTCACACCATCGTTACTGGCTGAGACAGTTAATCGCTGCGACTGGATATTGTTTCCGGCAGGAATAACTTCAATGCTTCGTAAGGTTAATGGACTTGTAAAGGAATATTGAATATAACAGGGTTGTTCCGAACGAAAATCTTTTCCGGGAGTGGAGAATGGAATTGTATCGTCGGGGTTGTTGCTCGCGATTGAAACACCCGACCTCTCCCTAAATCCCTCTCCTTGGGAGATGGACTTTAAAAGCGGCAGTGCATAAATGGCAATATCTTCGTAATAATTCTGTACGGTTTCAGGTTGGCGAAGTTGCAGGTTCGCAATTTTTCCTCCTTTTATGATTGTATCGGTAAAAACCACTTTTTGCATGGACTCAGCGGGCTTAATCCACGGACCTCCGGCCAGTGCGAAACCATCGGAAATATGCATACCCATTTTTAGCCCCAGGCTATCAGCCATCTGAAAACTGTACCGCACCATCTCCCACCACTCAGGAGTAAGTTGAGTTAGTGGCTTCGAATAAGTCGTTCCTTCAACTCCTTTAATAGGCATTAGGTAAGCGCCTCCCAACCCGATTTCCTGCATAGCTTTTAGATCGGCTTTGATACCATCCCTCGAAACTGCTCCGTGCATCCAGTACCAGAAAGTCCATGGTTTGGCTTCGGCTGGCGGATTTTTGAAGTTTTCGAAAAGGGAAGATTGCGCTTCGACCAATCTAACTACTGAAATAAATATTAGTATGAGTTTGAGTTTTTTCATGTTGTCCTGTTTACTAACGCTGACAGAGTCTTCGACTGGTGTCAGGTTTAGAGCATTTGAAAGGCCTGTTAAGAGTGTTTGCACTTGACAGTGTCTGCAAAGTTATTCAAATTTCAGCACAATGCGACCATTGTATTTGCCATCCACCCATTTCGGTTGAGCCGAAGGGCCGTTTAAATCGGTAGAATTTACTTTGTTGCGCACAGCCGGAATTACATTCAGAATAGAAATTCCACTCTGGGGCAATGTGTAAAGCAATTTATCGCGACCGTCGCGTGGTTCATAAATTCCCACATACGAGTTTGGAGTTTCATTGGTAATATTGATTTCCCCTTCCGATGTTTTCAGGTTCATCCAATTTACATTGACAAAATAACCTTTAAACTCCGGATAAGTGAACGATTCGCCGGGAATCGGGTCGTTGTAGTCGTTTTCCCAAATATCATAAACTGTTCCGTGAATGCGGTTTTGCCAAACGCGATACGGCCCGGCACCCAGCCAGCGTTTGTGCAGCATTTTTTCTTCGGGATAATCGAATTTCACACCCATCAAATCCACCACAGCACTAAAGTTGTAGCTGTAATCAAGCGTCATAGTTCCATCGGGAGCAATTGTCCACTGCGCTTTATCTAAATTTCCGAGTTTGTAGTTAGCCGTTACAATCAGGCTTTTACTAACTTCTTTCACTTCAAATCCGTTGAAAACCGCCGCATCAGCAAACTCAGTATAAGTGCGGTCTTTAGCTTTAGCCTGTTCGTCGTCGTGGTTATAAAACTGGTCCAGCGAACGATCGGCACGGCGGGCAGCAATAAAACGAGGTCCATTGGCAAAGCTGATTACTTTTCCACTTACGCTTACTTCTTTTAATTCACCGTCTTTATTACTGAAAGTGTATTTATTTTTCCCAGCAGTAACAATGAGTTTGTCATCTGTTTTTTCTGAAGTCGGAGCAGCTCCGGATACCGAAATTTCTTGTTTTGCAACTGATAATTGGAACGACCAACTCCAGAGTTCTTCGCCACGATAATCAATAGCAGTAAGGTACAATGCTTCTGCATCCGGATCAATTTGGGTGTTTAAATTGAGTTTACCGTTGGAATGAGCTGCAATATCCGATCCTTTCACGTCACCCTGTTTCAATACTTTTACCGAACCTTTTTCATCGCTCTGAGCCGGAAATTTCACCTGTTTCCATCTGAATTTACAAGTATTTGTATTCAGGAAATCGTAACGGTTTTCAATGGTAAAAATGCCATTGAAATTGCTGTCTATACTTTTCTCCAGGACCTGAACTGGCGACCAGATTTGCTTGACCGTATAATAACTTCCTTCTTTTTCGAAGTGCGGGCCAACAATTCCATCGGCACCCCAGTTACCCTGATTGTCAATCATTCCGTTCATATCCAACCGTTTCAAACCTTCGTCGGCAAGCACCCAAAGGAAACCTCCAATGCAGCGCGGATGTTTGCGCATCATTTCCCAGTAATCGTACAATCCTGCACCGTGGCCACCGTCGTACAAACCGTGCAAAAACTCAGTCGGCATAAAAATCTCAGGCTTACGCAAATGATCCTGCGTTTCGCCATACGAGCGGTAATGCATAGTTTCAAAACCTCCAAAATTACCTTGCGGATGAATAACCGGGCGTTTTTGTATATCATATTTATGAAATTCACCATTCAGTTCATCATTCCAGCCTTTTTCATTCCCGTTACTCCACCAAACAACTGACGGATGATTTACATCGCGCTCCACCATTTCTTTGGCCAGTTTAATGCCCGTTGGTGTGTCATATTTCCCGTGCCAGCCGGCTAATTCGTTTTCAACATAAAGTCCCAATGAATCGCAAGCATCAAGAAATTCGGGGTCGGCAGGATAATGCGATAAACGTACTGAATTCATATTCATGCTTTTGATAAGCAGGACGTCTTCTATATTTTTAGCTTTGGAAAGCGTGCGGCCGGTTTCAGGACGGAAACTGTGGCGATTGACACCACGGATATTTACACGAACACCATTAATGTACAATCCGTCACTTTCACGGACTTCAATGGTCCGGAAACCGAATTTTTCGGTAATTTGATGCAAAACAGCTCCGTCATTGCCCAATAAAGAAACCTGTGCAGTATACCTATTAGGTGTTTCAGCCGTCCACAAAGCGGGATTTTTTACATTGAATTGCACATTTGCCCAGTCGGCAGCTGCTTTTACATTGCTTGTGTTTTCGGCTACTTTATTTCCTTTGGCATCGAGCAAAACTGTCTTTACACTTGCTCCTTCCAACGCCCGATTCAGGTAGCAATTGGCACGGAAAACTCCATCAGCTTTAGCATCAATGGTGAGTTGCGAGATATGGTTGGCAGGTTTCACTTCCAGAAAAACGGGACGGAAAATACCCCCAAAATTCCAGTAATCGGCACGGCGCTCAGCCAGATTGACACCAGCATTTGCACTTTCTTTGCTTACGGTTACTTCCAGCAGGTTTTTCTTGCCGTATTTTAATCGCCGGGCTATGTCATACGAAAAACGATAAAATGCTCCCTGATGAATTTCGCCGGCTTTTTGTCCGTTGATTTTCACCTCGGTATCGGTCATCGAAGCTTCGAAAACGATGAAAATCTGTTTGCCACGCCACGTTTCCGGCACGTCAAACTCGTATTTATACATTCCCTTTTCATCTGCAACTCCGTCAGGAAAAGCTTTTCCGTAAAAACGCATGCCGTACTGATATTGCCCGAAGCCCTGCAATTCCCAGCAGGATGGCACACCGATTTTTGTCCACTTCCCGGAGTTCATTCCGTCCGTGCAAAAGAAATCCCATTGCACCATGTCGTCACATCCGCGACCGGAAAGGTAAACGCGTTGGGTGGTGTTAGCCGGTTTTTGAGCAAAAACAGTAGAAAGCAAAAGTGTGGCAAGAACTGCCAGCGTAACGGTTTTTATACGATTCATCCGATTTTTAAAATTAGGCGTGATAACTTAATTTCAAGACGAAAAAAGATGGTATTTGTACCCAACGATTGTTGATTCCAGACTTCAAAGATACATTCAATAGATGGTTACTGAATAAATTTTCTGACTGATTAAATGAGTTTTAAGCAAAGGTAGGAAATTCCAAAAGGATTGATTAGTTTTGCAAATAAAAATTCCTCATTATGCCATACAAACAGAATCTTGCCAAAGCAACCGCATTAAAAGCTGAGTTAGACAGCTTTCGTCCTTTATCGCCCGAGATAGAGAAACGAATCATGCAAAAATTTCGGTTGGACTGGAATTACAATTCATCTCATATTGAGGGGAATCAACTGACTTATGGCGAAACAAAAGCATTGATTCTTTTTGGGCAAACAGCACAGGCCAAGCCGCTAAAAGACCATTTGGAAATGACCGGGCACGATGAGGCGGTGAAAGTAATTGAAGAAGTGGTACGACAAGAACGACCGCTAACCGAAAGTTTTATCAGGGAATTGCACACCTTGATTTTGAAAGAGCCCTATGAGAGACCTGCACAAACTCCCGATGGAATTTCAACCGTAAGACGTATTGCTGTTGGGCAATACAAGACATCACCCAATCACGTACTTACAAAAACGGGCGAAATGTTCTACTTTGCTTCTCCCGAGGAAACACCAGCCAAAATGGAGGAATTGATGAACTGGTATAATGAGAATCTGAATAACGAGGAGACAAATGCAGTGCTTTTTGCAACAGAGTTTCATTACAAATTTATCCGCATTCATCCGTTTGACGATGGGAACGGACGAATGGCCCGATTGCTTATGAACCTTATCCTTATGCAAAAAGGGTATCCACCGGCAATCATCAAATCGGAAGATAAAGAAGAATATTACAATGCTCTGCAACAAGCCGATGCAGGGCAGATTGAATATTTCTTCAATTACCTTTGCATTCAGGTAATTCGTTCCCTTGAATTAATGATAAAAGGGGCTAAAGGCGAAGATTTCGATGATAATGATGACTTGGATAAGAAGTTGGCGTTGTTGAAGAAAAAATTGGTTGAAGAAAAAATTAGCTTGGAATCAAAAAGAGATAATCAAAAAAGTGAGTTTATATCGATTTATCATAATTGGTTAAAATATTTTATCGAGAGATATATCACAACAACTCAGAAATTTAACGAGTTTTTTGAAAAAGGAAATCATAATATTTCCTTACAAAATATTCATGAAACGATAACTTTTTCAAATGAAAGTGTCGTTGATGTTATTTCAAAATTTCAAGAATCACTAACAAAGAATACTTTCTCTTTCATTGGAAATGATTTAAAATATGAAATAATTCTGAGAACAGAATTTGAATATTTAAGTGGCAGGCTGTCATATTTTATGAGCCTAATTAAAATTGAATTTACTGATACTGATATTAAAATTGAATTTGATGGAATAGAAATTTTAAAGAAATCAGTTGATGAAACTTTATCAAAAGAAGAGATTGACAGCATAATTAATCAATTTGGCAACAAAACATTTAAGTTCATTGAAGCGCGTATTTAGCTTCCAAATATCTCCCCAACCTTCTCTTTCAACTCCTCAAAAATCCCTGCATTGGCAGCCAACACAGAACCATTTTTGAAGTGATTGTTTCCGCCTTGAAAATCGCAAACAAAGCCACCGGCATTTTGAATAATAAGCACTCCCGCTGCAATATCCCAGGGTTTGAGGTTGAATTCGTACCGACCATCATAACGTCCGCATGCTACATAAGCCAAATCAACCGCAGCAGAACCGCTGAGCCTTAAACCATGGGTATTTTTCATGAAATAATCAACTGAAGCAAGTAGTTCCGGATAGCGATCCATGTAGTGATGCGGCCGCCCGAAAACGATCAGTGCATCGGATAGTTTATCTACTTTTGACACCAGAATTTCCTGTCCGTCGAGATACGATTTGCTGCCTTTCCAGGCATAAAAAGTTTCACCGCGGGTAATTTCGTGAATAACGCCAACCACCGGTTCGTCCTTGTAAGTAAGCGCCACACTAATAGCATAAGGCGTGGAGCCATGAATAAAATTGGTAGTACCGTCGAGCGGGTCAATAACCCATTGAAAATCTTCGCCATGCGATAAAGCCGTTCCTTCTTCGGTGATAAACCCGGCTTCGGGAACGATTTCCCGTAATGCTTTCACCAACAACTTTTCCGCTTCCTGATCGACGTACGAAACGAAATCATTTTTGCTTTTCGTCTCCACTTTATCCAGCGAAAAATTCAGGCTTTCTTTATTGATATAAGTTGCAACTTCTTTTGTGAGAGCAATAACCCGCTCTGTTATTGATTGATAATAAGAGGAAAGCGCGTTGGACATGTACAGTTATTTTTTTATTGAACCACAATAGGCACATAGTTCATATAGTTTGAAATACAAAAGTAAAATTTATATTGTGTTCTATGTGCCTATTGTGGTTAATTTCACTCCGTCATATTGATAGTTTTGGGCTTCAACATCGTTAATTGCAAAGCAATAGCTACAAGAACCACAACACCAAGTATGGCAAAATTTTCGCCTAAGTTGCCTGCATCAACTGTTTTTCCCAAAAAATCGGTGATAACAGCCCCCGAAGCAATTCCGGCCAAATTCAGCAGTCCATAACCGGTGGCACGATAACGCGACGAAACGAACTGGCAAAGAATGGGCATATTGTTGACATCGAACATGCCAAACCCAAGACCGAAACAAAGCGCACCGCCCAAGATAGTGGGGAAACTATGTCCGTAACCAAGCAACACCAACGCAGGAATAGTGAGTGACAAACCAATAACTCCGGTGTAAATACGCCCCTTCAGGTTTTTCTGCACCCATCTGTCGGAAAGCACTCCACCAATTAAAACGCCGGCAAACGAGGCCATGGCCATTGTAATCGTAGCCATTGGTCCGGCTTGCGCCATATCCAAATGAAGCGCATCGGAAAGCAGCGTCGGAAGCCAGTTTTTGGTAGCCCAACCCGGCAAACTCGGTGCTGAAAAGTAAAATAGTATTACCCAGAACGAGATATTTCCGAGTAACATGCCCAACCCTTTAAACGAACTGGAAAGTTCTTTAAAGACAGATTTTTTCTCCGTTTTATCAATGGTATATCCTTTCTTCTCTTTTAAAAACAAAACCAAAACGAGGCTGTAACACACTCCCAACAAACCGAATCCATGAAAAGTAGATTGCCACGAAAAACTACTGGCAACTGTTGCTCCAAATCCACCCAAAGCCTGCCCAAGGTAAATGCCGGTAGTATGAATTCCAATGGCCAGCGAACGCGTTTTCCCAACGTGATAGTCAGCAATAAGCGACAAGCCCGCCGGAATATAAAATGCCTCGCTAATGCCCATGATAGCCCGGAGAACATACAACTGGTCAAAAGTTTTGGCATATCCCATCAAAAGCGTTACAGCTGACCAGACAAACAGGCTGCCAACAATTAACCACTTACGATTCATGCGATCGGCAATAATCCCTGAAATCGGGCTCATAAATGCATAAATCCACAGGAAAACGGCCATCAACCGTCCAAAATTTTGCGCAGAAACAAGTTCGGCGATGTCAATCATCATCGACGGTTTCATAGTGGAAAGCATCTGTCGGTCGAGATAGTTGAGCAGGGCAACAAACCAAAGCATGGCAACAACAAGCCAGGGATATAATTTTGAGTTTTTCATTTTTTGAACCACAGTAGGCACAATAGTATCCATTTGGAAAAATGAAACTATTGTATGATTTCTAGTATCGATTTTAAAGAAAACAGACACAACAAGGCACATTAAAATTATTGTGGCCTATTGTGTCTATTGTGGTTTAAGCATTACAAATTTAGATTTTTGATTGCCTGACGAATTTTATCTTTGTCTTCCTCATCAAATTTATTGAACGGAGAGGCCAGAAAATCGTTACAAATGCCCAATACCGAAAGTCCGGCTTTTACGCCTTTCAGGTAACTTGAGCCAAATGCACCGACAGTATAAATGGTTGAACTGAGTTGAATAACCTTTGCATGAAGTTCGCGCACTTTATCCACATCTTTCGCTGCAGCAGCGTTGTACAAATCCACATACAATTTCGGGAACATATTGGCACCACCGTTTACACCACCATGAGCACCCATCAGCACAACTTCGCCCATCATTTCTTCGGGCCCTACGAAGATAGAAAATTCAGGCCGGTCACGGAATTCATGCATCACCGACTGGAAATAGCCACCGTTGGCCGAGCTGTCTTTAAATCCTATTACTTTCGGATTTTCAGCAATACGGCGAATGGTTGACGGTGCAAACGAAACCTTGGTATGCGTTGGCATATTGTACAAAAAGACCGGTAACGGCAATTGCGGAATCAGCACTTCGTAAAACTCGGCCAGCTCCGGTTGGGCAGTGGCATAATAGTAAGGCGGAGCTGAAACCACAGCATCAGCACCATGCTCAGCCGCCACATTTGCCAATGCCACACTATCAGCCACCGAAGTATCGGAAATTCCCACCAACAAAGGCAAGCGTTTGTTTAGAATGCGTGCAGTCTGTTTAATCATTTCGCAACGCAAGCTGAAACCAAGGCTCTGTGCTTCGCCGGTTGTACCCAAAATAAATACTCCATGAACACCGCCTGCAACGACGTGCTCAATCAAACGCTCAAGACCTTCAACATCAAGGGTGTTATTGTCTAAAAGTGGTGTTACTAATGGTGGAACAATTCCACGTAAAGTTGTTTTCATATTTTTAATTATAAATTAATTTTGTCAACATTAGTAGAGATGCACCGCCGTGCGTCTTTACATATCTGTAATTCTTATGTGCAACACATGTTCTTTTTTCTCAATAGCATACTTCTTCAAAACACCCGGACCGCAACTGCTGTTTCCAAGTCCGAGCACAGCACAATCCAGACTCAAAATGACTTCTTTGCGCGGAACAAGGTTGCATTCATGCGCTTCGTTGGCCAAATCGCTGACCGAATAATTCAACGCCGAAGCCGAGAAAGTTTTATCAACCGCTTCTACTTTTATTCCCTGACTCTTTGCGTTTGTCAGACTTAAAAAACGAACATCTTCCTTATTCCCTGTTTCTTGCGGACGGGGGTATTTTTCTGCTTGTTCAGCTACTTTCCCACTCCACAAGCCCATTAAAGCTGACGTTTTACGGTCGGGATAATTTTC
>Ga0079306_1000352_pt1 | contig 46400 bp, 41 predicted proteins | sample Methanotroph_Enr_FD_79181 | JGI IMG/M metagenome (GOLD analysis project Ga0079306, IMG submission 79181) | Enriched soil microbial communities from Old Woman Creek wetland in Ohio, USA - Methanotroph_Enrichment_5 | ecosystem: Environmental > Terrestrial > Soil > Wetlands | place: USA: Ohio... | reverse complement strand
TGGTGTCCGGACTGCCGCCGCCTGGAGGCCTGGCTGGGGGAGCATGGGGTGGCCTACCGGAAGGTGGACATCGAGGCCGTCCCCGGGGCCGCAGAGAAGCTGGAGCGGGAGACCGGGAAGCGGGCCATCCCGTTTGTGCTGGTGAACGGGAAGCGCTGGGTCCGCGGCTACCACAAGGAACTTCCCCAGCGCCTGGACGGGGACCTGCTGTCGCAGGAACTGCTGGAGGCGGCGAGGTAACTCCGGATCCGATTCGCGGTCCGATGGCCCCGGGGGGCGGTTCGTGGCACCCTAGGAGGTTCTCCGGGAGTCCCACGTGGCCAGTATTTTTTCCAGCCAGTTCTGGTCCAACCTGTTCAATGCGGACCTCGCCATCGATCTCGGCACGGCGTCGACCCTGATCCATACCAAGCAGGCCGGCAGGATCGTCATCTACGAGCCGTCCATCGTGGCCATGAACACCGTGACCCACGAGGTGGAGGCGGTGGGCGACGAGGCCAAGCAGCTGCTGGGCCGGGCCCCCCAGGGCGTGAAGACGATCCGGCCGATGAAGGACGGCATGATCTTCGAGGTCGACGCGGCGGAGAAGATGCTGGCCCAGTTCATCATGAAGGCCCGCCCGAACCGCGGCGTCGCCCGGACGCGCATCGTGGTGAGCGTGCCTCCCCGGGCCCACCAGGTGGCCCGCCGGGCCGTACGGCAGTGCTGCTACGACGCCAAGGCCGGCGAGGTCTTCCTGGTGGACCAGACCATGGTGGCCGCCATCGGCGCCGGACTGGCCATCAACGAGAAGCGCGGCTGCATGATCGTGGACATTGGCGGCGGCACCACGGATGTGGCCGTGATCAGCTACAACGGCAAGGTGTTCTCGGATTCCATCCTCATCGCGGGCGACGAGATGGACGAGGCCATCATCAAGTACATCCGCGAAAAGTACAACGTGCTCATCTCCGAGGCTTCGGCCGAGGAGGTGAAGTGGGCGCTGGGATCGGCCTTCCCCTCCGAGTTCTCCCGGACCATGGAGGTGAGCGGGCGGGACCAGTTCGAGGGCCTGCCGAAGACCCTCACCCTGAACGACGCGGAGATCCGCGAGGCCCTGGCGGAGCCCATCAATGCGGTCATCGACCTCGTCCGCAAGGCCCTGAACGAGACGCCGCCCCAGCTGGCGGCAGATCTCATCGACCGCGGCATCTGCCTTACGGGGGGCGGCTCCCTGATCCAGGGCCTGGACGAGCGGCTGCGCAAGGAGACCCATCTGCCGGTGTTCCGGGCAGAGGATCCCCAGACGGCGGTGGTGCGTGGCACAGCGCTGCTGCTGGAGAACATCCCGCTCCTGCGCCGCATCCAGATCCTCGATTAGCCCCGGGGTGGGGCATGGCCGTCCGCGCGTCCAACTGGGGATGGAACCCTGCGGGGCGGCGGCGCTACGCGCTGATCCTCCTCTGGACGGGCCACGGCCTCTGGGCCTTCTTCGGCCAGCGCCCAGGGGAGCTCTGGGCCCGGGCCGCGGGACTCGTCGCCCGTCCCGCCCAGGGGGCGGCCTCCCGGTGGGAGGGCTGGCGGGAGAAGCGGCGCGAACAGGCGCGGACCTTCGCTGAGGTTCAGGCCGAGAACACCCGGCTGCAGGCCCGGGTGGCCGAGCTCGAACTCGGCGTGGCCCGGGAGGCGCCCCGGCTCGTGGAGGCCGATGAGGCCGATCGCCTGCTGGGCCTGCGCCGCCAGATCCCCCTCCAGCTCGGGGCGGCGCGGGTCATCCACAGCACCCGTCCCGAGGCCTTCGGGGGCCTGATCCTCGATGCGGGCCGGGACCGGGGCCTCGTTCCAGACCAGGGCGTGCTGGTCCCCGAGGGGGTGGTGGGGCGGCTGTGGTCCGTGGGAGCCAGCCAATCCAAGATCCTCCCCGCCGACGCGCCCAACGCCTCGCTGGCCGTGATGCTGGCCCGCAGCCGGGCCACAGGAGTGCTGCAGGGCCTGAGCTCCGGGCGGGCCGCCATCCGCTACATCAGCAACCAGGAGGTGGTGCAGGTCGGTGAGGCCGTGCTCACCTCGGGACTGGACCGCGTGTTTCCGCGGGGTCTGCTGGTGGGCTACGTGAGCGAAGTGGTCAAGGGGGACCTGGAACTCCACGTGACCGTGCAGCTCTCGGCGCCGCTCGACCGGATCCGGCTCGTCCTCCTCCTCCCGTCCCAGCCGCCCCTGGAGGTGCAGGAGCCCTTCGTGGCGCCGGAACAGCATCCGGCCCGGAAGCGGGGGGCGCCATGAGCCGGCCCGTGGCCCAGACGCGCCGCCAGGATCTGCTCTGCGGATTGTCCCTGGTCATGGTCTTCCTCTGCGCGCCGTTTCCGCGCCTGCAGGCTGTCTTCCACGTGATGCTCGTCCTGGCCCTGGCGCCGAGGGTCGGGGCCCCACTCCGCACGGCCCTCTGGGCTGCGGCGGGGGGCTGGGCGCTGGAGGGGGCCTTGCGGCTCTACCCGCACCTGGGCGGAACCCCCTGGGCCGACATGACGATGGCCCTGCTGGTGGCCTGGATGGCCGGCCGGTGGCCCATCGAGAACCTGAAGGGCTGGCTGGCGAGGCTGGCGGCCCTGGCCCTCCTCCATACGGTGGTCGTGCACGGGGCCGTCCGCCTGGCGGCGGGACCGCACCCCTGGGGCAGCGGATGGGCCTGGGCCCTGCTGAGCCTTCCCCTCTGGGGGTGGGCCCTCTGGCGTCTGCTCTTTGCCGGTCCTTCTCCGCGAAGGCCCTGAGATGGATCCCCGCCAGCGCGTCCTGCTCCAACGCCGGTTGGGTGTCTTCCGCGCCCTGGCCTGGGGCCTGGTGCTCGTGCTGGGGTCGATCTACGCCTGGCTGCAGCTGGTGCGGCACGCGGAGTTCAAGCAGCTCGCGCTGCAGCAGGCGGTGAAGATACGGCCGGTGCCCGCTCCCCGGGGGCTGGTGCTGGACCGCAACGGCTACCGGCTGGTGGACAACCGCCGGGCCCTGCACCTGGTCATCCAGCGTGAGGACCTGCCGTCCAAGCCGGATGTGGTGGAGGCCCTGGCCCAGGCGCTCCAGATGGATCCCGCCGCCCTGGCGAGGAAGATCCAGCTCTATCGCGCCGCCGGCAAGGGACGGCCCCTGGTGCTCAAGGAGAACATGGACGAGGCCGACATTGCCGTGGCCGAGCGAGTCCGGTCGCGATTCCCCTTCCTCAGCATGGAGGTGGCGCCCCGTCGGGTCTACCTGGGCGACGAGCTGGCGGGACACGTCCTTGGCTACGTGGGGGAGGTGGACGACGACCTGATGAAGGCCAAGCCCGGCCTCTACCACCTGGGCGAGACCATCGGGAAGGACGGTTACGAGGCCAGCGGCAACGACCGGCTGAAGGGCGTCGACGGGCAGAAGCGCATCCTCGTGGACCAGCTGGGCCAGGAGGTGGCCAGCTTCGGGCAGGTGGACGCCGTCCCGGGCCACACGGTCTTCCTCACCCTCGACGCCGGCCTCCAGAAGGTGCTTCAGGACGCCTACGGGACCGAGGCGGGGGCGGCCGTGGTGCTCGATCTGCGCGACGGAGGGATCCTGGCGATGTACTCCAGTCCATCGTACGATCCGAACCTCTTCCTGAACCGTCTCAGCCAGGACATGGTAGACCGCTACCTGAACAATCCCTCGCGGCCCATGATCAACCGGGCCATCCAGGGCATCTACGCCCCGGGCTCCACCTTCAAGCTCCTGATCGCCCTGGCGGGCCTGGAGAAGGGCGTGATCACGCCGCAGACCGTGATCTACTGCTCGGGGAAGAAGAACTTCTACGGCCGCGACTTCCGTTGTGACAAGCCCACGGGCCACGGTGCGCTGAATCTCGTGCAGGCCATTGCCCAGAGCTGCGACGTCTACTTCTACGAGGTGGCCTCGCGCCTCGACATCGACGACATCTACGCCACGGCCCAGAAGTACGGCCTCACCGACCTCACCGGCATCGACCTCCCCCGCGAGAAGCGCGCCCGCATCCCAAGCCGGGAATGGAAGCGCAAGGCGGTGCCACGGGACCCCAAGTGGTACGCGGGGGAGACCATCAGCGTGGGCATCGGCCAGGGTGCCGTGGGCGTGACGCCCATCGCCCTGGCCCGGTTCTACGCCCTGCTGGCCACCAGGGGCCGGCTGTTGACGCCCCACCTCTTCATGGGCACGCGGAATGACCAGACCAATGCGCTGGAACCCGCGACGCCAACATCCTTCAAGGACACGCCGCTCGATCCGAAGCTCTGGGCGGTGCTGGACGAGGGACTCTATGAGGTGGTTCAGAACGGAACGGCGTCCGTCAACCCCTTCGTGCGCGAGATCGCCAAGGGGATTCCGTTCTCGGGCAAGACCGGCACAGCCCAGGTGGCCACCTTCGTGGACAAGGCCCATTACGCGCGCCAGTCCAAGGTGCTCAAGGACCATGCCCTCTTCGCGGGTTACGCGCCTCGCGAGCATCCCCAGATCGCCTTCGCCGTGGTGGTGGAGAACGCGGGTTTCGGCTCCACCGCTGCCGCTCCTATCGCCGCCAAGCTCGTGCAGTACTGGTTCGTGGACCGGCTGAAGGCCCCCCTTCCGCCACCGCGAGGACGGCTGGTGGACCCCTTCAGCCCCGAGCCCCAGGAGGCGCAATGAGAGAGCGGCTCCGCGCCCTGGATCCACGCCTGCTCTGGGTGCTGCTGGCCCTCATGGCGCTGGGCACGTTGACCCTCTACTCCGCCGGGCGGAACACGCCCCAGGCGGGGATCTGGCTCAAGCAGAGCTTCTGGAACCTCCTCGGTTTCTCGCTCATGGTCCTGCTCGCGGCCGTGGATCCCCGGCGGGTGTTCCGGCTCAGTTTCCCGGCCTACCTGCTGGGTCTGGTGGCACTGGCGGCCGTCCTGGTGGTGGGCAAGAAGATCGGGGGATCCACCCGCTGGTTCGTCATCGCGGGGCAGACCTTCCAGCCTTCCGAACTGATGAAGTGGGTCACCCTGCTCTACGTGTCCTACCGCCTGGGCACCCGGGCGCCGGAATCCGTGGGGCGTTGGGAATTGCTGGGCAGCGCGGGTCTGGTGGCCTTCCCCATGCTGCTCGTCCAGCGGCAGCCGGACCTGGGCATGGCCCTCAGCTTCCTGCCCATCCTCCTGCTCATCCCGCTCATGAAGGGGCTGCGCGTCCGCTGGATCCTCCTGCTGGCCGTCGTGGTGGGGGTCGGGGGCGTGGGGGCCTGGAAGTTCGCCCTGAAGCCCTACCAGAAGCAGCGGGTGATGATCTTCCTGGATCCCTCCAGCGATCTCCAGGGCAAGGGCTACCAGGTGAACCAGAGCCGCATCGCCATCGGCTCCGGCGGCCTTTTCGGGAAGGGCTTCACCAGCGGCTCCCAGACCCAGCTCAACTTCCTGCCCGTGAAGACCACGGACTTCGCCTTCAGCGTGTGGGCTGAGGAGCGGGGTTTCATGGGCGTCCTCTTCGTCCTGGGGCTCTTCGGCCTGCTGCTCACCCGCCTGCTCGATGCGGCGGCGCAGGCCCGCACGGCGGCGGAGGCCTATTTCTGCGCCGGCGCCGCCGCCATCTTCGGCCTGCACCTGCTGGTGAACGTGGGCATGGTGGCCGGGGCCCTGCCCAACAAGGGCATGGTGCTGCCCTTCTTCAGCGCCGGCGGCAGCAGCACCCTCAGCTTCTTCCTGGCCCTGGGCCTGGTGATGGGCGTGCTGCATCGTTCTAAGGTGAAGTGATGGATCTCCGGGACCGGATGCGCGAACTGGCCGACCAGGTGCGAATGCACCGATACCGCTACTACGTGTTGGACCAGCCCATCCTCTCGGACGCCCAGTACGACGCCCTGGAGCGGGAGCTGCGGGACCTGGAGGCCGTCCATCCGGAGCTGGCCGATCCCAACAGCCCGACGTTGCGCGTGGGGGCCCCGCCCGTGGAGGCCTTCGAGAAGCGCCGCCACGCCCGCCCCATGCTCAGCCTCGACAACGCCTATTCCGAGGAGGAGCTGCGGGCCTGGGAGGCGAAGTGGCGCAAGTTGGCCCCCGATGCCAAGTCCTGGTATGCCGCCGAGCTGAAGGTGGACGGCCTCTCGCTGTCGCTCCGCTATGAGAACCGGAAGCTGGTGGAGGCCGTGACGCGGGGTGACGGCGAGACGGGGGAGCTGGTCACGAACAATGCTGAGGTCATTGGGGACATTCCCCTGGTGTTGCCGGAAGAGGCCCCCGACAGCCTCACGGTCCGCGGAGAAGTCTTCATGCCTCGGAAGAGCTGGGAGGACTTGAACGAGTATCGAGACGCAGAAGGTTTGCCTCGGTTTGCGAACCCTCGCAATGCCGCCAGTGGAACCTTGAAGCTGCTCGACAGCCGGGAAGTGGCCGCCCGCAAGCTGTTCTTCATGCCGTGGCAGGTGATCTGGAGTGGCGGCTGGCAGGACCCCCCAGAAACGGGTCAGGCCGCGGCCATGGCGCAGATTGAGGGTTGGGGGTTCGCTCGGATGCCGGCCCGGGCGCTTGGGACGATGGAAGAAATGCTCCAGTTCATCGAGAGCCAGGAGAAGGAACGGTTGGCCCTTCGCTTCGATACCGACGGCGTGGTGATCAAGGTGGTCGACTTCGCGCTTCAGAGACGCCTCGGGGAGACGGACCGCGTGCCCCGCTGGGCCATCGCCTTCAAGTACCCGGCCCTCCAGGCTACGACGACCGTGCTCGGCATCACATGGCAGGTGGGCCGCACGGGGAAGCTCACGCCCGTGGCGGAACTGGAGGCGGTGGAGGTGGCGGGGTCCACCGTGCGCCGCGCCACCCTGCACAACGCCGACGAGCTGGCCCGGCTGGGCCTGCGGGTGGGCCATCGCGTGTTCATCGAGAAGGGCGGGGAGGTGATCCCCAAGGTGGTGGCCTTGGTGCCCGGCGAAGAGGCCCGCGACCTGCCCGCGCCGGAGATCCCCGCGACCTGTCCCGAATGCGGCGGCGAGGTGGGCAAGGCGGACGAGGGGGAGGTGGCCATCCGCTGCCTCAACCCCGAGTGTCCGGCCAAGCTCACGGCCCGCATCCTCCATTTCGGCGGCCGCCCGGCCCTGGACATCGAGGGACTTGGGGACGCGCTGGTGGAGCAGCTCGTGGCCTCGGGCCGTTTCGCCCAGCCCTGGGACCTCTTCACGCTGCTGCAGGAGCCCCTGCTGGGCCTGGCCTACCTCGCGGGACTGGAACGCATGGCCGAGAAGTCCGCCCAGAACCTGATGGGGGCCCTGGACGGGGCCCGGCGGAAGCCGCTGGCTCGCTGGGTCCACGCCCTGGGCATCCCCATGGTGGGGGCCCGCACGGCGGAGCTGTTGGCAGAGGCCTTCCCCACCCTGGAGGCTCTGTGGGGGGTGGAGGAAGCTCGGCTCCAAGCCGTGGAAGAAGTGGGGCCGAAGGTGGCTTCCGCCCTTCGCGCCTTCGTCGGCCTGCATCCCGACCTGCCGGAGCGGCTCGCGGCCCTCGGCGTCTCCCCGACCCCGCCCGCGCCGCGGGAGCGCGGCGGCCTGCCCCTTTCCGGCGAGGTTGCGGTCGTCACGGGGACCCTGCCCTCCCTGTCCCGGGAGGAGGCCGAGAGCCTGTTGAAGGGGCTGGGCGCCAAGGTCACGGGCAGCGTGTCCGCCAAGACCACGGTGCTGGTGGCGGGGGAGAAGGCGGGATCCAAGCTGGCGAAGGCCGAGGCCCTGGGCATCCCCGTTCGGGACGAGGCCTGGCTTCGCGGCTTCGGGGGATGAGGGTCGAGACAGGGCGGAAATTCCCTGGACGCCTCCCAGGGGGTGGATGATGATCAAGCCACCATGCCCCCTGGCTTCTTTTCCGAGACCCGCCCGTGCTGACGCGCCTTGGCAAGTTCGAGATCGTTCGGCTCCTGGCCCAGGGCAGCATGGGCGAGGTCTACCTGGGCCGCGATCCCATCATCGGGCGCGAGGTGGCCATCAAGGTCATCCAGGCCTCCGCCAGCATGGGGCCAGAAGCCCGGGAGCGCTTCGCCACGGAGGCCCGGGCGGCGGGTGTCCTGAACCATCCGAACATCGTCACCATCCATGAGATGGGCGAGGAGCAGGGCGTCCTCTATCTGGCCATGGAACTGGTCAAGGGCGAGGACCTGGGCACCCTCATGCACGCGGGCACGCTCTCGCCCCGGGACACGCTCGAAGTGCTGGCCCAGGTCTGCGACGGCCTGGCGGTGGCGCACCGCCACCAGGTGCTCCACCGGGACATCAAGCCCTCCAACATCCGCGTGGTGTGGGACGGCCAGCACCTGCAGGCCAAGATCCTCGATTTCGGCGTGGCGAAGGTCATCAACTCCGACACCACCGACGAGGGCACGGTCTTCGGCACCGTGAACTACATGGCGCCGGAGTACCTGCAGAGCGGGCGGCCCGACGCGCGGAGCGACCTCTTCGCCGTGGGCGTGATCCTCTACGAGGCCCTGGCGGGCTTTCCGCCCTTCGACGGCCCCAGTCCCGGTTCGGTCATCTACCGCCTGCTCCACGAGAAGCCTTTGCCTCTTCCGCCCATGGGGCTGACCGGCATCAGCCGGGACATCCAGGGCATCCTCCACCATGCCCTGGCCAAGGATCCGGCCAACCGCTTCCAGACCGCGGAGGAATTGGCCGCTGTGCTGCGCTCGGCCTGCGATCCGGGCTGGCGCTGGGACCGGGAGCGACCCACGGTATCCCTCAACCTCAAGCGGTCGTCCCTCCGGGCCTCTGGTCCGCCGATGTTGGCCCCACCGACCCCGCCCCAGGGGATGCCCACCCAGAGACCGGCCCCGATCTCCAGACCTCCCGTTCCTGTGGCCAAGCCCGCTTCCGGTCCCAGGGCCGCCGTCCCCGAGCGTGGCACGGGCCCCAGCCTCTCCATCGCCGCCGCGGCCCAGCAGTCCGCGGCCGAGGTGCGGAAGGACGTGCTGGAGACCACCCGCCATCAGCTGCTCCACGCGCTGGAGCTGGATCCCGCCAATGCCAAGGCCCACGCCATGCTGCTGGTGACCCTCTACCGGCTTGGGCGCGGGGACGCGGTGATGCAGGCCCTGCGGGGGGCGCGCCAGCTCGGGGTGGCAGCCGGGGACCTCCGCGCCGTGCCCCGGTGCCTCCAGATCATCGAGGAGGAGATGCGGGCCTGTCGGCTGCCCTTCGACCAGCACGCCGAATTCATGGAATACCTGGGGGGCTGATCAGAGGCCGTCCGGGCTCTGAACCTCCAGGAGCCGCCACTCGCCTCCGGTCTCCCGCCACCGGAGCAGGAGGGTCCGGCGGGAGGCGTCCTCCGGCAGCAGGCCGCCGCCCTTGCCTGTGAGCACGAGGTCCACCTCCTGGGTGGCCTCGGGGCCGTCCACCCGGACCTCGTTGCGGAGCACGGTGACGCCCACCTTCTGGCGTTGGAGGGTGCCCACGAGGAAGAGCCGGGCCGTGGCGCGATCCATGCCCTCAGGGCCCCGGAAGGCCGGGTCCAGGGGCTCCGCGGCCTTGGCGGCATCCCCGGCCTCCACGGCCGCCCGGCAGCCCTCGAAGGCGGCCCGCACGCGGTCCTCGGGCCGCTTCCGGCCGCAGGCGGCGAGGGCCAGGAGGGCGAGTGCCACCAGCCCTGGAAGCCGGAGGTGTCTCAATGGATATCGAAGGCTTCTCATCGTCGGGCGCCCCCTTCATGCTGGAGGATCACGGAAGGACCGTCCCCATGATGACCCCGCCCGAAGGCCGTTTCGATACCCGCTGCATCCATGCCGGCCAGTCCCCGGATCCCACCACCGGCGCCATCATGACGCCCGTGTTCTTCACCAGCACCTACGTGCAGGAGGGGCTGGGGCAGAACAAGGGCTTCGACTACGCCCGGGTGCGCAATCCCACCCGCGACGCACTGGAGGCCAATCTGGCCGCCCTGGAAGACGGGGCCCACGGCATGGCCTTCGGATCGGGCATGGCAGCCGTGCAGGCCATCTTTGAACAGCTCTCCTCGGGCGATCATGTCGTGCTGGGCGACAACGTCTACGGCGGCACCTTCCGGCTGCTGGACAAGGTGATGACCCGCTTCGGCCTCACCTACACCCAGGTGGACACGGCCGATCTGGCGGCGCTCAAGGCGGCGCTGCGTCCGAACACGAAGCTGGTGATGCTGGAGACGCCCACGAACCCCATGCTGGGCCTCACCGATATCCCGGGCGTGCGCCGGGTGCTGACGGAGGCCGGCTGCGGGGCGGTTCTGGCCGTGGACAACACCTTCGCCACGCCCTACAACCAGCGCCCCCTGGAACTGGGCGCCGACCTGGTCTTCCACTCCACGACGAAGTACCTCAACGGCCACAGCGACTCCCTGGGGGGCATCGCCATCACCAACCGCGAGGACCTGGCCGAGGGCCTGCGCTTCCACCAGAAGGCCGCGGGCGGCATCCTCTCGCCCATGGAGTCCTGGCTCATCCTGCGGGGCACCAAGACCCTGCACCTCCGCATGGAGCGCCACAACGCCAGCGCCCTGGCCGTGGCCCGTTGGCTGGAGGGCCGCAAGGACCTGAAGGCCGTCTTCTACCCCGGCCTGGAATCCCACCCCCAGCACGCCCTGGCCAAGGCGCAGATGAAGGGCTTTTCCGGCATCGTCAGCTTCGATACCGGGGACGACGAACGCACCCGCCGCATGGCCTCCGCCTTCAAGGTGTTCTCCCTGGCGGAGAGCCTGGGCGGCGTGGAGAGCCTGGTCTGCCATCCGGCCAGCATGACCCACGGCAGCGTGCCCGAGACCGACCGCCGCCGCCTCGGCATCAGCGACGGCCTCCTCCGCCTCTCCGTGGGCGTCGAGGATGTGCAGGACCTGATCGAGGATCTGGAGCGGGCGCTGAAGGCCTGATCAGGGTGAAGGCCCGGTCTTTTTTCGGCGCCGCCCCCCTTCCCGTGGATGCGAGGATGGGGCACGGGAACCCTGAGACCGAGGCCCGCCATGGCCCACCAAACACTGAAGGAAAGCCACCGGAGGCTCGCCGAGCGGCTGAACCGGTTCCCCCAGGGGGCGCCGCCCACGGAGCTTCTCTTCCGGATCCTCCGGGTCCTGTTCACGGAGGAGGAGGCCGGGCTGGTGGCCCTGCTGCCCATCCGGCCCTTCACGGCCGCCCACGCCGCCCGGGTCTGGAAGCGGCCCGAGGGGGCCTGCCTCGCCGTCCTGGATCGCCTGGCGGATCGCGGGATGATGCTGGATCTCGAACGGCCCGACGGGACGCGCCTCTTTGTCCTGCCGCCGCCCATGGCGGGCTTCTTCGAGTTCTCCATGATGCGGGTCGGCAATGGCTACGACCAGAAGCTGCTGGCCGAGCTGTTCCACCAGTATCTGAACGTGGAGGAGGAATTCGTCCGCGCCCTCTTCGCGGGCGGGGAGACTCAGCTGGGGCGGGTCTTCGTGAACGAGGGGGCCCTTCCCGGCAACGCGATCCAGGTGCTGGACTACGAGCGGGCCTCGGAGGTGATCCGCACGGCCTCCCACCTCGCCGTCGGAGCCTGCTACTGCCGCCACAAGATGGCCCACCTCGGCAAGGCCTGCGATGCCCCGATGGACATCTGCATGACCTTCAATGGCACGGCCGGATCCCTGATCCGCCACGGCATCGCCCGCCGGGTGGAGGTCCAGGAGGGGCTCGATCTGCTGGCCAGGGCCGTGGAGGGCAACCTGGTGCAGTTCGGCGAGAACGTGCGCGACCAGGTGGGCTTCATCTGCAACTGCTGCGGCTGCTGCTGCGAGGCCATGCTGGCGGCCAAGCGGTTCGCGGTGCTGAATCCCATCGCCACGACGAACTTCCTGCCGGAGGTGGAGAACGGGGACTGCAATGGTTGCGGCAAGTGCGTGGAGGCGTGCCCGGTGGAGGCCATGGGTCTGGTCTCGGCCGGAGACTCCCACCAGCCCAAGCGGAAGCGGGCGCGGCTGGACGCCTCCATCTGCCTCGGCTGTGGCGTGTGCGTGCGGGTCTGCTCCCGCCGGGCCCTCCGCCTCCGGTCGCGGGTCCAACGCGTCATCACGCCCCTCAACACGGCCCACCGCGTGGTGCTGATGGCCATCGAACGGGGGGGCCTGCAGAACCTCGTGTTCGATCAGCAGGCCCACGTCCACCACAGGGCCATGGCGACCATCCTGGGCGTGGTCCTCAAATTGCCGCCGCTCAAGCAGGCGATGGCCAGCCGGCAGATGAAGTCGCGCTACCTCGAATGGCTGCTGGCCCGGAAGGACCCCGCGCACCGTGCCTGAGGGGGCTCTTAACATCATTTAACGGGACCAGCCCCTTGCGGGGATGGTGGGAACCCCGGATGCTTCAGGGCTGATTCCTCCCACTCCAATTCGAGGTGCCCATGCGTCTTCGCGCGCTCCTGGCCTGTCTCTGCCTGTCCGTCGGCCTCTGGGCGGGGGTGCCTGGCAACCTGCGCTACGGGGCGATTCCGGCGGGATCGGGGACCCATCCCGTCCTGCTCTTTGTCCATGGGTGGAACAGCGATGCCTCCACCTGGAGCGGCAGCAACGACATGGAGGCCAAGGCCACGGCCGCCGGCTACCGGACGGCCTTCCTGGATGTCTACCCCGACCGCAGCATGTGGGACAACGGCCTCCTGGTGTCGGCCGCCGTGGATCAGGTGAAGGCGCGGTTCGCCGGGGCCGGAGTGGTGCTCGTGTGCCACAGCAAGGGCGGGGTGGATGCGCAGACGGCCCTGGTCTATGACGGGGCCGCGTCCAAGGTGGAGCGCCTCATCACCCTGGGGACGCCCCACCGCGGCACGCCCCTGGCCGATCTGGCCTGGAGCACCTGGGCGGGCTGGCTGGCGGACCTGCTCGGCTCGCGCAACGATGGGAACCGCGTGCTGCAGACGGGCTACATGGCCGCCTTCCGGACCCAGACGGACGCCCGGCCTGAAGCGCGCGCCGTGCCCACCTACACGGCCGGTGGAACCAAGGCGGGGCCCTGGTTCAGCTCGTACTGGTTCGGCGGTGTCGCCATCGGCCGCACCAGCGATGGGGTGGTGCCCCTGGATTCCACGGACCTGCCCTACCAGCGGGCCCGCCTCTTCACCCGCAGCTGGAACCACGGCGAGGTGAAGCAGGGCAGCAACGCCTGGCCCTACCTCCAGGCGAGCCTCGCACAGCCGGCCCTGGGGCTGGCGGCCAACCAGCCCCTCATGGCCATCCCTGCGACGGGGCCCGGACTGGCCCTGGACCGCCTTTACCGTGGTGGCGCCACCCGCTCCGGCATGGCGGAAGCCACCTTCCCCGTCGAGGCCGGACAGCCCCTGCTCCAGGTTCTGCCGGAGACCTCGAAGGCACCGCGCCGGGCGCTCCTGATCTCCCCCTCGGGCCGGACCCACGCCTTCCACGGGACCCTTGCCGCCGCCCGCGGCCGGATGCGGGGCGAGGACCCTGCCGGCGGCGAGGGCCCGGAGGGTGAAGCTTTTCCCGGCGCCACGAGGCGCACCGTCTCCGTGGCGGTTCCCGAGGCGGGTCTGTGGCGCGTGCAGCTCAGCGCCCAGGGCGAGGACGCCTACTTCCTCACCGTGGCCTTCCCGGAGGACCGGAGCACGCCACTCGGTTTGGCGGAGGCCCACGGCTTCGCCCGGGGCCACGCCATGCCCATGGCCGCCAGGGCGGCGGGCCTCGAGGTGGAGGTCCATTCGGTCCGCACCTCTCCGCCGGCCATGCCCTTGAAATCCGGAGGGCGGATGCCCGAGCCTTCCGTGCTGAACCACACCCTGGTCCTGACCTGGCCCGGCGGCCGGGAACGGGATGTGATCTTCAGCGAGGCGGAGTGAATCCGCCCAGGCCGTGGGCCTGGTAGAGCTCGGGATAGCTGCGGGGCTCGGCGCGGTCCGGGGCCAGGCCGAGGCCCTCCATGGCGCTGCGGATGGCCTGGGGATCGCCCTCCAGTTCCAGGTAGCAGCCGAAGGGGGTCTCGTCCACGCAGGCCACCAGCTCGACGCGCGACCACACGGCACGCACCTTCTCGAGGACCATCACGGGCTCGAAACCCAGGGCCCGCAGGATGCCCTCCAGCGCAGCACCGTCTTCCACGCCCGTCTCGAGCTCGGGTCGGATCTTCAGCAGCGCGTCGGGGACCTTGGGCCCCTTCCAGGTGAGCCGGATCTCTCCCGCGTAGCGGCGAAGGCGGAGGGCCGAGCCTCCGGCTCGCAGCTCGCCCTGCCGGTCCCAGAGGACGCTGCGTTCGGGCTGGGCGGGCGTCGTGAGCCTGAAGCCCAGGGCCTCGAGCAGCGGGCCGTAGGGCGCCGTGGCGGGGATCCGCAGTTTCAGTTCGGTCTCGAGGGGGGATTTGTGCTTCATCGCCGGCCGGTCTCCGCGCGGGGATGAGGCATCATGGTTCGGACGCCCCGGGCCTCCCGTGATCCCCCAACGGTACATCATCGCCACCCTGTTCATCGCCGCCATGCTGCTGCTGTTCGCGGTGGTGCAGGCGCCGCGCCCGGTCAGCTCCGGCGGCGTGACGGCCGCCGACGCGCCGGTGGTGATGAGCCTGGGGGCCTACGATCCGGTGACGGACTTCCAGCTGGAAGAAGGCTGGGCCCCGCGCTTCCAGGGCACCGTGGACCCCGACCAGTCCGACCCCTGGCCCTACGCCGGAGGCTTCGGCGCCCCCTGGGAGCCCGCCTCGCCCTATCTGGCGGACCAGGGCCTGGCCCTGAACGGCCCGCGTGGCCTCAGCGAAGTGGTGCTCTGGCGGGGCCTCGAATGGCGGCATTACCGCTTCGACGCGCCCCTCTGCTCGGCGCGTCTGGATCCCCTGAAGGGCACGCGCCTGCTGGTGACGCTCCAGATGGGCCCCTCCCGGTTCGAGACGCGGCTCCTGGAAGTGCCCGAAGGACGGGTGCTCTGGTCCGCCCAGTCGGGCCCCTGGAGCCGCTTCAGCTGGGACGGGCGCGCCGCGATGTTCGGGTTCTTCGAACCCGCCGAGGCCAGGACGGAGACCCGGCTCCTGCTCACGGTCCTGCCCCTGGACGGCGATCCCGGCGAGGCCACTCTGGCCCCCTGGGACGAGCCGGGCCTGCCGCCGCCACCGCGCGGCTGGCCGGTGAAGCCGGAGGCCTTGTCGGACGATGGCCGGGATCTTCCGGGGGCGCGGGTCGTGCTGCCCTGGCATCCGGGCGACGGGCTCTGGCTCCCCCGCGGCGACCGGCTCTGGTACGGGGGTCTCCAGGGCTGGTCCGCCTGGAACCTGGAGAAGGGGCGCTGGCGCCGGTCCGCCGCGGGCCCGGGCCTGCTGGCGGCCCATCCCCCCCTGGCCATGACCCTCACCGAACCGATGACGCCGGAGGGCATGGATCGGAGGACCACGTCACCTGGAAGCCTGGACTGGGTGCCGGTGCCGGTCGGCGCGCCCGCGTGGCCCGCCTACGATGCGGCCTGGACCTGGGCCCCGGGCGGTGCGCTGGATGCCTGGGACCGGCGCTGGGGGGATCCCGGTGAGACGCCGGAGCGCCAGCGGCAGGCGGTGACGGACTACTTCCGCTCCGAGTGGCGCGCGGCCCTGGAACTGCGGGCCTCGGTGAAGGGATGGCTCCCCTTCGGTCCGGAGGTGGCCCTGCGCGAACCTCAGGGCGTGGCCTGGGTCTGGGTGGGGACCCGCATCGTCCAGGTGCGTCTCGTGGAGGTGGAGCGGATCCGCATGCTGAGGAAGCTGCTGAAGCCCTAGGACCGGTGCTGAAAACGGACCCTGATCCTTTCGGTTGCGACCGAAGTCCTGATTTCTGGTAGCGTTGTGCCCAGCCTCCTTTTTCCTTCCGGCTTCCCGAGGTATCCGATGCCACGCCTCCTCCTCGTGGACGACAATCCCAGCATCCATCGGATTGCCGAGTCCCTTCTCGCCCCCACGGATGTGGAGCTGGTGTGCGTGGATTCCGCGGCGGAGGCCCTGGACCGGATCGGGCGTGGCGAGCGCTTCGACGTGGCTCTGGTGGATACGGCCATGCCCGGGATGGACGGCTGGACCCTGCTCTCCCGCCTGCGGGCCATGGAGGAGACGGCCACCATGCCCATCGCCCTGATGGCGGGTGTCCTCGATCCCGTGGACCCGGCCAAGCTGGCCAAGGCGCCGGTCCAGGGGTTCCTGAAGAAGCCCATCGAACTGCGGGAACTGGGCGACCGCGTGAGGGCCCTGCTGGCCACGCCCGTGACGCCGCCCTCCCCTTTCAGCACCGTGCCCGCCACCCCCGCGCGCGACCTGATCCAGCGGGCCGAGGCCGCTCTCCCGGAGTATCGTCCGGAATCCATCGCCCCGTCCCCGGAACCGGTCCCGGAGCCGGTCCCCGAGCCGGTCGCCCAGGTCGAGCCCGAGCCCGAGGATGATCTCCTGGTGCTGACGGCCGAGGACCTCTGGCCCGAGGAAGCCGCTTCCGAACCCCCCCCAGCCATCGAGCCGCTTCCGGAGGTCCATCTGGAACTGGAGGAGCTCGATCTTGAAAGCCTCCAGGACCTCGCGGTGGAAGGCCCGTCTTCGCCGGTGCAGCCCCTCCCCGAGGACATCGCCCTGGACTCCGCCTTCGCCGACGATGCCCTCGTGACCCTGTCGGGACTGGAGGAGCTGGATCTGGGCCCCATGGCTGAACCCGAGCCTGCAGTCGAGCACGCCCCCGCCGACAGGATGCCTGCGCCTCCCCTGCCGGAACTGGAACCCGCCGAACTGGCCATCGCCCCCCTGGGGGACCTGCCGCCCGGATTCCCTCCCCTGGCGACCGAACACCCGGCTCCCGGGGACCGGGTCACGGCCTCCGGGCCCGAAGTCTCGTCCCTCCTGGCCGGGGTGTTATCCAGCCTGGATCTGCCGGCGGAGCCCCACCCAGTCCCGGACCTGGAGGCTGCCGCAGGCGGGCAGCACCCTGCCGTTTCCGGGCAGGCCGTGTCCTTCGCCGCCCCCACCGTAGCTCCCGTGGTTCCGGAGCCGTTGGCCCCGGCCGCTTCTGTGGGCCTGCCCGTGCCGTCTGGGGACGGCCAGGCCCAGGCCGTCGTTCAGGCGATCCTGGCCGATCCCGTATTGGTGGATGCCTTGCTGAAGGCCATCGTGGCCCGCATGGGCGACCAGGCCATCCGCGAGATCGCCTGGGAAGTGATGCCCGATCTGGCGGGAAGATTGCATCAGTGAGCGCATGATGCGCCCCTCCGCCCCCCGATCCAGGCTCCGCCCATGATCACCGGCTACAACACCGATGTCCGCCACGGGAACCGGATCTTCCATGTCCAGACCGAGGACAAGGGGCTGGCGAATCCCAAGATCGAGACCCTGATCTACGTGGGGGGCGAGATCCTGGACAGCTACCGCTCGTCGTACGAGGATCTCCTGGCCGCACCGCCCCTCTCCGAGGGCGTGATCCAGACCCGGATGGATGAACAGCATCGGGCCGTCATCCGGGACATCAAGAATGGGAAGTACGACCTCACGCCCCCGGACATGCTGGAGCAGCAGGCCTTCAACGAGCGGCCCCTCGACCACGCCATCCTGGAGTTTCTCCAGCAGGAGGGCGACGTGGACACCCTGGAGCTGGTGCTGGACCAGCCTCTGAAGCCCGTCTTCGGGAATCCCTTCCGGCTGCGGATCAAGGCGCGGCTCTGCCACAGCCAGAGCCCCGTGAACGGAGCCGAGATCTCCGTGAAGCTGGTGTCCAGCCTGAAGAAGGCCACGAGCCTGCTGTCTGGGAAGACGGACGGGGAGGGGCTGTTCGCCGGCGATGTCCAGCTGCCGCCAAGCCAGCCGGGGCAGTGCGCCGTGGTGGTGAGCTGCACCAGCGACCAGGGCTTCGACGAGGTGAAGGCCGCCGTGGTTGCCTAGGTGTGACCAAGTAAATATCTAGACTATTTTGCTGCGGAGGGCCTACCCTTTCCCCTGGGAGCACAGGGGGGGGGGCATGGCCAAGGCCGAATCCGGGCTGTTGAGCATTGGGGACATCTGTTCGGAAACCGGGCTTTCCGCGGACGTGATCCGGGTCTGGGAACGCCGCTACGGCTTTCCGGAGCCCGTGCGCCTGCCCTCCGGCCACCGCCGCTACCGGCGGGAGGATCTGCACCGGCTCCGGCTCATGGCCGAGGCCGTGGCCCAGGGGCACCGCCCCTCCATGGTCACCCGGGCCTCCGAGGCCGAGCTGAAGGGGCTCCTGGTCCGGGGGGGGGATGCGCTGGTGGACCCGGTCTTCCAGTCCGTGGCCGCCATGGATACCGCGGCCATCCGGGAGCGACTGGCCGCGGCTCTCGATCGCATGGGCTGGAAGCCCTTCCTCCAGGAGGTGGTCTCGCCGCTCCTCGACCAGGTGGGCATGGCCTGGGCCGAGGGCAGCATCGGCGTCCACCATGAGCACCTGCTGACGGAGGTTCTGGAGGATCTCCTCCGGGAGCGCCGGCTGGAATTCCACGCGGCGCCGGGTTGCGGGGCGGTCCTCCTGGCCACCCTTCCCGGGGAGCGGCACCGCCTGGGCCTGCTCATGGCTGCCCTGGCCTACGCCGCCAGCGGCCTCCGGACCGAGCTCCTGGGTGTGGACCTCCCCGTGGCCAGCATCGCCCATGCCGCCCGGACCCTGAGGACGGACCGCGTGGCCGTGAGCCTCTCCATCCAGAGTTCTGGTGAGACCACGCGCCGCCTGCTCATGGACCTGAAGGAGCGCCTCCCGCAGGGTTGCCGACTCATCATCGGCGGGCAGGGCTCGGCCCGCACGCGGAAGGTAGAGGGCGTGGAGCGCATGGCGGGCCTGGACGTGATCTGAGCCTATTCCCACTGCTTCCGGATGCGGTGGAACAGGAGCCGGAGTTCCAGCAGGAGGGGCCGGGCCGCGAGGAAGCAGAGGAAGACGGCCAGGGGCAGGGTGGCCTTGTAGCCGATGTGCTTGAAGGCCAGGGCCCCCGTGACCCCGCCGACGATGAAGGAGATCAGGAGCAGCAGGAGGAGGATCAGCTTCTGGCGGTTGGCCACGATGCGCTCGCGGCCGGGGCGCTGGTGGCGGTTCACGTAGGCCAGGCGGCTCAGCTCGATGCCGATGTCGGTCACGGTGCCCGTCATGTGGGTGGTCCGCACCGCCGCGCCGGAAATGATCGAGGTCACCGCGTTGTGCATGCCCATGATGAAGCACAGCAGCATCACGGTGGTGGGCAGGGTGAAGCGGATCTCCGTCTCCAGCCTCGCTCCCATCAGTCCGAAGACCAGGAGGAAGCCTGACTCCAGCACTAAGGTCAGCGCGTAGCGGCTGCGCATGCGGCGCCGCTGCCCCAGGCTGATGAGGGTGGTGCAGAGGAAGGCGCCAGCCATGAAGCTCAGCATCATGGCCAGGGCGGCGAGCGCCGTCTCCATGTCGCCGAGGGCCATCATGTCCGCCATGGTGGAGGCCACGCCGGTCATGTGCGAGGTGTAGTGGCCGACGGCCAGGAAGCCGCCCGCGTTGACGGCGCCGGCCACGAAGGCCATGGCCCAGGCAAGCTGGCGGTTCAGGGCCTCCGAGCGGAGGGCCCCCTCGCGCACCAGCAGCTTCTCCTGGAAGGGCAGGGTGGCCAGGGTGGCCTCCACCGCCGCCTGGAGCTGGACACCCTCCAGCCTCCCCTTGAGCAGGCGGCCCAGGTAGCGGGAGGTGATCACTCGGAGATAGCGGGGGATGCGGCGCATGGATTCGGCTGGCCCTCTCCAGTGAACCATGGGAACGGAGGCTCTGGCTGCAATGAAAGAGGTTATTGATTTCGTTGAGATAAAGACTCATTTGTTGTCATGCGCAACAAAAAAACTTTGCGGGTTCGGGAACCTTTGTGTAGATTTACGCAATTCAATCCCCTCGCGAGGTGAGGCTCACCAGCCCCACCGGGACACGCAGAGGCCCCTGGCGGCCCCTGTGCGACTTCTACCACCCGCTAGTGCGGTCTAAACACCGCGGAGGACCCCCCGTGACAAGACTCACCCACATCCCCCGACTGGTTTTCCTTTCCCTCGCACTCTGTGTCGGGCTCAGCGCGCAGGCCGACCGGTGGGGCGGCTCCTTCAAGGTTTTCGGCGGGGCGACCGACGGGGGCGCGAAGGACCTCATGGGCGCCACGGTCAATTTCGGTGGCGGGGTCGAAGGCACCTACGCGCTGGACAAGGACGCGAGCCTGGTCTTCGACCTCGGCTACCGGTTCTTCCCGGGGAGCAATGCCATCCAGAGCTACATCACCCTCCCGACCGCCACAGCCGCGAACATCGGACGGGTGTACACCGGCGAGACCCGGGACCGGAAGGTGGATGGCAGCAGCTGGCAGGTGAGCGCCCTCTACCGCCGCAATGCCTTCACGGAGGGCATGTACTGGCAGGGGGGCCTGCGGCTCGGGTTCAACAAGACGAAGCAGACCGACACGGGCGCGGCCTCGTCCTACACCCAGACGAGCGCGACCGCCTGGACCGTGACGGCCACCAGGGCCATCGATTCCGTGGACGAGAGAAAGAACACGTCCATCGGCCTACTCGGCGGCATCGGCTACCGCTTCAACGATCAGTACAGCGGCGAGCTGAACGTTTTCCAGACCCATTTCGAGACCGCTGCCGCCGGCAAGAAGGGCGGCACCGTGGCGGAACTGGCCTTCGGCGTCCGTTTCTAACCCCGATCCGATCCTAGATGGAGCATGAGATGAACCGAATCCAGATCCGAAACCTCTCGTTCCTTGCCCTTGCCATGGTGGCGACCACGGGCCTGATCGCCCAGGAGTCCACCGGGCAGATCGTGGGCACGGTGAAGACCCGCAGCGGAGAGGCCCTGGCCGGTGCGGAGGTGCGCTTCAGCGCCCCCACCCTCCAGGGCGTCCGGACGGTCGCCACAGACGCCAGCGGCGCCTTCCGGGCCCCCCTCCTCCCGCCTGGCATCTACACGATCACCACCAGCAAGTCCGGCTTCATGGGCGCCAAGCTCGAGGGCGTGGTCCTGGGCCTGGGCGTGGTCCTCCGCCAGGACCTCCTGATGGTGCCCGTGCAGGTGGCCGAGAAGACCGTGGAGGTCGTGGCCGCTGCCGCCTCCGTGGACAAGTCCGACGTGAAGACCAGCACCAACGTCTCCTCCGAGATGATGGACGTGCTGCCCCGCTTCACCCGCGGCATGGACACCGCGGCCCTCCTGGCCCCGGGCGTCGCCGTGAACAGCACCCAGGGCAACCGCATCGAGATCCGCGGCGCCGTCACCACCGGCAACCGCTTCCTGCTCAACGGCACGGACATCGCCGACAACGTGTTCGCGAATGCGACAGGCCGCGAATATTATGTGGATGACTCCGTGGCCGAGACCCAGGTCATCTCCAGCCCCGTGAATGCCAAGTTTGGCGGGTTCACGGGCGGCATCATCAACTCCATCACCAAGACCGGCGGCAACGAGTTCACGGGCATCTTCCGGGCGAACATCAGCCGCAACAGCTGGTCCGCCATCGCCCCCCTGGGCATGCGGCCCAACGGGGCCAAGCCCAACCCCGGCATCGACGACCTGAACCGGAACTACACCCTCTGGGTGGGCGGCCCCATTATCGTGGACAAGCTCTGGTTCGCGGCCTCCACCAAGCTGGATCCCTCCCAGAGCACGGCCAACAACCTGAACGACGTGACGGGCCTGCAGACGGGTGATTCGCCGGCCGGGGCACGAGGTGCGGGCTACGTCCCGGCCACCACGGGACAGGCCTTCAACATCACGTCGGCCAACCAGTTCTACGAGCTGAAGCTGACCTACGCCATCAACCAGAACCATTCCATCGAACTGGCCGGCAACCGGAACGTGACGGACCAGCGGAACCGGTTCTACGTCGCCAGCCCGGATCCCGCCACCCTCGTGCCCCAGCGGAACGAGAACTCCTACTACACCGCGGCCTACCGGGGCCTCATCGGCACCAGCCTCACGCTGGAGGCCCGCTACGCCAAGAAGCACCAGCTGCTGGCCGCCGGTGCGGATCCGGCCCAGGGTGATCCCATCCGGGCCCGGTACAGCAACGGCAGCTACTACATCTTCCAGAACGGCATCTTCGACAAGACGGATGGCGGCGACAACCGCGACATCAAGACCTACACCGCGAGCGCGACCTGGTACAGCCCCAAGACCTTCATCGGGACCCACACGGTCGAGGCTGGCTTCGAGCTGCTCCGCCAGGACCGCCAGGCGGCCAACGCGCAGTCGCCCACGGGGCGCCAGTACCTGGTCTGGGGCCGCAATGCGGATGGCACCTACCGCGTGGCCGGCATCTCCACCTCCACCACGGCCTTCAGCCAGAACTACGTCCTGCTCTACAGCGTGGACAAGGGCGTGGCCAAGACCGACACGGACGGCTACTACATCAATGACACCCTGGCCGTGAACGACCGCTGGCAGGTGATGGGCGGGCTCCGCTTCGACAAGACCAAGGCGGCGGACACCCTGGGTTCCCAGACCGTCAGCTCCTCGGCCACCTCGCCCCGCTTCCAGGTCCGCTGGGACCCCAAGGGGAACCAGGCCTGGCTGTTCACCGCAAGCTGGGCGCGCTACGCCGGCAAGCTGAATGACAGCTTCACCAACCGCTTCACCCGCGCGGGCAACCCCATCAGCGAGTCCTACGGCTGGGCCGGCGCCGCGAACACTGCCGCACCCTACTCCGTGGTGACGAACCTGGCGAACTGGAGCGTCAGCGCCGCGACCCTGCGCTCGTATTCCGGTCCCCTCAGCCGCTTCGCCGATCCCAACACCAAGGCGCCCATCAACGAGGAGACCAGCTTCGGCGTGCGCCACACCTACGCCGACGGCTCGTTCATCAACTTCAACTACAGCAAGCGGATTGGGAAGCACTTCTTCAACGACTTCTACACCATCGGCGACGAGGTGCAGGTGCCCCTCGTCTACAGCTCCGGCATGAAGCAGGTGTACGCCGAACGCTGGGCGACCGACGACCGCCTGAAGCGGGACTACAACAGCTTCGAGGTGGACTTCATGAACCGGTTCACGGAGAAGTGGAGCCTGGGGGGCAACTACACCCTGGCCAGCCTGCAGGGGAACAGCGAAGGGTCCGAGGGCAACAACCCGCCGGTGTCCGGCGACACCATCGGGGACTTCGAGTCCGTCCACGCCAGCCGCGGCCGGGACTTCAGCTACTACGCGCCCTACGGCTACCTCTCCGGGGATGTGAAGCACCGCGCCCGCATCTACCTGAACTACGTCAACAAGAGCAGCCAGGGGGCCACCTTCAATGCCTCGCTGATGTTCAACTACACCGGCGGCAGCGTCTACAGCCTCACCCGCGACCTCTACTTCGAGGCCTACGACGACGCCCTGGCGGCCGGTTCGACCATCGCGAGCCAGTACGCCTCCTTCGGCACCTACAACCGCTACTACGGCCCCCGCGGCATCGGCCGCTTCAACGACACCTACGGCTTCGATCTGAAGGTGGGCACTGAGATTCCCGTCTGGAACAAGGTCCGCTACTTCGTGGAAGTGACGGTGACCAACGTCTTCAACCATTGGCAGCAGTCCACGTTCTCCACGACGAATGTCAGCGGGTCGAGCCTGGTCACCACGAATCCCCTGGCGGGCTACCAGGTGCAGAACCTCACCCAGGCCGGGGTCGCCGGCGGCAACGCCACCGGCTGGGGGACCTACGGGTTCGCCGATTATTTGGGCGGCCGGACCATGCAGTTCTCCACCGGCATCAAGTGGTAATGGCGCAGTGATCCCGATTCCTACGGAGCGATACACATGAATCTCAAGCGACTCTTCGCCCTCCCCTTGATGGTCCTGCCCCTTTGCGCGCAGGGGGCCCCCGAGGGCAATCCCTTCGAATTCACGGCCACCGCCACGCTTGCCAACGCGGACATGAACAAGATGGTCCGCAGCAACAACCTGTCGGGCTATTCCCTCGGGTTCGCCATCCGCCACGAGCTGAAGCCGGGTCTCAACACCCGGCTCCACCTCGCCCTCATGTCCCTCCGGGGGAAGGACGCGACCGGACTGGAGAACGCGAACCGCCCCCATGTGAACGGGGGGCTGGACGTCATGCAGGACGTGAACAAGTGGACCTTCTTCGGGGGGCTCACTCTCACCCAGTGGAAGCAGAACACCAATACGGCCACGGACCCCCTGTTCACGGGCGCCAACGCCACCAATGGCGTGAAGCTGGGCTACCGCATCGGCTCGGAGTACGCCTTCACGCCGCAGGTCCGGGGAACCCTGTCCTTCAACCAGGCGGAGTTCAACAAGGTGCTCAATCCGTCCTGGTGGGCCCTGGGCGTGACCTACCGGTTCGGCAAGTAGGCCTGCTGCGCCGCACCCTGCGAGGGAGGGGCTTCGGCCCCTCCCTCTTTTTCGCTAGGGTGGAGCGGGGGCACCATGGCGCGCAGCATCCTCCTCCTCCACACCGGCGGCACCCTGGGCATGGCGCCCAGCGGAGAGCCCGCATCTCTGGCGCCGGGGCGCTTCCTGGACCATCTGCTGGAACAGGTGCCGGAGCTGGGGCAGCTGGCGGACCTGTCGGTGGAGGTGCCCTTCAACCAGGACTCCGCCTGCATGGAGCCCTCGCACATCCTGGCCCTGGTCGCGCGCGTGCGGGACGCGGCCCGGGCCCACGACGGCTTCGTCATCATCCACGGCACGGACACCATGGCCTTCACGGCCTCCTGCCTGGGCTTCCTCCTGGCGGATCTGGGCAAGCCCGTGGTGCTCACCGGCAGCCAGCGCCCCCTGGCCTTCGTGCGCAGCGATGCCCGCAGCAACCTGGTCAACGCGGTGGACCTGGCCTGTCGAGGCATCCCCGAGATCGGCATCTGCTTCGGCACCCACTGGATCCGTGGGGTGGCCGCCGACAAGCTGAGCGTCCACCAGTTCGAGGCCTTCCAGAGCCCCAACCTGCCCCCCCTGGCGGAGATCGGGGCGGAGGTGCTGCTGCACCCTGAGGTCGGCCAGTTCCTGCGCCAGGTCCCGGCGGGTCTCGGCGGGGCCCTGGATCTGGCCCTGCACACGGTCACGCCCCATCCCGGGATGGCCTGGAGCCCCGTGCCGGAAGGGGCCCGGGCCGTGCTCATCCAGGCCTTCGGCGCCGGCAACCTGCCCATGGGGCGCGCCGACCTGCAAGCCGTCCTGGCGGACTGCCGGGAGCGGGGCCTCCCGGTGGTGGTCACCTCCCAGTGCCCCTCCGGCGGCGTGGACCTCTCTGCCTACGAGATGGGGCAGGCCCTGCTGAAGGCCGGCGCCATCTCCGGCGGCCTGCACACCCGCTGGGCCGCCCTCGCCAAGCTGGGCCTGGTGCTGGGCGCCGGGGGCGGGATGGAAGACGTGCGGGCGGCGTTCTCGATGCCATGGGCGGGGGAGCCCATGCCGGGCGGGGCGTGGTCGCAGTCCTGATGGGCGATCTCCACGCGGGCCGCAGGCGCGCCTGGAGCCAGGTAAACTGGAGGTTTCCGGGACACCCAGACCATGCTTGATGCCAACCTCCTGCGCAACGATCTCGACGCCGTGGCGGCCCGCCTGGCGGACCGGGGGTATGTCCTGGACACGGCGGCCTACCGGGCCCTGGACGAGCGCCGCCGGGCGGTGCTGCAGGAGGCCGAGGCCCTGAAGGCCGAGCGGAACCGGGTGAGCGAGGAGGTCGGCCGCCTCAAGCGGGCCAGGGAGAACGCCGACGCCCTCATCGCCCAGCAGCGGGAGGTGGGCGACCGGATGAAGGCCCTGGAGATCGCCGAACGCGAGGCCGAGACGGCCTTCCGCGACTTCCTGGCGGGCCTCCCCAATCCCCCGCATTCGAGCGTTCCCGCGGGGAAGGACGAGCACGCCAACGTGGAGATCAAGCGCTGGGGCCAGGTGCCGGCCATCGACAAGCCGCTGGATCACGTGGAGCTGGGCACGAAGCTCGGCATCCTCGACCTCGACCGCGCCGCCAAGCTGAGCGGCGCCCGCTTCGCCGTGCTGAAGGGCCTGGGCGCGAAGCTGGAGCGGGCCCTCATCGCCTTCATGCTGGACCGCCAGAGCGCCGCGGGCTACGAGGAGGTGATCCCGCCCTACCTCGTGAACGCCGAGAGCATGTACGGTACGGGGCAGCTGCCGAAGTTCGAGCAGGACCTCTTCAAGATGCCCCACGGCGATTCGTCGCTCTATCTCATCCCCACCGCCGAAGTCCCCGTCACGAACCTCTACCGGGACGAGATCCTGGCGGCGGAGACGCTGCCCCTGCGTCACTGCGCCTTCACGCCCTGCTTCCGCAGCGAGGCGGGGAGCTATGGCAAGGACACCAAGGGCATCATCCGCCAGCACCAGTTCCACAAGGTGGAGCTGGTGGCCTTCGCGGCGCCGGACCAGGCGGAGGCGGAGCTGGAGCGCCTGACGGGCCACGCCGAGGCCATCCTGGAGGCCCTGGGCCTGCCCTACCGCCGGGTGCTGCTCTGCACGGGCGACATGGGCTTCAGCAGCCAGAAGACCTACGACCTGGAGGTGTGGCTGCCCTCGCAGGTCACCTACCGCGAGATCAGCTCCTGCAGCTGGTTCGGCGACTTCCAGGCGCGGCGCGCCAACATCCGCTTCCGCTCGAAGGACGGCAAGCCGGCCTTCCTCCACACCCTCAACGGCAGCGGCCTCGCCGTGGGCCGCACCTGGGTGGCCATCCTCGAGAACTACCAGCAGCCCGACGGCAGCATCGTGGTGCCCGAGGCGCTGCGGCCCTACCTCGGGGGCCTCGAGGTGATCCGCTGAGTGATCCGCTGACCCGGACGCTCCTCTCCGTCGAGACCCTGGGCCTCCGGCGGGGCGACGCCTGGGCGCTGCGCGGCGTCTCCTTCGAGATCGCTCCCGGGGAGGCCTGGGGCGTGGTGGGCGAGAGCGGAGCCGGGAAGACCACGCTGCTGCACCTCATGCTGGGCCTGCTGGAACCCACGGAGGGGGCCGTGCGGCTGGACGGGGCGCCCTGGTCCGGGCTGCCCGAGCGGGCGCGGCGATCCCGGCGGGGCCGGATGCAGGCCGTCTTCCAGGATCCCCTGGCCAGCCTCCCGCCCCACCGCACCGGCTGGGAGATCCTCATGGAGCCCTTGGCGATCCAGGGGCGCGGCACGTCGGCTTCCCGGCGGGAGATGGCGGCCCGGCAGGCCGCGCGGGTGAAGTTCCCTGAACCGGCCCTGGAGCAGCGGCCAGCGGCCTGGTCTGGCGGCCTGGCCCAGCGGCTCTGTCTGGCCCGGGCCCTCATGCTGGAACCGGCCCTGCTGGTGCTCGACGAACCCTTCTCGGCCCTGGATCCCACCCTGGCGGGTCATCTGCTGGCCCTGCTGCAGGCGCTAAAGGCCGAGGGCATGGCCCTGCTTCTCGTCAGCCATGATCTGTCGGCGGTGCGGGCCCTCTGCGACCGGACCCTGGTGCTCTACGGCGGCGAGCCCATGAGCCAGGGTGAGACCGGACAGCTGTTGTCCGAACTCCGGCATCCCTACCTGCGGGGGCTCCGGGAGGCGGTTCCGGAGCTGGAGGATGCCGCCCCGCGGCGCTGGGGTGCGGAGCGCCTTCGGCCTGCGGCGGCGGAAGGCTGCCGCCTCATGGACCGCTGCCCTCGCGGCGACGCCGCCTGCGCCAGCGCCCCGCCCCTGGACTGGGTGGAGCGCTGCTGGCATCCCTGGGCTGCCGAGGCGGCTGACTAGCTAGCGGTCGATCTGGCCCTGAAGGGCGGCGCTGTTCAGATAGACGCCGTCGAGCTGGCCCCAGAGGCTGCGGAGGCCCGCCCGTTCCCGGCCCTGCTGGTCGAGGAACTGCAGCTCGGCGGAGAGCAGCTTCTGGGCCTCGCCGGTCTGGATGTCCTGGACGAGGGATCGGCGGGTCTCGAAGGTGAGGGCCGGCGCGGGGTCACGGGAGGTGATCCGGGCGGCCCACAGCTTGCCGTCCGCGGTCCAGGCCAGGGGCGTGACCTTGCCCGCGGGGGTGTCCAGCAGGGTCTTGCGGACGGCCGGGATGCCCGCCAGCTCCTTGAGGGCGCTGATGGGGCCAGGAGCCTGGGTGGTGACGGTGCCGCCCAGGGCCTTCAGGTCGCCGCCCTTGAGGGCCTCCTGGGCCTTGGCGAGGGCCTGCTTCCGGGCCTCCTCCAGCTTCCAGGCGGCCAGCACCTTGGCGCGGACCTCCTTGAAGGGCGGCACGCCTTCAGGGAGTTCCTCCTGCACGCGGAAGAGGAAGTAGCGGTCGCCCGCCCGCTGGGGCTTGGAGACCTCGCCGACCTTCAGGCGGAAGGCCTCGCCCAGCAGCTGCGCCAGCTCGGGCAGGCCCTGGCTCTGCGCATCGGGTTCGTTGGAGAAGGGCTGGCTGAGCTGGGCCTGGCTGCCGAAGCTCTTGGCCGCGGCGGCGAGATCACCCCCGTTGGCCCGCTTGCGGATCTGCTCAAGCCGCTCCTGGGCACGGGACGCGAAGCGGTCGTCCTCGAGGGACTTGCGGATCTCGTCCTTGACCTCTTCGAAGCTCTTGTCCTTCCGGCCTTCCAGCTGGATGAGGTGGATGCCGTAGACGGTGCGGACGGGCTGGCTGAGCTCGCCCACCTTCAGGGCCGCGGCGGCCTCGGAGAAGGGCTTCTGCATCTGCGCGAAGCGGAACCAGCCCAGCTCGCCGCCGTTGCCCTTGGCGCTGGGGTCCTCGCTCAGGTCCTCGGCGGCCTTGGCGAAGTCCTGGCCCTTGACCAGCTTCGCGCGCAGGGCCAGGGCCTTGTCGGTGGCCTCCTTCACCTGGGCGTCCGTCTCGGCCTTGAAGAGGATGTGGCGGGCCTTCAGTTCCAGGTAATCGTTCTTGCGGGCCTCGTAGGCGGCCTTCACCGAGGCGTCGTCAACCTGGACGGCCTGGCCCAGGGAGGCTCGGTCCACGGCCACGACCTGGAGGATCCGTCGGGGGGTCTGGAGGAACCGGTCGCCGCCGGCCCGGTAGAAGGCCTCCAGCGTGGCATCGCCGGGATCAGCGACCTGGGTGGGATCCACGGCGAGGACCGCCTGGTCGAAGCCCACCTTCTCGTTCCGCACCCGGTTCTCCACGTCCAGCCAGGCGGCATCCACAGGCACCTGCACGGCGGCCTGCTGGATGAGCTTGGTCCGGAGGAGATCGGAGCGGAGGTTGCGCTCCTGCATGGCCGGGTTGAACCCGGTTTCCTCGAAGATCTTCTTCAGCTCGGCGGTGGGCTTGAGGTTGCCCCGGTCGTCCAGGAGGATCGGGTACTGGCGGAGGAAGGCCCGCATCCGCGCGGCCACCTCCTCGTCGGTCACCACCACGCCGTGGCGTTCGGCGAGTTCCTCCATCAACTTCTGGTTCATGAGGTTCCGGAGCGCCTGGGACTGGAGGTAGGGCCGCAGGGCCTCCTGGTTGGCCTGGCGGCCGAACTGCCGGGACAGCTCCTCCATCTGCTCCGCAAGGTCGCGCAGGGTGATTTCGCGCCCATAGACCCTCGCAACCACGGTGTCCGGCGTGTCCGTCCGGCCCGACGGCACCAGGTAGATCACCATGCTGACCAGCACCAGGAGGAAGATCGCGGCCACGGGGGTGCGGTTGGATTTGAAGACCTGGCGGAAAGAACGCAGCATGGGGGCCCCGATGGACAGAACCCCCAGGTTACCAAAGGAATGCGGATGGATTACACTGGAATGCTGGAGATGATGGATGTCCGTCCGGCCCGTGCTCACCTGGGGTGACCCCCACCTGAAGAAGAACAGCGAGGATGTCGGGGCATGGACTCCCGAGCTGGAGCGGCTCGTGGAGGACATGTTCGAAACGGCCCTGGCCGAGGAGGGCGTTGGTCTGGCCGCGCCCCAGATCGGGGTGAACCTCAATCTGGCCGTCATCGACTGCTCCACCGGGGAGGACCCGGCCCAGCGGCTGGTGCTCATCAATCCCGAGATCATCAAGGAAGAGGGGGTGCAGGTGGGGCCCGAGGGCTGCCTGTCCATCCCCGGCATCCGCGAAGTGCTGGAGCGCCCCCAGAAGGTGACCCTCAGGAACCGGGGCAGGGACGGCACCTGGCACGAGCTGGTGGGCGAGGATCTGCTGGCCCGCGCCTTCTGCCACGAGATCGACCATCTGCGCGGGCGGCTCTTCGTGGAGTACTTCGGCCCCGTGAAGCGGCAGGTCCTCCAGCGTCGGTACCAGAAACAGGCCAAAAGCTCCTAGGAACTGCACCGACCATACGGAGGCAGCCATGACCCGCATCGCCTTCCTGGGCACCCCCCGCGCCGCCGTTCCAGCCCTCCGGGCCCTGGCGGAGGAAGGGGTGGCGGCGGTGTTCTGCAATCCCGACCGGCCCGCGGGCCGGGGTCGGCACCTGGAGGCCCCGCCGGTGAAGGTCGCGGCCCTGGAACTGGGCCTCGCCATCCACCAGCCCGAACGCTGGAAGGCGCCGGAGGCCCGAACCCTCTGGGAATCCCTGGGCATCGACCTCGCCGTGGTCGTGGCCTACGGTCACCTCCTGCCGGCCTGGATGCTGGATTCCTGTCCTCTCGGCGTGTGGAACCTCCACTTCTCCCTGCTGCCGCGATGGCGCGGGGCGGCGCCCGTGAACCACGCCATCCTGGCGGGGGACGAGACCACGGGCGTGAGCCTCATGCGCCTCACCGAGGGACTGGATGAGGGCCCCGTCCTGGCCCAGTCCCACCGCGCCATCGGCCAGGGGGACACGGCCGAGGGCCTGCTGGAGGTCCTGGCGAAGGATGCGGCCGACCTGCTCCTGGATCAGCTCCCCATCCTCCTCTCCGGCAGCGGGAGGCCCGTGCCCCAGGACCCGACGGGAGCCACCTACGCCGCCAAACTGCGCAAGGAGATGGGCCAGCTGGACTGGCACCGCCCGGCGACGGACCTGCACCGGCAGGTGCGGGCCCTGTGGCCCTGGCCGGGCTCGGAGTTCGCGGTGGCCGGGCAGGCCCTCAAGGTCTGCGGCGTGGGGGCCATCCGCCCCTGCTACCGCGACCCCGGGCAGATTCTCTGGGGCCGGGAGGAAGGCGCCTGGCTCACCACCTCCGACGGGGCCCTGGAACTCACCCACCTCCAGCGCCCAGGCAAGCCCGTGCAGCCGGCCCTCCAGGCGCTCCAGCCCTGGGGCGCCAGCGGGAACCGCGTCCTGGGCTGAGCAAGAAACCAGGACTGGATGAACAGGATTAGAACCCTGTCGTTCTGGCTATTGAATCCTGTTAATCCTGTCCTGCTTTCGGGTTTTCACGCCAGCCGCGCAGCCACGTCGCGGTAGTCGGGGTCCATGTCGTAGACCCGCCGGAAGGTCTCGGTGGCGGTGGCCGTGTGCCCCTGCTGGAGGAGGATCTCGGCCAGGTCGTACTGCAGACCGATGCTGTCCTCGGGGGGGAAGCCGGGGGCCTCGATGCCCTGCTTCAGCCATGCCACGGCCCGGTCCAGGTCGCCCCGGGCCTGCTCGCAGATGCTCAGCATGGAGCAGCACTCCAGGGTGCGCTCGGGATCGCCCATGGCGATCTTGAACTCCTCGATGGCCGGATCGATGAGCATCATCTCCTTGTAGGCGATGCCCAGGTTGTAGTGCGTGTCGTAGTCGTCGCCCTTGACCTGCCGCTCCACGCCCTCGCGGAAGGCGCTGAACAGCTCGTCCACACTCTGGATCTTCTCCACCACGTGGGTGGCGTCATGCATCTCCTCGCCCTCGCCGGAGTCCATGAGGGCGGTGCCCAGCACGTCGGTGAGGTCGAAGAAGGAGGAGGTGAAGTCGCTCTCCTCCAGGGCGCTGGCCTTCACCGCGTGCCCCAGCTTCTGGAGGGCCGCCGCTGCGCGCTCCAGGCGTTCGATCAGTTCGGGATGGTCCGGGAACTGGCGGAGGGCCGCATCGATCTCAAGCTTGGCCTCATCCGGGCTGCCATAGTCCAGCTGGAAATCGATGTCGCCCAGGAGGCTCATCAGCTCGTCGGGTACGGGCGCGGGCGTCGGCACGGTGACCGGCCGGGGCTCCGCTTCCAGGGCGGATGCCGGCGGCAGCACGGGCAGGGGCGCCGTGGGGTAGGAGGGCTCCGGCGCGGCGAGATCCGTGAGGGTGGATTCCATCCAGCCGATGTCCGAGGCGTCCAGGGAGGTGGGCTCCGGCACGGGAGGGAGGTCCGGCAGCACCGGAAGGGCCTCGACCAGGGGGAGGGGCTCGAAGGCCGGCGGCGGCGTTGGCGTGGCCACCGGCCGGGCGGGAGGCGGAGGCTCGAAGCCGGGGACATCGAGGCCGATGAGGGCGTCCACGTCGGTGGGGGGAGGCAGGGCGATGGCGGGCTGGCTGGGGGCCGGAGCGGGCGGAGGTGGCGGGGCGGCGGCAGGCGCCGGGACGGCCCCGGGCTCGGGCAGCCCCAGGGTTCGCCGGTGGATCCGTGTGGAGCCCGGGAACAGCTGCTCCGCCATGTCCAGCAGATGTCCGGCTTCGCGCAGCTTGCCGATGCGGGCGAGGGCCTGCGCGCTCTGCACGTACTGCATCTGCACCTTGGTCAGGTGGCCGGTGGTGCGATGCACCGCCACGATGGCCTCGATGATGGTGAGGTCGGCGGGATCCAGCTCCAGGGCCTTCTTGTAGGTCTCCACGGCCCGGTCGGGGCTGCCGCTGCGGACGAGGGCCTCCGCCTCCCGGGAGATCTGCTCGATCCGCAGGCGGCGAACCGGATCCATCTCGGTCTCTCCGCCGTGGCGGGTGATCTCGATGGAGACGGGAGGAAGCTGCGTGCCCCCCGGGACGCCGAAGCCCCCGAAAGGGGCCGTGGGGGCCTCGCCCGGGATCGCGCCCATGGACTGGAGCTGGCCGGCCAGGTGCTCCATGAGAGTCTGGTCGCCGTGGGTCTTCGCCAGGCCATAGGCGCTCTGGAGGGCCTGCTCCCGCTCTGCCTTGTTGCCGCTCTGGTGGGCGATCTCCGCCAGTAGGACCCAGGCCTCGGTGCCGATGTTCTCCTGGAGGGCGTTCCGGAGGCTGCGTCCCACGAGGTCGCCGGATCCGCGCCGCGCCAGTTCCCGGGCGATGGGGGAGAAGAGCCGGAGCCCTTCGTCGGCGCGATCGGCGCTCACCAGATTGCGGAGGGCCTTCTCACAGAGCGGAAGGGTCTTCTCCGGCAGCTGGGCGACCTCCGCCAGGGCCTCCAGGGCCCGGTCCGGGTTGCCGCTGCGCAGCTCGATCTCGGCGAGGGCCTCGAGGAGCTCGGTATTCCTCGGGTTGTTGTTCAGTCCCTCCCGCAGGTGCTGGGCCGCGGTGGTGTAGTCGCCCTGGATCACCCCGAGCCGGCTCTGGGTGAGGTAGACCTGGGGCGTGGAGATCATGGCCTTGGCGCGCTCGAGGATCTGGTTGGCCTCGCCGTGCATCTGCTCCATGGCCAGGGATTCGGCCACCTCGAGGTAGATGGCCGCGGCGCGGTCCTTCATCCCCTCCTTGTTGTAGAGGTCGGCCAGCCGGACCTTGTTCTTCAGGTTTTTCGGATCCAGGTCCACCAGCTTGGCGAATTCCTCCAGGGCCCGCTTGATGAGCCCCTTCTTCTGGAAGTGCTCGGCCACCTGGAGGTGGACCTGCACGGCCTCCTTGATCTTGTTGGTCTGCCGGTAGAGGTCCGCCAGGCGCTGGGCGATGTCGATGTCATCCGGCGCGGCCCGCACGGTCTTCTGCAGGATGGCCGTGGCCTTGGGGGCGAAGCCGTCCCGCTCGTAGGCGATGGCCAGCCGCCGGAAGACCTCCACGGCCTCGGGCACCCGCTTGATCTGCAGGTACAGGTCCCCGATGGTGTTCATGGTGTTCAGATCCTTCGGGTTGTCCTCCAGGACCTTCCGCAGCTCCTCGATGGCCCGGTCCACCTTCCCGGCCGCCAGGTACTTGTCCGCTTCCTTTTTCACTTTGATGCGATCAATGGCCATTCGCTGCCTCGGCGGTGCGTCCCTGGGGTCCGGAAAGTCTAGCGCGGGTCCTGGGCAGGGGTCCGGAAATGACGTCCGCTGAAGCTGTGGGGCAGGAGATCCGCCAGGCGGTGGAGCTGCCGGGTCTGCCGGTTGGCCAGGAGGATGGGGAGGTCGTCGGCGAATTCGATGAGGACCTGCCGGCAGGCCCCGCAGGGGGGCGTCAGGCGGTCCGCGTCGGTGACCACCACGGCGGCGGCCAGGCCTCCGGGCTCCAGGCCCATCGCCACGGCGGCGCTGATGGCGCCCCGTTCGGCGCAGAGGCCCACGGGATAGGCGGCGTTCTCCACATTGCAGCCGGCCACCACCTGGCCCGAGGCCGTCAGCAGGGCGGCGCCGACCTGGAAGTGGGAATAGGGCGCGTGGGCCCGTTCCCGGGCCGCCCAGGCTGCCTCCAGCAGGGGATTCCAGGCCGGGGACTGCGGATCGTCGAACACCGTGAACCTCCGGGGCCCCCCCGGGGGCGGGGCTGACCCTAGCTTAGGGCACCCGGAGGGTCCGGGGCAGTCCGTTCGCCCGCATCCACCCCGAAGCGGTCCCCGGCCCGGCCCGCGGCCTCGGCCACCGCGAGGGCCCGCCAGCAGGGCGTGTGCCCCCGGACCTCTTTCGCGCCGCCAGGGCCGTGCAGCTCCAGGCTCACCTCCCGCTTCTGGAGCCGGGCCTGGAGGATGGCGCCGGAGAGGCGCTCGAGCTCGCGCTCGAAGGGGCGCCCGGGGTCCCAGGCGTCGAGGTCCAGGCGCAGGTGCAGGCCCAGCGGTCGCTCCTCCTCGAAGGTGCGCACCCAGGGCTCACGGCGCTGGGCCGTGCGCTTCCAGTGCATCCGTCCGGGCGAATCGCCCTGGCGGAGGGGGCGGGCCCCCTCGGGGCTGCTGCTCCCGGGCTGGGGCTGGGTGCGGTGGCCCTCGCCGCGCCAGCTGGAGGGCATGGTGGGCGGCGTGCGGGGGTGAGGGAGGACGAGGACCGGGTGGTCCAGCCGAAGGAACCGGGCCTTCTCCAGGAGGCCGAAGGGGAACTGGGTGCGCAGTTCGAGGCGGTCCAGGCGGGTCCAGCCCCGGCGCTCCGCCCGGGCGTGCAGCACGACGGTGGCCTCGCCCTGGCGCGGGGCCGCCCCCAGGAAGCCCGGCTCCACCCTCCCTTGGTCCATCGAGAGGTGCAGTTCCAGGCCCCGGACCCGCCCATGGGCGCCGTCCTCCAGGCGGAGCCGCAGGCCTCCGCGGACCCGGGCGAAGAGGTTGCCCTCGTCGATGCCCAGCAGGCGCAGGTCCCGCAGGGCCCGGCGGCTCAGGATGCCGGAGACGAGGAAGAGCCCCAGCATCAGGGAGAAGACGAGGTAGAGCAGGTTGTTCCCGGTGTTCACGGAGAAGGCCCCCACGGCGAGGAGAGCCAGCAGGTACTGCGCCCCCAGCCCCGTGAGGGACAGGCGCAGGCGGCGATCGTTCCAGAGCCTCACGCGGCGCCTCCTGCGCCGCGCCCTTCATTCGGCCCATCCTGGGCCTCACCCCGTTGGGGCCGGCCGTTCGGCCGGTGGCACTCGGCTCCTGCCTCGCGCTCGGGCTTCGGCTTGACTCGCGCGCCTGGCGCTCGACCCTTGGGGGCCGCCTGCTTCGCAGCCGGTCCTATTCGCCTGCGGCGAATGGTCGCCAAAGGGGCACTTCGCTCCTGCTTCGTGCTCATGCCCCCAGCCTACTGCCAACTGCCAGCCGGCGACCGCCCACTGCTAGCATGGTCCCTTCCCCCAAGGATCCCATGCTCGACCGCCTCTTCCGCACCAAGTCCCTGGAACAGCTGCGCGCCAGCGCGGAGGAGCCGGAACACCAGCTCAAGAAGAACCTGGGGGCCTTCGACCTCACCATGTTCGGCATCGGGGCCATCATCGGGGCCGGCATCTTCTCCAGCATCGGCACCGCCGCCGCCGGCAACATGGCGGACGGGCGTCTGCCCGCCGGGCCGGGCCTGGTCCTCAGCATTCTCATCGTGGCCCTCATCTGCGGCTTCACGGCCCTGGCCTACGCCGAGCTGGCCTCCATGATCCCGGTGTCGGGCAGCGCCTACACCTACGCCTACGCCACCCTCGGCGAACTGATGGCCTGGATCATCGGCTGGGACCTGCTGCTGGAGTACGCCATCTCCAACGTGGCCGTGGCCATCTCCTGGGGCGACTACGCCCGCAGCTTCCTCTCCACGGTCTTCCACGTGGACATCCCGGGCTGGCTGGGCATGGACCCGCGTTCGGCCCTGAAGCTGGCGGAGGGCGTCCCGGCCATGGGCCTCTCCGCCAAGCTGCACGCCCTGGTCCAGGCCAAGGCCGGGCTCCTCAACGGGGCCGCGCTGTTCGCGAACTGGGACGTGGTGAAGGCCGCGCCCACCGTGGCCGGGCTGCCCATCACGGTCAACCTGCTGGCCGTGATCATCACGGCGCTCATCACCTGGCTCTGCTACATCGGGATCAAGGAGAGCGCCCGGGTCAACAGCGTCATGGTGGTCGTCAAGGTGATGATCCTGCTGGCGGTGGTGGGCCTCGGCGTCCGCTTCATCAATCCCGGGAACTGGCATCCCTTCGTGCCCCACGGCTGGCGCGGCATCCAGGCCGGTGCGGCCATCATCTTCTTCGCCTTCATCGGCTTCGACGCCGTGAGCACCACGGCGGAGGAGTGCCGGAATCCGGGGCGGGACCTGCCCCGCGGCATCCTGTGGTCCCTGGGCATCTGTACCGTCATCTACGCCGCCGTGGCCCTGGTGGTGACGGGCATGCTGCACTACACGAAGCTGGGGGGCATCGCGGATCCGCTGGCCTACATCTTCACCCAGCACAAGATGGGGGCGATCGCCGCCGTCATCAGCTTCGGGGCCGTCATCGCCACCACCGCCGCGCTCCTCGTCTACCAGGTGGGCCAGCCCCGCATCTTCATGAGCATGAGCCGGGACGGCCTGTTGGCGCCCTGGTTCGGCGAGGTTCACAAGAAGTTCAAGACCCCTTCCCATGCCACCGTACTCACGGGCTTCCTGGTGGCGATCCCCGCAGCCCTGCTGAACATCGACGAAGTCGTGGAGCTGGCCAACATCGGCACTCTCTTCGCCTTCGTCATCGTCTGCTCGGCGGTGCTCATCCTGCGCCACCGCCGGCCGGAGGCCCCCCGGAAGTTCAACATGCCCTTCGCTTGGGTGGTGGCGCCCCTGGGCATCCTCGGCTGCATCTGGATCGCCAGGGGGCTGCCGGCCCTCACCTGGTACCGGTTCTTCATCTGGCTGGGCATCGGACTGGTGATCTACTTCCTCTACGGCTCCCGCAAGAGCCGGCTCGCGGCCGCTACGGCCCCATGACGGAGGGGGAGGACCAGGCATGTTCACCGGACTGATCCGACACTTGGGCACCCTTGAATCCCGGTCCTCCCGGCCAGGCGGGGCCCGCCTTCGCATCGCGGCGCCGGCCGACCTGCTGGAGCGGGCCGAGGCCGGCGCCAGCATCGCCGTGAACGGGGCCTGCCTGACCAGCGTCGTGGCGGACGGGCGGGCCTGGGAGGCGGATCTCAGCGAAGAGACCCTGGCGAAGACCACTCTCGGCCGCCTGCCCCTGGGCGCCATCCTCCATCTCGAACCGGCCCTGCGGGTGGGGGATCCTCTGGATGGCCACCTGGTGGCGGGGCACGTGGATGCGGTCGGCCAGCTGGTGTCGCGCCCCCAGGACGAAGGGATCTGGCGTTTCGCCATGCCGGTCGACCTGGCGCCCATGACGGCCCCCAAGGGCTCGGTGGCCTTGGATGGCATCTCGCTCACCGTGGTGGACTGCGGCCTGGACTGGTTCACCGTGGCGCTCATCCCCGAGACCGTGAAGCGCACGGCCCTCGCATTCATGCGACCCGGTGATCCAGTGAACCTGGAGGCCGACCCCCTTGGACGCTACGTCGCCCGGGCCCTGGCCCTCCGGAACAGCGAGGGGAAGCTGGCGGACTTCGCGCAGCGCGGGTGGCATTGATCGCCCCTGGCAGGAATCCGAGATTGTATTGTTGATACCAATATCAACAAGTATCTGATTCCAGGCATTTTCCGGTTAAAGGATGGACGTCTTCGGCCGAAGAGATAGGGTCGGCCGCCCGGGTTCCTGGGACCCCTGGGGCGGTCAAGGAGGATCCCCATGCCCAAGACTGTTCGGATGACCGGGATGCTGGCCGCGCTGATCGCGGCCGGGCCGGCGATGGCGCAGGACTCGGCCCAGGGGCTGTTCAAGTTCAGCGGCTTCGGGACCCTCGCCGCGACCCACTCCAGCGAGAAGAACGCGGACTTCATCACGAACTACGCCCAGCCCAACGGCCCGGGCTATACCCGGAGCACGGATTTCGGCGTGGATTCGCGCCTGGGCATCCAGTTCGACCTGAAGTTCAGCGAGCGATTCTCCGCGGTGGTCCAGGGTGTCTCGGAGCACCGCTACGACAACACCTACACGCCCTACCTGAACATGGCCCACCTGAAGTTCCAGGCGCTGCCCGGCCTGTCCTTCCGGGCCGGGCGGATCCCCTATTCGGCCTACCTCATCAGCGACTACCAGAAGGTGGGTTACGCCACCCCCTGGGTTCGCCCGCCGGTGGAGGTCTACCAGTTCAACCCCATCACCTCCATTGATGGCGGGGATCTCAACTGGCAGGCCAGCGCGGGCGAGGTCGCCTTCTCGGGGCAGGTGGTGGCCGGCTCCGCCTCGGTGAAGATCCCCCAGAACGGCGTCGAGGCCAAGTTCAAGGTGAACGACTTCGTGGGCGCCAGCCTGGTGGCCTCCTACGGGCATGGCACCTACCGCGCCTTCTTCGGACAGATGAAGGGCACCCTGGACAATCCCTACCTGGACGGGCCCACGAGTCCCTTCGTCATCCTCCGCTCTCCCACGCTGCTGACGCCCTTCGGCCCGATGCCGAACCCCTACTACGCGCCTGCCATGGCGGACCAGCTCGCCATCAAGAAGGACCGCATCAGCTACGAGAGCGTGGGCTTCAACTACGATCCCGGCGCCTGGTTCGTGATGGGCGAGTGGACGCGGAAGCGGGGCGACGAGAACGCCCTGCTCCACTTCACGGCCGCCTACATCACCGGGGGCTACCGGCTCGACAACTGGACGCCCTACCTCACCGTGGCCTGGAAGGGGACGGATTCACCGACCTCCAACCCCAACGCCGTCGTGAACGCCATCGTCTCCACCGCCGACCACGCCCAGTCCAGCGTCGGGGGGGGCGTGCGCTGGGACTTCCACGCGAACCTGGCGCTGAAGGCCCAGTTCGATCATGTGAAGAACGCCACGGGATCCTTCGGGGCCCTGGTGAACAACCAGCCCGCGTTCCAGACCGGCGCGAGCTACAACCTCGCGACCATCGCGCTCGATTTCGTGTTCTAGGAGGCCACCATGAGAACGAACAGCCTGCTCGGGACGCTCCTCGCGGTGGCCCTCGGATCGGTGGCCGTGTCCGCCCATGCCCAGGTGGTGGTCATCATCTCCAGCAAGAACCCCATTTCGAAACTCACGCCGGATCAGGTATCGCAGATCTTCCTTGGCCAGGCCAAGACCTTCTATTCGGGCGGCATGGCCGTACCGGTCGACCAGACGGAGGGAGCCGCGGCGCGGCACGAGTTCTACCAGAAGGTTGCGGGCAAATCCCCGGCGCAGCTGAAGGCCTACTGGTCCAAGCTGACGTTCTCCGGGAACGCGCAGCCCCCTCTGGTGCTGGCTGACGATCAGGCGGTGGTGAAGAAAGTGGCCGAGAACCCCAAGTACATCGGCTATGTGGACAAGGCGGCCGTGGACGGCAGCGTGAAGGTGGTGCTGGCGCCCTAGCCGGAACCTCTGGGACGCGAGCGGGGCCTTCCGGTCGGCGGAAGGCCCCGCGCTATTCCCTCGCCCCCTTGCGGATGCGGTCCATCTCCCGCTTCTGCTCCCGCTCCTTCAGGGCCTCGCGCTTGTCGCCGTGGGCCTTGCCCTCGGCCAGGGCGATCTTCACCTTGATCTTCCCCTTCGCATTCAGGTAGATGGCCAGGGGGATGATGGTGTAGCCCTTGCGAACGGCCTTGGCCGTGAGCTTGGCGATCTCGGCCCGATGCAGGAGGAGCTTCCGCGGCCGCAGGGGCTCGTGATTGGCGTAGGTGCCGAACTCATAGGGCGAGATGTTCGCCTGCTTCAGCCACAGCTCGCCGTCCACGGCGTCCACGTAGGCATCCTGGAGCTGGCCCCGGCCGGCCCGGAGGGCCTTCACCTCGGTGCCCTGCAGGGCGAGTCCCGCCTCCCAGGTCTCCAGGACGTGGTAGTCGAACAGGGCCTTGCGGTTCCGGACCAGATCCTCGCTCATGGAACCAGTGTATCCGCCGCTAGACTGGGGTTTTCGGATCGCCCATGCTGCAGAAGCTCCTCGCCCCCATCGTCGCCTGGATGACGGCCCTCATGATCGCCATGGGGCCCCTGGGCGTGATGCTGCTCATGGGCATCGAGAGCGCTTGCATCCCCCTGCCCAGCGAGGTGATCATGCCCTTCGCCGGCTACCTGGCCTTCAAGGGGCAAATGACCTTCCTTGGCCTCGGGACGGGAAACCCCGTGGCCCAGATCTGGATCGCGGGGATCTTCGGGGCCCTGGGCTGCAACCTGGGCAGCGTGCCCGCCTACGAGGTGGGCGCCTGGGGCGGGCGGAAGGCCGTGGAGAAGTACGGCAAGTACATCTGGCTGCACACGGGCCACCTGGACCAGGCCCACCGGTTCTTCGAACGCTTCGGTTCCGAGGCCATCATCCTCGGGCGGCTCCTGCCCGTGGTCCGCACCTTCATCGCCCTCCCCGCCGGCATCGCGAAGATGGACCGCACCCGCTTCCACCTCTACACCTTCGCCGGCAGCCTGCCCTGGTGCCTGGGCCTCGCCTGGATCGGCTACAAGCTCGGCGAGAAGTGGAACACCCTCGGCCAGTATTTCCACAAACTGGATGCCGTCATCGGCGCGCTGCTCCTCGCGGGCGTGGCGTGGTTCGTGTACGACCACTTCCGGAACCGCGCGAAGGGCTGAACCACGCCGGCTCCTCGGGACGGCCTCAGGCGGTGATCGAGAACCTGCTTCCGGGGGCTGGCTGCGCGCCTTCCCCGACCTCCTGCCTGCCGCTCAAGGCTTCCTGGCGCTCCTCCTGGGCGGTTTCCTGGAATTCGAGCCTGGGGGCAGCTGCCTTCACGGGGGCCGGGCTCTTGGCGGCCGCGGTCGGGATTGAACTGGCCGGTAAGGTGTGGATTCCGTGGACAGCGCTCATGACATCCTCCCTGGTGCTGGGGCGAGGACGTCCTTGTCCTCACTCAGCGACTCATCGGGAGGAGACCTTGGTTGCTTGAGATAAATGTTTAAACATGAAGATAGGGGCATCCCTTATCCGGCTCGTCCGGAGAGGCGCTGGGAATTGGAGGAAGGCCGGTGCAGGGGGCTCGCGAGGCGGTGGATCCAGTCGTCTCAGCGGAGCGTAGGGTTTGCGAAGCGGTCCGTGGCCGCCACCAGGGCCTTTGAGATGCCGGGCTCGTAGGCGCTGTGGCCGGCGTCGGGGACGATGACGAGGTCGGCCCCGGGCCAGGCCTTGGACAGGGCCCAGGCGCTCTCCAGGGGGCAGACCATGTCGTACCGGCCCTGGACGATGGCGCCGGGGATGCCATTCAGTTTCGGCGCGTCCCGCAGCAGCTGGGCCTCGTCCAGCCAGCCCCGGTTGAGGAAGTAGTGGCACTCGATGCGGGCGAAGGCCAGCGTCGTGGCCTCGTCGCCGTAGGACGCGATGAAGTCGGGATCGGGGACGAGCTTGCTGGTGGCTCCCTCCCAGACGCTCCAGGCCTTGGCCGCGGGCAGGTTCACCGCCGGGTCGTCGCTGAGGAGGCGCTTCGCGTAGGCCTGCAGGAAGTCGCCGCGCTCGGCATCGGGGATGGCGTCGCGGTAGGGTTCCCAGGCGTCCGGGAAGACCCGGCTGGCGCCCTCCTGGTAGAGCCAGTCCACCTCCCGCTGGCGCAGGAGGAAGATGCCCCGGAGGAGCAGCTCGGTGACACGCCGGGGGTGGGCTTCCGCGTAGGCCAGGCCCAGCGTGGCGCCCCAGGAACCGCCGAAAACCATCCAGCGGTCGATGCCCAGGAATTCCCGGAGGCGCTCGATGTCGGCCACCAGCTCCCAGGTGGTGTTCTCGCGCACCTCGGCATAGGGCGTGCTCTTCCCGCAGCCCCGCTGATCGAAGAGGATGATGCGGTACTTGTCCGGATCGAAGTAGCGCCGGTGCTTGGGGCTGGTGCCGCCGCCGGGGCCACCGTGGAGGAAGATGACAGGCTTGCCGTCGGGGTTGCCGCTCTCCTCGACATGGACCTCATGCAGGTCCGACACCTTCAGTCGATGGAGCGCATGGGGCTCGATGGGGGGGTAGAGCCAGCTGACGGGGTCCTTGCGCAGGGGCATGGGCACTCCTAGACGAAGAACAGGGCTGCGGCGCCGGCCAGGGCCAGTACCGTGCCCAGGATGGCATGGATGCCCACCTTCTCCCTGAAGCCCCAGTGGGAAACGGGCAGGAGGAGCACGGGGGAGAGCGACATCAGGGTGGCGGCCACGCCCATGGGCGCCCGGGTGATGGCGATGAGGGAGAGAACCACGCCCAGCACGGGCCCGGTGGCGGCGCCCAGGGCGATGAGGCCCGCGGAGGGACGGTCCCGCAGGCCGTCCAGGGAAGGCCCCAGGCGGCGCCGGACCGCGAAGTAGGCGAGCAGGGCCAGCAGACCCGCGCTCACGCGGATGAGGTTGGCGGAGATGGGCGAGAAGCCGCCGGCCAGGCCGTACAGGCTGAAGAGCAGGCCCACCGACTGGCCCAGCGCGCCGCCGATGCCCAGGATCACACCCCGCCATAGGTGGGGATGGGCCTCGGCGCCGCCATCACCCCACACCACCCAGGCGATGCCCGCCAAGGTCGCGGCCATGGCCAGCAGCTTGAGAGGACCCAGGTCCTGCTTGAGCCAGATCCAGGCCAGCAGGGCGCTGAAGACGGGTGAAAGGGTCATCAGCAGCATGGACAGCCGCGCACCGATGAGGAGGAAGGCCTCGAAGAGCACGGCATCACCCAGGGCGAAGCCGATGAGCCCGGACACGCCCAGCCACCCGATCCGCGTGACCCCGGCATGGATGGGGAGGAGGCTGCCGAAGAGGGCGAGATGCAGGCCCGCCAGCAGGACCCAAGCCATGAGCAGGCGCACCAGGTTCACGGAGGCCGAGCCCACCCGCCGCCCCGCCAGGGTGAAGCACACGGAGTTCAGGGCCCAGCAGGCGGAGGTGAGGAGGGCGGCGCTCTCGCCGGCGTAGGGCATGCGGGGCTCCGGTATGGCCATCTCGGTACGAGGCTACACGAACATCCCCAGGATGCCGTTGCTGACGAGCATGCCACGAGGGCTGAGACGGACCCGGTCCCCTGTCCACACCGTGAGCCCTTCCTTCTCCAGCCCGCGGAGCCGCGCTTCCCACGCCTCGACAAGGGGCCGCAGATTCAGGGCCCCGGCGCGGTTCCGGAGGTCGGCCCAGTCCACCCCCCGGTGCAGGCGCAGGCCCAGGAGGGGGATCTCGGCCAGGGCCTCCGCGGCGTCCAGTTCCTGGAGCTCCGGTGTGCCCCGGTCCTCGATCCAGGCGGGGATGACGCCCGATTCGGTCCAGCGCAGGTCCCCCAGCTGCGAGGCAGCGCTGGGCCCCAGGCCCAGGTAGGGACGGCGCTCCCAGTAGCGGCTGTTGTGGCGGCTCTCGGAGCCGGGCCGCGCATAGTTGCTGATCTCGTAGGGGGCCAGGCCCAGCCGGGGGAGCTCCTCCTGCAGGGCCTCGAACACATCAGCCACCTCGTCCTCCGTGGGCAGGACGAGGCGTCCGGCGTCGACCTCGGCCTTCAGGGGGCAGGCCTTGTCCAGGTCCAGGAGGTAGATGCTGAGGTGCTCGATGCCGGTGGCGGCAAGGGTGCGGGCATCCTCGATGACCTTGGACAATGACTGTCCAGGGATTCCCACCATGAGATCGGCGCTGCGCCGCCGGAACCCTGCCCGCTCCGCCAGGGTCATGGCCTCCAGGGCCTGGGCCGCGCCATGGATGCGGCCGAGCCGGGCCAGCAGGCCGTCCTCCAGGGCCTGCACGCCCAGGCTGATGCGGTCCCAGCCCAGGTCGCGGGCCTGCCGCAGCCAGTCAAGGTCTACGGTTCCGGGGTTGGCCTCCAGGGTGGCCTCTACGAGCGGCCCGAGATCGAAGGCTTCGCGGATGGCGGAGGTGAGGTCCCCCAACTCGGGGATGGAGAGCAGGGAAGGCGTTCCGCCGCCCAGGTAGAGCGTGTCCACCGCGGGCCGTTCCAGGGCCTTGCCCCAGGCGGGGATCTCCCGGAGCAGGCGGTCCATGGCGCCCGGCTTCAGGTCCTGGTCCCGGGTGGTGATGAAGGAGCAGTAGGTGCAGCGGTCGAGGCAGAAGGGGATGTGCAGGTAGAGGCCGAGGGGCTCCCGGCGTGCAGCCTCCCGCAGGGCGGGCAGGCGCTCCCCCAGGGCGCTGGATGGGTCAGGGATCAACCAGCACCTGTTTCATGTCCTGGCGGAGGGCGGACACCTGGGCCGGGAATCGCCAGGGCGGCTGGAGGGGGTCCGTGGCGTTCTCCATGGCCTGGTACCGCTTCTGGAGCAGGGCGCGGTTATCGGGCCGGTCTTCCTTCCCGCTGCCGTTGTGGAGTTCCAGCAGTTCCATGTTCTGCTGAAGCCGCTCGGCCTGGGGGTGGAAGAGGAACGAGGCCAGCAGCAGCTGGCCGAAGGCCAATCCCAGCAGGAGGAACCCGCCCACCAGGGGGATCTGGGCACCGGGCCGGAGACCCAGGGCCAGCCACCAGCCCAGGAGGCCCATGAGGGCCAGGGAGAGGGCCGGAAGGAGGGGGATGGCCCAGAGACCACCCCCCCAGAGGCAGTCGTCGATGAGGGAATCGGTCACGGCCTCGAGGGTCCGGCGGTCGTTCTGGGCCCGGGCCTTCGCCAGGTGCTGGTCCAGGGCCTGCCAGGCCGCCTGCTGCGCCGCGGTCAGCACGCCCTTGCGCCGGTCCATGCGGCTGGCCCGGGGCCGAAACGGCGGCTCCGGACGGCCCTGCTCTACGGCTGGCGGAGGCGGGGGGGCCACCATCATCTCCGCGCCGGGCGGCGGGGGCGTGTTGGTGACATGGGGCTGCCCCTTCTCGTCTCGCCACCGGTATACCTGGTTCGGCTGCAGGAGCAGCGCGAGGGCGAAGAGACCGGAGGCCAGGGTCACGGATGGAGCTCAGAACTGGGCATCGAGGGCCTCGCACCAGAAGTGGTAGACCATCTGGTGCACCTCCTGGATGCGGGCGGTGACGGCCGAGGGCACCACCAGCGCATCGTCCGCCAGTCCCCTCAGCTTGCCGCCGTCGCGGCCCAGGAGGCCGAGGGTCCGCATGCCGAGGGCCTTGGCGGCCTCCACGGCCAGGATGACATTGGGGCTATGGCCAGAGGTCGAGATGCCGATGAGCAGGTCTCCCGGGCGGCCCAGGGCCTCCACCTGCCGTGAGAAGACCTGGTCGAATCCGTAGTCGTTCCCGATGGCTGTCAGGGCGGAGGTATCGGTGGTGAGGGCGATCCCGGCCAGGGCCCGGCGCTCCTTGAGGTAGCGCCCGCTCAGTTCGGCCGCCAGGTGCTGGGCGTCCGCGGCGCTGCCGCCGTTGCCGCAGATGAGGATCTTGCAGCCCCGCCGGAGCCGCTCGGCCATGTCGTCCGCCTGTCGCAGGATGTGGTCCAGCTCCGCGGAGAAGAAGGCCTGCTTGAGATCAACCGAGGCCTGGACCTGCTGGAGAAGGGTCTGTTTCATGGCTGGGATTGTGACAGGAATTTCAACCCACGGTCCCTCAGGGGGATGGCAGACTGCAGGTACCATCGCCTTGAACGAGGTCCTGCCGCCATGGAATGGATCGCCACGAAGCATGCCCTATTGGCCCACCTGCCCGTGGCCGTCGGCCTCCTGCTGCCCCTTGCGCTCATCGCGGCCCAGCGCCCGGGCCGGGGCATCCGTCCCTGGTGGACGGCCTGCCGGTACCTGGGCTGGGCCGGCCTGGTGGGACTCCTGGCCTCCCTCGTGAGCGGCTGGGCCCGGGCCCGCACCCTGGGCCTCTTGCCGCCCGGGCGACCGGTGCCGTGGCCCCTGGCCAACGCCGATCTGCAGCGCCATGCCGTGTGGGCCCTGGCCAGCCTGCCCTTGGCCCTGCTCGCCCTCTGGGCCATGCACCGGAAGCGGAAGGAACACCAGGGGCTGGGGGTGCTCGCGCTCTTCCTGGGACTCCTCTGGGCCGCGGCCTCGCTCGCCACCGGGCGCAGCGGCCACGCGATGCTGCACGCATCCCCGGTGGCGGCGCCCATGCTCGTTCCCGTTCCCGCTCCGCCCCAGCCCGTGGCCGTCCCTCCGGCGGATCCCGAGGCCAGCGCCCCCTTGAGGGCCCTGGACTACGCTTCCCTCCTCCCCATGCAGGCCGAGCCCATGAAGTCGCTCGTGCATGGCGGGCGCTGGATCCGGGTGTGGGTGGACGACGGTTCCGCCGAGGCCTACCGGGCCGGAGGTCCGCTG
>Ga0079306_1000348_pt1 | contig 46595 bp, 37 predicted proteins | sample Methanotroph_Enr_FD_79181 | JGI IMG/M metagenome (GOLD analysis project Ga0079306, IMG submission 79181) | Enriched soil microbial communities from Old Woman Creek wetland in Ohio, USA - Methanotroph_Enrichment_5 | ecosystem: Environmental > Terrestrial > Soil > Wetlands | place: USA: Ohio... | reverse complement strand
CGGTCCAGCCGCTCCACCCATCCCCTGCTAGGAAGGCGAGATGTAAACCTGCCGTTCACCTTCCGCGGCTGGCCCAGAAAGCCGGTCCGTGCGTCACCCCTCCACCACGGGTTGCGAAGCCACTTATGGTTGCTGGAAACGGCCTGTTGGAGGGGATGGCCGGGGGCTGGTCCCGCGCGACTTTGGGGAAAGGGGGGCCCCGCCATAATTTCCCAAGGCGGGGGGGAAACCGCGCAACGGTTTCCCTGCGGTCAGCCAGGAGCGCGGGACCAGCCCCCGGTCAGCCCCGACTTCGCATCTCGCGGTTCTGAATTTTTAGATCTTTTTCCTGAAGAAGCCTTTTTTAGCGGGGTCTTCTTCGAAGCCGACGCGGAGGAGGTAGTCGGCGTGTTTGGGCGAGCCGCTGACGGCGGTGAAATGGGTGAAGCCGGCGAAGGTCTCGGGGTTCTGGGGCCGGTTGAAGAGGAAACGGGCGGTTTTGAGGTCGCGGTAATCTTCGGCCACGTAGTCCAGGTGCACGCGCAGGTCCGGGCGCTCCTCGGTATAGATGAAGAGGCCGACCGGCATTAAATTGCGGAGAATGAAGATGCAGCGCGGCTCTTTGACGGCAGAGATGTCGAAGTCAGGGAAGAACTGCCAGATGCCGCGCGAATGGTAGGCCAGGAAATTGGCCAGCAGCGGGTCGCGGGTTTCCACGGGCATCAGCTTGAAAACGTCCTTCCTCGCCTTAAGGATTATGATGTGCCAGAGATCGATCAAGGCCACGAAAACGTTCACCGCGAGCACCGGCCAGGCCCGGGTGATGCCGGCGTAGACCACGAACACCACCGCGCCAGCCAGGTTGAGCACGCGCAGCCTCAGGACGTTGCTGGTGAGCAGGGAGATAGCGACCAAAGCCGACGCCGCGTAGCCTATAAGTTCCGTCATGATTTTTTACCCGAAGCCAGCTTCGCCGCGAAGAGCACCGCCGCTATCATGCCGGCGGGGTCCGCTTTGTTCTTCCACGCTATGTTGAAAGCCGTGCCGTGCGCCGGCGAGGTGCGCGGGAAAGACAGGCCCCAGGTCCAATGCACGGCCGGCCCGCCGCCGGGCGCGACTTTCAGCGGGGCCAGCGCCTGGTCGTGGTAAAGGCAGAGCAGCCCGTCGCTTTTCCCGGAGAGATGCGCGGCCCAGGCCGCGTCCGAGGGCAGCGGGCCTTCCATCCTCAGTCCCTCCTTCTTAAGCTCCCTGAGCGCCGGCAGCAGCGTTTCTATCTCTTCCAGGCCTATCACCCCGCCGTCGCCCGCGTGGGGGTTGAGAGCGCAAAGCGCGATACGTGGCCTTTTATACCCCAGCGCCTTAAGCGCCGAGTTGAAAAGGAAGGCCTTTTGCTTTATGAGTTTTTTTGTCAGCCTGGAGCTCAGCTCTTTTATCGGAGCGTGCTCCGTTACCAGGGCGGCGTTTATCTTCCCCCGAGAAAAAAGCATCAGCGGTTCGCGTTTTTCAAGAAGGCGGAAAAGGTCGGTATGGGCGGGCGCGGGCGCCCCGGCCAGGGCCCAGGCCTCTTTTGAGACGGGGGCGGTGACCAGAGCGCTGAAAAACCCGCCCTTGATGAGCTTTGCCGCCATCAGCACCGCCCGCAAAGAGGCCGCCCCGCCGGCGGCCGCGGGGCCGGGCTTAGAGAAATCCAGGCCGCGCGCGTCCACGGGCAGCAGAGGGCATAAAGAAGGGGTCCAGCCGGCCCGCCTTAGGGCCGCGGTGTCGCCGGCCACGGAAGGGCGGCAGGCTTTGCGCACGGCGGCGCTTTTAAGCGCCTTGACCGTTATTTCCGGGCCTATGCCGAGCGGGTCGCCGGCCGTAATGAGGATGGATGGTTTCATGCGGAAAGCTATCGCTCAAAAACATCACCGCAGAGTCGCGGAGAGTGCTGCGTACTCTGCGCCTCTGCGGTGAATACCGGTATCCGGTCTTAAATTACTTCTGCTTCTCTTTCTCGTCCACGAAGATCTGTATCTTCGCATCCTTGCGCAGTTCCTTTATGTAGGAACCCAGCTCGGCGGCGAAGGAATTCTGCGCCAGCACCTGCTCCAAATCTTCCTTCACTGCGTCGAAGCGCAGCTTCTGCGCGGCGCGTTTTTCCTCGAGGCGGAGGATATGCCAGCCGAACTTGCTGTATACGGGCTGGGAGTTCTCGCCCACCTGCAGTTTGAAAGCGACGTCCTCGACTTCCTGGGGCAGCATGCCCTTCACCACGTAGCCCAGGTCGCCGCCGCGCTTGGCGCTTTCCTGGTCGTCCGAATATTTCTCGGCCGCTTCGTCGAAATCCAGGCCGCCGGCCAGCTCTTTGCTCACGGCCAGGGCCTTGTCCTGCGCCGCTTTCTTTTCTTCGGGGGTCGCCCCTTCTTTGACCTTGATCAGGATATGGCGCAGGTGCAGGCGCTCGGCGGTGATCTCCTTGAACTTCCCGGCCACGGCCAGCAGGTCCTGCATCTCTTCCGCGTTCAGCCCCTTTATAGAAGCTTCCTCGCCCTTGAGCACCAGGTTGATATTGTCGAAGTAGGCTTTGGTCTCGGCGTCGCCGGGCATCTTGGCGCGGGTCTTTATGGTTTCCTGCACCAGCTTCTGCACCATGAGCTGCTTGCGGATGCGCTCGCGGAACTCTTCCATCGTCACGCCTTCTTTCTTAAGCTCGCCGCGGAAAGCCTCTTCGGCCTTCTCCGTGGACAGCGCCGTGCCGTCGGGCGCGCGGGAGAAGCGCTTGCGGATCTCGCCCACGCCGGTCTCCAGTTCGCGCTCGTAGACCTTTATTTTCATCGCTTCGGCTTTCTGCCGCAGCAGGGCTTCGTCCACCAGCTTGTCCAGGGCGGCTTTGTCTATCTGCGCTGAGGCGTCCTTCTGCTTGAAGAAGTCGGGCATCGCGGCGGCGTACTGCTCGGTCAGGGCCTCTTTGGCGCGCTGGTAGTCTGAAATGGTGATCGGCTCGTTGTTCACCCTCGCGGCCAGCTCCTCCACCACTTTGGCCGCTACGGGGGCGGCGCAGGCGAAGAACGCGGCAGCCAGCAGGAATTTATTTGTAGTTTTCATCTATGACCTCCACCTTGTTTTTTTCCTGGTACTTGGCCAGGTAAGCGTCGAATTTCTTTTTTTCCAGTATCTTGCGTATCCGCTCGAGCGCGGCGGGCTGGGGGGCCTTGTCCTGCGCCAGTTTCTTTATTATGTGGAACCCCATGGCGGTCTTTACCGGGCCCTGGGTCTCGCCGACGCGCATCTTGAAAGCCATGTCCTCCAGCTCGGGCATGAACTCGCCGTACATCACCGGCGGCAGGCGCACGGTTTCCTTGTCCAGCGAGAATTCTTTGGCGGTCCTGTCGAAGTCGGCCCCGGCCTTGAGCTTTTTCATTACCTTTTCCGCTTCCTCGTAGCTGGGCAGCAGGATATGGGCCAGCGTGACGGTATAGGGGTTTTTCTGGTAATACTCCTGCGCCTCCTGCTCGGTGACCTTCAGCTCGTTCGAGCGCAGGTCGTCCACCCACATGCGGGTCAGCAGGAAGTCCTTATAGGCCTGCAGGGTCTCTTTCATTTCCTTTTCTTTCTCGGTCACTTTGGCCTTGTAGTCCTTGCCGGAAGCCACGCGGCTTGAGCGGGCGGCTATCAGCATGAGCCGCTCGTGGATGATGACGTCCAGGAACTGCCGGCGGCCGGGTTTGGTGGAGAGATACTCCTGGGCCGCGGGGCTGATCTCGGAGAATTTCTCCTGGAGATAGTTCTCGGTTATCTTTTCCGAACCCACCTTGGCGATAACCTTGCCGTCCTGTTTTGAGCAGGCCGAAACCGCGACCGCGACCGCGATAAGAGCGATAAGTCTTTTCATAATGTTAAATCTATCATTTTAGCCGCAAGGCGGGCAATCGGCCGGAGCCCGGCGTCAGGTCAGCGGCGGCGCGGCTTACTTCAGGGGCTTGAAAAAATCGCCGCCTTTGTCGTCCACCAGGATGAAGGCGGGGAAATCCTCCACTTCAATGGCCCAGACCGCCTCCATGCCCAGTTCCGGGTAGTCCAGCGTCTCGACTTTCCTGATATTGCGTTCCGCCAGCAGCGCGGCGGGGCCGCCGGGGGAACCGAGGTAGAAGCCGCCGTATTTTTTGCAGGCGTCGGTGACGGCCTGGGAGCGGTTCCCTTTGGCTATCATCACCAGGGAAGCGCCGTGCGACTGGAGCAGGTCGACGTAGGAATCCATCCGGCCTGCGGTAGTGGGGCCGAAGGAGCCGGAGGGCTTGCCCTTGGGCTGCTTGGCGGGGCCGGCGTAGTAAATGGGATGCTTTTTCAAGTATTCCGGCAGTTCTTTGCCTGAATCCAGGAGCTCCTTGAATTTGGCGTGGGCCAGGTCGCGCGCCACTACGATACGCCCGTTCAGTGAAAGCCGGGTGCCTATCGGGTGTTTCGAAAGCTCGGCCAGGATGCTCTTCATCGGCTGGTTCAGGTCTATGCTCACGCAGCCCGTGCAGGAGGAGAATTTCTGCCGGATCTCTTTAGGGATAAGGCGGGCCGGGTCGCGGTCCAGTTCTTCCAGCCAGAGCCCGTCCCGGTCGACGCGGGCCAGGATATTGCGGTCGGCGGAGCAGGAGATCCCCATGCCTATGGGCGCGGAAGCGCCGTGGCGGGGCAGGCGCACCACGCGCACGTCGTGCGCGAAATATTTGCCGCCGAACTGCGCGCCGTAGCCGAACTTGCGCGAAGCCTCCAGCAGTTCCGCCTCCAGGTTCTTGTCGCGGAAGGCGCGTCCGGTCTCGCCGGGGTTATCGGGCAGTTCGTCGAGATAGCCGGCGGAGGCCAGCTTGACCGTTTTCAGGCACATCTCCGCCGAGGTCCCGCCTATCACGAAAGCGACATGGTAAGGAGGGCAGGCCGCCGTGCCCAGCGACTTCATTTTTTCCATCAGGAAAGGCTTCAGTTTCTCCGGCGTCAGCGTGGCTTTCGTCTCCTGGTAAAGCATGGTCTTGTTGGCCGAGCCGCCGCCCTTGGTCACGAACAGGAACTCGTAGGCCATCCCGGGCTTCGAATAAATGTCTATCTGCGCCGGCAGGTTGTTCCCGGAATTCTTCTCTTTGTACATATCCACCGCCAGCGTCTGGGAATAGCGCAGGTTCTCGCCGGTATAGGTCTCCCAGATGCCTTTCGATATCAATTCCTCGTCGTTAGCCCGGGTCCACACCTGCTCGCCCTTCTTCGCCACCACCGTCGCCGTGCCCGTGTCCTGGCAGAAAGGCAGCTCGAAACGCGCCGAGATGGCCGCGTTGTCCAGCAGGCAGAAAGCCACGAACTTGTCGTTCTCCGACGCTTCCGGGTCCGCGAAGATCGCCGCCACCTGCTCGTTATGCGCCGCCCGCAGCAGGAAAGAAACGTCCTTCACCGCCTCCCGCGCCAGTTTAACAAGAGCCTCCGGAGCTATCTCCAGTATTTCCCTGTCCCCGGCCTTAATCACCTTCACGCCTTCTTTCGAAAGCAGCCGGAACTTAACCCCCGGCTTGGGCAGCTCGAATAATTCGTTATATTTGAATTCAGGCATCTGTTTCCTACCTCTTCTGGAATCCAGCGGCTGCGGATGACACAGGGGCCGGGTTAGCAAAACCTTCTTGAGGACGAGGCTTGCATAGCGCCGAGTCCGAGAGATGAGGGAGGCCACGGTGTGGCCGACCGCGTTTTGCGTTCCGGCCCCTGTGGAGTCCGCTCTCCGTGTTTTGCGTTCCTGCCCCCGCGCCGTCCGCTCCCTTTACCTCTTCGAGAAAAGATTGGCCAGCAGGAACTCGCGGTTCATGCGGGCTATGTTCGCTACCTTTACGTCTTTGGGACAGACGGCTTCGCACTCGTATTCGTTCGTGCAGTTGCCGAAGCCTTCCTTGTCCATCGCCGCCACCATGTTCAGGGCGCGGTCAGCGCGCTCGGGGCCGCCCTGCGGGAGCAGGGCCAGCTGCGAGATCTTCGCGCCCACGAAAAGCATCGCCGCGCCGTTCGGGCAGGCGGTCACGCAGGCCCCGCAGCCGATGCAGGCCGCGGCGTCCATCGCTTCCTCCGCCTTGTCCCTGTTCACGGGCATGGCGTTGGCGTCCTGCGCCGCGCCGGTGTTGATCGAAATAAAGCCGCCCGCCGCCATCATCCGGTCCAAAGCCGTGCGGTCCACCACCAGGTCCTTCAGGATAGGGAAGGATTTCACGCGCCAGGGCTCCACCGTTATCACGTCGCCCTCCTTGAACCTGCGCATATGCAGCTGGCACACGGTCGAATGCTCGTCCGGGCCGTGCACGTCGCCGTTCACCACCAGGCCGCAAGTCCCGCAGATCCCCTCGCGGCAGTCGCTTTCGAAAGCGATAGGGGCCTCTCCCTTCTTCAGCAGGTCGTCGTTGAGGACGTCCAGCATCTCCAGGAAGGACATGTCCGGGGAAACGTCCTTGACCCCGAAAGAGACCATCTTCCCCGGCTCCTGCGGCCCGCTTTGCCGCCAGACGCGGACAGTTACGTTAAAATGTTTGGATTTCATGGTTGAAGTTCTCCGTCACTTGTAGCTTCTTTCCGCCATTTTTATATTCTCGAAAGTCAGCGGTTCCTTGTGCAGCGCGGCGGGTTTGTCCTCGCCCTGGTATTCCCAGACGGCGGCGTGCGACGCGTGCTCGTCGTCGCGCTTCGCCTCGCCTTCCGGGGTCACGGATTCTTCCCTGAAATGCGCGCCGCAGGATTCTTTGCGCTCCAGGGCGTCCCTCACCAGCAGCTCGGAGAATTCCATGAAATCGGCTATCTTCATGGCCTTCTCCAGGGTCTGGTTCAGGTCTTTGTCCGCGCCGTTGACGGCCACATTGTTCCAGAACTCCTCGCGGATCTCGGGGATCTTCTTAAGGGCCTTCTTCAGGGTGGCCTCGCTGCGCCCCATGCCTACGTCGTTCCACATCACGTTGCCCAGCTGACGGTGCAGTTCCGACGGGGTTTTCTGCCCTTTTACGGTGAGCAGGCGGTTGATGCGGCCCTGTATCTGGGCGGCCGAGTCGAGGAATTCCTTGTCGGAGACCGAAGCCGCCTCGAATTTACCGGCGGCCAGGTAGCCGCTCACCGTGGAGGGCGCGATGAAGAACCCGTCGGCCAGGCCCTGCATCAGGGCGCTGGCTCCCAGGCGGTTGGCGCCGTGGTCGGAGAAATTAGCTTCGCCCAGGGCGAACAGGCCCGGGATGGTGGTCATCAGGTTGTAGTCCACCCAGAGCCCGCCCATCGTGTAATGCGGGGCGGGGTAGATGCGCATCGGGGCCTTGTAGCCGTTCTCGTCGGTGATCTGGTAGTACATGTCGAAGAGGTTCCCGTAGGCGTCCTTGATCTTGTCCTCGCCTTTGCGCTTTATGGCGTCGCGGAAGTCCAGGTAGACCGACTGCCCGGTCTTGCCCACCCCGTAGCCGGCGTCGACCACGGTCTTGGCCGCGCGGGAGGCTATATCCCGGGGCACCAGGTTGCCGAAAGCCGGGTAGCGCCGCTCAAGGAAATAGTCGCGCTCGGCCTCGGGGATGTCGTTGGGGGGGCGCTTGTCGCCCTTGGTCTTGGGCACCCAGATGCGGCCGTCGTTGCGCAGGCTCTCGCTCATCAGCGTAAGCTTCGACTGGTGCTCCCCGGAGCGCGGGATGCAGGTGGGATGGATCTGCGTGAAGCAGGGGTTGGCGAAGCCGGCCCCGCGCTTATAGGCCGCCCAGGCCGCCGAGACGTTGCACGAAGCGGCGTTGGTGGAGAGATAGAAGACGTTGGCGTAGCCGCCGGTGCACATCAGCACGGCGTGGCCGGAGTAGGACTCAAGTACGCCCGTCAGCAGGTTCCTGACGGTGATGCCGCGGGCCTGCCCGTTCTTCAGCACCACGTCCACCATTTCCCGGCGCGGCAGCACGGTGACCGTGCCGGCCGCCACCTGGCGCATCATCGCGGAATAGGCGCCCAGCAGGAGCTGCTGCCCCGTCTGGCCCCTGGAATAGAAAGTGCGCGAGACCTGGGCCCCGCCGAAGGAGCGGTTCGACAGCAGGCCGCTGTATTCCCTGCCGAAGGGCACGCCGATGGCCGCGCAGTGGTCGATGATCTGGTTCGAGATCTGCGCCAGGCGGTAGACGTTGGCCTCGCGGGCGCGGTAATCGCCGCCTTTCACCGTATCGTGGAACAGGCGCCAGACGGAGTCGCCGTCGTTGGTGTAATTCTTGGCGGCGTTTATCCCGCCCTGGGCCGCTATTGAATGCGCGCGGCGGGGGGAGTCGTGCAGGGTGAAGACCTTCACGTTGTAGCCCAGTTCGCCCAGGGAGGCCGCGGCCGAAGCTCCGGCCAGCCCCGAGCCTATGATGAGCACGTCGTATTTGCGCCGGTTGTTGGGGTTCACCAGCTTAAGGTCGAATTTATGCGAGTCCCATTTTTTTTCTACCGGTCCGGCGGGAATATGAGCGTCGAGTTTCATTGTGCCTCCAAAATCCGTGTTTTCCTGGAAAAATCGGCCGACTCCGCGGCTCCGGCTATCTTATTATTACCACCTGGTAGCCGGCCTCGGCCGCTTTCAGGTCGATGCCCAGCAGGTAATAGACCGAAATAAGGGCGAAGCCCGTCATCGAAACGGCTACCAGCATGCCGCCGATTTTTATGTAAGGGGTGTACTTGGGGTGGTTCACGCCCAGCGTCTGGAAAGCGCTCTGCATGCCGTGGCTGAGGTGCAGGGCCAGCGCGGCGGAGCCGGCTATATAGATGACCGTGAACATGGAATTGCGGAAGGCGCCGGTCACCATCTGGTAAAAGCCCATGGAATGGTCCACGAAGCGGAAGGTGAGCAGGTGATAGGCCAGGTAGGCCAGGATGGCCGCCGCCGTGTAAAGCATGGTGGCCGAGCCTATGGTGCGGCCGCCCTGCCACTTCCGGGCCTCATAGCCGCCGGGGGAGTTCAGGAAATCCTCTATCCGCACCCAGACGCCGGCTATGATATGCGCGATGAAGATGAAAAGCAGCCCCAGTTCGAGGAACGGCGTTACGGGGTTCGAAAGCAGGAGGTCCACCCAGCCGTTGTAGGCCGCCTCGCCTTTGAAAAGCAGCAGGTTCTCTGCCAGGTGTATCAGCATGAAGCCGCCCAGCAGCAGGCCCGAGACGGCCATTATGGCTTTCCTGCCTATAGAGGTCGTTATCAGGCGCTTAAGAAAGAGTATATTCATAAATAAAAGAACTCCATTGATCTTGTCCGGGCCGGGCTTGCCCCGGGCGCGGTCATAGCGGGATTAGGACTAATCGTAAAATATTAACGGTGCCCAGGGCAAGCGCGATTTGCTTAATTCCCTATTAGATAAAATAATGCGCCCCAAAGTAATGGAAGACACTGTTAAAATTTAATATAATTAAGCAGCGTCACAGCGGTCCGGCCGCCTAAGGCCATCCTTGCCGCTGACAAGCAATAGAACGGGGAGGCAGTAAAATGAACCGCATCATCCTTTCGGCTATATTCTTCGCCATGGCGTCGGTTTCCCACGCCTATGAGAAGATAGAATTCAAAGGCCAGCTTCTCAGCCCCGCTTTCCTGAAACCTTCGGCCGTGGCCGTGGGCGGCGGCAAGGCCTTCGTGGCCGACTCCAAAGCCAACGCCATCTTCGTCTTCGACGCCGCCGCCAAGCAGCTGAAGAAAATGGAGGGCGCCCTTAAAGCCCCCATGGCCCTCACCTTCGGAGCCGACAAGCTTTATGTGGCCGACACCGGCAATTCCCGCGTGGTGGTCTTCGACGCGGAAGGGAAGATGCTCTGGGCTTTTTCCAGCGACGGGGCCGCGCCCGGCCAGCTCAGCTCCCCCGCGGGCATAGCCTACGGGCCGGACGACAGGCTGTACGTCTCCGATACCGGCAATTCCCGGGTCGCCGTCTTCAACTCCGACGGTATCTATCTGTACGGCTTTCCCGTGGCCAAGTCCGACGGCGTCACCAAGCTCAATCCCGCCAAGATCGTCCTCAACCGCTCGGGGGATATCCTCATTTCCGATCCCGGGCAGTCCATCATCCAGAAGTACGACAGGACCGGCAAGCTGCTCAAAGATTACCCGATGGCCAACAACGGCGCCGCCGTGGATAAATACGGCTCTTTTTACGCGATAAACTCCAAAGAAGGCAAGGTCAGGGAGGTCGCGGATTCGGGCGAAGTGCTGGGGACCTTCGGCACCAAGGGCAAGGGCAAGAGCGAATTCAAGAACCTGCGCGATATCGCCGTGGACGATTCCGGCACGCTTTATCTCTGCGACGAGGAGAACAAAAAGGTCGTCATGCTCAAGCTCGAGGGCATAGAGACCGGCCCCGGCCTCCCCCTGGCCGCCGTACTCGACCGCTTTACCGTTAAAGGCCCCGTCGCGAAGGTCTCTTTCAAGGCCGACGTGTTCACCATTACCCCCGACGGCAAGATAGTGGCCTGGCTGCCCGAGGCTAAAGAGCTGGCCCTCATCGACGGCACCACCAAGAAAACCCTCGTCAAGGAAGGCAAGCTGCAGGGGCAGGTCCGCGCGCCCCGCGGTCTTTTCGTGGACGCCAAGGGCCTGATCTACGTGGCCGACACAGGCAACGACAGGATCCAGATCTTCAACCCGGACGGGACCTACGACAACATGTTCGGCGAGAGCGGTTCCGGGGAGGGGCAGTTCCGGCAGCCGTCCTCCGTGGTCGTAAATTCCAAAGGCAATATCTACGTGGCCGACACCAGGAACAAGCAGGTGAAGGCTTTCAGCGCCGACGGGATGTTCCTTTTCGTGATCGGCCCCGTGCTGGGCAACGTCACGCTCGCCAGCCCCGTCGCGGTGCGCTGCGACGAGAACAAGAACGTCTATATCCTGGACTCCGTGCTCAAGAAAGTCATAGTAGTCGACGCCATGGGCAAGTTCCTGCGCATCTGGGACGATTCGGGCAGCCTGCAGGACCCCGCCTCCCTGGCTTATGACGGCAAGGGCTTCTTCTACATCCTGGACAAGGGGACCTTCAACGTGAAGATCTTCGACGCCGACGGTAATTTCACCGCCAGCTTCTTCGCCAAAGGCCGCGGCGAGCGGGAGCTTCTGGCTCCCCAGTTCCTGTCTTTCCGCAACGACAAGATCTACGTCTCCGACATGGAGAACGCGCGGATCCAGGCGTTCAGCATCAGCTACCTGCCGCCCGCGCCCGTAGACCTGAAGGCCGAGGCCGGCGAGAAGACCGTGAAGCTTTCCTGGAACGCCAAGACCAGCGCCTGGACGGGCGGGTTCAAGGTGTACCGCGGCAAAGGCTCCGACGAACCCGTGGAGATCGGCGCCCCCATAGAAAAGACTTTCGAGGATTCCACGCTCTCGGCCGACGGCAAGTACTACTATTACGCCGCCGGGCTGTCCGCCACCGGCGTCAGGGGCGGCCTTTCCGTCCCGGTGGAAGTCGACTTCAAACTGCCGGAGGCCCCCGCGGCCGCCGCGCCCGAAGCCGGCGCTTCCGCCGACCTTGCCGCCGTCGAGAACAAGAACGTCGCCCCGATGGAGATCGTGGCGCCGGCGCTCAACTACATCTTCTCGGCCAACTACAAGTACTACCAGAAGAACCCGGTCGGCACGATCGCGGTGAAGAACAACACGGACAGCGACTTCGCGAACGTGAAGCTTTCCTTCTTCTTCAAAGACTTCATGGACTTCCCCAGCGACACCGTGGTGGAGATGGTGAAAGCCCATTCCCAGGTGGACGTGCCGCTGGCCGCCACGCTGAACAACAGGATCCTGAACATCAACGAGGACACCCCCATCCAGTGCCAGCTCACCCTGACCTATTACCAGGACGGGGCCGAGAAGACCGCCACCCTGAACAAGCCCGTGAAGGTGCTTTCCAAGAACGCTATCGTCTGGGACAACCCGGCCAGGCTGGCTAACTTCATCACCGTGAAGGATACGCCGATCATGGCTTTCCGGTCTTTCGCCCTGGGCGAGAAGAAGAAGTTCGAGGCCGAAGCCGACCTGCTCGACGAGAGCGTCCTGACCGCGCTGATGGTCTGGGAAGGCCTGGGCGAATACGGCATTTCCTATCTGCCCGACCCGGTGAACCCCTACGCGGTGATCAAGTCCACGCAGAACCTGGTGCTGGACACCGTGCAGTTCCCCCGCAATACGCTGAAGCTCAAGAGCGGCGACTGCGACGACCTGACCGCCCTGTTCGCCAGCATTTTCGAGGCTTCCGGCCTGCACGTGGCGCTGCTTGACCTGCCCGGCCACATCGCCCTGATGTTCGACACCGGCGAGACCGACGCCAACCTGGTGGGCCTGCCGGAGGACTACCTGATAAAGTACAACAATACCTGGTGGGTGGGAGTCGAGACCACGATGGTGGGAAAAAGCTTCCAGGACTCCATCCTGCACCTGGCCGACCTTTACCGGAAGGCGGAAAAGGACGTCCGCGTCATCGACGTGCGGGCTTCCTGGAACGAGTTCGAGCCGGTCACGCTGCCGGAGACCGAGTCCGACACCTACGCTTCCGCGGGCTTCACGCCCCGCGTCAAGGCCGCCATCACCTCCCTTATGGCCGCCCGCTACGACTACCTGAAAAAATATTACGGCCGCATCCTGCAGGAGGTCCCGGGGGACATAGAGGCGAATATGAGCCTCGGCATAGTGCACGCCGAGTATAAAGCCTACGACGAGGCCGCCGGCTGCTTCAAGACGGTCCTGGAGAAAGAGCCGTTCAACGCCGGGGCGCTCAACGACATGGGCAACCTGAGCTTCACGGGCGGGAAATACGACGAGGCCAAGGAATACTACTTCAAGGCCGCGAAAGCCGACCCGTTCGACGGCAGCATCTGGCTTAACATCGCCAGGGCGTCCGGGAAACTGGGCAAGAAGGAAGACGTTAAGACCTTCGCCGAGCGGGCCGCCAGGATCGAGCCCGAGCTCAAGAGCATAGGCGACAAGCTTTCCAAGTGAGGAAAAGGAACGGGAGGGTACTCTTATGAAAAAAATATTAATGGCGCTGGCGCTGATCTTCGCGGTGGGCCTGGTCCACGCGGAGGAGAACAAGAACTGGAAGGGCTGGTATAGCGACATGCTCAAGGGGCTCAAGACCAAGGTGGCCAAGAAGCTGCAGTCCAAGAGCCGCGTTACCGCCGTCGCGGCCGTCCGCGGCGCGAAACAGGGCGAGGACGCCAACGCCCTTTACTGGAAGGGCGGCGTTTCCGAGAAGGCCCAGAAGAAGCTGGCCGACGAGAAGGCCGAGATCACCGCCGCCGTGGAGCTGGTCGTGAACGGGGATGTGGAAGGCGGCCGCGCCGCCCTGGACAAGTTCGTGAAGGGCAACCCCGAGAGCTTCTTCCTGCAGGACGCGAAGGACGCGCTGGCCAATCTGCCGGCGCCCGAGGTCAAGCCTGAGGTGAAAGCGGAAGCCCCGGCGGCCGAAGCGGCCGAAGAGGCCGCCCCGGAAGAAAAACCCGCCGAAAAGCCCGCCGCGAAAACCGGCAAGTAATCCCGTCCCCAAGGACGATAAAAACCCCGTCGAAAGCGGGGTTTTTTATTGGCGGGGCGGGGATTAATTTTTCACCACAGAGACACAGAGGGGGAAGAGTAGAGAGGAGAAAGAAGAAAAAATATTATTTCTCTTCTCTTCTCTTCTCATCTTCCTCTGTGCCTCTGTGGTGAATTCCGTTTCTTTTAGTCGTCGGGGGTTTCTTCGGGGGCCGGCTGTTTGACCGGCGCGGAAGGGGCCGGGGCCGCGGGCCTGGGGGCGGCCGGCGCCGCCGGCGCCTGGGGAGCCGGGGCGGCCTGTTCGGGCTGCACGGCCGGCTCCGGCTGGGCCTGCGGAACTATCCAGTTCTGGTCCGGCTTCTGGGGAACGATAGGCTGCTCACCGGAGGCGGGCGCGCCCTCGACCGATTGCCCGGGCAGCCAGGTCCTGTCCGGCTCCACCGGGGGGATCGAGATGGGCTGCGGTTCGGCCTCGGGTTTCGCCGTTTTAGGGAGCTCCCCCGGCGAGTATCCCGCCGCTTTCAGCTTGGCGTAGACGTCGGTGGCCGAGCGCCAGAGCATCTGCTTCAGCAGCCCGTTCTCCCGGGCGCCCGGGGGAAAGAAAGGGTAAAGCGGGGCCAGCAGCAGGTGAAAAGTGGTCTTGTTCCGCCCCTCGGTCTCTACCCGCACGACCCCGCGCCGGACGGCGAAGTCGGCGGTGAGGAAATAGTTCACCTTGATCGAGGCTGGGATTATGAAGATGAACCCCGTATCCACGAGGAAGGAGTGAAGAAGCTCGCCGTAGGTCCAGCGCCCGAAGGTGGTCAGTTCCAGGCGCAGGGTTCCGCGGCCCTTTTCCTTGTCGTAGAGGCCGGCCTTGGCGAAGATCTCCCTGGCTTTGCGGTTGAGAGCGGCGGCGTCTTCCGGCAGGACCGGGACCGGCTTGACTACTTTAGGCCGGGTAGAGCCTTCGCCTATGGAGTCGGTCGCGGCCTTGTAGGGGAAATTCCTCCAGGAGACCTGCAGTTCGGAGAACGGCACGATGGCCTTGTCTTCGAGCATGGCCCGGGCCGTGTCCTTTTCCACGAGGATATCCCCGGAATTAAAGGAGGCGCAGCCCCAGAAAGCGGGCAGGGCCGCGAGGAGCAATAGTGTTCTTGTTATTTTCATATTTCGTGCCGGGAACCCGATGCTGACATCCGTCATTATGAAAAGCCGTTTAATTTTATATATTATATTATACGGGTGCCCTCATCAAGAGGAGCCGCCCCAGGGGAGCATATGGCGCTTAAAAAAATAGAAAGGATCATTAAGACCGAGGGGAAGCCCGACATCATCATCCGCCTGGCCAAGGTGCAGGACATGCGCCGCATCCAGATGCTTTACGCCGAAGTCTACGGCGCCAACTATCCCATCCCGATAATAATGGACAAGGGGCTGATGCGCCACGCCATAGAGGATAACGATTACTACTGGCTGGTGGCCGAATGCCAGGGCCGGGTGGTAGGGAGCCTGGTCTACGCGCTGGACCTGCTGTACAGGAACTCCAAGGCCTTCGGCGCCGTGGTGAGCCAGGAATTCAGGAAGCACAATCTGGCTTTCATGATGATGAAGCTGGTCCTCGACGATATCACGACCAACAAGGACCTGGTGGACCTGGTCTATGCCACCACCCGCACCGCGAACCACGCCCCGCAGAGGCTGACCGAGAGCCTCGGTTTCATCAAGCTGGGCATTTTCCCCAATACCCACAAGGTGCAGGATAACGAGACCCATTGTCTTACGGCGTACCTTACCGAAGGCGCGCTGCAGCGCCGCAGGAAAACGCCCTGGATCATCCCGGAGGTGGAGGCGTTCTACGAGATAGTGCGCAAGCAGATAAAGCTGGAGCCGGCCCAGGTGAAGGACGTGAAGGGGGACTACAGCGACCACAAGCAGAAGATCCCGCTGCTGAATTTCGAGGTCGTCACCGCCCCCGAGTTCGTGAAGAACCGGTACAAGAAGACCAAACATACCAGCTTCTTCGAGCATATCGTGATGCCTTTCCACGAACCCAACCTGCTGCTGATCACCCCCGACCAGGGGACCGAGGTCTACCTGACCTACAGCCAGAAGGACAAGTACAGCGTGATCGTGGGCGGCGTCACCAATGAGAAAAGTTTCGCGGTGGTGCTGGAAAGCGTGGCCCGCAAGGTCAGCGACATGGACATGGCCTACGTAGAGGTCATCATCGACGCCTACTCGCCCGCCATACAGCGGGACGCGCTCGACGCCCGCTACATCCCAAGCGCTTATTTCCCCTGCGCCAAGCGCATGGGGGGCAAGCGCTACGACTGCATCGTCTTCTCCCGCACCTTCGACGTGCTGGACTTCCGCAACGTAAAGATCATCTCGCTCTACAAGAACTTCCTGCGCGAATATCTGAAGCTCTGGCGCGAGAACTACATCGAGCTGGTTTTCAAGTCCGAGCCGAAATAAGGGGATCACCGTGGCCGACCTCTCCGTAGAAGACCGACTGCCGCCTGTTTATAAGCCGCTGAAGAGCCGCGCCGCCGTCGACGCATTCTTCGAGACGCCAGCTTTCGAGTATTCCCCGAAAACCTCGAAAGCTTTCTGCGCCGCCATGCGCGCCGCCCTGGACTTCCAGGGCAGGCACGCGCCGGTGCTGAAAGCGCTCTACAAAGCCGAAGGCTTCAACCCCGCGTCGGTGAAGACCGAGCGGGACATCGAGAAGATCCCTTTCATCTTCGTCTCCGCGCTGAAAGAGCGCGACCTGACCACCCTGCCTTATTCGAAGATAGCGCTCGAGCTTAAATCCAGCGGGACTTCGGGCCAGCGCTCCCGTATGCAGCTGGACAAAGGCTCGCTGATGCGCGTGCGCCGCATGGCCTGGCAGGTTTTCGAAGGGCTGGGCCTGACCGACCTGGAGCGCGCCCACGACTATATCTGCTTCACCTACGATCCCGAGGTGGCCAAAGACCTCGGTACCGCCTGGACGGACAAGCTGCTCACCGGCTTCACGAAGAAAGGCGAGATCTTCTACACTTTCCGCTGGAGCAAGGAGAAGAACGATTTTTATTTCGATATCGACGGCGCTGTGCTGGCGATGAAGAAGTTCGAGGACGCCGGTTCCCTGGTCCGGCTGGTCGGCTTCCCGGCTTTCGCGCTGAAGCTGACCGAAGAGTTCAAGAAGCGGTATGGCCGCTGCCCGAAACTGAACCCCGGTTCCAGCGTGGTCACCGGCGGCGGCTGGAAGACCCTGGCCGACGAGGCCATGGATAAGAAAATTTACCGCGGGATCCTGGCTGATAACCTTGGCATCCCCGTGGAGAACGTCAGAGACCTGTTCGGCATGGTGGAGCACGGCGTGCCCTACGTGGACTGCCGGCTCGGAAACTTTCACGTTCCCAACTATGGCCGCATCATCGCGCGCCACCCGGGCACCCTGGAGCCGCTGGGTTATAACAAGACCGGGCTGCTTCAGTTCATAACGCCTTACCTCACCAGTTACCCTTCGCTCTCCGTGCTGTCCTCCGATTTCGGACTGCTGCGCCCGAAGTGCGCCTGCGGCCTGCCGGGGCCGGTGATGGAGATAAAGGGCCGGGCCGGCGTGCAGAAACTCAAGGGCTGCGCCATAAGCGCCGCCACTATGCTGTAACGAACCCGGAGCGTTTCGGTCTGACGCAACGCGACCAAACCTATTTATGAAGATCCACAATACTTACCTTTTCGGCAAAACTTCGGACAAGCTTTCCTGGACGCCCGCCGAGCTGGAGAAGCTGGGGCTGCAGGCCCAGGCCGCCCGCGAACTTATGCGGGGCGCTTCCAAGGAATATATAACCGACACCCTGGCCCGCGCCGGGAAACTGTTCGAAAAAGGCGGCAGGTACCGCAAGGCCGCGCTGGCCCATCTTAAAGAGCACATCAATTTCTCCGTGCCGGTCATAGATAAGACCCTGGACGTGATCCCGGAGCTGTTGAACAGATCTGCGATGAGCAAGCGGATGAACATGGAACTGTTCCTGCCGTACGCGCTGGAAGCCCCGGTGGAGCGCCGCGGCTACGAAGGCGTGGTGCGCGCCCTGCCCAAGGGTGTGGTGCTGCACGTGGGCGCCGGCAACGTCTTCCTGGGCATCCTGGACTCGCTGGTGATAGGTTTCCTGACGAAGAACGTGAACATCGTTAAGATCTCCTCCTCGGGCTCCAACTTCATAAATCTTTTCATGGACGCCCTGAAAGAGGTGGACGAGAAAGGCATACTCTCCAAGTCCGCGGCCATCGTCAGCTGGAAAGGCGGGACCAAAGGGCTGGAAGAGGCCGCGCTGAAGAACGTGAACGCCGTTTTCGTCTGGGGCGGCTATGACGCCGTGCAGTCCTACCGCAAAATAGCGCCCATCGATGTGCGCGTGGAAGGTTTCGGCCCCAAGACCAGCGTGGGCGTGGTCTTCGAAAGCTGCGTCCTCAACGAAGGGATGGACAACGTGGCCCTGCGGGCCGCCACCGACGCTTCGCTCTGGGACCAGGCCGCCTGCTCCTCGCTGCATACTCTTTATTTCATCGCGCCGGCCTGGAAGCACAAGGCTTTGGCCGCGGAATTCCTGAAAGCGGCTAAAAAACATTTCGCGCAGTTCGCCAAGGACCTGCCGCCGGGGAAACTCTCGCCCGACGAGCAGGTGGAGATAAACAAGGCCCGCCAACTGGCCCGGGTGGACGCGGCTCTCGGCGCGGCTTCCTGGGAGAGCTCTGCTCCGAAGACAGACTGGACGGTGATCTACGAGAAAGACCCGGTCTACCGCGTTTCGCCGCTCAACCGCGTACTTTACGTGAAGACCGTGGAAAGCATCGAAGAGGTGCGGGACAGGCTGATGCCACTGCGCGGCTATATCCAGACCGTGGGCGTGGGCGGGTCCATCGAGCGCAAGAAGGTGCTTGAGACGCTGGCGCCGGCCGGGATAGCGCGCGTGGTGAAGCTCGGCAAGATGCTGGAGGAAGCCAACGGGTCGCCGCACGACGGGATCTTCCCGATGATGTCCCTGGTGAACTGGGTCCCGATAGAGGAGAAGCCTTCGCAGCTGGACCGGCTGAGCGAGCTGGTGGACCACGCGAGGAGCCGCAGCCCTTTCTACGGCCGCCATTTCAAAAGCGTGCCCCGGATAACCTGCATGGAGGATTTCGCGCAGGTGCCTTTCCTCGAGAAGCACCACGTGCTGGAGAACACTCCGCCGGACAGCGCGGACCTGCTGACCTCGAAGGTGCAGCGCGGCATTTATTTCGCCAGCGGCGGCTCCACCGGGCAGCCGAAATACGTTTTCTACGACCAGCACGAATACGACCACACCTGCCGGATGCTGGCTTTCTCGCTGGAAGCCGCGGGGCTGAACGAGAAGGACACTATCGCCAATCTTTTCGTGGCCGGCAATCTCTGGTCCAGCTGGCTGTCGGTGGAGAAGGCCATCTCTTACACCAAGTCCATCTCGGTGCCGGTGGGCAGCAACCTGCCGCTGGAGAATATAGTGGGCTACCTGGAGGATTTCAGGGTGACGGCGGTGATAGGGCTGCCCTCTTTCCTGGTGAAACTCGCGGAGTACGTGAAGGCGAACCCGGGCAAGCACAAGCTTTGCGTGAAGAAGATCTTTTACGGCGGGGAGTACGTGGGCGAGGAGATGGTGAAGTTCTTCAGGGACGTGTTCCCGGGCACGGACGTGCGCTCGGCGGGCTACGCCACCGCGGACGCGGGCGTGCTGGGGTTCCAGTGCCCGGTGTGCGTGAAGGGCCAGCACCACCTGTTCGCCCACAGCCAGTTCATAGAATTCGTTGACCAGGACACGATGGCTCCCGTCAAGGCGGGGGAGATCGGCGAGCTGGTGGTGACGGGGCTTTCGAAGAAGCATATGCCTATTATCCGTTACCGGGTGGGGGACCTGGGGCGCTGGATCCTGAAATCCTGCTCCTGCGGCAGGACGGAGCCGCTCTTCGAGATCCTGGGGCGCTGCGACGACCGGATCCATGTGGGCGGGGCGCACCTGTTCGTGAACGATATCCAGAACGCGCTGGGGAAGGTCCCGGACCTGACTTTCAATTTTCAGGTGGTGATCGGCAAGAAAGGTCACAAGGACACGCTGGCGATACGGGTGGAGGTCAAGGACCCGGCGGCGCTGGCGCGCTCGGGCGAGCTGGCGGACCTGCTGTGGCGCGAAATAGAGAGGCACTGCGAGGACCTGCACGACAGCGTGCGGATGAAGTGGCTGGACAAGCCGCTGATCGACGTGCTGAAGCCGAACACTATCGAGCGTATCCAGCGCACCGGCAAGATCCGCAAGGTCATCGATAAGCGGGTCAAAGTCTAGCCGTCTAACGCAGTGGGAAAATGGGCCAGTCTGCTTATAATGCGGCCTGGCCCAGCTACGGGAATGTTACAGATCCGAATTATACGACGATCAGGATCGGGGCCGGCTAAGTGAGATAATTGCGTATGAAATTACGGAGAAAGGCCCTATTCCTATTACCGCTGGGGCTAGCCCTCTCTACCGGGGCATGCTCCGCTTTGCGCACGAATGCAGCGCCAAAAAAAATAATTGCGGCCGCTCCCGCAGCTTACTACGTGTCAACCGAGCGCTTCAGGGCGCTGAGCTTCACTCCGCCCCCGGAGCCAGGCTCCAAAGCGCAAGATGCAGACCTCGCCGCCATACTTGCCTGGCAAACAAAGCGCACCTTGACGGATTGCGCCAAAGCCACGAAGACATCCGCTCTTTCCTGCGATTCTTTCTGGAGCGCGAAAAGTCCTTTCCCGCTGCCGCTGCCTATTGATGTTAAAACTTTTTTCAACCAACTGGCCTCTGATCTCGATAAAGCCGCCAATGCCATGAAGGCGCGTTGGGAGCGCCCGCGTCCCTACCAGGCCTACCCCGGACAGGTGCTGCCTTGCGTAGAGAAGAGCTCGGGCTATTCCTATCCCAGCGGACATGCGGTCTTCTCCCGGGTGTTCGCGCACGTGCTGACAGACATAGCTCCTGAACGTAAGGACGAATATTTTGCCAAAGCCGAACAGATATCTTTAGACCGTGTAATCGGAGGCGTACATTATCCGACTGATATCGCCGCCGGCAAGCTGTTCGGGGATCTATATTATGCGGAACTCCTGAAATCCGGGGCGTACCGCGCCGACGTGGAAAAAATGAAGTCGCTGCTGGCGAAGTGATCGGATCCGATTGACAATGCCGCCAGGGATGGTACCGCGCGGTCTCACAATCTGAAATCCGCTACCTCCGGGGTCTCTTCGAACTCGCGCCCAACGAACAGGTTTTTTATTTCCCTGGGGTAATAGACCTTGCGGACATTCTGGTAGAGCGGCAGAGCCAAAAACTGGTCCCGGATCTCTCTGACAAAACGCTGCACCAGCAGGTTCTTTCTCTCAGGAGACGTTTCACGCACGACCTCACGGTAGAGGCTCTTCAGGACAGGGGACGGCGAGTCGAAATAGCCGTCCTTGCGCACGAAATACGAGAAGAACAATTCGTAGTCCGGGACTCTTGTCCCTATCCCGATAACGACCATGTTGTAAAGCCTGGGACTCTTGTCCAGCAATTTGCCAAGCTCTAACGGAGGCCTGCTGAAAATTTTCAGCTTTAGACCGCTTCTGGCTTCGAAATCTTTAGAGAGCGCCGCCAACTGGCCGATATTATTGCTCCGGTGGTTGAACAGCACTACCTCCCGGTCTTTACCGGAATATCGCCCTCTGAAGCCGCAGTTCTGCTCCGGCAGCCCGGTGGCGGCGCCGGTCACTCCGACTGGAAGAATACTGCTGATGCTGTAGAAGACTTTTTTCTCCGTAAAAAATGCGCTGCGGAACCGGGAGACGTCTAGGCAGTTGTATATGCGCTTTCTCGCCTCTATGTCCGGGTGATTGATCATCAGCACGTCGGAGCTAAGTTCTATGTTGTCGAAACCGGAATGGGTGCGCAGGATTTCCGGGGGGATGTCCCTGAAGGGGACCTTGTTAAAATCGGAAATCCTGGAATAGTCATATTCTCCGGACTTCTCCGGAAAATACTCATGCAGAACCACCTCTGAAAAACCGTTCGCGACGCGGGTCTTCCGGGTAAGCACTATTTTTCCGGCGCCCATCTCGCTGACATAAAATTCCCCGAGACCCACTTCCACCTTGTCTGATTGCTTCTCCGTAGGAGCATTCTCATATAAAACAAGAAAATCCAGGTACTTCTTCTGGCTTGAACCGAAGATGACCTCGGTGCAGTCGCCATCCCGCGACAGCGCGAATTCCTGTCCAAAACGCCTGGTAACAGCCCCGATGTATCCCTGAAAATATCCGGCGCTGAAAGCGGAGGAAGAATTAAAACGCCTGGAAGTGTCCGGACAGAAAAGAAAGCGGCGCGAGACCACGTCCCGCCGCCAGCTCTTCAGTAGTCTGGAATCGTAATTTTCACCGTCGCCCCTGCGGAAAAGCGGCTCGTGGGTCTGCTTAAGTATATAATAGGTCGGCCCTTCCGCCGCTTTGGAGACATGGATCTCCTCCGGCAGCCCCATCAGCAGAACTTCCCAGCGAGCCGTTCTGCCGCCCCGGCATCCGCAGAATAACGGCGCAAGTACGGCTAAAACAGCCAGTTTTCTCACGTCCATGGATTTTACTTTTCCAGCGTACTTAATGAACATCATTCAGCCTGATTTAACCCGCGTATCCCTACTGAAGGTGAAAGCGCAGAGAAGCCCGCTTTTTGACACTGCAGCGGTACGGTCATTGAGCCCAAGGCGGCTCTTTGCCGGATACTTTGAGCCATGGGAGATGCGCAAATCTCCCCGGTTCATAACCTGTGGCCATTGTAATATCCGTAAAACCGCTACCATGCAGTTCTTTGGCGATATCCTCGCCTTTTACTTTGTCTGCAAGGTCCGAATCTATATAAAGCGGGCTGTCGAGAGGCATGTTTTTTAGCGCGGCGGCTAATTCCTGAGGGGTCTTGCAGGATTTTAGTCCGGCGCCAGCGGCTTTGGCCGCCATTTTCCAGTTCAGCTGCACCAGCAGGTCGTCGTCCAAAAGCACAACCGTGCCGGCTGGCTTTTCCGCCTTTAAGCGCGGCAATTCTATAGCGACCGTCGTACCCTTGCCGGGCTCTGAACTTATTTTCAGGTTCCCGCCCCAGCCCTCCACGGCCGTGCGCGCGTGATAAAGACCAAGACCCGTGCCGCCTGTTTTGCCGTGCGTCCCGCCTTTTTGGCCAAGCTTCGCAAGTATCTCCGGCGGTATGCCTTTGCCGTTGTCTTTTACTTCAATTATGACTTTGCCGTTCATAGCGGACAACCCCACGGTAACCGCGCCGCGGCCGGTAAAAGCCTCGACGGAATTATTCACAAGGTTGGAAAGCAGGCGCTGCAGCTCTATAGGATCCACGAGAGCCTCGAGACCGTCGGCGGTATTTATGAATTCGATAGCAACGCCGGCGTTTTCGCTATACTGCAGGCGCTTCTCCGCCAGGACCTGCCCGATCAGCCCGCCCAGGGCGTGAACCGCGGGCTTGGAGGCGGCGTTAGCCCCGGAAGGCGCGCGGTAGCGCCGCAGCAGGTCGTCCGCTATGCCCTGCATACGGCTGACCGCGCCTTCCATAAGCTTTCGCTGCTCCGGAGGCATCTCCAGCCCATGTGCCGCGGCGCCAAGGGCAGCAAGCGGCGACCTGATATCATGCGCCACTTGCGCGCTCAGCTGGAAGACGGCATCCGCGGAAGCCTGCTCTTTGATCAGATCGATCCTTTCCAGATTTTTCCTCCGCAGATCCTCAAGCTCCAGGACGGGCAGCGCCGCTTCTCCGGACATCCCCTCCTGGAGCGGAAATAAGATCTCCCGCTGAAATAATTTCTGAACTTTTGCCAAAGTGATGACTACGATATAAAAAAGAAGGAGCGCTATAAGCAGAAGGAATACCAAAGGGGATACCAGGAATAATATGGAGAATACGGCCACAAAATGGAAATTCTGCAGCCCGATAAGGTCTTTCTTTACTACCCATCTCCCGAATGTACGCTTTGCGCCGGCGCAGTATGCCCCGCTCTCCGGCGGATAAGCTACAGCCGTTTCCGCTCCGGAGCACAAGGCCACCCCCACTATGGTTTTCCCGTCAAGCACGCTTATTAGGGCAGACTCTATCAGCGGCCTGTTGGATTGCTGCACCCCTAAAGTTATGCTGTCCCGGACCCTCTCAAGTCTCTCATACTGCTCCGCGTAACGGGCGTAAGAAGTGTACAGCAGGTATGCCGCCCCGAAACACGCGCCCGTAAAAAGCAGCCGCGTCAACCGGCGCTGTACGTTAAGTTTCACCCAGCCGCTCAGAGTCTGCATCGATAAGTCCTGTTCCAGATCCTATAACCAACAGCCCGGATCTTTTTTAAAGAATGTTCCGTGGGCCTCGTATGAGGCGTTCCTGTCTCCTCCGCACCGGCTGAAATAACTGCACTCAGAACATCCCTCTATCTTTCCCTTCCGCAGCCCCACCATTATAGGATGCCGCAAGAAAAGGTCGGCAAGGCCGGAGTCGGCGATGTTCCCGAGAATGAAATCCGTCCGGCTGGAAACCTTCAGATTCCCTTTATGGTCGATCACAAGCCCTTGGAACCCGGCGCGGCTATGCATTCCGAGTTCAGGGGATATTAAGACGAACAAGGGCAGGTTCGTTGAAGTATACACTCCGGTCCTGCGGGATGCCGCTAAAATAGAAGAATACGCGTCTTTAAGTTCGTTCTTATAAAGCGGACCATCATCCCCGGAGCGCTGGTAGTCAAGCCCGCGCCCCTGGGGCACGAATCTAGCGAAGTTCATGCCCGACACTTTCAGGTCGCGCGCCAGATCGAAAAAAGCGTCCGCCATCGGCGCCGTCCTGCGCGAAAGAACAGCCTGCAACGTCACATATATTCCTGCGTCCTGCAGCCTTCGCAGGCCTAGAATAGTTTTATCGAAACTTCCCCGCCCGCGTACAAATTCATGCGACGCGGCGTCCGGCCCTTCCAGCGACAACTGCACTTTTGCCCCGACCGCCGCGATCTCTCTGACCACGTTTTCGCTCAGAGAAGTTCCATTGCTCAGGACCGCCAGCCCGGCGTCGGGATGCCTTTCGCGTATATATCTCAATATCGGGATGAACTCAGGGCTTATGGTCGGCTCGCCGCCGCTGATCCCGAAATGCGGGGTCAGCAGCAATTTCCTCGTCAATCCGGAGAACTGGTCTATTATCTTTTTCCATTTTCCCAGCGGCATATCCTCAACAGCTGAATGTCCTGTCTGGTAACAGTGCCTGCAGTTAAGGTTGCAGGAATTCGTTATATCGAGCTGCACGATCAGGGTCTTTTGAGCCCCTATAAACGACAGAACCTTCTTGATTATATGTTCAAAGTTCATACGCAGCGACGGCGGCGGTCATGACAAGCTCCGCCTCAATTCGGCTCGAACGACAACAGCCCGAAATTGCCTCTGTTCAGCAAGCTCGGCTTTATCCGGACCGCCCCCGGGTTAAATGCTATTTTCCTGTAAATGTACCCCAAGTGAACGTAGGGCACCTCTTTCAGGATCTCCCTCGAAACATTCTTATAATGTTCCGCGATAGCCTTCTGGTCCAGCAGTTTCCTGCCCTTTTCCAGGCTGTCCTCGATTGTTTTTCTTCCCAGCATAGGGGAGAATATCGCGCCATTCCTTCCCAAAAGATGGTAAAGGCCATCCGCGTCCACCTCGGTGATGGACGCCCTGGCAGGCAGGATATCCGGTTCAAAAGTCTTATACAGCATCCCCAGCCAATCCTTTTCCTCCAGGTCTAACTGCGACTTGCTGGCAACGCTGATCCCATTTTCCCTTAAAAATTCCGGCAGCCAATCCCATCCCGTACCGGATTTGATCAGCAGGGGATGTTTAGCTGAGGCTTTAAGCAATTCCGGTATATATCTCTCTCCATCCTCTATTATCCTCTGCGCTTCTTTTTCGTCAATTCTCCCGGCCTGGAACGGCAGATAGCTTTGGGAATCGCGCAGGAAGCCGGCGGTCTGAAAATCCTTAGTCCATTTATTTGGCGAGTTTTTAAATACCCTCATCATGACCGTCTGAAATGCCAGGCGGTGATGCTCATTGGAGAAAAAATGGCCCGGCAGGCCGTTAAGATTCACCACCAGATGCATTCCCTCCTGCCCGTAGGCATACTCGAGAGAACCGCCTTCTTTTAAAGTATTTGCCTCGGCATTGGCCTTTTCCGCGAAAAGCACGATATCCACGCCTCCGGCTTTAACGCGAGAAACCGCTTCCGAAGCGGGAAGCACCACGATCCTCACCTTGCGCAAAGCCACTTCCTCGCCAGAATAGTACTTGTTGGGAGTAAGCATCAACGTCTTATTGTTCTCCGAAATTTCGTATGGTCCTGTGCCAATGGGCACGGGGCCCGCCATTTTATACGCTGAATAGCGCAGGCCGGACAGATGTTCGATCGCGCTCCTTATCGGTTTGTCGAATTCAAGCTCAAGCATATCCTGCCCCGAAGTTTTTATTCCAGAGATCGTGCCGGTTTCTTTAAATTTATCGACACCCCGCAGATTCACGAAGACATCCGCAAGAGAGCTGTTGTTGGAGAGCGACTGCATTCTTAAGCCGTCCTCCCAGGAGCGTTTGAAATCCCGGGCGTTAAGCGTTGTGCCATCCGAAAATTTACGGGAAGTGTCGACGATAAAGGTGATCTTTTTCCTGTCCGGAGAAACCTCCCAGGATTTCGCCGCCTGCGGCTCCAGCAAGCCGGCCTTGCCCATTCTTACCAGTGGTTCGAACTGATTGACCATGACCGCGTCCCCCACCAAGGAATGCTGCAATGGAGGCATTAAGGTATGCCAATATGCATGAACGCTTACGGTATAAACCTTATCTTTTTTTGCCATTGATAATATTCTCCAGGCAATAACCAGGCAAAGTATCGCCAGAACAAGAAGAAAGCCCCTCTTAGCCGTTTGTTTTACCACAAAGCCCTTTTAACTGTACGCCCGGACAGCCCTTAAACAATCAGCCAGCCGGCATTAACTATGCCCGGCCGGCTGATTCTCAGCTGCGATTAGCGGTGTTTTAGCCGTTCTAATTATTTACCGTTCGTCCAGCTTACGCTAGGCGTAGTGTCCTCGCTCCCGTTGCCGCTCTGAGCCTGAGCGACGTTCAGCGCTGACTGCGCCGCGAACGAAACAGAGGCTATCGGCATTATCGCCAGGAACATCAGCAGCACTTTTTTTACAATTTCTTTCATGATTTATCTCCCCCTAACGCTTTATATTAACATTTAAGCATTTCATGGACTTCAATATCAATTCCTTAAATGAAAAAAGGGAAAGCAAAATATCTTTTTTGCTTTCCCTGGATACATCCGATTAAGGTCGGATCGTGGATACTCTGGGGCCAATCCCCCAAATTACAAGGAGTTCTGCACTGATAGTTTAGCCGATGCCCGCCGCCTGCGAAAGTGTCTTTGGGCCTACGCGGCCATAGGACCTTTGTCTGCCGCCACTCGTGCTCCACCGCGTAAACCGCGCAAAATTCAGGAAACCGCCCGGCGCACCCGGGTTATTGCTAAAAAAAAGTTTTAGTATTAAAATACCCTGGCATCGGCTTAGGGGGGGAGAGTGGGCTATTCTGCGGCGGATCCGGGCGGCGCGCGGCCGGCGGCGGGGCAAGCATGACCCCCGGCGCGGCGGACGCGCGCGCCGAATGGCGCCCCAGCCACTCGCCGTGGCTGGTGGCGTTCTCCGTGCTGCTGGCCACGTTCATGCAGGTGCTCGACACTTCCGTGGCCAACGTCGCCCTGCCGCACATAGCCGGCAGCCTCTCGTCCACCCCCAGCGAAGCTACCTGGGTCCTTACCAGCTACCTCGTTTCCAGCGCCATAGTGCTGGCCGCGGCAAGCTGGCTCAGCACCTACTTCGGCCGCAAGCGCTACATGGCCTTCTCCGTGCTGCTCTTCACCCTTTCCTCCGCCGCCTGCGGCCTGGCGCAGAGCCTGCCGCAGCTGATCCTGGCCAGGATACTGCAGGGCATCGGCGGCGGCGGCCTGCTGCCCCTCTCGCAGGCCGTCCTGCTCGAAAGTTTCCCGCGCGAAAAAAGGGGCGTCGCCATGTCGGCCTACGGCATGGGCATAGTGGTGGCCCCGATAATAGGCCCGATCCTGGGCGGCTGGATAACCGACAACTTTTCCTGGCGGTGGATCTTCTACATCAACGTGCCCATAGGCTTCGCCGGGTTCTTCCTGCAGCAGTTCTTCCTCGAGGACCCCCCTTACCTGAAAAACACCAGGGGACAGAAGATAGATTACGCGGGCCTGCTGCTGATGGCGCTGTCGCTGGGGCTTTTCCAGATAATAGTGGACAAGGGGCAGGAGGCGGACTGGTTCGGGGCGGCCTGGGTCCGGCGCAGCTCTTTGCTGGTGGCGCTGGCCTTCCCGGCCTTCATCTTATGGGAGCTCAGGATCAAAAAGCCTTTCATGGACCTGAGGCTGCTTGGCGACAGGAACCTGGCCGCGGGCAGCGCGCTGATAGCCTTAATGGGGGCCATCCTCTACGGCGCTACGGCCCTGCTGCCGGTCTTCATGCAGACGCTGCTGGGCTACTCCGCGCTGGCCAGCGGCTGGGCCATGATGCCGCGCGGCATAGGCACTTTCCTGAGCGTGATGGCGGTGGGCCGCCTGATGCGGCGGGTGGAGGAGCGCCTGCTCATGCTGGCGGGGTTCCTGCTGCTGGGCGTCACCTGCTGGAGGCTGGGCGGCCTGGACCTGCAGGTGGCCGAGTCGAACATCGCCCTGACCCTTTTTTTTAACGGGATAGGCATGGGGCTCATCTTCGTGCCGCTTACCACGCTGTCGATGTCCACCCTCCAACAGGATGAACTGAACCAGGGCAGCGGCATTTTTAACCTGATGCGGAACATCGGCGCCAGCGTAAGCATCGCTCTGATCTTTACCGCGCAGGTCCGGCTGGCCCAGGTGCACCAGGCGGCGCTGGCCGCGCATGTCAGTCCCTACGACTTCCAGTTCCAGTCCTGGCTCTTTTCCGAGAGAAGCCTCTTGAGCTCCCTTCCCGCCGCACAGGCGGAACAGGACCTTTACGGGCTCGCTTACCGGGACTTGCTTCAGCAGGCTTCGCTCCTGTCTTTCATGGATTGTTTCAGGCTGCTGGCCGTGCTGAGCTTCTGCTGCTGCCTGCTGCTGTTTTTGTTCCGGAAAACCGGCAAGGAACCAGGGGCCCCGCGCGAAAGCGCCGGCCCCGGCGAGTAAGTAAAGACCGCCGGCTCTTCCCGGGGTTTCTTCATGCCCGCCGATTGAAGCGGAAGTAAGTCGACCGAAAGCGGAAACGGCCACTGAAATCGCGACTCCCGCGGAGGTAGACTGACCGGGGAGTTTTAACAAGCCGCAGAGAGTGCCGGCCTTCCGTATTCGGGGCCATAGAGACCAGGAGAGGGATGCGCCCGATGGCGGATAATGGAATCATGAAAGTGTGGTATCGGATCCTCCTTGGCGCCGTGATCATTACGGGCGGCGTCATCCTTTTTAAAGAGCTCGTCGGGCACAGCACGGTGTCGCTTTTCGAGCCCGCGGGCCCGACCGCGGGCTCGCAGAGCAGGCTTATCAAAACGATGGCGGGCCTGATGCTCCTCGTCGTCATTCCTACGTTCATCGCGCTGTTCACGACCGCGTGGAAATACCGCGCCGGCAGCCCGGAGGCGAAGTACGATCCCGAGCATACTGGAGGGTTCGGGAAAGAAATGATCCTCTGGGCGATCCCCGCGGCGCTCATCGCCGTGCTCGCGCTCATGAACTGGAAGAGCGCTCAGGAGCTCGATCCTTATTTACCGACGCGCTCTCTTTCGGGCGCCCGGCCGCTTACGGTGGAGGTGGTCGCGCTCCCCTGGAAATGGCTGTTCATCTATCCGAAGCAGGGCTTCGCGACCGTGAATTATCTTCAATTCCCGGAGCGGACGCCGATCCATTTCAAGCTTTCCGCCGATGGGCCGATGAGCTCGTTCTGGATCCCCCAGCTGGGTTCGCAGATCTACGCGATGGCCGCGATGATGACGCAACTGAATCTTGAAGCGTCGGCGGCGGGGGAATACGCCGGCAAGGCTACGGAGATCAACGGCGAAGGGTATGCGCGCATGACGTTCACGGCAAAAGCGGTGACCGCGGACGATTTTACCGCCTGGGTCGCGCGGGTGAAGGCGGGGTCGAACAAGCTCGATATGGCCGCGTATAACGCGCTCGCCGCGCCGAGCGAAGGCGTCCCGCCGGCGTTCTATGCTTCGGTGGAGCGCGGTCTGTTCGATACGATCCTGATGAAGTTCATGGTTCCTGCCTCGACGGGCATGGCGAATTCCTCCCCGATGCAGAGGGATATGGAAATGCCCGCCGGGATGGATATGCGGTCCATGCCCGGCATGCGAAAGTAACATGACACACTTACTTTTCGGCAATCTCACGCTCGCGGACCTGCCGCATAAATGGTTCACGGTCGGGGCGACCGGCTCGATCATCGCGGGCGGTATCGCCATAGCCGCGCTCCTCACGTACCTCAAGCGCTGGAAATGGCTGTGGAGCGAATGGCTCACGTCCACCGATCCGAAAAAGATCGGCATCATGTACATCGTCATGGCCGCGCTCATGTTCTTCCGCGGCGGCCTCGACGCGCTCATGATCTGGCTCCAGCAGGCGCTGGGCTCGGGCGCTCTCCCGGGTTTCCTCGGCGCCGCGCACGGCTACCTGGACGCAAGCCACTTCCAGCAGATCTTCACCGCGCACGGAGACATCATGGTGTTCTTCGGGACCATGGGCTTCCTCTTCGGCCTTATGAACCTGGTCGTGCCGCTCCAGATCGGCGCGCGCGACCTCGCGTTCCCGTTCCTCAACTCGCTCGGGTTCTGGCTCTTCGCCGCCGGCGCGGTCCTGATCAACATGTTCTTCGTGATCGGGGGGGATTTCGCGGCGTCCGGCTGGCTCTCGCTCCCGCCGCTCTCCGGGCCCGAGTACAGTCCCGGCGCCGGCATGGATTATTGGGGCTGGAGCCTGCAGATCTCCGGCCTGGGCAGTTTGCTCAGCGGCATCAACTTCCTCGTCACTATCCTGAAGATGCGCGCTCCGGGCATGACGCTCATGAAGATGCCTTTGTTCACCTGGACCTCGCTCTGCAGTTCGGTGCTCGTCGTTTCGGTCTTCCCGGTGCTCACGGTGGCGATAGCGCTACTCTGGCTCGACCGGTTCTTCGGGATGCGTTTCTTCACTTCCGGCTTCGGCGGGAATCCGATGATGTACGTGAACCTTATCTGGATCTGGGGCCATCCCGAAGTCTACATCCTCGTCCTGCCGTCGTTCGGCGTTTTCAGCGAGGTCGTTGCGACGTTCTCGCATAAGCGGCTGTTCGGGTACGTGTCGCAGGTGTTCGCCGCGCTCGGGGTGTCGTCGATCGCCTGCCTGGTATGGGTGCACCACTTCTTCACGATGGGCGCCGGCGCCGACGTGAACGCGGTCTTCGGGATCTCCACGATGCTTATCGCGATCCCTTCGGCGGTGCAGGTCTTCAACTGGATCGCCACGATGCACCGCGGAAGGATCGTGTTCGCGACGCCGATGTACTGGTTCCTCGGTTTCGTGTCGCTCTTTATGTTCGGCGGCATGGCGGGCGTGCTGCTGGCGACGCCCGCGGCGGATTATCAGCTCCACAACACGCTGTTCCTCATCGCGCACTTCCATACTATGGTCGTGGGCGTGGGACTCTTCGGCATCTTCGCGGGCATCACGTACTGGTTCCCGAAGGTCTTCGGCTTCACTCTCAGCGAGAAATGGGGAAAGCGCGCGTTCTGGCTCTGGCTCACCGGCTTCTTCACCGCGTTCACCCCGCTTTATATTCTCGGCTCGATGGGCGCCGCGCGCCGCGTGGACAGCTACGCCGCCGCCACCGGGTTCCAGCCGCTTTACGCGACGGCGCTGGCCGGCGGGCTGCTTATCGCCGCCGCGTTCCTCACGCAGATCGTCCAGGTGGTCGTGAGCATCCTGGAACGTAAGCAAAATCTGGCGGGCGGCGATCCCTGGGATGCGCGCACGCTCGAGTGGGCGACCCCGTCGCCCGTACCGTTCTACAGCTTCGCGTCGACGCCGGAAGTGCGCTCGCGCGACGCGTGGTGGGAAATGAAGAAGGACGGGACGGCGAACGCGCCGAAAAAATACGAGGACATCGAGCTTTGTAAGAACACCGGCATGGCGATCTATCTTTCCGGATGCGTGTTCCTGCTCGGGTTCGCGCTGGTGTGGCATATTCTCTGGCTGGGCGTTCTCGGGCTTGCCGGCGCGATCGTGTGCGTTATCGTCCGTTCGTTCGACGAGCACACTGAGTACGTCGTCACCGCGGCGGAAGTCGAAAAACTTGAAAAGGAGCGCCTCGGGCGATCACCCTCATGAACGAGATCGCGATCGAACAAGGGAGAGTATCCGACAAGTTCGTGTTCGGTTTCTGGATCTATCTGATGACGGACCTCATCATGTTCTCGGTGCTCTTCGCGTCCTTCGCGGTCCTGCGCGGCGCTACGTTCGGCGGGCCGGCCGAGCATCAGCTCTACGACCTCGCGAACGCGCTCACGGAAACGCTCGTTCTCCTTACGAGCAGCTTCACGTGCGGGCTCGCGATGCTTGCGGCCTACCGCGGCAAACAGGGGCAGGCGACCGCGTGGTTCGCGGCGACGTTCGCGCTCGGCGCCGCGTTCCTCGGGCTTGAGCTGCGCGAGTTCTTCGCGTTCGCGGCGGCGGGGAATACGCCGCAGGCGAGCGCCTCGCTCTCGGCGTTCTTCACGCTCGTCGGCACGCACGGCCTGCACATCTCGGCCGGGCTGCTCTGGATGCTCGTGGCGATAGCGCAGATCAGGCTCAAAGGACTTTCGCCGTTCGTCGTTTCGAAGCTCAAACGGCTCAGCGTGTTCTGGCACTTCCTCGATATCGTCTGGATCTTCATTTTCACGATCGTATATTTGATGGGACACATGCTCTAGCATCCAAACAGGCATATGGACGAAAGAAATTACACTTCATATATAGTCGGGTTCATCTCCTCGATCGCGCTCACGCTCACGGCGTTCTTCGTGGCGCTCCGCCCGGGAGCCTTCCAGCTCTCCGGGAACGGAGTTTTTGCCGCGATCCTCGTCCTCGCGATGGTTCAGTTAGCCGTGCAGCTGGTCTCCTTCCTCCATCTCGGCTCCGGAGAGGAAAGGGGACCGCGCTTCCTCATCTTCGCGGGAACGATCGGCCTCGTGCTGCTCATCGTGATCGGCTCGATGTGGATCATGAACCACCTGAACTACAACATGATGGCTTCGCCGGCGCAGATGCGGCAGTACATGAACGCCCAGCAGGGATTCTGATCTCCGGGAACGCCAACGCCCGCGGCAAATACGTCCGGCCGGCCGGGCGCGGGGAGAACCGCGCAAAATTCAGAAACCGCCCCGCTTTTTGTTATTATAGAGATAATGGACGGCGGGGACGGCGGTTTTTGTCCCCTTGTTTTTAAAGGATCACAACATGGCTAAATATCTCATCACCAGCGCGCTTCCTTATGCCAACGGACCTATTCATTTCGGGCATATCGCCGGGGCTTATCTGCCGGCCGATATTTTCAACCGCTTCCTGCACCAGAAGGGGGAGGACGTTATTTATATCTGCGGCACGGACGAGTACGGGGTGGCTATCACCATCAACGCCGAGAAAGCGGGGGTGCCTTACAAGGAGTACGTCGACAAGAACCACGCGCTGATCAAGGACTTTTTCGACAAGCTGAACATCCGTTTCGACCATTTCTCGCGGACGACCATCCCCGAGCACGCGGCGCTGGCGCAGGAGTTCTTCCTGGCCCTGCACAAGAAAGGGCATATCAAGCCCGCGGTGGAGGCGCAGTTCTTCTGTACTACCTGCAACCGCTTCCTGGCGGACCGCTACGTTTCGGGGACCTGCCCGAAATGCGGCGCGGACAATGTGCGCGGCGACGAGTGCACCAAGTGCGGCGAATGGCTGGACCCGTCCAAGATAGTGAAGCCCGCCTGCAAAGTGTGCGGCAAGACGCCGGAGATCCGCCAGACCACGCAGTATTTCCTGGACCTGAACGCTTTCGCGCCGAAACTGAAAGAGTGGCTGGAAACGAAAAAAGACTGGAAGGCTAACGTCAAGAACAAGGCGCTGTCGCTCATCGAGGAAGGCCTGGTGCAGCGCGCTATCACCCGCGACATCTCCTGGGGCGTGCCGGTGCCGCTCGAGGAAGCCAAGGGGAAGGTGCTTTATGTCTGGTTCGACGCGCCGATAGGCTATATTTCCGCTACTATGGAATGGGCGAAGCTGAAAGGCCGGCCCGAGGCCTGGAAGGACTGGTGGTTCGACAAAGAGACCAAGCTGATCCACTTCATAGGCAAAGACAATATCATCTTCCACACTATCGTCTGGCCCGCCATGCTGATGGGACAGGACAAGCCGTATATCATCCCGGAGAACGTGCCGGGCAACGAGTTCTACAACCTGGAAGGCAGGCAGTTCTCCAAGTCGGACGGCTGGTATATCGACACCGCGGATTTCTTCTCGAAATACGGCGTGGACGCGCTGCGCTACGCTATCGCCTCCAACGGGCCCGAGACCTCTGACTCGCAGTTCACCTGGGAGGATTTCCAGGGCCGCAACAATGAGCTGGCCGACAGCCTGGGAAACCTGGTGAACAGGTGCTTCTCTTTCATGAAGAAGAATTTCGAAGGGAAGATCCCGGCGATAGGCGAGCTGGCGCCGGAGGACAAGGCGCTGCTGGACAGCTTTGCCCCGGTCTTCGAGGAAGCGGGCAAGTCCTACTATTCCTACCGGGTGCGGCAGGCCGTGTCGCAGGCCATGGCGCTCGGGCACGCCGCCAACAAGTACGTCAACGACACCGCTCCCTGGAAGCTCAGGAAGACGGACCTGGCGCGCTGCGGCACGGTGCTCAACGTCGCTTCCCGCGCCATCATCAACGTCGCCATCCTGCTCTACCCGGTGATCCCGGATACGGCGCTCAAGATCCTCTCGAAGGCAGGGCTCAGCCCCGACGGGAAAGCCCCGGAGTTCAAGCCTTACGCCGGCGACCTGGACAATATGGCGCTGGGCGCGGACGACACCCTGCTCTTCACCAAGATCATGGATGACCAGATAAAGCTGGAAGTGGAAAAATTGAAAGCTTCCTCCGCCCCACAATAGTCGGCGGCAAACAAAGGGACGGCGGCCTGAGAGATCGGGCCGCCGTCCTTAATTTCTGCTTATTCGCAGAAGAAGTCCTGCTCCGCGAAAGAGTTGAAGCTTATCCGGTAATCTTTCCGCAGGGCCAGGACGGCCCTTGGGAGTCTTTTCTTGTCCGTGAGGCGGTGATAGGCGGAAAAAGACAGGACGGGCTTGTATCGCTTTATCAGCCTGCCGGCCCCGCGCAGCACTTCCTCCTCGTAACCTTCCACATCCATCTTGATGAAATCCACCCGGCCCTTCACCAGGCTGTCCAGGGCCGCGAGCTCCACCATGCGGGAGCCGGAGTAGCTCACCCCGCTGTTCACCCCGGCGGAGGCGCGGTCTATCATGGAGGAACCGGCGCCGCCGGCGTTGAATTTCAGCCTGGCTTTCCCGGCCCCGGCCCCGAGCGCGGCGTTCACGGCCTCGACTTTCCCGCCGCAGCGGTTCAGGTCCAGGTTGCCCAGGAACATTGCATGCGTTTCTTTCACGGCTTCGAAAGCGTAAACTTTCTTCGCACCGAGCGCGAGCGCGTACAGGGTGAAGACGCCTATGTTGGCGCCGGCGTCCGCCACCACCTTGCCTTTAACCCCGGCGGCGTTATACTGGTCCTGTACTATTATCGCGTTCAGGTCGTTGATGAAATTGCCGAGGTCGGGCGGCACGTTGAGAAAAAAAGTTTTCCCGCCGTTCAGCCTTATGCCGGCTTTGACGGGGGCGAAGCCCAGGATCTTTTCCACGGCCCAGTCGCACAGGCTCTTCGACAGCCCTGTGCCGCCCGAAAAAGCGGGTTTCCGGGCAAGGCGCGGCAGGTCCGCCCTGACGCGCAGCGCCGCTTTCAGTTCGCCGGCTCCCAGCTCGCCGGTCTCGCCCGCGGCGCCGCTGAAACTTAGCCGGACGCTTCGGCCATGCCTGTCTTTTATCCCGTTCATCGGATTAATTATAACATACCCGCGCCGCCCGCCTTCCGCCTGACTTTTCAAAACAAGGCGCCGACTTTTAGTATTATTAAGCGATGGATCCCGTGAAAATATACGAGCGGCTGAAGGGCGTCGGGGACTTCCCGCGCGCCTGGAGCCCTTTCTGGCGCGGCGCGCTCTGGCTGGCGGCCGCTTTCACCGGGGCCTTCCTGGTCTATCCTGACGGCCTCCTCTACCCGGGGCGGGCCTCCGACCTGCTCCCGATAGCGGGCAGTTTCTTTTCACAGGGCAAACCTCTCCTTTACGGGCTGCCTTTGCAGACCACGATGATGCCCCTGATGGGCGTGCTGTCGCTGGTCATCGGCAACGCCGATTGGGCCGGGGCGCAGTTCCTGTGGTGCGCGCTGGCTTTCCTGATCTGTCTTTCCGGCTACGGCCTGGGCTGCCTTCTGGCCGGGCGGGCGGCCGGGGCCGCCGCGGCGGCCGCTTTGTTCGCGGGGCAGAGCTATCCGGCCGTATTCTTCGACGTGGAACAGCGCTTATACTGCCTGTTCCTCCTGATCGTCGCCGGCGCGCTGGCCCTGGCCTGCCGGGCTGCCAGGTCAGGGAGGATAATAGAAGGCTGCGCGGTCGGGCTCAGCTTCCTGGCCAGGCCCGCTCTCTGCTGGTTCCCGGCCGTCCTGGCTCTGGCCGAATTAGTACGGCCCGGCGGGCGAAGCTTGCGCCGCAGGCTGCTCCCGGCCGCCCTCGCCCTCATGATCCCGTTCCTTTTCCTCCTGCCGTGGCTCAAGTTCAACGCAGCGGCCCAGCACAAATTCGTCCTGTTCGACGGGCGCGGTGACTGGAACGTGGTCACGGGGGCCATGGGGCTGGTCTCCACTTTCGAAGGCGACTACCGCGGGCTGGCGGGCATGGGAAAAGGCGAGAACGCTTTCCTGTGGTCGGCGAGGAGAATTCTTCGCCAGCCCGGCGTCTACGCCGGGGGGGTATTAAAGAGGACCGGTTTTATCCTTTCGAAGCACCCGTTCCTCTTCGTCTCGTGGCTGTTGTGCGCCGCGCTCCTTTGGCGCAGGCCGGCCTTCAGCCGCGTGAACCTGCTCGTGTTCTATTTCCTGGCGCTGCACCTCGCCTTTTCCACCGAGGAAAGATATTTCGCCCCCATCCTGCCGCTCATGGCCGCGATCACCGCGGCGGGGCTGTTCGCCCTGACGGAGGGCGGCGAAGCGAGGAAGGAGGGGATCGCCGCCTTCTCGGCGGGCGCGGCGCCCGTGGCCCTGGCCGGTCTTTTCTGCATGTTCCTCCTTCTGCGGTACCCTGGCCAGGCGGGGGGCGGCGGGTACGAAATGTTTACCAGGGAACTTGCGCGTCATCCCGGCGACGCCTGGCTGCTTCAGGAATACGGCAGGTCCCGGCTTTTGCGGGGGGACTATGAAGCGGCTTACGGCAGCCTGGGCCGGGCCACCGTACTTCTGCCGGACCATGCTGCGGTAAAGATAGACCTTGCGGCGGCGGCCCTGCTCAAGAACCGGCGCTCCGGGCGCCCTTCTCCGGGTGCCGACCTCATAGAAAAGCTGCCGCCGGACCTGCGCGTTGCCAGCCCCGGAATAAATTACGTGCTGCGCGCTTTTTACGAGCTGGATTCGGGGCTTGCCGGGAAGGCGGCCGAAAGCGCCGGGCTGGCCCGCCGGGCCAGGAGCGAATATATCCATTTCAAGCTGAAGTCCGATGAAGAGGGGCGCCTGGACCGCGCGCGCGAGGAAGACAGCTCCCTGCAGGAAGCGGCCCTTCCCGCCCTGCTGGACTACTTCCCGCCGGGCCTGCAGGAAAAACTCGGGCCGGCTTTTCTTAAACTGTATTTTGCGGGCGACAAAAAATATACGGCCCCCGGATCGTCTCAGGGCATAGCGGCTTCCGTCTCAGCCCAGGGGCGGGGGGAGCTCCGCGCCGGCGGTCCGTCGAAGAAGCTCTCGGACGAGGCCGTCGAGCGGATCTTGAAGGGGGACCTCGCGGGGGCCAGGTCCCTCCTGGCCGAGGCCGTGAGCGCGGACAGGGACAATTTCGAAGCCAGGATGGACCTGTGTTTCCTGGCCGGGAAGACCGGCGACGTCCCCCTGGGCGAGGAGAACTGCGGCGAAGCGGTCTTCCTGTCCGTGAAGCCGCCGAAGCACTCGCTGGTCCCGAAAGACAGGCTGTCGTCGGCGTATTATTCCAGGGGCGTATTTTATTTCAAGGTCGGCGACAAAGCTAAAGCCTGCCGGGATATGCGCCTGGCCATAGAGGCGTCTCCTTCCGGCTGGCCCCCGGCGCGCCAAGAGCTGGAGACCGCCTGCGCGAAACGTCAAGATCTATAGCCCGCGGATATATTCTCAGCTGAAAATAGAGCTTGTAAAACGAACGCCCCCCGGGAGGGAGGCGTTCGGCTTTTTTGGGCAAGTCCGCTAGAACGATACTTTTTTGGTCGGCGCTTCGATGGCGATCGGGCCGGGGGCCACGTTCACGGCTTCGGCCGAGGCCGCCGCTTTTCCAAGCTCGGGGATGAAGCCTTTCACCAGCGAGATCTTCGTCACGCCTTCCCCGTTCGAGGGGTTCTGGTCGAGGACGTTGGAGACATAGCAGCCGGCCGGGGTCTTTACGAAGTCGGTCCGGCCGCGCACCAGGATGCCCTCTATAAGGCCGGTCCTTACGTTGAATACGCCGCTGCCCGAGTTGCCGCCGTAGGTGTCCAGGTTGGCCTCGAAGAAGGAGTCATCGCCCCTCAGATTGATCACGGTGGCGCCGTCGGCTACTTTAACCGGCAGGCCCACGGGGTGGCCTATCACCATGATAGCCGAGCCTTTCTGCAGGCCGCCGTTCCTGTTTATCTTGAGAGGCTTGCGCCCGGCGACTTTCCGGTCGAGCTTGATTATGGAATAGTCCAGGTCCAGGATTATCCCTTTCATCGCCGCTTCCTGCTGGGTCATCTTGCCGTGCACGCTGGATTCCAGTTTGCTGGAGACGATGGACTTGCAGGAATACACGTTGGCGGCGGGCACGGTAGTCGGAGCCGTTCCGCCTTCCTTAGCTATCCCGAAACCGAAAACCAGTTTGGTGTCGTTGCACTGGGCCTGCGTGTCCAGGCAGTGCCCGGCGGTCATGACCAGGTCTTCGCCCACCAGGGTCCCGGAGCAATGCGCGCCGACGGGCTGCTCCCGGTAAGGCTCGCCGGGGCAGAGCTTGCCGCCGTTGGCGTCGAAGTTCCGTTCCCCGAAAAGCTTGGTCTTAAGCTTGAAGTCCCCCGAGGGCAGGGCGGTTACGCTGCCGGCGGCCCAGAGCGAGACCACGGAGTCGGCCAGGGTCTTCCTGGTGGCGTGAGCGGCGAAGTATTCAACCCTGTTGTCGTCCCCGTAGATCACCTTGGCTTCCGAGCCGGCCGAGAAAGAAGGCAGGGGAAAGCCGAGAGCCGTTACAAGCGCCAGCCCGGTAAGTTGAATAGTCGTTTTCATAAAACCTCCATGTGCCCTGATCCGCTGCTATGTTATATCCCCGGGCTTGACGGATGTCAATGCGCTTTGGGCCCAGCGGAACCTGGGCCCAAAGGCCCCGAGGCGGCAGACTGGCCGGCGAGGTAGCCGGTGGAGAAAGCTTCCTGCAGGTTATAGCCGCCGGTGAGCCCGTCGAGGTCCAGCACCTCGCCGCAGAAATACAGGCCGGGAACAAGGCGGGACTCCATCGTCTGCGGATTTATTTCGGCTAACTTCACGCCGCCGCGCGTGACGGTGGCTTCCGCCAGCGGGCGCGGCCTGGTTATATGGATCCGGAAATCCCCCAGCAGTTCCGCTATCCTTTTGCGCTCCGCGCCGGTGATGGAAGCGCACTGCCTCGAGTGGTCGATGCCGCAGCGGCGCTCGAACACCGGGGCGAGCGAGCCCGGGAGGGCCGCTTTGAGATAGCTCGCGAATATTTTAGCGCCGTTGGCGGCGAAAAACTTCTGGATAGTCCCGGTCAGTTCTTCGGGCGAAAGTTCCGGCATCAGGTCCAGGGAAAGCTCGACCCTGGCCCCGGGCGCCTGGAGCGCGTCCACCGCGGCCCCGCTCATTATCAGGAGCTTCGGGCCCGAGACGCCGAAATGCGTGAACAGCAGATCGCCTTTTTCTTCCGCCGCCTTCCTGCCGCCGGCCAGGACCGCGATCCCGACGTTCCGCAGGGTCAGGCCCTGCAGTTCTTTTATGAAGGGCTCGTCGGATTCGAGGGCCGTAAGCCCCGGCCTGAGAGGGACGATAGAGTGCCCGCATCGCTTCGCCCAGGCGTAGCCGTCGCCCGTGGAGCCTGTCCCGGGGTAGGACAGCCCGCCGGTGGCGATGATGATCTTTTTGGCGCGGAGGACGGAGCCGTCAGCGAGACTGACCCCTTCGGGAGAGCCGTCTTTCAGCAGGATGCCCGAGACGCCGGCGCCGCAGGCGACCTTGACCTTGCCGTGCCTTAAATAGCCGCTCAGCGCGCCCAGGACGCTCTGCGCTTTATCGTCGGCGGGGAAGATCTTCCCGTCCGGGTCCGCGCGGGTGGGTACGCCGTGGGAATGCAGGAAGCCGGTCAGGGCCTGGCTCGGGAAGACGCTCAGCGCCCGGTAGAGGAATTTCCCGTTCCTGCCGAAAGCCTCGATAAAGCCTTTTGTCCCGGCGGCGTTGGTGACGTTGCACCTGCCGCCGCCGGTGATCAGCAGCTTCACGCCCAGGCCGGGGTTCTTTTCAAGAAGCGCGGTCTTCGCGCCCAGCTCTCCCGCGCGGCCCGCCGCCATAATGCCCGCGGGGCCTCCGCCGACGACGATAATATCGGCTGTGTCATCTGCGGCGCGGGAGGTGTTCTGTTTCATCCGGGCTTAATATTCGTAAAGAGGCTTGCCCTTGTAGAGCTTGACGGAATCTATGCGCAGCTCGCCCCAGAGCTTGGAATTCTTGTCGGCTATATAAAGCCAGCCGCCGGTATTCCTGACCGCTTTGCCTATATTGTCGCCTTTCAGTACCTTTACCACGGTTACCTTGTTGGTCTTTGAGTGGCCGGGGATATTCAATTCCGGTATGGAGTCCGCCTGGGCGGGGACCAGGGTCTGCAGGTCGGGCGGAAAATTCCCCTCGGTATCCCCGTAGTAGATCATCAGCGAGGAGCGCACGGAGGAGAGGGAGCCCAGGGCGGAGCCCACCCGGGATTTAAAGATCAGCTTCTCGAACCTGTCGCCGCCCGCGTCGTTCAGGTCCTCGCCGGGGGCTATGACCACGGACGGCGCGCCCGCCTCGGCGGCCGCGGCTTTCTGGGGGGCGGGCCGGCTCTCGCCGCCCGGCACGGGAACCGCCGAGCCGAGCTTTTTCTTGCGGGGCTGGCCGGAATACTGGGCCGCCGCGAAAAGAGGGAAAAGCAGAAGCGCCGCCGCGAATAATATAGTCGTCTTTTTCATGAGGTCTCCTTTGAGTCCGCGATCTAGTCTCTTATATCTTTATAAAAACGTTCTTCCTGTAGAGGAGCCAGAAGAAAACCAGCCACAGGCCCATGTACGAGAAAGCGAAGGCCGCCGAGGCGCTCAGCGGGGAAAGCCAGGTGCCGAAAACGTGGTCGCAGATGAAGATCCGGAGCTGGACCGGTTCGCCGCCCGGCACGGGCAGCTTGTAGAGCACCAGGAACTTCAGCAGGAAGATCGGCAGCATATAGGCCGCGATGGCGTTTATGCCGAAGATCTCGAACGGCTTTCCCCAGGCCTTCACGCCTTTCATCTCTATGAGCCAGTAGCACAGCGCCAGCAGCCAGAGCGCCAGCCCGCCGGTGTAAAGAACGTAAGAGCTGGTCCAGAGGGCCTTGTTGATGGGGAAGGAAAGTCCCCAAAGCCAGCCCGCCAGGGTAAGAACGGCCCCGCCGGCGGCCAGCCCGGCGAGCCGGCGATTTTCCGAGTTCTCCGTCTTCAGCCAGCGGCCTGTGAAGATCCCGAGCAGGGTGGTGACCAGGGACGGCAGGGTGCTGAGTATGCCCTCGGGGTCATACACGCCGCTGCGGTAGGTGTGCGCGCCCAGGACCAGGCGGTCCAGCCAGGAAGCCAGGCTGCCTTCTTTCGTCAGTACGCCGGCGCCGTAGCCGGGCACCGGGACCTGCGTCATCAGCAGCCAGTACCCTGCCAGGGCGCTGACGGCGAGGAGGATCTGCGTGCGCAGCGTGGTCTTGATGAAAATAAAAGAGGCCAGGCAGTAGCAGAGCGCGATGCGCTGCAGCACGCCCAGTATCCTTATAGTGGCGGGATGGTAATTGGGGATGGCGTTGAGCACCATGCCGAAAGCGTAAAGGATGAGCGTGCGCTTGAAGATCTGCGCCGCCAGGCCTTTCCCGCCGTCCCGCTCCAGGCGTTTGGAGAGGGAGAAGACCAGCGAGACGCCCACGATGAAAAGGAAGAAGGGGAACACCAGGTCCGTCATGGTGCAGCCGTTCCATTCCGCGTGGTCCAGCTGCCGGTAGGCTTCGTTGTTGCCCGGCGTGTTCACTACTATCATGCCGGCGATCGTTATGCCCCGGAACACGTCCAGGGAAAGCAGGCGGGATTTTTGAGGCGCGTTCGCGGTATTTTCCATAGAGGTTCTCCACTGGCCAGTGCGGCCTATGTAAGTATTATACCCTTTGGGAACTTGGCCGTGGAACGGGCAATAAAAAAGCCGGGTCGCCCCGGCTTTTTTGAGCCGCCCGGTTTACGGCAGGCGGGTGCCGAGCGTGACGGAATTGATGTCTATGAATTCCTGGCCCAGCAGGCCTTTCTTCTGCAGGCTGGTTATCACCATCAGCGGCATGGTGGCGCGCACATTGTAGACCATATAGGGGATGGTCCACATCTTTATGCGGCGGTCCTCGGGCAGGACCCGGTTCATCAGGATCAGGAGGTTATTGGTGCAGTTGTTCTTGATGGTGTGGTAAAATTCTCCCTCGCGGTCCACGGCGGCGAGCGTCATGGATTCGCGCAGCAGCTGTATCTTCTCGTCTTTGGAGAGCAGTACGGGGTAGGGGACCAGGTGGCCTTTCTCAAGCTGCACCGTGCGGGCCGCGTATTCTTCCCAGGTCGAAAGCTGCCAGATTATCCCGAAGGACTTCCCGAGCCCGGTGAGGGGCGAGAAATTCTGCCCGACGCGCGTGCGGCCCTCGATGCTCAGTACGAGGCCGGCCGGCTCATTGCCGTTCCCGTCCTTCAGGCCGCCGGGCCCGAAGGTGAACATGAAGAAGGAATGGGCCGCCACTATCTCCGGGGCGAACGGCTTCTTTACGAAATAGACGTTCTTTATCAGCTCCGGCCTCATGGCGGCGGTGGTCCAGTCGAAGCTGTCGGCTTTGGGGGCCTTCCCGTTCAGGGTGCGGACATTGTCCATCACCAGCTCGCCGGCTTTGTCCGAAAGCACCTTGGCCTGGCGGCGCCGGGGCTGGTAAGGGGCCGGGGTCACTTCGCCGGGCTTCGGGGCGTATTCTTTTATCGACTCCACCTTGAGCAGGGACAGATCGTCGGCCTGGCGGGCCAGGGCCTCGACGCTGACGGACTTGCCGTCGAATTTTCCGGCTTTTCTGAGGGACAGGTCCAGCGGGAAGAGGCGGCCGTCGGAAGTGTTCAGGAGCACCCGGCCTTCGTCCACGGCGAGCACGCCTTTGAGAGTGTAGGAAACGCCCCATTTTTTCTCGGCCAGTTCCGGCCCGGGGAGGGCGAACTGTTTTATCTGCGCAGCGTCCAGGTTTTCAAGTTCCGAAAAGTCCGCCGGGACTTGCGCGGCCGCCGCTAAAGGAAGGGAAAGCAGGATGGAAAGGAAAATGTTCTTTGATCTCATGTCTATATGATAGCTGTTGCCGCGCGGCTCCATAAGGTTCCAAGGACCTTGTTTCCGCGAGGCAATGTTCCCAGGCCGGCGTAGGCCTTTAGTCCGGGAGCCGGGGCGTAAATTCCGGCCGGGCCGCGCTAAACAGCCGCGGCTCCCGCATTTATAATATAATCTCTAGCATCAGGGTTTCGCGGAGCCCGCAGAGCAGGCGGGAGAAGGGAGCTTTATGAAAGTGCTTATCGTGGATGACAATGTCCTGACGCGGGACATGATAAAAGACATTTTGCAGGAAATGCTGCACCAGGTGGTCGGCGAGGCCGAGAACGGCGACGAAGCTATAAAAGCCTACAAGGAACTGAGCCCCGAACTGGTGCTGCTGGATATGATAATGCCCGGGAAAACGGGGCTCGAGGTCCTTGAGGAACTCAGGAAAATAAATCCCGCCGCTAAAGTGGTGATGGTGACGGCCGTCCAGCAGGACGAGATCAACAGGCAGCTTTTTGAGAAAGGCGCTACCGCGATACTGCACAAGCCTTTCTCGTACGGGGAACTTGAAGCGGTGCTCAAGCAGGTAGCCTGACGCTTTATGACCGATAACTCCAGCGAGATACTGTCACGGATGACCGAGGCGAGTCTTAAGAAATGCCTGGTCAGGCTTTCCGGCGTTTCCGCCGGGACCTGGGAGCTGCTGGGCGTCAGCGCCTCGCGCGGGACGCTCGAGAACGCCGTGAAGCTGCACGATTTCAAGAATCCCTCCGCCGGCGTGGTCTATTTCGGCATCGGCGGTTTTCCCCTCACTACCCTGATGATGATGGACCCCCTGGACATGGAGTGCATCTCCAAATGCTTCATGGGCTATTCCTTCCCCAGGGGGGCCGCCACTACCCAGCCCGAGGAAGTTATGCTGCTGGAGCTGGGGAACATAATCCTCAACGCCGTGATCAATTCCGCGCTGAACGCTTTGAAGAAAAGCGGCATGCCTTCGGTCCCGGCTTATCTTGAGGGGGACGCGCTCCGCCTTCTGGAAGGTCTGGGCGCCAGCGTCGACCCGAAAAAAAATTTCCATATCATAACGGCGACCCTCGCCATGCGTTCGGATAAATGCGAAGCTAAAACCGAGGTGGTGGCGCTGATCCCCGAAGAACTGACCCCGCAGGTCCCCTAAAATAAAAACCGCCGGTTTCCCGGCGGTCCGTCAGATCCCCGCGTTTTCGCGGCCTTATTTCTTTTCCTCGGGGGCGTTGAGTTCCGTCTGGAGTTCTCTCAGGGCCAGGACGTAGCCTTTTTCCTTGAGTATCATCTCCTTGAGTATTTCCTTGGTCTCCGGATTGTCGAGCAGTTTTACCAGGTCACGGTAGAGCTGCACCCTTTTTTCGGCGCGGGTAAGGTGCGTCCGGACGGAGGCTTCTACCGAGGGGGAACCCGGGATCTTCCGCTGGCGGAAGCCGACGCCTTCCTTCGAAATTTTGCTGAGCGCCTTAAGCCTGGTCTTCTTCTCATGGGACAGCCGGGTATAAAGCTCATAGAGCTTTCCGCCGATCTTCGGGTGGGAGCCGAATAGGTCCGCGTCCACGTTAAAGACGGAAACGTCGGCCATCTCTTCCGTTATTATCACCCGTATAAGTTCTTTTAGTCTCATGCCTATATTCTAGCAATTAGCGCGGGCGCGGCGGAGAAGCCCGAAGGCGCGCTTTCCCTCCGGCCCGGGAAAATTGAATCTTTCCCCTTACTGTCATATAATTGGAAGACGGCATTGCGGAACCATGGAGGAACTTACATGAGCGTACTCTCGAAGAGCCAGCTGGAAAAATATGCGGACGTGATGGTCTGGGCGCTGAAGACCGCCCGGCCCGGTTTCAAAAAGTACGACACGGTGCTGCTCCGCTGCGGCCTGGAAGGCCGGGAGCTGGGCGAGCTGGTGCACCGCAGCCTGGTGAAGGAAAAGATCAACGTCGTCTTCCGCTTCGCCGCCACCCCCGGGCTCGAGCGGGACTTCTACGAATTCTCCGACGAGAAGCAGCGCAAGTTCGTGGCCGCCGGGGACGAAGAGTTCGCCCGCAGCCTCAACGGCGGCATCTACATCCACGCGCCGTCCTCCCTGACCCACCTGAAGGGCATAGACACGAGCAAGCAGTCCGAGGCGGCCCTGGCCCGCAAATTCCTGAGCGATATCATGACGGCGAACGAGGCGAAGGGAAAATACGGCTGGACCCTCTGCGTCTACCCGACCGGCGAGATGGCGAAACAGGCCAAGCTTTCGATGAAGGACTACGCCGCCCAGATAGCCAAAGCCTGCTTCCTGAACGAGCCCGACCCCGTAGGGAAATGGAAAGAGGTCTATAAGAACACTACCGAAATAAAAAAGTGGCTGAAGAGCCTGGACATCGCTACCATCCGCACCGAATCGAAATCGATGGACTTCGAGATAAAACTGGGCGAACGCCGCCGCTTCCTCGGGATGAGCGGCCACAATATTCCCAGCTTCGAGGTCTTCACCTCGCCCGACTGGCGCGGGACCCGGGGCCATTATTATTCGGACCAGCCGTCCTTCCGGGGCGGCAACTACGTTGAGGGCATAAGCCTGGACTTCAAGGAAGGCCGCGCCGTGAAGATCTCCGCCAAAAAAGGCGAGGAGTATATCAGGAAAATAATGGCCACCGACGCCGGCGCTTCGCAGGTGGGCGAGTATTCGCTCACCGACCGCCGCTCCTCCAGGATCGACAGGTTCATGGCCAATACCCTGTTCGACGAGAATTTCGGCGGCAAGCTGGGCAACTGCCACGTAGCCATCGGCAATTCCTACCGCGACAGCTTCGACGGCGACGTCTCGAAGCTGAAGAAGGACCAGGAAAAGAAGCTCGGCTACAACGACTCCGCCGTGCACTGGGACCTGGTGAACACCGAGGATAAGAAAGCCACCGCCACCCTGAAGAACGGCAAGAAGCTCACCATCTACGAGAAAGGCCAGTTCAAGTACTAGCCTCCCATCGTAACGAAGGGGCCGCCAAGAGGCGGCCCTTTTCTTTGTATTAGAAGATGTGAACCGCGAGATGCGAAGTCGGGTTCGGGGTCCTGCCGCCCGAACCGGCTTTCCGGTCCAGCCGCTCCACCCATCCCCTGCTAGGAAGGCGAGATGTAAACCTGCCGTTCACCTTCCGCGGCT
>Ga0079306_1000344_pt1 | contig 46850 bp, 34 predicted proteins | sample Methanotroph_Enr_FD_79181 | JGI IMG/M metagenome (GOLD analysis project Ga0079306, IMG submission 79181) | Enriched soil microbial communities from Old Woman Creek wetland in Ohio, USA - Methanotroph_Enrichment_5 | ecosystem: Environmental > Terrestrial > Soil > Wetlands | place: USA: Ohio... | reverse complement strand
GATGCGGAGAGAGCGGGATTCGAACCCGCGGTACCCTTTAGGGGTACACACGCTTTCCAGGCGTGCCAATTCAGCCACTCTTGCATCTCTCCCAATAAATCTGGCTTTATTTTTACGGGCTCGAAAGTACGAAAAAAACCAATAGAAAAGCTATTCGCTCATCTCGCCAATCAAACTTTTATTCAGGTGTAGTTTTATTTCTTCCTGATCTAAACCTTGTCCCAAAAGGAACATCAGTTTGGTTATGGCGGCTTCGGTAGTCATATCCTTGCCACTCACAACGCCGGCATTTTCCAGTTCAACGCCGGTTTCGTAGCGCCCCATATTCACGGCTCCACCCTGACATTGAGTGACATTCAGGAATATTATCTTGCGCTTAATTGCATTTTTTATCTGGCTGATCATCCATCGCGAAGTTGGAATATTGCCCGAACCAAACGATTCGAGAACAACTCCTTTCAGTCCCGGAATGTTCAGAATGTTTTCAAATACCATTTTCCCGATCCCCGGAAATATTTTCAACACAACCACATTCTCATCAAAATGCGTCCTGACTTTCAAGATTCCTTTATTCGGAAACCGGTTAATGTTCTCCTGAAAATATTTGATTTCGACGCCAGCGGTAGCCAATGGTGGATAATTTACTGAAGAAAAAGCACTAAAATCGTCGGCATGTCGTTTCGAAATTCGGTTTCCGCGATAAAGCTTCGAATTGAAATACACACACACTTCAGGAACAATAGCCTGTTCGTTTTGCTGAGCCGCGGCAATTTGTATAGATGTAATCAGGTTTTCTTTGCCGTCGGTGCGAAGTATTCCAATGGGAAGTTGAGAACCGGTTAGGACGATTGGTTTATCCAGGTTCTCGAACATGTAACTTAGTGCCGATGCGGTATAAGCCATGGTGTCGGTTCCATGCAAAATGACGAATCCATTGTATTTGCTGTAGTTTCGTTCGATGGTATTGGCAATTTTAACCCAAATCGCTGGGGTCATGTTCGATGAATCGATCGGTGGGGTGAATGTTACGACCTGCAGGTTGATCTCCAAACGGCTCAAATCCGGAACTTCTTCCTGAATCTGATCAAATTTCACAGGAACCAGAATACCGTTGGATTCCTTTTGTACCATACCAATGGTGCCACCGGTATAAATGATGAGGATTGAAGGCTTTTTTTCCACAAAAGAATTATTACTGATGAATACGAATTCAAGCTAAATCTCAAACAGTTTTCGGGCATTATCAGTGGTGATTTTTGATATGTCACCAATGGTCATGTGGTGAAGATCGGCAATTTTTTGTGCAATATGAACAAGGTATGAACTTTCGTTTCTTTTTCCACGGAACGGAACCGGGGTCAGATAAGGAGAATCGGTTTCAAGAATCAAATGCGATGGATTGATTTGACTGACAATCTGGTCTAAACCGCTCTTTTTAAAGGTAACCACTCCGCCAACTCCAATTTTAAACCCAAGGTCGGTAACCAGATTGGCTTGCTCAATTGTTCCTGAAAAGCTGTGGAATACTCCAGTCAGGTTATCATCTTTTACTTCAGTAAGCACCTGGTAAACTTCGTCGAACGAATCGCGAACATGAATAACAACAGGCAATTTATACTGTCGGGCCAATTCAAGCTGAAAACGGAATGCGTGAATTTGCTCCTCAAGAAATGATTTATCCCAATACAAATCGATACCAATTTCTCCAATACCATAAAACTTGCGTTTTTTCAGCCAATACTCAACAACCTGTAATTCTTCCTGATAATCGTGGGTTACCGAGGTTGGATGCAGGCCCATCAGCGGAAAACAAATATGAGGATAGGTATCAACCAAATCCAATAAGTTCTTAACCGATGAACTGTCGATGTTGGGAAGAATAATCTTCCTGACATCGTTTGAATATGCTCGCTGAATTACTTCATCCAGATCCTGGGTGAAGTCAGTAGAATAAATATGAGAATGTGTATCAATCAGCATTTTCCGCAAAATTTCACCAAAATAAGGGAAAATAAAGCACCTGAATATGAAGGGAATATTATTTTATTGTGTAAAAAAAAGAAAATCAAATGTGTTTTTGCCAACCAGGTTAAAATACCCGAAAATTAGTCTGATACCATAAAAATCAATGTCCCGTAAATTTTATTCCGGAGAACTGATTTACGGGACATTTTTAAGCTATCAATTGTTTTGATTATACAATTCCCTGGGCAAGCATCGCATCGGCAACTTTCACAAAGCCGCCAACATTGGCGCCAACCACATAATTTACTTTATTCCCTTTTTTGCCGTATTTCACGCAGGTATCATGAATGTCTTTCATAATGCGGTGCAGGTATTTGTCCACTTCCTCTTTAGGCCAGTTCATGCGGATAGAGTTTTGCGACATTTCCAGACCTGAAACGGCCACGCCTCCTGCATTTACAGCTTTTCCGGGTGCATATACAATTGCTTCAGTGAGGTATTCAACGGCCTCGGCGGTGCAACCCATGTTCGAGGTTTCGGCCACAAGGAAACATCCATTGCTGACCAACATTTTGGCATCTTCGAGGTTCACTTCATTTTCGCATGCACATGGCATCGCGATATCAACCGGGCATTCCCATGGTTTTTTGCCAGCAATGAATTGTGCACCAAACTCTTTGGCGTAAGGTTCGACCACATCGTTGTTCGAAGCACGCAGTTCGAGCATATAATCTACTTTTTCGCCTGTAATTCCATTGGCATCGTAAATGTAGCCATCGGGTCCCGAGATGGTAACCACTTTACCTCCCAGTTCGTTGATTTTCAGGATAGCGCCCCAGGCCACATTCCCAAATCCGGAAACACTGAATGTTTTGCCTTCAATTTCTTTTCCGAGGTTGGCCAGCATGTGCTGAACAAAGTAAACCGCTCCGAAACCGGTTGCTTCCGGACGAATCAAACTTCCGCCCCAACCCAATCCTTTGCCGGTTAAAACTCCGGTAAATTCATTCCTGATTCGTTTGTACTGTCCGAATAAGAAACCAATTTCGCGCCCACCAACACCAATATCACCAGCAGGCACATCGGTATTTGGGCCAATATGACGCGAAAGTTCGGTCATGAACGATTGGCAGAAATGCATGATTTCGTTGTCTGATTTTCCTTTTGGGCTGAAATCAGATCCGCCCTTTCCACCGCCCATTGGCAGGGTGGTCAAGCTATTTTTAAAAGTTTGCTCGAAGCCCAAAAACTTCAGCACGCTCAAGGTTACTGTCGGGTGAAAACGCAAGCCGCCTTTGTACGGGCCAATAGCCGAGTTAAACTCAACGCGGTATCCGCGGTTTACCTGAACTTCGCCACGATCGTCGACCCAAGGCACCCGGAAAATAACGGTGCGTTCCGGCTCAACTATTCGTTCCAGAATTTTTGCTTTTTGGTATCTGGGGTTTTTCTGATAAACATCCCATATCGATTCAATTACTTCCTGTACGGCCTGATGAAACTCACGTTCGCCCGGTGTGCGGGCTTTCAGTGCTTCCAAAAATTCGTTGATGTCTGCTTTCATACGTTAATTTATTATTTTTTTAATTGTCGTATGGAATTCGCATGATAAAAAAATACCATTCAGTTTGGTAATCTTCAGGATCATGCTCATTTCATGTGTTTAGATTTTATTTTTTTAATGCCACATGGAACTCGCCACCGATAATCATGCGCCTTTGAGTGCTGACAACTCTGGTGACTCGTTTCATCTCTTTGAAAACTTTTAAATGATGGACAAAGTTATGACATTCGTGTATTGGTTATTCCAATCTACGAAAAACAAATTCGAAACTATATTGCAGATTTACAGGTGTTTGAATTTACAAAAATGAATGTTTAATAACACGGATGACTTTCGTCAGCATTTTGGACGTCGATATTTGAATCATATTCAAAAAATGAGCTTTTGCACTGAAAATCAGCACCATTTTTAACAGTTTGAAGCATAAAACGAGCCTGATCAGACAAAAATCAGGTGAATCTTCATCAAAAATTGTAGTTTCTAATTAAAGTGACGGTTTCTGTGTTATTTCGTCAGTTCGATATTCGTTTCCTGTTTGGTTTCTAAACCTATTTTATCGAGTGGCCGATCGAAGTCAAGTTTGACAATCAAAACAGAATTCGCCAGTTCATTGGCCGGCAAATTCCGTAATCGGAGATAAGGTTGCTGTGTGGCATGATCGCTTGGGCACAAATTTACAATGCAATCTACCGGTTTCCCATTATTTAATAAGGTAACATTTGAAGGCATCACATTAATTGGCTTCAGCTTCAGGCCGGTTCCAACCGGAACTTTATTCAGGTGAATGTACAAAGTCTGTTCACGTTTGGTAACCAATACTCCGGAGGCACTGGTAATGGTTGAATCTGTTTGAACCTGATGATAGGATTCGTCAACCGATTTTTTCCATTGTCCGATTCGTCTCAAAATATCAGCAGCTTCTTTCGGAATAATTCCTTCGCCGGTTGGGCCAACATTCAGCAAATAATTGGCATCGCGGGCGAGATAGCGGTCAATACTACTGATCAGGTGTCGATCGGTGTAATAATCTTCGTCTTTTTTGTAGCCCCAGCTTTCCATGCACACCGACTGGCAAGCTTCAGTCAAACGGTCAAAACTTCGGGCTTCAGTGGCAGCATTGTCATAATCGCGTTCAGGCGTACCAAAATCGCCCTCATCGAAACCCCGATTATTAATTACCGCTTTGGGCTGAAGTTTCTTTATCATGGCATTTATCGAAGAATCTTTATACACGGGAACATTCATATCCCACCAGAAGCCGTGAATTTCGCCATAATTGGTGCACAGTTCGCGAACCTGAGCTTTCAGAAATTCCATGTATTTATCCCAATCGGGCGAATCCTGAGGTTGCACGGGTAATTCGTGGTGCCTACCCTGATTGGGATAATTGGGTTGGTTCCAGTCGGCAATGGAATAATAAAGGCAGAGTGGAATATTTCGTTTGTGACAGGCATCCGATAGCATTCCGAGAACATCCTTTTTATAAGGAGTATTCATTGTATTGAATGTGGTTTGTTTCGAATCCCACAAACAAAACCCATCGTGATGTTTGGTGGTGAGTGTGATGTATTTCATTCCCGCTTCTTCCATTAAATCGAGCCATTGTTCAGGATTGAACTTTACGGGATTCCATTGTTGTGCCAATTTTTCGTATTCAGCCCGGGGCACTCTGGCCCGCCATTGGTGTTGCTCGTGCCATCCCGGAATGGAATACAGCCCCCAGTGAACAAACATTCCGTAGCGGTTTTCGAAAAACCAGTCACGGCCATCACCAAAGCGTTTGATTCCGTCTGATTTTTTCTCCGAAAGACTAATTTGAGAAGAAAGATTGATTGCTTCGGCCCAAGGTGCAATAAAAGGTGTAACTGCCAAAGCTGCCGCTGTTTTAAAGATGTCTCTGCGCTTCATTGGTTTGGGTTTACGTGGTTTTTCGCTTTCAGGAAAAATAAATCCCGGAATAGTTGACAGACCGGGATTCTAATATTTTAAAGGATGTACTTACTAGTCCAGTTTATAAATGCGTTCCATTAACTGCCATTTTTCGTCGGCAGTGGCCTCTGCTGATGACTGCTGAAACCGTGAAACGTATGCTTCCCATTCGCTTTGTCGTGGTTTAGTCGCTAATTCGGTCATGGCTTTATCGTGATCGAAATCAGCAACTGTATCCATGATCATGAACAGTCGGGTTCCGTAAATGTAAATTTCCATGTCGATGATGCCGACATCTTTCATTCCTTGCGTAATTTCGGGCCAGGCGGCACCGGGGGCATGTACCTTTTTGTAATCTTCTATTAATTGGGCATCGTCTTTCAACGATAGGGTTTTGCAATATCTTTTGTATTGAGTTTCCATGATAAATAGAGATTAGTGAGCAACAATTACCTTCTCATCGGTGCTGTCATAGATTGGACCTGAAGGAGTTGAGCCAAACAGGGCATAATACGCTACATAAATATAACTGATCAAGGGAACGATCATCGCCAAAGCCATACTATGAGACTGGTCGGAAATATAACCCATCAGAGGAGTCCAGATTGCGCCGCCAATAATGGCCATAATAATTCCTGAAGCCCCAATCTTGGTATTCGGGCCTAATCCCTTAACACCCAAAGCGAAGATTGTCGGGAACATCAGCGACATAAAAAAGCTTGAAAGAATAAGCGCCCATCCTCCAATAAAGCCGGGAGTAAATACAGCCAGGGCTACCATGCCAATATTGATACAACTATATAAACCCATGAGTTTTTTAGGTTCAAAGCGTTTCATCATGGCAGTGGAGGCAAAGCGGCCAATGCCAAAAGCAAGCAATGAAATGGTCAGATACACTCCGGCTTCTTTTTCCGACTTATTCATGTAGTCTTTGGTGTACTGAATCAGGAAACTCCATGTTCCGACTTGTGCGCCAACATAAAAGAACTGAGCTAAAACGCCTTTCAGGAAATGTGGGTATTTTACCAATTCAGAAAAATTTCCCGAACTTTTATTTGAACCATGGCTTTTTACCGTGTTTTCAGGAAATTTTGCCCTCCAGATTAAAAAAGCACAAACCAAAATAACAGTACCGATAAACAAATAAGGTGGGCCTACTCGCATGATTTCGTCGTGCAGGTATTGTTTATAAGTACCTAGCGATTTCATTGTATCGATTTCGGTTGACGAAAGTTCTTTTCCTGAAAAAATGAAAACAGTTCCGATAAGAACTCCTGTCATTGAACCGAGTGGGTTGAATGATTGCGCCAGGTTGAGCCGTTGTTCTGACTTGTCGGGATCTCCTAAAATAGCAATAAAAGAATTTGAGCCAGTTTCGAGAAATGCAAGTCCGGCGGCTATCACAAAAAGCGCACCCAAAAAGAATCCGTATTTACCAGCCAGTGCGGCTGGCCAAAACAAAAAACAACCAGATGCAAACAACAGTAAACCAACGAGTAACCCGGCTTTGTATCCAAACCGATCCATAATCAGGGCGGCTGGCATGGCGAGCAGAAAGTATCCCAGATAAAATGCGGACTGCACCAGTCCTGCCTGAAGGCGACTCAGTTCGAACGATTTCATGAACTGAGGAATAAGAATGTCGTTCAGATTATTTGGTAAAGCCCATAAAAAGAAGAGCGATGTAACCAGAATAAAAGTGAGGATATACCCTGGCGTAATTAGTTTAGTCGACTTATTTACATTCATTGTATTTAGTGTTTAGAGTTTAGTCTTGACGATTCCGTTGGTTCCAGCCTGAATAAATTACAATTAGCTTTTCAAAAATCAATAAACAAATCCGATCTGCCAAATTCATTTTCGAAACATCAACCTTGCAAAGCTTTGCAGAGTAACAAAAATGTTGAGGAACATTTTTCCTGATGACATTTCGTTGTTGGCCAACAAATAAAAACGTTAGTTAGATATTTTTAACAAGAATACGAATGTAGGAAAATTTAACTATCCTGCACTATGCTGCTTTGAGAATGTCAAAAAATGTAATGCGCTCTACAAATCCTAATTAGGCAAAATGTTGTACTTTTGCAGCCAATCTTTAATATTATAACAATGAGCAAAGCAGAAATTTATACCAGTAAAGGTGTTATGAAAGTGAATTTTTATGACGAAGATGCACCAGGCACTGTCGAAAACTTTACTAAACTGTCGAAAAGTGGTTTTTACAATGGACTTACTTTCCATCGCGTAATTCCTGATTTCGTAATTCAGGGTGGTTGCCCTGACGGAACAGGCGCTGGTGGTCCGGGTTATAAAATTCCTTGCGAACTGGATGGCGAAAATCAGTATCACGATCGTGGAGTATTGTCGATGGCCCATGCTGGACGCAACACAGGTGGTTCGCAGTTTTTTATCTGTCACAGCCGCCGTAACACATCACACCTTGATCGCAAGCATACCTGCTTTGGCAAGGTTTACGAAGGCCTCGAAGTGATTGATGCCATTCGTCAGGGTGATGTCATTGAGAAGATCGTAATTATCGAAGAATAGATCAACTGAAACCCTCGCCAAGTGCGGGGGTTTTTTATTGGTTGAATTATTGTATTTGATCATTTTTGTCAGCAATTGTTCAGGATAATATAGGTAGTTTTGTCAACCTAATCCGAAGTCATTTCAATGTCCGATAATTCAAAAGGCATATTACTAACTCTGGGCTCAGTCGTGTTCTTCGCACTGATGGCTGTTTTGGTAAAAGCAATCCCCAATGTTTCAAGTTACCAAACCACTTTTTTCCGCTTTGCCATTGGCGTTGGCATTGTTGGCCTTTTGTCGCTTTTTGGGGTAATCCAGCTGAAATTTAACGACCGGAAAGGATTGTTCTGGCGTGGCTTTGTTGGAGGAATTGCTGTTTACCTGTTTTACCTGGCTATTCTGAAACTGGGAGTTGGAAAGGGGTCTGTCTATATTTATTCATACCCCATTTTTGCCACAATTTTCAGTATGCTGATCCTGAAAGAAAAAGTGGAACCCATTAAATTTGTGATCATAGCTATTTCGTTTGCCGGACTCATTCTACTTTCTGTTGGCGGAGGAAAAGGATCGCTGGCCGGAATGGGAATTTACGAATTGATCGCCATTGCAGGATCGGTAACTACCGGGCTTGCAGTTGTATTTGTCAAAAGATTGCACGACAGCGATAATTCGTATGCCATTTTCTTTTCGCAGTGCATTGTTGGTTTCTGGATGTTTCTGATACCTTCAGGAGCAACACAAGCGAAAGGAAATATGACAGAATTACTGTTGCTGGTTTTGGTTGGCATTGTAGCCACCATTGGTCAATTGTTTATGACCGAAGGTTACCGTTACGTGAATGTGGCAACGGGTTCGTTGCTGCAATCAATGGTGCCGGTTTTCAACCTCCTTGCAGGATGGCTCATTTTTCATGAACAGTATACCACTATTGAGATGGTGGGAGCATTTATTATTGTCAGTTCCTGTTTTCTTTTGGTATTCGTTAATTTCAGGGTTGGTAAAAGAACTCGTATTTTAAAGCTGGTTGAATGACATAGATCAATCTGAAACAGAAGGGGATTACATGTTTTTTGGGTAAATTGCCTCTTTCAAAACACTTAAAACAGGAAGCCATGGCAAGTTGTAAGATTACAGTTCTGAGAAAAATGATTAACAGGGATTTCGTTGATGAGTATAGTAGTTTAGATCTTTCGGACCAATGCCTGGGATGCCATCTGCTAACAGTTGGTCAGGAATTTCTGGTTGAAGATCACAACAATATCCCGGAAGGATTCTGTGCCTGGGCTTGGGGCGATATTCAGAAAGATGTAACCCACATCATGTTTGATGGAAGTTACCCCTGGATGAAACAGCCAGGTATGGCAATTAGCAGTTGTTCCGACGGATTAATGCCCGTTATCTTTAAAATTGAAAAACTGAATAAATAACAAATACAAATTTTTCGAACCATGACAAAAACCAACTTTAAACACTTTGCTTTTGGTGGACTCCTTTTAACTGTGATTTTCAGCCAAATGGCATGTAAACCAACCGATCTTTCAAAAGAAAACATGATCCCTAAACCAGTTTCAGTGGTTACTACAGGAGGTGAATTTGATTTGACCGACCAAACTGATATTTACGTTCTGGGCGAATCGGCTGAACTGAAGCAAATTGGTCAGTACCTGGCCGACAAGCTAAATCCTTCAACCGGATTAGGCCTGGAAGTTAAAACGACCAGTGATGCTCCGGCGCCAGGAAATATTTATCTGTCACTTTCGGCTAGTGATACCGAATTGGGCGACGAAGGCTATCAATTAACCATCACTGATAAATTGGTTAGCCTGGCGGCGAATAAGCCAGCTGGTTTATTTCATGGTATTCAAACGATCCGCCAACTCTTTCCGTCACAAATTGAAATGTCATCGAAACAAAAAGGACCGTGGAAAATGGCAACCGGAACAATCCGTGATTACCCTACCTATGGCTACCGGGGTTCGATGCTCGATGTGGCACGTCATTTTTTCGGTGTTGATGATGTGAAAAACTACATCGATCAACTGGCTTATTATAAAATGAATGTGTTGCATTTACATCTATCTGACGATCAGGGTTGGAGAATTGAAATTAAATCGTGGCCAAACCTGACCGCTCATGGTGGTAAAACCGAAGTAGGCGGTGGTGAAGGTGGATTTTATACTCAGGAGCAATATTCAGATATCGTAAAATATGCTCAGGATCGTTACATTACTATTATTCCTGAAATCGATATGCCGGGACATACCAATGCTGCATCGGCTTCGTATCCTGAGTTGAATGGAAATGGTAAAACACCCGAATTATATAGCGGAACTGAAGTTGGTTTCAGCACTTTGGCCACAAATAAAGAGATCACCTATAAGTTTATTGATGATGTGATCCGCGAATTGGCAGCTTTAACACCCGGAGAATATTTGCATATTGGTGGCGACGAATCGCATGTGACCAAAATCGAAGATTACATTCCTTTTATGAACCGTGTTCAGGACATGGTAGTTGCCCACGGGAAAAAGGTATTGGCCTGGGATGAAATTGCATTGGCAACAGTAAAACCAAATACCGTTGTGCAATATTGGGCCAAGGCCGAAAATGCAATTAAAGGTGTGGCTCAGGGAGCTAAAGTACTGATGTCGCCTGCAAAAAATGCCTACCTCGATATGCAATACGACTCGACCAGCACTTATGGGTTGCATTGGGCCGCATATATTGAAGTAGACAAAGGCTACAATTGGGATCCGGCTAATTTGGTTCCTGAAATCAAAAAGGAGAACATTGTAGGTATCGAAGCTCCGCTTTGGTCTGAAACCGTCGGAGCCCGTCCGGAAGCTCAGTACCTGATTTTTCCTCGTTTGCTGGGTTATGCCGAAATTGGCTGGACACCTGTGGAATTAAGGAATTGGGACGATTATAAAGTCCGTTTGGCCAATCACGGCGAACGCATGAAAGCAATGAACATTAATTTTTATCCTTCCAAATTAGTGCAGTGGGATACAACAGAAAAGAAATAGATTTTTATACTAAAGAAACAACGAACGCTCCGTAAATGGGGCGTTTGTTGTTTTCACAATCGGGGTACTGAATGACTCGGATTTGTTGGATTAGTAATCAGACATATTTCCCAAAATCACATCAATATTCTTGCAACTTTCTTTCTATCTTTGCGGCTCATTATCTGAAACCTTAATTACTCGCATCAAATGGAATACAATTTCTCCGAAATTGAGCCGAAATGGCAGAAATACTGGGAAGATCATCAAACGTTCAAAACCTTAAACGACTTCTCGAGACCAAAATATTACGTGTTGGACATGTTCCCTTATCCTTCCGGAGCAGGTTTGCACGTTGGGCATCCCGAAGGTTACACGGCTACCGACATCATTTGCCGGTACAAGCGTATGAAGGGTTTCAATGTACTTCACCCGATGGGATGGGACGCTTTTGGATTGCCAGCCGAGCAGTATGCCATTCAAACCGGAACACATCCAGCGGTTACTACCAATAAAAACTGCGACAATTTCCGCCGTCAGATCAAATCACTGGGATTGAGCTACGACTGGGATCGTGAAATCAATACCACCGACCCGAAATATTTCCGCTGGACACAGTGGATTTTCACCAAATTGTACAATTGCTGGTTCGATCCAGAAGCCGGAAAAGGTCGCCCAATCAGCGAATTACCTATTCCAGCAGAAGTTCAGACACAAGGGCAAGCTGCCATCAACAAATACATTGGTGAAAAGCGTCTGGCATATTACGACAATGCACAGGTTTGGTGGTGCCAGTCGTGCAAGACAGTGTGTGCCAACGAAGAAGTTTTGACCGATGGCTCGCACGAAAAATGCGGTAACCAGGTAACGCGCAAAAACCTGAAACAATGGTTGCTCCGGATTCCTCATTATGCCGAACGTTTGCTCGAAGGTCTTGACGATTTGGATTGGCCGGAAGGTGTAAAAGACATGCAGAAAAACTGGATTGGTAAATCAACAGGTGCCGAAGTTGACTTTGCAATTGAAGGGTTTCCCAAAAAGTTACAGGTTTATACTACTCGTCCGGATACCTTATTTGGAGCTACATATATGGTTGTTTCACCGGAGCATCCTATCCTTGAGGATATAGTAACTTGGGAACATGCTGATGAGGTAAATGAATATATTCAGGCGGCTTCCCTGAAATCCGATTTGGATCGCACCGAGCTGGCCAAAGATAAGACTGGAGTTTTCACAGGGCGCAATGCGATTAACCCGATTACCGGGCAGCCAATCCCAATATGGGTGGCCGATTATGTGCTGATGGGTTACGGAACCGGCGCCATTATGGCTGTTCCGGCGCACGATACCCGAGACTTTGAGTTCGCTCAGAAATTCAATATCCCGATCATCTGCATTCTTGATCCGAAAAATGCCGATGAAGAAATGCGCGCCAAAGTTTTGGCTAGCGAAGCTTGCTGGACAGAAGATGGAGCTTACATCAATTCAGCCAATCTGTCAATTGGTCTTGATTTAAATGGATTGAATAAAAAACAGGGCATTGCTAAAGTAGTTGAATGGTTAGGCGAAAACGAGATTGGTAAAGCCACCATCAATTTTAGGTTGCGCGATTGGTTATTCAGCCGCCAGCGTTACTGGGGTGAGCCATTTCCGGTGATTCACTGGGAAGATGGCGAAGTGACTTTGGTTGAAGAAAATCTTCCGGTTGAGCTTCCGGCGATGGAAAAATACGAACCGGGCGAAGGGGGTGAATCTCCTCTGGCAAATGCAACCGACTGGTTGTATGTGACCGATAAAAATGGTCGCAAAGGTCGTCGCGAAACCAATACCATGCCCCAATGGGCCGGCTCATGCTGGTATTATTTACGCTACATTGACCCAAAAAATGACGAATCGATTTTCGACAAAAAGCTTGAAAATTACTGGATGCCGGTCGATTTGTACGTGGGCGGCGCTGAACATGCTGTTTTACATTTATTGTATAGCCGCTTCTGGCACAAAGTGTTGTTCGATTTGGGCATTGTCTCAACCTCGGAGCCTTTCCAGAAACTTTTTAACCAGGGAATGATCCTTGCTTTTGCCTATCAGACCGCCACAGGAGCTAAAGTGGCAAGCGATTTGGTCGAAGAAAAAGATGGCAAATATTTTCACACCGAAACTGGTGAGGAACTAAGCCAGATTGTGGCCAAAATGTCGAAATCGTTGAAAAACGTAGTGAACCCGGATGATGTGGTGGCTAAATTTGGCGCCGACTCGCTTCGTTTGTACGAAATGTTTATGGGACCGCTCGACGATACAAAACCTTGGGCAGAAAACGGCGTGAAGGGAGTTTTCGGATTCCTGAACCGTGCTGCCCGCTTCTTCGGAACTCCGGAGAATATTGTTGCCGAAGCCGACGACAAAGAAACCCTGAAATTGTTGCATCAAACCATCAGCAAAGTGACTTTCGATATTGAAAACATGAAATTCAATACCGGAATTTCTGCCCTGATGATTTTCAATAATCTGGCGATGAAGAAAGGAAAAGTGAGCAAACAAACGGCTGAGACTTTTGCGAAGATTCTGTCGCCATATGCACCACACCTTGCTGAAGAATTGTGGCAATTGTATGGAAATGCGGAAACTTTGGCTTTTGAGCCCTGGCCCGAAGTTGATCATGCTATGCTGACTGAAGATACGTTTGAATACCCAATCTCATTCAATGGCAAAGTTCGCTTTAAATTAGAATTTCCGGTTGGTACGCCCAATGCTGAAATTGAAGTTGCAGTTCTGGCACACGAAACGTCGATCAAATGGCTCGAAGGGAAAACGCCCAAAAAGGTTATCGTGGTTCCGAATAAAATCGTGAACATCGTTATTTAAAACGAGAAAAAAGCGATGCCTGAGGCTTCGGCGGGAGCTCAGTCGTACGCATGTAGAAGTGAAATAAGGAAATAAGGGAAAGCGTGGAATGAGAGTTCTGCGCTTTTTTTTGTTTGTAGATATTAGTGCCAAATTGTAAAAAAGTACCGACAATTACTAATTACCGAAAGTTTACACTTTTTCTAATATTTTAAGAAAAATTATAAATTTTATTAATTGCCCTACTCAAATTATCTGTTTTTCTGAAATAATTGTAAATTTTGTAGCGATTGCCTATTTATTTATACCGTAATTTCATTTTTTGTATATTTTTGTTATGCGATTAACGCAAAAGGCATTCGACTAAAACAAAATATAAACATTTAAAATTTTCAGTTATGGCACAGTTTAGATTTAGAGCTCTCGAAGAAGTTCTTAGCAGAAAACCAATCGAAGTAAAACGCGAAGAGAATTTGGTTTCTGATTTTTACGGAATGAACGTTTTCGATCGTCCGAAAATGAAGAAATACCTTTCGAAAGAAGCTTACAAAGCAGTAATTGATGCAGTTGATAATGGTACTCCAGTTGACCGGAAGATGGCGGACCAGGTAGCTCAGGGAATGAAATCATGGGCTTTGGAAAATGGAGCAACCCATATTACGCACTGGTTCCATCCTTTAACTGATGGTACTGCAGAAAAACATGACGCATTTATCATTCATGGAGAGAATGGTACGGTGGTCGAAACTTTATCCGGATCAATGTTATCACAGCAAGAACCCGATGCATCTTCTTTCCCAAGTGGGGGTATCCGTCAGACATTCGAAGCTCGTGGTTATACCGCATGGGATCCATCATCTCCAGCTTTCATTGTTGACAATACATTAACAATCCCAACCATCTTCATTTCTTATACCGGCGAAGCTCTCGATTATAAAACTCCTTTATTAAGGGCGATCGCTGCTGTTGATAAAGCTGCAACTGAAGTATGCCAGTTGTTCGATAAAAATGTAACTAAAGTAAATGCAAATTTAGGATGGGAACAGGAATACTTCCTGGTTGACGAAGCTTTATTCATGGCTCGTCCTGACCTGATGTTGACCGGACGTACTTTGATGGGACATTCAGCTTCGAAAGATCAGCAGTTGGACGACCACTATTTCAGTTCAATCCCAACCCGCGTTTTCCGTTTCATGGAAGATTTGGAAAATGAAGCTTTCAAATTAGGTATTCCGGTAAAAACCCGTCACAACGAGGTTGCACCAAACCAGTTCGAACTTGCTCCGATTTACGAAGAATTGAACCTGGCAAATGATCACAACCAGATGATCATGGACTTGATGAAGAAAATCGCACGTCGTCATAATTTCGCTGTTCTTTTCCACGAAAAACCTTTCGCCGGAATCAACGGATCAGGAAAACACAACAACTGGTCACTTTCTACTGATACAGGCGTTAACTTGTTTTCTCCGGGGAAAAACCCAAAATCGAACTTACAATTCCTCACTTTTGTAATCAATACACTGAAAGCATTGCACGTGAATCAGGATCTGTTGCTTGCCAGCATCATGAATGCTCCTAACGCTCACCGTTTGGGCGCAAACGAAGCTCCTCCGGCAATCATTTCTGCTTTCCTTGGAACTGAAGTAAGCAAAATGTTGGATTTGATGGAAGAATCTGTAGTTGACCGCAAGATGACCCCTGAAGAAAAAACTGCCTTGAAGTTAAATATTGGCCGTATTCCTGAAATTATTTTGGACACGACTGACCGCAACCGTACTTCACCATTTGCATTTACAGGCAACCGTTTCGAATTCCGCGCCGTAGGTTCTTCTGCAAACTGTGCCGGAGCTATGATTGCTTTAAATACTGCTATTGCCGATCAGTTAGCTAAATTCAAAGTTGACGTTGATGTTTTGATTGAAGCTGGAGTTAAGAAAGACGAAGCTATTTTCCAGATACTGAAAAAACTGATCATCGAGTCTAAAGATATCCGTTTCAATGGCAATGGCTACAGCGACGAATGGAAAGCCGAAGCTGCGCGTCGCGGTTTAACCAATGTCACAAGTGTTCCAACATCATTGGAAGCTTATCACGACGAACGTGTTGTTGAAATGTTCGGAAAAACTGGTGTATTGACCGAACGCGAAATTGAAGGCCGTGTTGAAGTTGAGTTTGAAAAGTACACGAAGAAAATCCAGATCGAAGCCCGCGTTTTGGGTGATTTGGCTATCAACCACATTGTTCCAACTGCCGTTCAGTATCAAACTACTTTGCTCGATAATGTAAAAAACCTGAAGCTTGTTTTCGGCGAAGAAGAATACGCTGCACTGTCAGCCGGCCGTATTGAACTGATCCGCGAAATTGGCGGAAACGTTTCGGCAATTAAAGCCAAAGTAAAAGAGATGATCGAAGCCCGTAAAGTGGCTAATGTGATTGAATCAGAAAAAGAAAAGGCTTATGCATACGAAGGTACCGTAAAACCGTATTTGGATGATATTCGCTACCACATCGACAAATTGGAATTGATTGTCGACAACGAATTGTGGCCATTGCCAAAATACAGAGAATTACTATTTGTACGATAGTTTTTTGTTACCGCATAATAGAAATCAAGGCTTCCGGTTCGCTCCGGAAGCCTTTTTTTTGAATCATGTAGAGTTTAACTTCACAATTCAAATAATTATTCCTTTCCTGAATACTTTAAATAAACCTTTTTCGTTTTTCCAGAATGGATTTAAATTGGTTACTTTTACCGCCAAACGTTTAATATCAAATGAAGAAAACGGCTTTCCCTAAAATACTGCTTATCCTTCTGGTCATTTTACTTGGCTCATGTTCGGCTCGCAAATACTTAAATTCGGCAGCTACTTCATATGAAATCGGCGAATATTTTAATTCCATCGAAAAATACAAAAAGGCCTATCGCAGCCAAAAACTCCGAAACGAAAAGAGCAATATTGCTTTCCGCGTGGGCGAAGCATATTATCATTTAAGCGATTTTGCCAAAGCTGCCGTTTGGTATAAAAATGCCATCAAACAAAAAAATTCCGATCCAATGTGTATGCTTCATTATGCCGATTGCCTGAAGGGCACTCAGAAATATGAAGACGCTATCGTTTGGTATCAAACATATCTTGGAGTGAAACCCGACGACCAATATGCAAAAAACGGACTGGAAGCAAGTAAGGTGGCTACCGGTTGGCTCGATAAACCGAACCGGTATATGGTCAATATCGTGAAGGAATTGAATTCAAAGGACAATGATTATTGCCCGGTATTTGTTGGCGGGCGCGACAATGAAGTTATTCTAACTTCTACACGCGATGCATCAACTGGCGGTAAACGAAAGAGCGCCATCACCGGAACCCGTTTTGCCGATTTATTCACCAGTAAATTTGAAGTTCAGAAACAAAAATGGGAAGCCCCAAAACTGCTCGACGAAAACCTGTCTATCAATACCGCGAGCGATGAGGGTGCCGCAACCCTATCAGCAAGAGGCGATTTAATGATTTTCACCCGTGCCAGATATGACAAATCGAAAGATATGGGATCCGAGTTGTTGGTGGCCAACCAGTCGAGAGGCGAATGGTCTGAGCCAACATTGCTTGAGTTGGTGGGCGACAGCTTAATTGCAGCGCATCCTTCGCTAAGTGCCGATGGTACTGAACTTTATTTTGTATCGGACCGCCTAGGTGGCTATGGTGGAAAAGACATCTGGATGGCAAAAGGGAAAGGCAATGCCTTCGACAAACCAGTAAACCTTGGTCCTGAAATCAATACTCCGGGCGACGAAATGTTCCCATATATCCGCGAAAATGGAGATTTATACTTTTCATCCAATTATCACCCCGGAATTGGCGGCCTCGATATTTTTAAAGCAGTAGTAGGCGAAGACAAAAAGTGGCATGTTGAAAATATGAGAGCGCCAATCAACTCGCCTGGCGACGACTTTGGAATTACATTTATTAAAGGCGAAGTTGAAAAAGGGATGTTCTCGTCTAACCGCAAAGGCTCGAAAAGCGACGATATTTATTCATTTTATCTTCCTCCAAAAGTATTTAATGCTTCCGGCGAAATCTTTAATAAAGAAACCGATCAGAAAATTGATGGGGCCATGGTGCGCATTATCGGAACCGACGGTACAAACCTGAAGGTTCGCGCCAATGGAGGCCGCTTTCAGTATAAATTAAAACCTGAAACCGATTATGTGTTTGCCGCTTTTAAAGATGGTTACCTGAACGATAAAGTGCGCACGTCGACCATTGGACTGACCGACAGCAAAGATTTCAAATTTCTGTTCAAGCTCTCGCCAACTGACGAGCCTATAAAAGTGAATAACATCAATTACGCAACCGGAAGCTACCAAATTACTGAAGAGTCGAAAGTGGCTCTCGATTCGGTCGTTCAGCTACTTGTTCTGAACCCAACCATCAAGATTGAATTGATGGCACATACCGACTTTGTGGGCAGTGACCAGTTTAACTCCGATCTTTCGCAAAAACGCGCCCAATCGGTGGTCGATTACCTGATTTCAAAAGGGATTAACGCCGGACGGTTGGTAGCCAAAGGATATGGCGAAACCTGGCCAAAGAAAGTAACCAAAACGATCGCCAAACAATACGACTTCCTGAAAAAAGGCGATGAGTTGAATGAAGCGTTTATCCTGAAACTTCCGCCTGAGCAGCAGGAGATAGCTAAGATGCTCGACCGGCGAACCGAATTCAGGGTGCTGAGTAACGATTTCCACGAGTAGGATCTATCATTTATAAACGAGTAATCCTGACAGGTTTCGAAAACCTGTCAGGATTTATTATTCTGTATAGGCATTTTTCTTTTTTTTTTACTCCGAAGGAGTTTACTATTAATGACTCCCAGCGAAACTGGGGACAAAGAAAATGCAGAGAAAAGCCAACCCGGAATGGGTTGAATGTCAAATTTAAACTTCGTATGGGATCACGTTTAGTTTAAACTCCGAATCATCTGGTTCGACTTTGAACACCTTAGCATGCGGATATTCTTTTCTTTGGATTGTCAATATTTTCTTTTCAGTATTTTCAGATACACAGGAGCCAAGAATAATTTCTTCAACGATTTCATTAGAAATTTGGATTACTGGTTTTTTAGGATTGTAAATTATTAATCTCCATTCTTTTTCATAAGACCAAATATTTGATTTTGAGGCTAACCTTTTTATAATATAATCATTGCTTTTGCCGATGTATGGTTTAATCTCTGGATATTCATCGAAATAATGGACTTTTAATAATTCTGAGTTTTCGTTAAATTTTTGTTCAAAAAATGATTTAAGCTTGTTCGAGTCGTATCCAAGGCAGAATCCTTGATTTGAATTTGAATAGTGAGACCACATTAGTATGTCGTTATTCCTTTCACTCAAACAAAAAATTCTCCTATCAATTGCCTTACCCCATTCTTCCAAATCTAACAAAGACATATTTATATAATGGTCTTTGTCTTTGACTATATTTTGTTTATACTCCAAATCCGCAATTTTCCACAAAGAGTCAAAATTTTTATTTCTTTCTACTCGACCTCTATAGTATAGATGCTTCAGTATAATATCTTCTCTTGGCATTAACTCAAGCTTTTTTCTAATTTTCAAATCAAATGGGTCGTTGAGCTCTTTCTGACTTGCAAAATATAAAGTGCTATTCTCGAAAGATTCTTTTTGGTAGCGTGTACCTTTAATATTTTCTTGAAATGATCTGTATTTGTATAGGATTTTTGGGAGTTCTTCTTGTTCCATTTCTTTATTATTAATCTTTTAAAGTTATATAAAATAAAACAAATCGTTTTCCAGCCTTTAAAAGCAAAAAATCCTGACAGGTTTCAAAAACCTGTCAAGATTAATTATTTAATATCGAAATCGTCCTTACTTGTAGCTTTCGATTGGTTCGCAGGTGCAAACCAGGTTGCGGTCGCCAAAGGCATCGTCAACACGGCCAACTGGCGGCCAGAATTTATTTTCTTTCAGCCATGCCAATGGGAAAACGGCTGTCTGGCGGCTGTACGAATGGTTCCAGTCGTCGGCAGTAACTACATCCGAGGTATGTGGAGCATTCTTCAGCGGGTTGTCCTCCTTGTCCATTTCTCCTGAAGCTACCGCCTGAATTTCGTTGAAAATGCCGGTCAGCGCTTCAATGAAACGATCCAACTCCTGTTTCGATTCGCTTTCGGTTGGCTCAACCATCAGCGTTCCGTGTACAGGAAATGACAGCGTTGGCGCGTGGAACCCATAATCCATCAGGCGTTTCGAAATATCGGTTTCAGAAATTCCAGAAGCAGCTTTCAGGTGGCGACATTCGAGTATCATTTCGTGGGCACACCGACCGTTTTCGCCGGTATATAAAACTCCGTAGCTATCTTTTAAAGCATTGGCAATGTAGTTGGCATTCAGGATAGCGATTTCAGAAGCACGTTTCAATCCGTCGGCACCCAACATTTTGATGTATCCGTAGGTAATTGGGAGCACCGAAGCGCTTCCCCATGGACCGGCTGATACGGCAGTAATTCCAACGTGTCCGTTGTTCATTACCGGATGCGAAGGCAGAAATTCAACCAAATGGGCGGCAACGCAAATCGGACCAACACCCGGGCCACCACCTCCGTGAGGAATGGCGAATGTTTTGTGTAAATTCAGGTGGCAAACATCAGCTCCGATACGGCTCGGATTAGTCAGTCCAACTTGGGCATTCATGTTGGCACCGTCCATGTAAACCTGACCGCCATGCGAGTGAATGATTTCGCACAATTCGGTGATCGACGATTCGTAAACTCCGTGTGTCGATGGATAAGTGACCATGAAACACGACAAGGTATCTTTGAATTCTTCGGCTTTCTGGCGTAAAGCTTCCACGTCGATGTTCCCGCGTTCGTCGCAAGGCGTAACCACTACTTTCATTCCGGCCATAACGGCGCTGGCAGGGTTGGTTCCGTGAGCCGACGAAGGAATCAATACAACATCGCGGTGACCTTCGCCCCGGCTGATGTGATACTGACGGATAACCATTAATCCGGCATATTCGCCAGCAGCTCCAGAGTTTGGTTGAAGGCTGACATCGGCAAAACCAGTAATTTCGGACAGGTCGCGACGAAGTTCTTCCATCATTTCGTGGTATCCGCGAGCCTGATTCTTCGGAACAAACGGGTGAATGCCACCAAATTCGATCCAACTTAATGGCAACATTTCTGTAGCCGCGTTCAACTTCATGGTACACGATCCGAGCGGAATCATTGAGTGAGTGAGCGAAATATCTTTGTGTTCGAGTTTTTTGATGTAGCGAACCATTTCGGTTTCCGACCGGTATTTGTTGAAAACTTCCTGCTGCATGAACGCTGAAGTTCTCAGGAATTCAGGAAGAATGGTGCAAGCATCAGGATATTCGGTAACTGTTCCGTGAGGCTTGTTGGCCGCTTTGGCAAATACTTCGATGATCCAATTGATGTCATCGAGGTTGGTAGTTTCGTCGATACTCAGACCCACTTCTCCATTCTCGAAATAGCGGAAATTCATTTCCAGTTCGAGCGACAGCCATTCAATGTCTTCGCGCTTTACGTGGCGTGGCAGTGCAAAGCGGATCGTGTCGAAATAGTTGCTGTTGAGTTGTGTATATCCTAATGCCGAAATTTCATTTTCGAGTAGAGCTGCAATACCATGAATGCGTTTGGCAATCTGGGTGATTCCTTCAGGTCCGTGATAAACGGCGTAGAACCCGGCCATGTTCGAAAGCAATGCCTGAGAGGTACAGATGTTGGAAGTCGCTTTTTCGCGTTTGATGTGCTGTTCGCGGGTTTGCAGGGCCATGCGTAAAGCGCGGTTGCCGTGTGCATCTTTTGAAACACCGATGATACGGCCAGGCATGGTTCGTTTAAATGCATCTTTCGAAGCAAAGAAAGCTGCATGCGGTCCACCGTAACCCATCGGGATGCCAAAGCGTTGCGAATTTCCAAAAACAATATCGGCGCCCCATTCTCCCGGAGGAGTCAGGATTGACAAGCACAGCAGATCGGCGGCAACCGAAACAAATATTTCTTTTTCATGGGCGGCACTAACCAGCGACGAATAATCGACGATTTGACCGTCAGAATTCGGATATTGAACAATGACTCCGAAGGTATTCTCATCGAGTTCGAAGTTTTGCCAATCGGCTACTTTCAGTTCGATACCCAGCGGATTGGCGCGGGTAATGAGCACATCCAGCGTTTGGGGCCATACTTTTTCGTCAACCCAAATGGTATTGGCATTGGCTTTTACTTTGGCGCGCGAGCGGGAATTGTGCATCATGATCATGGCTTCGGCGGCGGCAGTAGCCTCGTCGAGCAGGCCTGCATTGGCCATTTCCATTCCGGTCAGGTCGCAAACCATAGTCTGGAAATTCAGTAAAGCTTCCAAACGACCCTGTGAAATTTCAGCCTGGTAAGGCGTATAACTGGTGTACCAAACCGGATTTTCCAGCACATTCCGGAGAATTACTGCCGGGGTAATGGTGTCGTAATAACCCATTCCGATGTAGGTGTTGTACACTTTGTTTTGTGCAGCCAGGGCCAGAATCTTACGGAAATACTGACGTTCAGTCAAGCCGTCTTCTAGTTTCAGCGGCTGTTTGAGCCTGATGTTTTCGGGAACGGTTTGGTTTATCAATTCGTCGAGCGTTGAAACTCCAAGAATATTCAACATTTCCTGAATTTCGTGGTCGCGTGGACCAATGTGACGCATTACAAATTTATCGCTTGCCATATCTGTTTAAATTTTTGTTTCTGTTTGAGGGTGCAAGTTTACGGGTTTTGGAAATAATATAAGATGATTTTTGTTGTTTCTTGCCTACCAAAATCTATCTGTATTTATTCTATTGGTTTATAAATATACTTCTCATCGTATTCTATTTCAAATAACTTTAGAAACAGTGTATATTCTTCAATAAAAGTACGTTTTTCATGATGCGTCTTCTGTTGATCGATGTAATTGGCAATGTCAGGGATTTGAGAATTTCCGTAGCTAAAAACCCCAAACCCTTCCTGCCAAGAAAATTTTCCCATTACCAAGCGATTTTCATTTATCCACAACGAAGAACTTCGCTTAACATCGTGCATTAAATCAGATGGTGATTGTTTCGGATTCATGCTTACAAGAGCATGAACATGATCGGGCATTCCATTGATTGCAAACATTTTATGACCATTGTTTGAAATAATTCCACTCATGTATTTGTATAAATCGGTCTGCCACTTAGGGTTAATTAAAGAGATACGGTTTTGAACCGCAAAAACAAAATGCAGATAGATTTGGGAATATGTATTTGCCATAGTTCGGTATGGTTAATCCCCTGACGGGGAAATAGGTTGATATGGTATAATTTTCTATTGATATTTATCTCCTATCGGAGAATCTCAATCGTTTTGTTTCCCGTAGGGAATTTATATCAATAGAAAGAGCTTATCGGCAAATGTTTCCCCGTAGGGGATTAATTTTTCTGATTGACTTTTACGTTAAAAACGGATTATTCTTCTTTTCAAAACCAATGGTTGTTTCGGGACCATGCCCACAATATACAACTGTTTCCTCCGGAAGTGTAAGCAGTTTCGTTTTGATATTTCCGGTCAGTTGTTCAAAACTTCCGCCCGGAAGGTCAGTACGGCCAATACTTCCATAGAAAAGTACGTCGCCTGCAATCAGTATTTTTTGTTCCGGATTGTAGAAAACAACTCCGCCGGGAGAATGGCCAGGTGCAGCAATTACCTGTAGATACGAGTTCCCGAATGTGATTTGATCGCCTTCCTGAAAATAGGAGTCAGGGGCATCAATCGGTTCCATAGGAATGCCAAACATGTCGCCTGAATCAACGGCATGTTCTACCAGAATTTCTTCGTCCGGATGAATTTCGAACGAAAGGTGATATTTGGCACGGCAATGGGTCACGCCCATAATATGATCGAAATGGCAATGGGTATTTATCAACCGAACTGGTTTTAATTGTTTCTCAGCAATGAATTGATCAAGTTCCTGTCGTTCGTTTTCGAAATAGCATCCTGCATCGATAATGGCGCATTCGCCGATTTCATCAAATAATACGAATGTATTTTCCTGAACCGGATTGAAGGTGAATTTTTTTATCTGTATCATATTTTATGATTGACTATTAGACGATTTACTATTTACGATTTCAATGGGAGCGCGCAAATAGTAAATCGTAAATATTTAAATGGTAAATTATTTGTCTGTGCCTTTTAACATCGGAACAAAGACATAAGTTCCGTGCGATTCTTTATAATATTCGGTTTCGCTGGTTTTCACCACCACGTACATTGTCTGTTTTTCGCGCGGTCCCATTGGAATCACCATGCGGCCACCCACTTTGAGCTGGGCGAGTAAGTCTTCTGGAATGACAGGAGCCCCGGCGGTAATGATGATTTTATCGAACGGCCCATAGGTTGGCAATCCTTTGTAGCCATCGCCATAAAAGAACTTCGGGTTGTAGCCGATTTGCGGAAGAATAGATTGAGTTTTCAGGTACAATTCGCGCTGGCGTTCGATGGTATAAACGGTTGCACCCATTTCGAGCAGCACCGCAGCCTGATAACCCGATCCGGTACCAACTTCCAGAATTTTATCATATCGTTCAACCTGCAACAGGTATGTTTGCATAGCCACCGTAAATGGCTGGCTGATGGTTTGACCTGCGCCAATCGGGAACGCCTGATCTTTGTAGGCGAACTGAAGAAAGCTGCTGTCCATAAACAGGTGCCTGGGCACTTTCCCAATAGCTGCCAGCACTTTATCGTCTTTAATACCTTTGATACGTATACCTTCCACCAATCTTTTTCGTAATCCCTGATGACGTAATGTATCCTGAAACTCCATAGAAAATCCTTTTTTTCAAAATTAGCCAAATATAGGTTCGAAACGGTTTGCAGCCCTAAACATTATTAACAATCAACGTTGAAAAGTATTTCGGCAAGCAATATTACAACTTTTAATTTATTCCTATTTTGCATGAATGATTAAACTCGGAATTTTTGGAGATCAGACCACTAATCATGAACTTCTAGGACAGTTGAATACCATCCCTGAAGTAGAGGTTACCGGCTTGTATTTCTCCGGAAATGTGGAAGTTGCTGATGTGTTTCCGGTGTTTTCAAGTCCGATTGGCTTGATGGATATTTCGGATGCCATTCTGATTCTGAGCGATAAAAGCATCAGCAACGACTTGGTCAAACTGATCCTGAGGAAGAGCAAGCATATTTATCTTAAATCAGTTCCGAGTTTACACATCAGGGAAATCAAAGAACTCATCGATCTGGAAAAAGAGGCCGGAATTGTAACGTTCATCTACAACCCGTTTAACTACAACCCTTATTTCGATCCCTTCAGCAATAAATACGAAAAGCCTTTTCTGATTAATCTACGGACATGCTTCGAAGGCGAGGTCGTTAAAGCATCGCACGAAATGCTGCTTTTGGTCACAGCATTAAACCGCTTGGTTCAAAGCAACTATAAAAAGCTTGAGGTTTTCGGATTGCATGAGTCTAACAACCAGCTGGTTATCAGTCTCCGGATCGAATACAACAATGGCTGTGTGATAAACCTGACTGTTTCTCAGGAGAAAGTTCCAGGTTTTTGCGAAATTTTCCAGAAATCACAACGGATTCAATTTGAGATTCAGGCTCCCCTTTATATCCAGTATCCACAATTAAATCAGGAATATACGGCGATAAACAATTTTATCCGGCTGATCCAGAATCGCGACAAAAAAGCCAACTCGTTCGATAGCTTGCTGAATGGCGTTCAGATCGTACATGAAATTAAAGAACATTTGCGTTTCAACGGGATAGATTTTTAGCATGAATAGTCTACTTTTGCCGCAATATTTTCTTTATTGGAGCGTTCCGTATTACGGAAGTAATCCGGACCAAACGTTGTTTCTATGCATAAAAATCTACAAGTTTTAAGGTATCTGGTTTTCGATATTATTGCAGCCATCGTTAGTTGGGTACTGTTCTACATTTACCGCAAGATTTATATTGAACCGATCAAATTCGGCTACGAGATTCCGGTGGAATTCGATACCAAGTTTTACCTCGCACTGATATTTATTCCAGCATTTTGGATAACCATTTATTACATCTCCGGACAATACACCAACATTTACCGCAAGTCGCGGTTGCTCGAATTGGGCAGGACTATCATGGCCTCCATCGTCGGGGTTACCGTCATCTTTTTTCTTTTATTGCTGAATGACTGGATCCCTGATTACCGAAAGTACTATAACCTTTATTTCACTTTGCTCGGATTGCATTTCGGGTTTACCTATTTGTTCCGTCTGATCCTTACAACCCGAACTATTCACCGCATCCACAAACGGATTATCGGATTTAATACGCTTGTTATTGGTGCAAATGAAAAGGCTGTCCGCCTGGTTGAAGATTTGAGAAGCCAAACCCGTCCGGCGGGTAATAAAATAATTGGTTTTTTGACGGTTGATGAACAGGAATCCTATCCGCTTGAAGAATTTGCCCCCAATTTAGGATCATACCAGAATCTTCAGAAGGTGATTAATGATAATGAGGTGGAAGAGATTATTATTGCCATTGAATCGTCAGAACATCAATTGCTTAGCAAGATTTTAACTTTGCTTGAAAATCGGACACATACGGTTTGGGGAATTCCTGATTTGTTCGATATTCTTTCAAATACAGCCAAAACAAATACCATTTTCGGCAGCCCGCTACTTAAAATTTCGAATGGATTGATGCCTGTTTGGCAGGAAAACGTTAAGCGCTTGCTCGATGTGGTCGTTTCTGTTTTATCAATTATTATCTTTTTCCCTATTTTCGTTGCGCTGGCCATTGGTATTAAAATGAGTTCGAAAGGACCGATTATGTACAAACAGGAGCGCATCGGTAAATTTGGTAAGCCATTTATGATCCATAAATTGCGGACCATGGTGAGTGATGCAGAAACCGATGAACCACTTCTTTCGAGTTCGGACGACAGCCGGATTACTCGTATCGGGCAGTTTCTGCGAAGAACGCATCTGGATGAGATTCCCCAGTTTTTCAATGTGATTAAAGGCGAAATGTCGCTGGTTGGCCCACGTCCCGAACGTAAGTACTACATCGACCAGATTGCGGATGTTGCGCCGTATGTTACTCATTTGCAAAAACTAAGGCCTGGAATTACATCGTGGGGTCAGGTAAAATACGGATATGCATCGAATGTTGAGCAAATGGTTGAACGTTTGCAATATGACATGGTTTACCTCAAAAATATATCGCTGTACGTCGATTTCAAAATCCTGATTTACACCATCATGGAATGTGTGAGGGGACGTGGGAAATAATTAATGTATAAGGGTCTTTGGTCATTTGTCCCTCCGTATTTTGATGCAGCCCATAAACGAATAACTTGGAAAGGCCGGGAAATGGGTGGAGTCTGTTGGTGAATTTTAAAAGCGAAATATTTCGTGCCTGCGGCACTCTGGAATTGGTAGTGGAGATTCCTGCCCGTCACATGAACGGACCGCGTAAAAACTAAATCTTATACCGAAAATATTCGGATAGGTATCTGAGGGATTTTTGAAATACTTAATCCTCAGAACCTTAAATCTTGAAATCACACTGTCAGTTTAACTGTCAGATAATAAGAATCAAGCCGTTTTCCGGTATCTCAACACCGCCAGGCTCAAAAAGGTAATTCCAATAATGCTCATGGCAATAAATTCGTGGATCAGGTCTCCAAAGTTCGAACCTTTTAGCACCACCATGCGCATGACTCGGATAAAATGGTAAATCGGATTGCCTTCATCCACTACTTGCGCCCAATGAGGCATACTGTCAACAGGGGTAAATACACCGCCCATCAGGATAAAGATCATCATGAAGAAGTAGGTCACAAACATGACTTGCTGCTGCGTGTCGGCAAGGGTCGATACGAATAATCCCAGGCCCAGGATTCCCAGCAGGTAAAGCATCCCAAATCCGAATACCAGCCACAAACTACCAACAATAGGCAGATTAAAAACTACTTTGGCGACTACCAGTCCGAAGGAAAGATCAAAGAGAGCAATGACTACAAATGGGATCAGCTTTCCGGCCAGAAAGTGGATTTTTCGTATCGGGGTTACATTCAATTGTTCGATGGTACCCTGTTCTTTTTCTTTCACAAGGCTCATTCCGGAGAGGAACAACCCAATAAGTGTCACCAAAATACAGAGAACACCCGGAGCCATGTACCATTTATATTCTAGTTCCGAATTGTACCAGAACCGCGAAACGGAATTAATTTGGTAAGGTGTATTAAATTCGGGCAGCCCTTTCCATTCGGCGATAATATTTTTGTTGAAATCGCGGATCACCGAAGCCGCATACGAATAACCCAACTGCGCGGCTTGCCCGTCGATGGCGTTTACCAGCAACTGCAAACTGGCTTTGTCGTCGCGGATCAGGTTTCGCTCGAATCCCTGCGGAATAACCAAAACCATGTGATCTTTGTTGTCTAAAATCGCCTTCTCGCCTTCGTCAGGATTGAACGAAGTATTGTTGATGGTGAAAAAGGGCGAAGCATCTATTTTTGAAGCCAGTTCGCGCGATGTCGATGACATATCCTTATCTACCAGAAAAATGTTGACGTTTTTCAGATCGTAAGTGGCAGCAAATACCAGAACCAGCATTTGTAGCAATGGAATCATGATGATCATCCGGAGCATCGTTTTGTTGCGCCTCACCTGGATGAATTCTTTCTGTATGACGTAAAAAAGTGTTTTCATTTTCGTATTTACTATTTTCGTATTTACCATTTACGATTTGCCTTGGAATTCAGAGTGTTCAAATCGTGAATCGTCAATAAATTAAATTATCAATTACTCCAATCGTATCTTGAAATTTTTGATGCTCAATGCAATAAACACGAATGCCATAAACATCAGAATCAGGGTTTCTTTCCAGACATACATAATTCCGGTCCCTTTCAGCATGATGTTTTTAATGATCACAATAAACCAGCGTGGGGGCATTGCATGACTGATGATCCGCAATGGGAGCGGCATGTTTTCGATCGGAAACATAAATCCTGAAAGCAAGATTGTCGGAAGCATCAGTGCCAAAACCGAAATGAACATCGCAACCATTTGGTTTGGAGCAATAGTCGAAATCAGGATTCCCAGACTGAGCGCCATCAGGATAAACAGAAAGCTTTCGGCCATCAGGAAAATGAAACTACCTTTAATTGGGACACCAAAGATGAAGACTCCAATAATGATTATTGTCAGTGCATTAATGAAAGACAGCAACAAATAAGGGGTAACTTTCCCCAATACAATCTGAATTGGTTTTAAGGGCGAGGCAAGCAATACTTCCATGGTTCCCAGCTCTTTTTCTTTGCTGATCGAAATGGAGGTCATCATAGCCGAAATCAACATCAGGATCATGGCCATAATTCCGGGTACAAACATGTAAACGCTTTTCAGCCCTTCGTTGTAGAGCATCCGCACTTCGGTATTGATCTGGTTGGGCAGCTGAATATTCTGGAGTTTTTCTTTTTTGACGTAGTCGTTGATAATTCCTGAAGCATAGCTTGTGAGGATTCGCGCGGTGTTTGGATCGGAAGCATCGGCCAGCAACTGAACATCAACTTTCCCGTCGCGTTCCAGGGTTTGCTCAAAATTGGTTCCGAAGGAGACCACCATTTTCACCTTCCCTTTTCTGAAAACATCTTCCACATCATCACCGGGCATCAATTCTTCGCCCAACACAAAATAGCCTGAAGACATCAGTTTCGAGGTAATTTCGCGGGTGGTATTGTCGTGCGACTGATCGAGAATGGCAATTTTCGAATTCTGTATATCGGTATTGATAACCTTTCCGAAAAGCAACAATTGCACAATTGGTAATAAAAAGATGATCATCATTGTTCGCGGATCGCGAAATATGTGGAGAAATTCTTTCCGGAGAAAACCTATAAATTGTTTCATATTTAAAAGTTACGGGTTGCAGGTTTCGAGTTTCGGGGTGGCAATAAACACGCAACCCGAATCGCGTAACCCACAACGTTTATTATTCTGTATTTCGTGCTATCTTCAGGAACACCTCATCCATATTTTTGGCGCCAAATTGCTTTTTCAGGTTTTCAGGCGTATCTAGCGCTTCAATCCGGCCATTGTTCATGATCGAAACACGGTTGCAATATTCGGCTTCGTCCATGTAATGCGTGGTTACAAAAACGGTGATTCCACGGTCGGAAGCTTCGTAAATCAGGTCCCAGAATTTGCGACGGGTAATCGGGTCAACGCCACCGGTTGGTTCGTCGAGAAAAACGATTTTTGGATCGTGAAAAATGGCCACTGAAAAGGCTAGTTTCTGTTTCCATCCCAATGGCAGCGATCCAATGAGCGAATCTTTAGCTGTTTCCAGATCCAGATCTTTCAGCAATTTCTCCTGTTTTTCTTTCCGGTCGCTAGGCGAAATGCCATAAATTCCGGAGAAAAACCGGATGTTTTCGGCAATGGTCATGTCTTCGTACAGCGAGAATTTCTGGCTCATATACCCAATATTCCGCTTTATCTTCTCAGTTTCCTTATAAATGTCAAAACCAGCCACTTTTACTTGTCCTGAAGTAGGAGAGGAGAGGCCGCAAAGTATCTTCATGGCAGTGGTTTTTCCGGCGCCATTGGCTCCCAGAAATCCGAATATTTCTCCCTTGAATACATCAAAATTCAGGTGATCGTTTGCAACGAACGAACCGAATTTCTTTACCAGATTGCGGACTTCAATTACTTTTTCCATTTTTTAAATTAGTGTTCAGTCGCAGTGTTCAGTCGCAGTATTCGCTTCGATCAAAACGACAGGATAATTATGAACCTTATTCTTTTTTACAACCGAATTTTTCAGGATTCTGAATCATAAAATTCAATAAACGCCCAATTTCAGCGGATTCCTGCAACATTTGAGAGTGATTCTCTTTGCTCAGATAATTACATTCCAAAGCAAAATCAAGCCATACAGTAGTTTCACTGTTTTCTGCATCCGAATCAGTAAGTTTGCTTATAAAATTTTTGATATAAAGACGTTTCCTGTATGATTCAGCAATATTTGCACAAACAGATCTGGAAGATCGTCTGATCTGGTCAGTTAAGGAATATTTTTCTTCCTTGGGGAAGCTCTTTGAGACTTCGTAAACATCCATCGCAAGATTGAAAACTTTTTTGTACACGATTAATTCTTTGAAATCCATATTTATTTGCTTTACTGAAACCTATTTTTATTTCTGAGACTGCGACTGATCATAGCGACTGTAGTAATTCCATAAACACATCTTCAATGGTCGGTTGTATGTCAAAAACCTGTAACTCGGAGTGATCTTTTTTCAAGAGATAGTTTTCGAATTCGATAGCTTCCACTTCGTCGTTTTTCCCCGTAACATGCAAATACTGGCCAAATGCAAATGCCGAATCCGTTTTTTCGTACGACCGCAAATCAAGTATGAGTTGATGCATATCTTTCGATTTTATGGCATATAACTTCCGGGTGTAATTTTCAACCAGCTTTTGAGGCGTGTTGATGTCGAGCACTTTCCCTTTCTGCATTAAAGCCACCCGGTTGCAAAGCATTGCTTCGTCCATATACGGTGTCGAAACCAGAATCGTAATTCCTTTTTGCTGAAGCTTTTTCAACATATCCCAAAATTCTTTACGCGAAACAGCGTCAACGCCAGTGGTTGGTTCGTCAAGCACCAATATTTCTGGTTTATGGATCAAGGCGCACGATAATGCCAGTTTTTGTTTCATCCCTCCTGAAAGCTTTCCGGCCAGGCGTTTTTTGAATGGTTCGATCTGAACATAAATGTCACGGATCAGGTTGTAATTCTCGGCCACGGTGGTTTTAAAAACAGTGGCAAAAAAGTTCAGGTTTTCTTCAACCGTCAAATCCTGATAAAGCGAAAACCGGCCGGGCATATAACCCACAATCTTTCGGATTTCCTTGTAATCTTTGATTACATCTAATCCATTCATGGTAGCTTTCCCTTCATCCTGAATAAGTAAAGTCATCAGGATGCGCATCAGGGTTGTTTTTCCGGCCCCATCGGGGCCAATCAGGCCAAACAGTTCGCCTTTTTGCACTTCGAGCGAAATGTCGCGAACTGCCTGAACCTCTTTATAGGATTTACTGACATGTTGAATGCTGATCATGACCAAAGGATTGAGTTACTGAAGGACTGAATTACTGATTTCATGCTGTTTGCCATCTATTTACTGAACACTGCGACTGTTCACTAAAACACCACTTCACCCGGCATACCGATTTTCAGACGGCCATCGTTGGGAACTACTATTTTAACGGCATACATCAGTTTAACCCGTTCTTCTTTGGTCTGGATAATTTTTGGTGTGAATTCTGATTCTGACGAAATCCAGGTAATTTTACCGCTTATGGGTTGCATTTCTTTGGCATCCGAATCAATCAGAACCTTGACTTCGTTTCCGAGTTTCACCTGAGAAAGCTGAGTTCCGGAAACGTAAACTTTTAGTTCCAGATTGCTTAGATCTGCCATTTTCAGGACTGGTTTTCCCGGAGTTGCCAATTCCCCGTTTTCGAGGTAAGTTTCCAGCACTGTCCCTTTGATTGGGCTATTGATCCGGCATTTGGTCAACTGTTCGCTGATTAAATCTAACTGTCGTTTGACCACTTCCATTTCGCTTCCAATCAGTTGAAACTGCGTGTTTGTAGCCGAAATTTGTTTGTCCAGAACATTCATTTGTCCATTGATGTCGTCAACTTGTTGCTGGGTAGCAGCTTTGTCGGCAAACATTTTGGTAATGCGCTGTTGTGTGGTCTGCACGTTCTTTTTCTGTTCTTTAAATACATTGATCTGGGCCGAAACGTTTTGTTTCTTTGTTTCGCTGGCTTCGAGTTGTGCCTGTGTTTGTAGTTTTTTCAAATACAATTCGGTGGTGTCAATCAGGGCAATCAGTTTGCCCGTTTCGAGCAGGTCGCCCTGTTTGACATTCATGGTGAGCAGTTTTCCGGCCATTTCAGACGAGACGATAGTTTCAACCGCTTCAAAATTGCCATAGGCGTCCGATTGCTTTTCTCCGTTTTTGCAGGCTCCTAATGTCAGGAAAACCAATACTATTAGGTGTAAATTTTTCATATTCATTATGCTTATATCTGTTTTTTTAAACTCATAATTCATGACTTATAACTCATCATTCTATTGATTCCCTCTTATATTTTCGAGTTTAATCCGTGCTTCTTTTAGCTGGATTTTGCGGGTTTCGAGCATTAGCCTGGCAGTCGTTTCGGCATTCAAATCCTGAATGTAATCAGCCATAGTGATAGATCCATTTTCAAGCTTCGATGCTGATGTCTTGGTGATTCGTTCCCGAATTGCGATCAATTCCTGATCGGTTTTCAACAACTCGGCAATCTGATTAATCTGTTTGTTTTGCTGGTCGGTTGCCAAATCGATATTCCTGACAAATGATTCTTGTTTGGTTTGGACGATATCCTGCTGAAGCCGAATTATTTGTTTTTGCCGGTTGGTTGTTTTCCAATCCAGTACATTCCAGCTAAAACCAAGGCCAACTAGGTAATACGGATCGAATTGATTGTTGAGCATGTTCAACCCGGGCTTTCCATATCCGGCCTGACCAAATCCAAACAATTTTGGGTTCCGCTGTTTCTGAAGAATCTCTGAATTGGCATTCAACAATTCATTTTGCTTGCTGAACAGATCCATTTCAGGCCGCTTCAACGGTAAATCGGTGACCGCAAGTTCTTCAGGTAATTTCAGATTGTACAGTTGTTCGGTAGTTTTTCCAGTCAGGATCGACAATGCGTACAGGATTGTTTCCTTGTTGCTTTTCAGCTCGATGACTAATTGGTCAGTCTTAATGAGTTCGGCGAGTAATTGGTCTAATTCCGACGACAAAACCATTCCGTTGTTGACGGCTGATTCCAGAATTTTTCGACGTTCAGCCAGTGTCTCGGTTTTCTTTTCCAGAATTTTCAGGTTTTCCTGAATCAGGAAAGAAGTAAAGAAAAATTGGTTCACCTTTTCTTTAACCTGATACAATTCTACTTCGGTCTGTTGAAGGGTTCCGGCATTCTCTGCATTGTTTATCAGTTCTTTGGCTTTGCTTAAGCCGCCATCCCAGATCGTCTGTTTCAGATCGAGGTAAAATTTGTACTGGTCTTTGTCGACCGATGGAATTTTAATGTTTGGCAGCGAAATGCCGATTTTAGTGACTGCCGACTGGTAAGTAGCCTGGCCGTTCAGGTTGACCTGAGGCAAAAAGCTAGTGGCATTGTTTCCGTTTTTGAGATCCAGAATTTGTTGGTACAAATCCAGCTGTTTCAAAACCGGGTGGTTTTCGCGTGCCCAGTTTTGGCATTGTTCCAAGGTTACTGCATCCTGAGCCATCAGCAGATGGGCAGGAAGTAGCAAGGCTATGAACAGTAGTTTAATTATTTTCATGGATATTTATTTTTTGACTACTATCGCGTCTATTACGAACTTCTTAATCACATCTGCCCGTTCGGCATAAAAGGCATCGAGTGCTTTTTGGTCGTCTTTAAAGATCAGAAAGCTTAGTATTGGCCTGACAGCAAATGGAAACACACACATTGAAACGATATTTATGCCTAAATGTCGTGGATCCATTCGGATAATTTCACCCCGATCCATTGCCAATTGTAGCTGATCGATGATTATTAGTGGATTTAATCCAAATTTTAACACCAGCTTAAACAGTCCGGAAGGATCTCTGCTGAGTTCTTTCATGACAAAAACAGGTAGAAACGGATGTTTCCGAAGTAAATTGATGTAGGCATCGATAACCTGTTCCATTTTGGTCACAAATGGAGCCTCCGATTTTAAAATTTGGGTAAGTTGAGGAAAAGCCATTTGGACTACTTCCGAAAATATGGCTTCGAATAATCGCTCTTTCGATCTGAAATAATAGTGCAGCAAGGCTTTATTGATTCCGGCCTCATCGGCAATTTCCTGCATACGGGCGCCATCCATTCCTTTGGTAACAAACACTTTTTTAGCTGCTTCCAGGATTTTATCTTCAGTGCTATCTTTTTTTGTTTCCATTTTATTTTGAAGTTTAACTAAGTGGTTAAATCGAATGGTCAAAAGTAAACTGTTGAAATGAATTTGCCAAATGTTTTAACCAAAATGATTAACCATTTGGTTAAATATTTATAAATATCACAATTACAGTTATTTGTCAGAGATTGGCTTTCTTATAATTATGAATTTTGCATGAAAAAAGGTTCAGTAATCAGGATAGAATGATTTTGAAGTAAATTTTTTGGACATCGATGAAATATTTAACCCATTTAAACACGTCGGCGTGGTACTTTTTTCTGTAAAAAATGATAAATTTGATCTGATACAAACCAAGATGTATCCAACAAACGTTATGTGTTCAGAATTAGAATAGTAACCTTAAAAATAAAAGTTATGGCAAAAGGAGTAGACACCCGAAAAAACGAAAAAAAGGAACCTACAAAAACATTAAAGGAAAAAAGACTGGAAAAAAAAGCTAAAAAAGACAAAAAATAGGGTCTTTTTGTCTATCCATTTCACGTTTTCGTTAGCAGGGAGCCGGAGCTATTAAGTAGTCCAGCTCCTTGTTTTTTTTTTGCTAAACTGACGCCATTTCATTCATGTAGTAGCTAAAAATTATACTGAATATTTACTTATCTTTCAGAACCTAAATTCGATCATAAAAAACACTAAATCTATCGCAAACATGAATAAAATTTCGGCAAAACTCATTCTACTCGTTTTTGTTTTGGGCGTCGCTTCGGCTTGCAATGCACCAAAACCTAAAAATGAAGGTTGGATTCAACTCTTCAATGGAAAGGATCTGAAGGACTGGGATATAAAAATTACCGGCTTCCCATTGAATGAAAACTTTGGAAATACCTTCCGGGTTGAGGACGGTTTATTGAAAGTCAGGTATGATCAGTATCAGAAATTTGACGATCATTTTGGCCATATCTTTTACAAATGTCCTTATTCTCATTATAAAATCAGGGTTGAATACCGTTTTGTGGGCGAACAGTGTCCGGGAGGTGCTCGCTGGGCCTACCGGAATAGTGGTATTATGATACATGGGCAAAGTGCCCAGAGTATGGAATTAAACCAAGATTTTCCTGTTTCAATCGAGGTTCAATTGCTGGGCGGAAACGGTAAAGATGAGCGTACGAACCTTAATGTTTGTACGCCAGGAACTAATATTGTGTTAAATGGTAAGCTGTGGACCGATCATTGCACCAATTCTACTTCAAAAACCTATCATGGCGACCAATGGGTCACTGCCGAAGTTGAGGTTCAAGGCGATTCTATTATCAAGCACATCATCGACGGAAAAGTAGTTATGGAATATACAAAACCTCAGCTAGACGACCGCGATCCCAATTACCAGAAATTGCTTCCTCCCGATGGCAATAAACTACTTTCAAAAGGTACAATTTCACTTCAGGGTGAAAGTAATCCGGTTGATTTCCGCAAGGTTGAATTGCTGAATTTGGGCGACGATTGCGACGAAACAGCGGTTAAGAAATAGGTGCTTCCTGCACAATATCTGAAATGAGAAGATCCGGCCTTGATCAAGGCCGGATCTTCTCATTTTACTGCTTAGATATTGAAATCCGTTTCTGATCATTTTTTCGTAACTTGCATGTACTTTTAAGTTCAGAAACTATGGAACGATATTTTTGGTCGAAAGGAATCTTGAAGAATAACCTTGAAATTTTTCACGGATCAGAACGAATTGGATTCATTGTTTGGGAGAGCCTCGTTGGTTCAAAAGCTCATGGAATGATAAACGGTCGTCGTTTTGTACTTAATCGCGAATTCTTTCTTTCGAAATTGGAGATATTCGACGCCAATAACCAGTCACTTTTAGGGACCATCATGATAAACCTTTTCAATCCTAAAAGTGATATTATTATTAATGGGAAACGTTTCGAATTGGAAGTGAAAAACTTCTGGCAGTCGCGCTGGTCGTGGAAATTCAACGGCGATGAATTAATCACTTACCAAAGCCAGGAGTTTTTAACGAAAGACAAAGGGACCATCGAAGTCTTTACGGCTTCCACAGAAGAGATCGAAATACTTTTATTACTGGGTCTGTTTGTGCGAAATCAGTTTATTTTATTTATGCTGATGATTCTTATCCTGTTAATGATCGTTATTTTTTAGGTTCACGTCTTTAAACATGAATTCTTTAAGTCAGTATGTTTGTGCAACTTTAAATAGTCTAAAATAATAGATTAAATTTGCGCAACAAAAAATCGGTTGTCAGACCATATCGTTTATATAAATACCTCATAAGGAGAATCAGCTAATGAAACGTGATAAAATTATTATAGGGATTTCGCAGGGCGACATCAACGGAATTGGATACGAAGTAATTATCAAAACATTGATGGAGCCACGCATCCTTGAAATGTGTACCCCAATTGTTTACGGCTCACCCAAAGTAGCCGCGTATCATAAGAAAGCATTGAATATTGAAACTTTCAATTTCAATCACATTCGCACAGCTAGTGAAGCCGATTCCAGAAAGGCAAATATCATCAATTGTATCGACGACAATATCCGGGTCGAGTTGGGAAAATCGAGCGAAATGGCCGGCGAAGCTTCGTACATGGCTTTGGAAAAAGCGGTTGAAGACTTGAAAAACGGCGAAATTGACGCCCTGATTACTGCACCAATTAATAAAGATAACATTCAGTCCGAAAAATTTAATTTTCCGGGTCATACCGAATACCTGGCCGAACAGTTTAAGAGCCGCGATTTTGTGATGCTCATGGTCAGCGAATCGATGAAAGTGGGCGTAGTTGTTGGCCATGTACCTATGTCGGAAGTTGCTTCAAAGATAACCAAAGGGGCAATCCTGAATAAATTGCGAATAATTAACCAATCACTCGAGAAAGACTTTTTTGTGAAACGTCCGCGAATTGCAGTACTTGGTCTTAATCCTCATGCCGGCGATAACGGGTTGCTGGGAAAAGAAGAAAATGAAATTATTATTCCGGCTATCCAACGAGCTAAAGATGAGGGTATTATTGCTGTTGGTCCATATCCTGCCGATGGGTTTTTCGGTTCGGGCGATTTTGTGAAATTTGATGCCATCCTGGCCATGTATCACGATCAGGGTCTGATCCCATTCAAAATGGCTTCATTTGACCGTGGCGTAAATTTTACAGCCGGCCTGCCAATTATTCGTACTTCACCAGCCCATGGAACCGCTTTTGACATCGCCGGAGAAGATAAAGCTTCGCCCGATTCATTCCGCGAAGCATTGTACCTGGCCATCGATATTCACAAAAACCGTACTTTATACAAAGAAATCACCAAAAATCCGTTGAAGAAATACGAAATCAATCAGGGCCAGGTCGATGAATCGATTGACTTTGAGGCGATCGACGAAGGAATTTAATCCATTTATAGTGTATGTACGAATATATTAAGGGTTCCGTTGCCAGCCTGAAACCATCTCATATTATACTGGAAGCTAATTCGGTTGGCTACTTTATAACCATTTCGTTGAATACCTACACACAATTAAACGGAAGAGAATCGGTAAAGCTATTTATTCATCAGGTCATTCGTGAGGATGCCCATTTGCTGTATGGTTTTGCTTCCGAACCGGAACGCGAACTTTTCAGGATGCTTATTTCGGTCAGTGGCATTGGATCAAATACAGCCATTATGATGTTTTCGTCACTTTCTCCTGATGAAATAAGCAACGCAATTCTGAATGAAAATGTTAATCTCCTTAAGAGTATAAAAGGCATTGGGGTGAAAACTGCACAAAGGGTTATCATCGATTTAAAGGATAAGGTCGGAAAGTCGCCGGTAAGTGAACAATTTGTGGCTTCGGCAGACAATACATTGCGAAATGAAGCGTTATCTGCTTTAGTCATGCTGGGATTTGCGAAAAAGCCGGCCGAGAAAGAATTGGACAAAATTCTGGCCGCTCAACCTAACCTATCCGTTGAAAGTGTGATCAAATTAGCACTTAAAAGCCTTTAAACAGAAAAAGTTTTTGGAATTGAAAAAGTACGGCAGAAACATACTTATATTTTTTATTGTATCTCTTTTTTATGCTCTTGCAGGGACCCCAATCCTATCAAGAACAACACTCAGGAATTTTAATTTATTCCCTGTTTTGTCGGTACCCAAGGATACTGTAAGGATTGATACTACTGGGGTATTGCCCTATAAGTTTAAAGACGAACCTGCATTTGCCTATCCTGAAAAAAAAGATAGTTCAAAGCTTTACCTGAAAAAACCTTCGAATATTAAAACCGAGATTGAATACGATCCGGTTACCGGAGAATACAATTTTGTGGAAAAGGTTGGTGATCTGAATTATAGGTTGCCAAAAACCATGACCAAAAAAGAATTCCAAAAATACGATTTTGAACAGGCCGTTCAGAACTACTGGCGCAACCAGACTCACATTAAAAGTATTGAAGACAAGGGTGGCTTCATTCCGCGTTTAACCGTTGGAGGTGAAACCTTCAACAAAATATTTGGAAGCAATATCATCGATATTCGCCCGCAGGGTTATGTGGAAGTGAGTTTCGGTTACCAGATGAATTCCACCGAGAATCCTTCAATACCGGAACGTTTGCGCAAAGTACCGACATTCGATTTCAACCAGAAAATCCAGATGAATGTGACCGGTAAGATTGGCAGCAAAATGGAAATGCGGGTCAATTACAATACTGAAGCCACTTTCGACTACGAAAATAAAATGAATCTGGGCTATACAGGCGACGATGACCAGATTGTAAAAAAGATTGAGGCTGGTAATGTTTCGCTTCCATTGAACGGTTCGCTTATCACTGGAGGGACGAATCTTTTCGGGGTTAAAACTGAATTGCAATTTGGAAAACTAAACCTGACTACCATTTTTTCGCAGAGTAAAGGCGAAACTACAGTAATTGAGTCGCAAGGTGGGGCCCAGAAAAAAACCTTTGAGATTGCAGCTTCTGATTACGATGCCAACCGGCACTTTTTCCTGGCACAATATTTTCGTGACCATTACGACGAATCGCTCAAAAACCTTCCAATTGTAAGTTCATCCATTACCATCAACAAAATTGAAGTTTGGGTCACGAACAAATCGAGCAATTTTACATCGTCGCGTAACATATTGGCGTTTATGGATTTAGGCGAGCACGATCCGAATATCTACAATAAAGTTGGCGCTTTTCAGGAAAATTCAGGACAGGGATATCCCGAATCCATTTTCCCTTTCAACGGGGCAAATGGTTTATATAACCAGATATACACCAATTATTCAGGGGTTCGTCAATTCCCGGTCATCAATAAAACACTGTCTCCCCTGGAAGCATCTAAATTTACTGGAGGACAGGATTTTGAAAAAATAGAACAGGCACGCTTGCTGAGTGAATCGGAATACACCATCAACAAAAATTTGGGGTATATATCGTTACGGTCAGCATTAAATTCGGATGAAATACTGGCTGTGGCATTCAATTATACGGCCAACGGAAAGACTTATCAGGTTGGTGAGTTTTCAACTGACGGAATTAATGCCCCGGAAACCTTGATCCTGAAGTTGTTGAAAGGAACTAACCTTTCGCCACGTATCCCAGTATGGAAGTTGATGATGAAAAACGTTTACGATTTGAATGCCTATCAGCTGACCAATGAGAACTTTGTGCTCGATGTTTTATACCAGAACGACAAAGCCGGAACTAAAATCAATTATTTGCCTGAAGGAAGTTTGAAAGGGCATATTTTACTGAATGTACTGAACCTCGACAAGGTAAATTCTCAATTAGATTTGGGTCGGGATGGGATGTTCGATTACATTGAAGGAATTACTGTTATTTCCAATTCCGGAAAAATTATTTTCCCGGTACTGGAGCCTTTTGGAAAATTCCTTTCCGATTCGATTGGCGATCCAATCTTGTCGAAACAATACGCTTATACCACGCTTTACGATTCAACAAAAACGGTGGCCATACAAGATGCAGAACACAATAAATTTAAAATAAAGGGGTCGTACAAAGGATCATCGAGTAATGAAATATCAGTGAACTCGCAAAATTTGGCCCGAGGTTCCGTAAAAGTCACATCCGGAGGAATTACACTGACAGAGAACGTTGATTATACTGTTGACTATGCCTCTGGAATTGTGAAGATAATCAATGCCGGGCTGCTCGAATCGGGGTCTGCGCTCCAGGTCTCGACTGAAAGCCAGAATCTTTTCAGTATGCAGCGTAAAACCCTTATCGGAACACATGCCAATTATGCCTTCAATGATCGGTTTAGTTTGGGGGCAACCGTTTTGCATATGGAGGAACGGCCATTAACACAGAAGGTTAACTATGGCGACGATCCAATTTCGAATACCATGCTCGGATTGGATGCAAGTTATAACAATCAATCCCGGTTAATAACCAAAATGCTCGATAAGCTGCCTTTCTATTCAACCAAGGAAAATTCTTCAATCGCATTTGACGGCGAGTTTGCCAAATTAATCCCGGGACATTCGAAAGTCATATCCGGGGCGGGTACCGTTTATATCGACGACTTCGAGGCAACAAAGACTTCTATCGACATGAAAACACGTTCGGCCTGGGTATTGGCAAGTACGCCGCAAAAACAAAACATGTTTCCTGAAGCAGCTCTCAACGACGATCTTGCGTATGGGTTCAACCGGGCAAAACTGGCTTGGTATGTTATTGATCCACTTTTCCTGAGAAATAGCCCAACGACGCCCGATTATATTAAAACCGACGCAAAAGCCCAGTCGAACCATTTAGTCCGTGAAGTCTATGAATCCGAAATTTTCCCCGACAGGCAAACACAAGTAGGCTTGCCAACAAATATTTCAATTCTGGATCTTGCTTTTTATCCCCAGGAAAGGGGGCCATACAATTTCGATAGCCAACCTTCATCCTATTCCCGTGGGGTAAATTCTGATGGAACCCTTCGCGATCCGGAATCTCGTTGGGGCGGTATGATGCGCAAAGTTGAGACTACCGATTTTGAAGCTGCCAACATTGAATACATCGAATTCTGGGTGATGGATCCTTTTATCAACGATTCACTTGGTTTGAATCGTGGGGGCGATTTATATTTTAACCTCGGTGATGTATCGGAAGACATATTGAAAGACTCACGAAAATCATTCGAGAATGGGTTGCCAACCACGGCCGAATTGGCCAAAGTTGACACGACTGCCTGGGGCAGAGTGCCAACACAACAGTCTCTTGTAAAGGAGTTTGACAATAACATTCAGAGCCGGACTTATCAGGATATTGGGTTAGATGGGATGAACGATACGGATGAAAAAAGCTTCAGGAAGCCTTATTTGGAAACCTTGAAAACTATTTTGAATCCGGTTGCTCTTGCCAAAGCTGAAGAAGATCCGTCGAGTGATGATTTTCATTATTTCAGGGGATCTGACTATGATAAGGATCATTTGGGAATATTGGAACGTTATAAAAATTACAACGGTCCGGATAGGAATTCGCCTACAGCCGAAATGTCGAAAGAGTCGTACACAACTTCGGCCACAAACCAACCAGACATGGAGGATATTAACAGCGACAATACCCTAAACGAATACGAACGTTATTACCAATATAAAATCAGCGTTCGCCGCGAAGATATGGTTGTTGGCAAAAACTCGATCGCTGATATCCGGGTAGCCCCGGTTAAACTAAAAGATAACAGAACAGATACAGTAAGATGGTATCAGTTTAAAATACCGGTTAAAAATCCGGATGCTTCCTTTGGTTCCATTTCCGATTTCAAATCGATCCGTTTTATGAGGATGTTCATGAAAGGGTTTAGCGTACCAACTTTCCTGCGTTTTGCTACCCTCGATTTAGTTCGTGCCGATTGGCGTAAATACACGAGTAATGTCGATGGTAATTTAAATACCAATTTAAACTCACAATTCGAACTTTCAGCAGTAAATATCGAAGAGAATGTAAGCCGTTCTCCGATACATTATGTGTTGCCTCCGGGAGTCGAGCGTGTTATCGACCCATCAAGTCCGCAGCTTCTTCAACTGAACGAACAGTCGTTGGTCATGCGTGCAATTGATTTGGAGGAAGGCGAATCGCGTGCAGCCTACAAGAATCTGAGCATGGATTTCCGCAATTACAAACGGCTTAAAATGGATGTCCATGCTGAAGCCATTCAAGGACAGCCATCAATTAAGGATGGCGATTTGTCTTTGTTTGTCCGGATTGGTTCGGATTATTATAACAATTACTACGAGTATGAGGTTCCTCTTTCATTGACGCAACCGGGGGTTATTTATAGCAGCGAAAATGAAGCCGACAGGTATGCTGTCTGGCCTGACACAAACCGGGTAGACCTGGCCCTTGACATACTTACTAACTTGAAACTGCAACGAAATACTGAACTTCGTACAGCCAATTCAGGAGTTAGTTTATCGAAGGTCTATTCCATCATTAAAGGAATGCGGACCATCAGTATCAAGGGAAATCCGAATTTGGGTAACGTGGAGGTGATGATGCTTGGTATCCGGTATAAGGATAAAGACATCAACAATTACGGGCCAAAGTCGATTGAAGTCTGGTTAAACGAGCTTGCTTTAACCGGCCTTAATGAAAGTGGAGGTTGGGCTGCAAACGGAAGGGTGACTGCGCGTTTGGCCGACCTTGGTACGGTAATTCTGGCGGGCAGTTATAAAACTGTCGGGTTTGGAAGTATCAACCAAAAGGTAAACGAACGATCGATGGCCGATTTAAGCCAAATCGACGTCGCTGCGAATCTTGAACTTGGTAAATTTTTCCCTGAAAAGGCGCAAGTTAAAATACCTATGTATTATGGATATTCGCGGAGCGTAAGCAATCCGAAATACAACCCGGTTGATGCCGACATCACGATGAAAGATGCGCTCAGAAATGCTGGAAGCAAAGCCGAAAAAGATTCGATCAAAAATTTGGCGCAGGATTTTGTTGTTCGTAAAAGCCTCAATTTCACAAACGTAAAAGTTGATAGAACCAATAAATCAGGCAAGCCACGGTTTTATGATCCAACCAATTTTTCGGTTACTTACGCTTATAGCAAGGTTAATCGCAGGGATGTTAATACCGAGTTCAACGTCGAAAAAACATATCGGGCACTATTCTCATACAATTTCAATAGCCGGCCGGTGACCTATGAACCATTTAAGAATTCAAAACTGCTAAAAAGTAATATTTTCAGGTTGATCCGGGATTTCAATATATCGCCCATGCCGTCGCAGTTTTCGTTCAGGACCGACTTGTACCGGTATTACAATGAAACGCAGTTGCGAAATGTTTCAAATCCCAACCTGATCGTTTCGCCTACATACAATAAAGATTTCATTTGGAACCGATATGTTGATTTACGGTACAATTTAACCCGAAGCCTGGAATTGGATTTCTCTTCACAGAATACCGCGCGTATTGATGAACCAGCTGGCCGCATCAACCGCAACGACGATGACTATACATTAAAGAGAGATTCGATTATAGCCAATTTGCTCAATTTGGGCCGCCCAACTTTGTATCACCACGTGATCAACGCAAATTATATGGTTCCAATCAACAAATTGCCTTTACTCGATTGGACCTCCCTTTCGGCCCGTTATCAGGGAATGTACGATTGGCAGGCCGGAGCTATTACCGATAAATCAGTGGTTCTTGGAAACGTGATCGAAAACTCACGGCAGCTTCAGTTAAATGGCCAGCTCAATATGGTTACGCTTTATAATAAAGTAGGATTCTTGAAAGATATTAACCAGAAGTATGGAACCAGTTCGCGGCAACAACAACAAATGGACAGATCACGTCAAAGACAAGGACAAGGTAAATCGGGCCAACCGAAACAAGCGGCTCCTGTAAAGGAAAAAGCGGCCCCAAAAATTAAAGTCGTTCAATATTCGACCGATAATGTCAGGTTAAAAGCCAAAACGCCAAAATCGATATTCCACAAGCTTAAAACAAAAGATGTTGAAGTAATGGCTATTGCAAAAGATGGTTCAATTATTCAAGGCGAGGTTGTTGTAGTTAATGAAAACCGTGTCAGTTTTACTTCTGATAAAAGTTTATCGGGAGTGAAGTTTGTGGTTAAAGGAAAAATTGAGGTGAACCGCGATTTGGGGCAGAAGCTAATCCAATATGGAGCGCGTGCATTGATGAGTGTCCGCAGTATTTCATTAAGCTATTCATCGACCGATGGAACTGTGATGCCTGGTTTTATGCCTGAACCACGTATTTTTGGAGTTGGTAATTATACGCCCGATAAGACGATGTACAGCGATCTTCAGGGACAGACAACTGCTCCCGGAATTCCTTTCTTGCTTGGATGGCAGGACAGAGATTTTGCCATGAAGGCTGCTGCAAAAGGATGGATTACCCGCGACACAACGCTCAACTCGCCATATGTTATGTCGCACAGTGAAACGTTTAACTTCCGCGCCAATGTGGAACCTTTTCCCGACCTTCGGATTGACGTAAATGCCAACCGCACTTATTCTGAGCGCAGTACTGAGTTCTATAACTACGACGCTTCGACGCATCAGTTTGACCCAACCAACCGATCCGTAAGTGGTAATTTTACAATGTCGATCAATACCATGAATACTGCTTTCAGTAAAATGTCGAAAAAGGGTGCAGATGGTACCGTCACTTATCCGTCAAAAGCATTTGAGGCCCTGAAAAGCAACCGAGCGATAATTTCTGAACGTCTTTCGAATCAACGTATTGCAAATATGCAGGCTAATTATACTCCCGGGAAAGATGATGGATCCAATTTTTATAGAGGTTACGGCCCAACTTCACCTCAGGTAATGGTACCCGCATTTATCGCTGCGTATACCGGACAGTCAGCCGATAAAGTAGCGCTAAGCCCGTTCCCATCGCTCAAATACATGCGTCCGAACTGGAGGATCACTTATGAAGGAGTCGTTTCAAAGTCAGAATTTCTAAAAAAATACTTTAAAACCCTAAGTTTTAACCATTCTTATCGGTCGAGTTACAATGTGGGGTCGTTTATATCCAATCTTGATTACAACGAGAAATTGCATGGAGATGGCTTTAGTTATGTACGGAATGCGCTCGGCGATTTTATCGGCCCCAATGATATTAATTCGGTGAGTATCTCAGAACAATTTAGTCCTATAATTGGACTGGATGTTACATGGATTAACGATTTTGAAACCAGGGCCGAAATTAAAACATCACGAAATCTTGCTCTTAGTTTCTCAAACAACCAGCTTACCGAGGTTTTGAGCAATGAAATGGTTTTCGGCATTGGATATCGATTTACCCGGATGGATCTGATTGTGAAAACCAAAAAGTCACAAAAAGCCTACTCTAATGATTTGAATGTAAGAGCAGATTTGTCGTTTAGGAAAAACTTAACTATACTCCGTAAAATTGTTGAAGATGCAGAACAGTTAACTGCCGGACAAAGTAATGTCACGCTAAAAACTACTGCTGATTATATGCTCAGCGACCGTTTCCAGCTGCGCCTGTATTACGATAAAGTTCTGAATCATCCATTGGTAGGGTCGTTTAACACATCAACTACCAATTTTGGGGTAAGCTTCCGGTTTACGCTGGCACAGTAATGCATTTATTAGTCGCAAAAAGGTGGTTTCCGATTTTTAAGTTTCGTCATTGGTTGTCATTCAATTGTCATTTGATTGAAAACATCCAGGAGCTTTGACTATAAATGACTTAATGACTATCAATGACCACAAATGAACGAATGGTTTAGAATAGCTTTTAGGAAATATTAAACATTCTTTTGATAATCCTTGTTATTCTGATCTAAATTTCATTTTTTTACACCAGATTTTTACAACATGATTCAAAATACAAATACAATATGGCTTCCGTGGTGGGGTCTTCTTTCTAAAAAGTAAGAAGTAAGAGCCATATTGGTATTTTAAAACTATACTAAGGCCTGCTTCTCTTCGGAATAGCAG
>Ga0079306_1000343_pt1 | contig 47244 bp, 41 predicted proteins | sample Methanotroph_Enr_FD_79181 | JGI IMG/M metagenome (GOLD analysis project Ga0079306, IMG submission 79181) | Enriched soil microbial communities from Old Woman Creek wetland in Ohio, USA - Methanotroph_Enrichment_5 | ecosystem: Environmental > Terrestrial > Soil > Wetlands | place: USA: Ohio... | reverse complement strand
TCAACACCGGGGTGGCGGGCCTGCCCGAAGGGGCCGTCTACCCGCTCGACTACCGCATGCCGGACGGCCTGGCCGCCGAGGAGTACTACGCGAAGCTCACGCGCCCCTTCGACTTTGGCAACCTGGAGGGAAGCGGCTTCGGCGACGCAGCAGCGGAGGCGCGCGGCGCCTCGGGCCCGGGCTGCGGCGGGGACGCCACCGGAACCCTGGACGACCACGCACTTTGGAGCGACGCCGACAGCACCCCGTTTGCCCTCGGCGAGGAGATGGTGCGCAGCATCACGCGCGAGAGCCTGCGCGGCAGCGATGGCGAGGCCCCCGAGGAGGTGCGCGCCGCGGTTGACGCCCTGTTGCGCCCCTCTCCGGTCCCCTGGCGTCAGGTGCTGCGCCAGTTCGTCGCCTCCGCCGGCCGCACCGGGCGGAAAACCACCTGGATGCGTGAGCACCGCCGCTTTGCCCACGACACCCCCGGCATCAGGAAACGCCGTCGCCTGAACCTGCTGGTGGGGATCGACGTGAGCGACTCCACCGACATAGTGGAACTGCGGGAGGCCTTCGCGCGGGAACTCCTGCAGATCGCCAAGGGGCGCGACGCCACCCTCACCGTCGTCTACGCCAACAGCCGTATCCAGCACATCGAGGTCTTAAAGGGGGCAGCAACCGTGGTCGAGCGCTACGACGGCGGCGGCTTCACCGACCTGAGGCCGGTGTTCGAGTACGCGCAGACCATGCACCCGGTGCCGGCCGCGGTGATCTACCTGACCGACGGCATCGGCCCCGCTCCTGAACAGATGGAATTCCCGACGCTGTGGGTGTTGACCGGCGCCGGAGAGAAGCCGGTCCCCTGGGGGATCGAGCTGCGCTTGGAGGTGTAAGATGCAGGACGACGTGGAAAGCTACCGCCCGATGACCGCCGAGTCGGTCGGCGAGATAGTGAAAGAAGGCGGTGCGGCCCAGGTGCAGGTGCGCTCGGGGCGCAGCGAGAACTACAGCGCGCCCCGGGAATTCTCCTTCGAGGTGAAGGCGATCTTCGAAAACGGGATGGGGCTCCACGTGGTGGCGCGCCAGTTCAACTACCGCGACCCCTGGGAGGCCGAAGGGCGGGTGAACGACCTGGTCGACGCGATGCTCTTGCGGGACGGGGCGCTGACCCCGCTGCCGAAGGGATACCCGTACTTCCAGGGGATCGATGAGGAGTGCGGACTGGACGAGGTCCGGCTCAAAGAGGTGGTGCAGTGCGTGGCGAAGGTTAACGTGAAGCTGTATCTGCTGCAGGAGATGACGGGCGATCTCTAGCCGGCGGCGGGCGGCGCAGCCTCAGCGCAGGCTAGCGTCTCCGTTGCGACCGTCGGCACCTTCTCGTGCAGGGTGAAGAAGAAGGTCGCCCCCTTGCCGGGCTCCCCCTCGGCCCAGATCCTGCCATGGTGCCGCTCCACGATCCGTTGCACGGTGGTAAGCCCGATGCCGTACCCATCGAACTCGTCGCTTCTGTGCAGGCGCTGGAACACCGCGAAGATCTTGTCGCTGTCGCTCATTTCAAAACCGATCCCGTTGTCGCCCACGTAGTAGGTCTGGCGCCCCCGCCGCCTGGTCTTACCGAACCGGATCACCGCAGCGTCCCGGTGGGCCGAGAACTTCCAGGCGTTGCCCAACAGGTTCATCAGCACCATCCTCAGCAGTTTCTCGTCTCCCAACGCGGAAATCCCCTCTTCTATATCGAACCTGACCCGGCGCGCCGGCTCGCGGACGCGCAGTTCGGCGGCGACCATCTTGGCCATTTCGCTCAGATCGACCCGCCGGTTGCTGAGTTTCACGTGGGAGAAGCGGGAGAGGTTTAAAAGCGAGGTGATCAGGCCGTCCATGCTGCTGATCTCCTCGAAGACGTTGGTCAAAAATCCTTTACACTGACTGTCGAGCCTGTCCCCGGCCAGTTCGACGATCGCCTGGCAGTAGCTGTTTATGTTGGTCAGCGGCCCGCGCAGGTCGTGGGAGACCGTGTAGCTGAAGGCTTCCAGGTCCTTGTTGGCCCGCTCCAGTTCGGCCGCCCGCTCGGACAACGTATCGTTCAGGCTCCTGATGCGCTTTTCCGCATCCTTGTGCGGGGTTATGTCGTGCACCATCCCGTAGGAGCGGACCACCCTGCCCGACTCGTCCTTCAGGTGCTCGCATTTTTGGTGCACGTGGCGGACCTTGCCGTCAACCGTCCGGACGATTCGGTGCTCGGTCTCATAGCCGCAGCTGTCGGCTTGCAGCGACTGGCGGTAGCGGCGGGTGACCTGCTCCCGGTCGTCGGGATGCACCACCGCCAAAAACGCCTGGTATGAGGCGGGTACCTGCTGCGGCACCAACCCCAGGATGCGGTAGGTCTCGTCGGACCAGGCGAGGCTGTGGGTCTGGTAATCGAACTGCCAGCTCCCCAGCTGGGCTATCCGCTGCACCTCTTTCATCTGACGTTCGCTCTCCTTCAGGGCGTGCTCGGCCAGCTTTCGCTCGGTGATGTCCCGCACCAGCTCGATGCCTGCGATGATCGCCCCGGATTCGTCCCTGAGCGGGGATGCGGTAATTTCCCGGTAGACCGTCTCCCCCTGGGTGCTCGCCGACCTCTCGGTCGTGTGGATCTCGCCGTCGGCAAACGTCGCGGCCACCGGGCAGTTTTCGCAGAGGTTCTCCCGGCTGCCGTACACCGCATAGCAGTGACCACCCAGGGCGTCGCCGGCCAGGTCCCTCAGGATCTGGTTCTGGTACAGGATCTTGTAGTCCCGGTCCACGATGACCAGTCCCTCGCCGATGGCGGCGATGATCGCCTCGGAACGGGCCTTTTCCTGCGCCGAGCGTGCCAGGGCTTCCTGAAGCGCCTGCTCCACCTTCTTGCGCTCCGTGATGTCCCGGTCGATGCCGCGGAAACCGACGAAACGGCCTTCGGCGTCGAGCATGGGGACGCCGCTTGACTCCAGAGTGCGCAGCGAGCCGTCCTTGTGGAGGTTCACGTTTTGCAGCGCCTGGAACGGCTGGGGGTTCCGGATCAGTTCCTCGACGCCTGCGCGCATGCGCACAGCTTCCTCCAGAGGCATGAAATCAAAGGGGGACTTGCCGATAACCTCGTCGACGGTATAGCCAAGCAGGTCGTAGATTTTGGGACTGGCATAGGTGTACCGGATCCGTTCATCCACCTCCCAAATCCAGTCACTGGTATGTTCGATGAGATCCCGGAAATGCTGCTCGCTCTGGGTCCTCTTCCATTGGGCCGGTGTATGTGCCGAGCTGGCATCAACTGTGTGCTGGTTCGAAGTCATAGGTAGTCCCAGGTTGACATCGTCTGAACAACATGTGTAACCTTTAACACATCACATCAACTATACAACGTTTGAGCAACAAGTCCATAGCAGTCAGGCCAGAAAACCCATCCAGAAAACAGCATCCTTATCCAACCTGTAACGGTCTCACGGCAAACGAATCCAGCATTTCCCGGCCACTGTGTCTGTCTGTGCCTGCCGCTTTTCGGAAATGGTTCGGGAGCACGGCGGCTGAACCGTGCACAAGAGAAGACCGTCAGAGCCATAGAGTATCCCACTTTTCAGATATACAACCTACTGAATATAAGCTATAGTCCAGCCTGGAGGTACCTGATGAAAGACATCTTGATCCTGATAGGTTTCCTGGTCTGCTGGGTTGCGCTGCAGAAGTACATCCTGCCCCGTTTCGGCATACAGACCTGAATGTCGCCAGCGTGCGCCTCCGGGGACCGGGGGGAGAAAAAGGACGACGTGCAGAAAAAATAAAAAAAGGGCGCCTGGTTTTAAGAACCGGCGCCCTTTCCGCTTTACTATGACCGCGAGCGACTAGTAGCGGTAGTGCTCCGACTTGAAGGGACCTTCCTTCTTCACGCCGATGTAGGCGGCCTGTGCATCGCTCAGTTCAGTCAGCATAGCGCCCAGGGTCTTAAGCTGCAGGCGCGCCACCTTCTCGTCCAGTTCTTTGGGCAGGGTGTAGACGCCGACCGGGTACTTGCCGGGGTTGCAGAAGATCTCCATCTGCGCCAGTGTCTGGTTGGCGAAGGAGGAGGACATCACGTACGACGGGTGGCCGGTGGCGCAGCCCAGGTTGACCAGGCGCCCTTCGGCCAAGAGGATGATGCGCTTGCCGTCCGGGAAGATGATGTGATCGACCTGGGGCTTGATGTTCTCCCAGGTGTACTGCTTGAGCTTCGCGACCTCGATTTCGTTGTCGAAGTGGCCGATGTTGCAGACGATGGCGTTGTGCTTCATGGCCTTCATGTGGTCGTGGGTGATGACGTCGATGTTCCCGGTGGTGGTGACGAAGATGTCCGCCTTGTCCGCGGCCCACTCCATGGTGACGACCTTGTACCCTTCCATGGCAGCCTGCAGCGCGCAGATCGGGTCGACCTCGGTCACCCAGACCTGGGCCTGGAGCCCGCGCATCGCCTGGGAGCACCCTTTGCCCACGTCGCCGTAGCCGCAGATGACGGCAACCTTGCCGGCCACCATGACGTCGGTGGCGCGCTTGATGCCGTCCATGAGAGACTCGCGGCAGCCGTAGATGTTGTCGAACTTGGACTTGGTGACCGAGTCGTTCACGTTGATGGCCGGGAACTTGAGCTTCCCTTTCTCGTGCATCTGGTACAGGCGGTGCACCCCGGTGGTGGTCTCTTCGGTCACGCCCTTGATGGCGGCGGCGGTCTTGGAGTACCAGCCCGGCTGCTCGGCCAGCCGCTTCTTGATGGCGGCGAACAGGACCTCTTCCTCCTCGCAGGTGGGGTTCGCGATCACGGAGGGGTCTTTCTCGGCGTCCGAGCCCAGGTGCAAAAGGAGCGTGGCGTCGCCGCCGTCGTCCAGGATCATGTTGGGGGAGCCGCCGTCGTGCCATTCGAAGATCTTGTGGGTATAGTCCCAGTAATCCGGCAGCGTCTCGCCCTTGATGGCGAAGACCGGGATACCGGCGGCGGCGATGGCCGCTGCGGCGTGGTCCTGGGTCGAGAAGATGTTGCAGGAGGCCCAGCGCACTTCGGCTCCCAGGGAGGTGAGGGTCTCGATCAGCATTGCGGTCTGGATGGTCATGTGCAGCGAGCCTGCGATCCGGGCTCCCTTGAGCGGCTGGCTCTTGGCATATTCCTCGCGGATGGCCATGAGACCCGGCATCTCGGTTTCGGCGATGATCATTTCCTTACGACCCCAGGCGGCCAGGGTCATGTCCTTGACGATGTAATCGGTGTTTTTCGACATGCGGATACTCTCCTTTGTGATTTGCTTCGTGTTCGCTTTTTGCCCGTTTCGGACAAAATCGGTGCTTCATCTATCTTCCAAGACGGTTGCGGCAGGACCGAATCCCTGTCGGCATCGCCTTAAACGCCGTTGGCGTTTCCTTTGCTGCCGCGTACCAGGAGTACCTCTTCCTGTCCTTCGCTCGCAGAGACCCTGACCACCTCTACCCGTTCCAGTCCCGCGCTGCCGAACCAGGAGCGCAGTTCGTCTTCCTCGAAGCCTAGCCACTGGTCGGCCAGCTGTTCCCGTGCCCACTCGCGTTCGTGGCGCGCCAGGTCGGCCAGCACCACCGCCCCGCCCGGCTCGAGCACGCGTACCATCTCCTTCAGCACTGCGAGCGGGTCCGCGGCGTGGTGCAGCACCATGTTGGCCACCACGCAGCCGGCCCCGCCGTCCATAAACGGCAGGTGGGTCATCTCTCCCAGGCGCAGTTCGATCCCCTGCTTCCCCTCTTCGGACAGACGGCGCCGCGCCTCGTCCAGCATGGCGGGCGAATGGTCCACACCGATCACCTCGGCCGCACGGCTGGTCAGGTCCGGCAGCAGGGCTCCGGTCCCGACCCCGATTTCCAGAAGCCGGGCCACCGTCGGGATCAGCGCCAGCAGCCGGTCCTGGTACTCCGGTATCGGCAGGAGCGTGCGCGCCAGGGTGTCCCACTGCCGTGCGTGACGGTCGAAGAACTCCAGGTTTTTCTTGCGGCGCTCCTCCAGAACGGCAGCCAAGGCGGCCAGATCCTGGTGGCGTTCGGGAAGCAGCTCCAGTTCGCGCTCGAACGCGGGCCGGATGGCGCAGAAGAAGGCGTTTTCCTCGCCGGCCCGGTAGTAGCTCCAGGTCCCCTGGCGCTTGACCGACAGCACCCCGGCCTCGGTAAGGATCTTCAGGTGCCGGGAGATGCGCGACTGCCCCATCCCCATGATGCGGGTGAGTTCCTGGACCGTCAACTCGCCGCGGAGAAGCACCGCGGTCAGTCGCAGTCGGCAGGGATCGGCAAAGGCCTTGAAGAGTTCGAGCATAGAGGTATCAACTTTGGCGGCTTAATAATATCAAGTTTTCTTGATATAACATATCATCAGTGTCTTGACAAGTGGGTCGCGCAGAAAAAAAGAGCCGCCCCCGGGAATGGTGGGGGCGGCTCTTTGCTTGTGTCGCTGGATCTCAGAATCTAGGCGGCCTGCTCCACGGAGGCCGTTTCGGCGAACAGTTCGTCGAAGATCTCCTGCACGGTGCCGATATGGTCGGCCTTCCAGGCGTTGGTGCCGCAGAAGATGAGGCCGGTTTCCACGTCGCCGCGCTGGGCACGGTCGAGGGACTTGATGATGCAGAAGCGCTCGCCGCTCTCTTTGAAGCTGCACTTCTTCAAGCAGCCCAGGGTGCAGACCGAGGCGTTATCCTGGTCGTAGTCGACGATATTTTGCTGGTTGGTGAGGATGGCACGCCCGGGAAGACCTGCGGGGCTCATGAGGAGACCGATGTCCTCCTTCTTGCAGTCGAGGTACGCCTGCTTGTAGGCGTCCTCGGCATCGCACTCGACGGTAGGCACGAAACGGCTCGCCATCTGGACGCCATCGGCCCCTTCGGCAAGCGCGTGCAGCAGGTCAGCGCGATCCCAGATGCCACCGGCTGCGATAACCGGCATATCGAGGTTGTACTCGGTGCGGAAGAATTCCTTCACGCCGCGCACCGTTGCGTACTGGTCGTAGTCGCCGTTGCCGATGTTCTCCAGCTTCTCGCCGAGATGCCCGCCAGCGGTGTCCGGATCCTCGACCACCACGGCGTCGGGCAGGCGGTTGTAGCTCTTGTCCCATTTCTTGGCGATGAGCTGCGCCGCGCGTACCGAGGAAACAATCGGCACCAGGGCGACGTCGGGAGCGTGGGCAGTCAGTCCGGGGAGGGTCATGGGAAGCCCGGCGCCGCAGACCAGCACCTTCGCGCCACCTTCAACGGCCGCAACGACCAGTTCCTCGAAATCGGTAAGCGCCACCATGACGTTCACCCCGATGACCCCGTCGGGCGCGATTTCGTAGGCCTTCGCCAGTTCCGCCTTGAGGGCCAGTGCATTGGTCTGCAGGTAGTTCCTGCCGTTAAAAAGGCCGCTGTTCAGCGTGATCCCGGGGGAGGCCACCAACCCGACACCGCCGCACTTGGCGACGTGACCGGCCAGAGAACCACCGGAAATGCGGACTCCCATCCCTCCCTGGACCAGCGGATAACGAACCTCGTGTTTTCCAATGCGTAACGGCTTGAACATGGCTCCTCCCGAACCTGATAAGTTAGCTAGACATTAACAGATAACAGCGTTTACATTTGTAATACTAATGTAAAACAACGAGGCTCTCTTAACTCCAGATTATCCCTTGCAAAATGCTCAGTGCGATGCTATTGGACTGAATCATGAGAATAAACCGGAAGCTTTCCAACCCATTGATTGCGCTCATCGGCATCCAGCTTGTCTGGGTGGGCGTTGTGGTATTCTGGATCTATTGGTTCATTGGCCGAAGCAAGGAGTTCCGGGACCTCGCCCTGCACTACAAACCGGAACTGGTGGCCAAAGGGGTGGAATGGCTGGTGCTCGTCGAGGGCCTTTTGATGCTTGTCGTCATCCTCGTCGGGGTCTACGTCATCTTTCTGTACTGGCGGCGCCAGGCCAAGCTCTACCTGCAGCAGAGGACCTACATCTCTCAGTTGACCCACGAGTTGAAGTCGCCCCTCGCCTCGATCCAGCTCCACCTGGAGACGGTCAAGCTGCGCGATCTGCCTAAAGACAAGCTGAGCGGCTTCATCGACACCATGCTTTCCGACACCGAGCGGCTGAACCATCTGACCAGCAACCTCTTGATGGCGACCCGGATCGAGTTCCGGCAGCTGGGCGACAAGGCGAAGCGGATCGACTTCTCCCGGTTCGTCGCCGACTACCTCGATAAAAAGCGCAGCGAGCTACCCGAGGGAGGGCGGATCACGCTGGAGATCGAGCCGGACATCGTCGCCATCATCGACAGCGAGGGGATGGAGATGGCGCTGCGGAACCTTTTCGAGAACGCCTTGCTCTACTCACCGGTCTCCCCTGAGATCCGGGTGCGCCTGCGCAGAAGCGGGCGGCAGTGCCTGCTCGACTTCCAGGACAACGGCATCGGTCTCGGCAAAAAGGAGCTGGAGAAGATCTTCGAGATGTTTTATCGCGTGCGCAACCCCGGTGAGAACATCAGGGGGACCGGCCTGGGCCTCTACATCGTGAAGTCCGTGGTGAGTGCCCACGGCGGCAAGATATCGGTAGAGAGTGCCGGCCCCGGCAAGGGGTGCACCTTCCATATCACGCTGCCGCTTCCGGTGCGGCAGTTGCAGAGAGGTTCGTGAACATGCCCGGAGAAAGACCCCAAATACTCCTGGTAGAGGACGAGATTCACCTGGCGCGCGGCATCACCTTCAACCTGGAACAGGAAGGGTACCTGGTGAGCCACGTGGAGAGCGGCGAAGAGGCCCTCGAGAAGGTGAAGATCGAGAAGTTCGAGCTGATCATCCTGGACGTCATGCTCCCGGGGATCAACGGGTTCGAGGTGTGCCGACAGGTGAGGGTGCTCGATTCGCGGGTACCGGTGCTCATGCTGACGGCGCGTTCCGAGGAACGCGACCGGATCGCCGGCCTGGCGGGGGGCGCCGACGACTACATCGTGAAGCCCTTCAACCTGAAGGAGTTCCTGCTGAGGGTGTCGGGGATGTTGCGCCGCTCGGCGTGGTACCGGCCGGAGCCGGTCGAGGAAGGGTACCGTTTCGGGGAGAACGAGGTGTTCTTGCTCTCCTACCGGGCCAAGACCCCCCAGGGAGAGATCGACCTGACCGACCTGGAGGTGAAGATGCTGTCGCTCTTCTTCCACCGCGAGGGAGAGGCAATCCCGCGCGGGGTGATCCTGGAGAGCGTCTGGGGCTACGCGACCGACGCCGAGACCCGCACGCTCGACAACTTCATCGTGCGCTTAAGGAAGTACTTCGAGCCCGAGCCGTCCAAGCCGATCTACTTCCAGACGGTGCGCGGCGTCGGCTACCGGTTCAGCAGAAACCCGTAAAAAACAATTCCACGGCAAAGACGCAAAGTAAAAGCGGAGAAACCTCTAAGCAAGGATCTTTTGTGATTCCTGATCTTCCTTAGGGTTTTCTTTGCGTCCTTCGCGTCTTTGCGGTGAGTGGTTTTAAGTTTTGAATAGAAAAGGCCGCCTGGTGACAGACGGCCCTTCTTTTTTCGTTTGATGCTTTACGTGCTTTTCGTTACAGCCCGGCTTTTTCCCTGATGATAGCGGCCTTGTCGGTGCGCTCCCAGGTGAACTCGGGGAGCTCGCGGCCGAAGTGGCCGTAGGCTGCAGTCTTGCGGTAGATCGGACGCAAAAGGTCGAGCTGCTCGATGATGGCGCGCGGACGCAGGTCGAACACCTCGCGCACGATCTCGGCGATCCGCTTGGACGGGATCTTGCCGGTGCCGTTGGCATCGACCATGACGGAGACCGGCTCGGCGACGCCGATGGCGTAGGCCACCTGCACTTCGCACTTCTCGCACAGACCGGCGGCAACCAGGTTCTTCGCCACGTAACGACCCATGTAGGCCGCGGAACGGTCCACCTTGGAGGGGTCCTTGCCGGAGAATGCGCCGCCGCCGTGGGCGCCGTGCCCGCCGTAACTGTCGACGATGATCTTGCGGCCGGTCAGACCGCAGTCGCCCATCGGTCCGCCGATGACGAAACGACCGGTCGGGTTGATGAGGAACTTGGTCTTGGCGTCCATCAGGTTGGCCGGGATGATCTTCTTCACGACCTCTTCGATGATCCCTTCCTTGATCATCTCGTAGGAGACCTCGGGGGAATGCTGGGAAGAGATGACCACCGTGTCCACGTGGACCGGCTTGTCGTCGATGTACTGGATGGAAACCTGTGACTTGGAGTCCGGACGCAGGAAGTCGAGCACGCCGGTCTTGCGGACGTCTGCCAAACGGGACACCAGTTTGTGGGCCAGCAGGATCGACATCGGCATCAGCTCAGGGGTCTCGTTGCAGGCGAAGCCGAACATCAGGCCCTGGTCGCCGGCGCCCTGCTCCTTGAACATACCGTCGCCTTCGTTCACGCCCTGGGCGATGTCGGGGGACTGTTTGTCGATGGAGGTGAGAATCGCGCAGGTTTCCCAATCGAAACCCATCGCCGAATCGTTGTAGCCGATTTCCCGGATGGTCTCCCTTACGATCTTCGGATAGTCGATGACGGCGTTGGTGGTGATCTCGCCGGCAATAACCGCCATCCCTGTGGTCACCATGGTCTCGCAGGCAACGCGGGACCTGGGATCCTGGGTCAGGATCGCGTCGAGAATGGCGTCGGAAACCTGGTCTGCGACCTTGTCCGGATGCCCTTCAGAGACAGACTCGGAAGTAAAAATGAAATCCTTCATCTCCATATGGATAAACCCCCTTCAGATGTGTACAGCAGGTATCGGTTCAAAGGTCGGAATTCTATAATCTGACTCCGCTTTTGTCAACGAATTTAACGGGGAATGGGCTTAACACAGCTCTGCTGCGGTACCGAACCCGTTTTTTTCGGCCAGAAAGCCCCGCGGCTGAAACTTGAGACTTATAAGTTGAAACTAATACTTTGCCAGGTACACTGCTACTTGACCGGACAGTGTTTCAGCAGCCTGCCCGGTAAAGGAGGAGCCGATGCGGTACATCTGGCTGGTCGTGGCTGCCGCCCTTTTGTGGGGCTGCGGCGGGGGCGGGGGCGGAATCACGGCGGGGAGCACGGTGAAACCGACAACCGTGCAGATACAGGTTGCCACTCAGGCTGCATCGCCGGCGACGGTGCTCTACGCGGTGGATTTCACCCTGGAGCTACCGAACGGGGTGACCGTCGCTGCGGACAGCACCAGCGGCGAACTTGACCAAGGGGTGCTGCAGCCGTCCGACAGTGCGGCTCTCGCCGGGGGCCGATACCAGGGGGCGGTTGCCGGCGCACCGGCCACGGTGAAGGTCAACATCGTCGACCCGGGAGGCTTCGCGGTCGGCCCCCTTGCCACCCTCTCCTGCCAACTGGCACCGGGTACCGCGGTCGAGGCCTCCAGCTTTCCGGTGGCCGCCTTCTCGGCCCGGGATGCCGGCGGCGTTCGACTTGCGGAGGTAACGCACAGCATTACGGTCCGGGCTCAATAACCGATCGGCAGCCCCTTCCCTTTTCGATACCAAACCGACGGCAACAAAAAAGCCCCACCGAATGGTGAGGCTTTTTGTCAGCGTTTTATTGGCTTGCCGTTTATTCGACGACCTTGATGGAATTGATAAAGACCGGGTCGACCGGAACGTCCTGGTGCCCCGCCTTGTTGCCGGTTTTCACCTCGCGGATCGCGTCCACGACGTCCATCCCTTCGATAACCTGCGCGAAGACCGCATAGCCGAAGCGGTCCGGGGTCTTGCCGGTGTGGTCCAGGAAGGCGTTATCGACAACGTTGATGAAGAACTGCGAGGTGGCGCTGTCGACCATGCTGGTGCGGGCCATGGCGAGGGTGCCGCGGGTGTTTTTCAGCCCGTTGGTGGCCTCGTTCTTGATGGCGAACTTGGTCTTTTTCGGCTGCATATTTTCGTCCAAGCCGCCGCCCTGAACCATGAAGTTCTTGATGACGCGGTGGAAGATGGTGCCGTCGTAGTAGGCGTCCTTCACATAGGAGAGGAAATTGCGGACCGAGATCGGGGCCTTATCCTTGAACAGCTCGATTTTCACGGTTCCCATCGAGGTCTCCATGACGACCTGAGGATTTTTTTCTTCTGTCATTGATCGGTGCTCCTTTTGGGTAGAGTTTAGATACTCCTGAGGTTACTGGTTTTTTTACCATACAAACCCGGCAAGGTGAATAGTTTTTCCTCATCTGTTGCAATTCGGCCGCTTCGGAGGGTATGATTGACCCCTACAGGGGCAGTTGACCTGCCAATACAGGGAATAGGAACCGAGTTTACCGGAGGAAGATATGAGGTTTTCCGCGTTTGTTTTGCTTGCCGCACTTGCACTTCCCACCGCCCCCCGGGCGTTCGCCGCTCCCGCTGCCCCGGCGCAGTCCGCCAAGGTGGGGACGCCGGCACCAAGCTTCGCGCTGGACGCCATGGTCAGCAGCGAGCAAGGGAAGGAGTTCAAAAAAGTATCCCTGGCCGAGTACCGGGGCAAGTGGGTAGTGCTCTTCTTCTACCCGATGGATTTCACCTTCGTCTGCCCGACGGAGATCAAGGGATTCAACGAGGCCCTCGACAGGTTCAGCGCACTGAACGCGGTGGTGCTGGGCGCCTCGACCGACAGCAAGTACTCCCACCTCGCCTGGGCCCAGCGCGGCGACCTGGGGAAGGTAAAATTCCCGCTGCTTTCGGACCTGAAAAAGGAGACGGCAACCAGCTACGGCTGCCTGGACGAAAAGGAGGGCGTCGCCCTGCGTGCGCTCTACATCATCGATCCGGAAGGGGTGCTCCAGTACCAGGTGGTGCACAACCTCGACGTGGGGCGCAGCGTCGACGAGACCCTGCGGGTGCTGGAGGCGCTGCAGACCGGCTCCCTCTGCCCGCTCGGCTGGCGTCCGGGCGAAAAGACCATCCCCAAATAGCCTGATTCAGCAAGCAAGAACCAGATTTCCATGAAGCAGCCAGCAACGAAGGCCTTTGAGCGTCCTTCCCATGCTCCGGCGTGGGAACGGGCTCCGAGGACGCTCCAGCGTCCCCGGCCGCAGGCACAGATTCCCCCGTTCCCGGCACACTGCCGCATCCACCGCTCCAGCCAGCCTCCCCTACCCCATCATGGCCCGCATCTTGGCGAAGAACCCTTCGGCGCTCTTCTCCTCTTCTTCCGGCGTAGCCTCCTTCACCACACCGCTTTGCATCACGTTCAAAACGGTTTCGGGAATTTCCTCGAGAAACCGCGAGGGGATGCGCTCCTGGAGCTTGCCGTACTTCTTGCGGAACAGGGTCCGAGTCATCACCAGTTGCTGGCGGGCCCGGGTGATGCCGACGTAGCACAGGCGCCGCTCCTCGTCCACAGTGTCGTCCTCGTAGATGGCGCGCTTGTGCGGCAGGATCTCGTCCTCCATACCGACCAGGAAGACGAAGGGAAATTCGAGCCCCTTGCTGGAGTGCAGCGACATGAGCGTGATGGCATCCTTGCCGTGGTCCTTCTTGTCCTTGCCGGAGAAGCGGTCCTCGTCCATCAGCGACACCTTCTCCATGAAACCGCCCAGGGTCGCCTGCGGCACCCGCTCCTCGTAGGCGGCCATGGAGTTGATCACCTGCTCCACGTTCTCAACCTTGCGGCGGGCCACCTTGGCGTCGTCGATGGTCCGGAAGATCTCGGCCTCGATGCCCAGCCGGTCGAAGAGTTCCTTTCCCTTCTCCGCGAGATTCCCATCACCGGCAAAACGCCGCGAGGCGTCGACCAGGAGGTCGTGGAAACCGATCACCTTGTCCCGGGTCACCTCGGCGACCCCGTCGATCTCGGCCACGCGCCCCAGCGCCTCGAAGAGCGGGATCTCGCTTTCCAGGGACCACTGGTTGATCCGGATCACCGTCCCGTCGCCGATGCCGCGCTTGGGGAAGTTTATGATGCGCAAAAGCGCTACCTCGTCCAGCGGGTTGGCGATCACCCTCAGGTAGGAGATGGTGTCCTTCACCTCCTTGCGCTCGAAGAACTGCGTACCGCCCACCAGCACGTACGGGATGTCCTCGAAGCGGAGCTGTTCCTCGAAGGCGCGGCTCTGGGCGTTGGTCCGGTACAGGATGGCGAAGTCGCTGTACGGCATATTGTCCTTCTTGAAGCGCTCCAGCTGGATGCGCTCCACCACCGAGGTCGCCTCTTCCTCGTCGTCCTGCACGATGCAGAGGTCAATGAGCGGTCCGTTGCCGGAGGCGGTCCAGAGCTTCTTCGCCTTGCGCACCACGTTGTGGCCGATCAGGTTGTTGGCGGCCTCCAGGATGTGGCCGGTGGAGCGGTAGTTCTGCTCCAGCTTGATGGTGCGGCACCCCTTGAAATCCTTCTCGAAATCGAGGATATTGCCCACGTCGGCCCCGCGCCAGCCGTAAATGGACTGGTCGTCGTCACCCACCACGCAGAGGTTTTGGCACCCGGCGGCGAGCAGGTTCACCAGGAGGTACTGCGATGAGTTGGTGTCCTGGTACTCGTCCACCATGATGTACCCGAAGCGCTCCTGCCAGTGTTTGAGCACCTTCGGGTGGTGCTGCAGAAGCTCGGCGGTCAGCATGATGATGTCGTCGAAGTCGATGGCGTTGTAGGCCTTTAGAGCCGACTGGTAGCGCGGATAGACCAGGGCCGCCATCATGTCGACGTCGTCCGTGGGGCTCGGCACGAAGCGGTCCGGCGGGATCAGCTTGTTCTTGGCGCCCGAGATGCGCCAGATGATCTGCTCCGCGTCGTACTTCTTGTTGTCCGTGTTTACCTCGCGCACGATCTGGCGCACCAGCCCCACCTGGTCGGCGGTCGAGTAGATGGAGAAGTTCTTCTTGTAGCCCAGCTGTTCGATGTCGCGCTTCAGCACCCGCACGCCCAGCGAGTGGAAGGTGGAGAGTACGATCCCCTTGCAGTGCTTGCGGCTGACCAAGTGCTCCACCCGCTCCTTCATCTCCTTGGCGGCCTTATTGGTGAAGGTCACCGCCAGGATCCGGTCGGGCGGCACCTTCTTGTCCAGGATCAGGTGCGCGATCCGGTAGGTGATGACACCGGTCTTGCCGGAACCGGCCCCCGCCAGGACGAGGAGCGCCCCTTCGGTATGCTTCACCGCGGCGAGTTGTTCGGGGTTGAGTCTGGACAGGTCGAGCATGAAAACCTCTTGAAAATGCGTTCTTTTACCCGGCGGCCGGAAGGAGACCGGGGCAGCGCCAGGCGAAAAAAGAGCCGTCGGCTGAGCGGCCGCGGCGTGCCATTGTTACCAGAATGGGCAGGGCAATGCAAGGCGCTTTATCCGTGCCGGTTTCAATCTGGACAACCGTGTGCTATAAAGCATGATCCTGGCCCCGAAAGGCCTTAAAAGCGGGCAAGGGCGTAACCACAGAGGAATACAGAGGACAGGGCGAGAGGCACACGGAGAAGCTTCAAAACCAAGTTCATAGACGTTAAGGCGTGTGCTTTTCCTCGTTTTTAGTTTTTCCGCGCCTTAGCCTTTCCTCCGTGTCCTCTGTGGCCAGGCTTTTTCGGGCACTTAATTCAATTCTCCCCCGGAGGGGTTCCCCTATGGACCAAGCAGCAGCATCGCAGCGCATCTCCTTTCTTTCCCGGGAATTGGAGCGCCACAACCGGCTCTACTACGAGAAGGACATGCCGGAGATCACCGACGCGGAGTACGACGCACTTTTCCGGGAGCTGCAGCAGTTGGAGGAGCAGTTTCCCGAACTGGCGCGGCCCGACTCCCCTACCCACCGCGTGGGCGGAAAACCTCTGGCGAAGTTCTCCCAGGTGCCCCACTCCACCCCGATGCTCTCCCTGGAAAACGGCTTCACCGAACAGGACATCCGTGACTTCGACGACCGGGTGAAACGCTTCCTCGGCCTTGCCTCCGATGCGCCCATCTCCTATATGTGCGAGCCGAAGATGGACGGCCTGGCGGTAGAGCTGGTGTACCGGGACGGGCTCTTCGACATAGGCTCCACCCGTGGCGATGGCCTGATCGGCGAGGTAATCACCGAAAATCTTAAGACCATCAAGGACATCCCGCTGCGCCTGCGCCTGGGCGAGCCGCCCGAGGTCCTGACGGTCCGCGGCGAGGTCTACCTGCCGCTCGCCCCGTTCCGGAAGTTCAACAAGGAGCGCGAGGAAGAGGGTCTGCCGGTCTTCGCCAACCCGCGTAACGCCGCTGCCGGTTCCTTGCGCCAGCTCGACTCGCGCATCACGGCCAAGCGCCCGCTCACCATCTTCTGCTACGCCCAAGGCGAGACCCGCGGCGTCAGCTTCGCGTCCCAAAGCGATTTCCTCGCCAGGATCCCCGCGTGGGGGCTGCCGGTGAACGACCTGGCGAAGGTCGTCTCGGGCATCGACGAGGTGCTCTCCTACTACGCCAAGATGATGGAACAGCGCGACGATCTCCCCTACGAGATCGACGGGGTGGTGATCAAGGTGGACTCCTACGAACTGCAGCGCGACCTGGGCGAGAAGAGCCGCTCGCCGCGCTGGGCCATCGCTTGGAAGTTCCCGCCGCGCCAGGCGACCACCGTGGTCGAGGATATCGTGCCGCAGGTCGGCCGCACCGGCGTTATCACTCCGGTCGCCCACCTGGCTCCGGTCGAGGTCTCCGGCGTCATGGTCGCCCGCGCCACCCTGCACAACTGGGAAGAGATGCAAAGAAAGGACATCCGCAAGGGCGACACGGTAATCGTCGAGCGCGCCGGCGACGTCATCCCCGCTGTGGTCAAGGTGATCACCGAAAAGAGGCAGGGAACCGAGACGGCGCTTCCCATTCCGACAGCCTGCCCCGAGTGCGGCGGCGAGGTCGTGCGCATGCCCGGCGAGGTGGCGGTGCGCTGCGTGGGGCTCGCCTGTCCGGCCCAGGTGCGCGAGTCGCTCAAGCACTTTGCCTCCCGGCGCGCCATGGATATCGAGGGGCTCGGTGAGAAGTTCGTCGAGCAGCTCTTGAGTCTTAAGCTGGTCCAGAACGTAGCCGACATCTACGACCTAAAGCGCGAGGACTTCATGCAGTTCGAACGCATGGGCGAGAAGCTCTCCGAGAACCTGCTCACGGCTATCGAGAACAGCAAGTCCCGCGACCTCTCCCGCTTCATCTTTGCCCTCGGGATCAGAAACGTTGGAGAGCACACGGCGAAGCTTCTGGCCAACGCCTTCGGGAGCGTCCAGAACCTGGCCCAGGCCAGCGAGGAGGAGCTCACCTCGATTCGCGAGGTCGGCCCCCAGGTGGCCGAGAGCATCAGCGACTTCTTCAAGAACCAGGAGAACCAGCGCATCATCGAGCGACTTTTGGCTGCCGGGGTGAGCCCTTCGGTGGAGGAGAAACGGCTGGGCGGCAAGTTCACCGGCAAGACCTTCGTCTTTACCGGCACCCTCACCCGCTTCACCCGCGACGACGCCAAAAAGATCGTTGAACTGGAAGGGGGCCATGCCGCAGGAAGCGTCTCGAAGAAGACCGATTATGTGGTGGCGGGAGCCGAGGCGGGGAGCAAGCTGGAGAAAGCCAAGCAGTTGGGTGTGCCGGTGCTCACCGAGGATGAGTTCCTGGAACTGGTCGGCTAAGGGTCCAGGTTTTCCAGCAGCCAGCAGCCACGCGCAGAACTCAAAGAGGCTCGCCCATTCGGGACGAGCCTCTTTTTTTTGATACTGACAGGTCCAGTTCTCGCCTTTTCCTGGTTTGTTGCGCTGCTGCGTCCGGCGTGACTCCTATTGGGCAAAGTTCCCGGTAAGCGTGCTGGTCGCCATAAGGCCATGAATCGACCCCGCTCGATTGCTGCACATCCTGGTCACTCAAAGGGAGTCCCAGCCACTGGCACTGCGGACTGAGTGAGACGATTTCTGTCGTCGGGGTCTGCACCGGCCTTGCACACGTGCTGTTTTTCTGCAGGCACAAGCTCAAAAACCACCTCCCAAACAGGAGGACAATGGCAACCATCGAAACGCCGAGAGTACGCGCAACTGATCAGACGCCACTGCAAAACAATTCCCGACTTATAAGCAGTGGTTCACGAATTTTATTGTTGACAAATTAAATGCAACAATCTAAATTCCACCTACCAGCTTTGCACATCACTTTACTACAGTTTCATCTAACAGCAGGGTGACGGCTCGGGATGAGCCAAGATCACCCACCGGCGCAATCAGGAGAAGCTATGAGCCATACTGAGTCCCAGCTGAACGTCCCGCAGGTATCTGAAAACGCCCAACCGGAAGAAATACTGGCAAAAGGTGTGGCTAGCGCCGGTGGAGCCGTGCAGATCGCCTGCTCCTTCTCGGTCGAAGACCTGGTCATCATCGACCTGGTCCACAAGCTCAAACTGCCCGTCGGCGTCTTTGCACTCGACACCGGCCGGCTCAACGAGGAGACCTACCAGGTGGCCGAAGGGATCCTGGAGCGTTACGGGATCAACATCGACTGGTATTTCCCGCAAGCCGAGGCGGTGGAGGAACTGCTGCGGGCCAAGGGTCCCTACTCCTTCCGCGAATCGCTGGAGAACCGCCACGAGTGCTGCCGGATCCGCAAGGTCGAACCGCTGGGGCGCGCGCTGAGCGGCCTTAAGGGGTGGGTAACCGGGATGCGTCGGGAACAGAGCACCACCCGCACCGAACTTGCCCCGATTGAAGTGGATGTGCTGCACGGCGGGCTCTTGAAGATCAACCCGCTCGCCAACTGGAGCGAGTCCCAGGTGTGGGAGTATGCGAAACAGCACCGTCTGCCGGTGAACCGGCTGCACGCCCAGGGCTATCCCTCCATCGGATGCGCCCCGTGTACCCGGGCCATCGCCGAGGGGGAACACCCGCGTGCCGGGCGCTGGTGGTGGGAGAACCCGGAGCACAAGGAATGCGGGCTGCACCGCTAGCTTCAGTGAGAGCCGTTCCCGCAACGCTCTCATGTTGCGTGTCACCGATAGCCGACCACAACCTTTACTATGAGAACATGATATGAAGAGCAATCTGACTCACCTGCAGCAACTCGAAGCCGAAAGTATCCATATCATCCGCGAAGTGGTGGCCGAATTCGACAACCCGGTGATGCTCTACTCCATCGGGAAGGACTCGGCGGTCATGCTGCATCTGGCCCGCAAGGCCTTCTACCCGGCACCGGCACCGTTTCCCCTTCTGCACGTCGACACCACCTGGAAATTCCGCGAGATGATCCAGTTCAGGGACCGCATGGCGAAGGAGTCCGGCCTCGATCTCATCGTGCACGTGAACGAGGACGGGGTCAGCCGCGGCGTATCCCCCTTCACCCACGGCTCGGCGCTCTACACCGACGTCATGAAGACCGAGGGGCTGAAGCAGGCGCTGGACCGCTACAAGTTCGATGCGGCCTTTGGCGGAGCCCGGCGCGACGAGGAGAAGTCCCGCGCCAAGGAGCGCATCTTCTCCTTCCGCAGCGCGAACCACCGCTGGGACCCGAAGAACCAGCGCCCCGAGCTCTGGAGCCTGTACAACACCCGCGTCAAGCCCGGCGAGAGCATCAGGGTCTTCCCCCTCTCCAACTGGACCGAGCTCGACATCTGGCAGTACATCCACCTGGAAGAGATCCCCATCGTGCCGCTCTACTACGCGGCGGTGCGGCCGGTGGTCGAGCGCGACGGCATGCTGATCATGGTGGACGACGACCGACTGGAGCTGGAGCCCGGCGAAGAGGTGCAGCACAAATCGGTGCGTTTCCGCACCCTTGGCTGCTACCCCTTGACCGGCGCGGTGGAGTCCGAGGCGGACACCTTGCCGGAGATCATCCAGGAAATGCTACTCACCCGCACCTCCGAACGGCAGGGGCGCCTGATCGACCACGACCAGGCAGGCTCGATGGAGAAGAAGAAACAGGAAGGATACTTCTAATGGCACATCAATCCGAACTGATCGAGAAAGATATCCTTGCTTACCTGAAGAGCCAGGAGGAGAAGTCGCTTTTGCGCTTCATCACCTGCGGCAGCGTTGATGACGGGAAAAGCACCCTGATCGGGCGCCTTTTGTGGGATTCGAAGATGGTGTTCGAGGACCAGTTGGCGGCGCTGGAGGCCGACAGCAAAAGGGTCGGCACCCAGGGCGGAGCCATCGACTACGCGCTCCTCTTGGACGGACTGCAGGCCGAGCGCGAGCAGGGGATCACCATCGACGTGGCCTACCGCTTCTTCTCCACCGACAAGCGCAAGTTCATCGTGGCGGACACCCCGGGCCACGAGCAATACACCCGCAACATGGTTACCGGCGCCTCGACGGCACAGGTGGCAGTAATCCTGGTCGATGCCCGCAAGGGGCTTTTGACCCAGACCCGCCGGCACAGCTTCCTGGTCTCCCTAGTCGGCATCCGGCACATCGTGCTGGCGATCAACAAGATGGACCTCATCGACTTCGACCACGAGAAGTACGCGGCCATCCTGAGGGACTACCAGGAGTTTGCCGCACCGCTGGGCTTTGCCTCCGTAACCGCCCTGCCGATCTCGGCGTTAAACGGCGACAACATCATCGACAGGAGCGTGAACACGCCGTGGTATCAAGGTCCCACGCTCATGAACTTTCTGGAGACGGTTCAGGTCGCGGATGACCGGGCGAACCAGCCGTTCAGGCTGCCGGTCCAGTGGGTGAACCGTCCCAACCTCGACTTCCGCGGATTTTGCGGCACCGTCGCCGCCGGAACCATCCGCCCGGGCGACGAGCTGCGAGTAGCTTCCTCCGGCCTGGTCAGCACAGTTTCCCGGATCGTCACCTTCAACGGCGATCTGGCCGAGGCGGTGGCCGGCCAGGCGGTGACCCTGACGCTCACCGACGAGATCGACATCAGCCGTGGCGACATACTGACCGCGACCGACGCCCCGCCACTGTACACCCGGCACCCGGAGGCGCACCTGGTCTGGCTGCATGACGAACCGCTGCAGCCGGGACAGCTCTACCTCGTCAAGACGGCCACCGGCATCACTCCGGGGAGGGTTACCCAGGTTCAATACGCGGTCGACGTGAACACCCTGGAGCAGAAACAGGTGCCGACTTTGGGACTGAACGAGATCGGCCTGGCGCGCCTCGAACTGGACCGCCCGGTTTCCTTCGACCGCTACCGGGACAACCGCGACACCGGCAGTTTCATCCTCATCGACCGCTTCAGTAATGCCACCGTTGCGGCAGGCATGGTAGTCGAAGCGGCGCCCCATGATACGGGCATCGGCGTCACGGAGACCGACACCAACCCGTTTGGCACCATGAGCCCCTGGACCCGGCGTATAAGCCTTAACGAGGTAAGTACCACGAACCTGAATGTGTTCGATCTGAGCGCTGAAGAGGGGCTCTTTGCGCTGCATGCTCCCCAGAGTCTCCTCGACTACCTGGAAAAGGGAAACCGGGTGTTGTTCCGGCTACGGGAGATCGGCCAGTTGGCGGCGGTGGCACAGTTTGCCTACGACCAGACCTTGACCTTCGAGTTTGACCGAACGGCAGACGGCGTCAGCGTATTGGCCTTTAAGCGGGGGATCAAACTTCAGAAAAAATATGGTGACGACGGTACGGGAATATGAGAAGGTCGGTCTGATCCAAAACGGGTCAGACCGACTCCCTGCACCACCGGTGTTCCTACTCATGCGTTCCCTGTGTCTTTATCTCTATATAAGCGCCAGCGTAATTACGTTCCTGGTGTACCTGGTGGACAAATCGGCGGCGCGGAACAGGCGTTGGCGCATCCCCGAGAGAACCCTCCACGTGCTGGGGGTCGCCGGCGGCTGGCCCGGCGCATTGATCGCCCAGCGGATGCTGCGCCACAAGAGCAGCAAACGTTCCTTCCAACTGATCTTCTGGATCACCGTTGTGGTAAACTGCTGCGGTCTCGCCTGGCTCCTCTCCCCCTCCGGCTCAAAGCTGCTGCACATTCTCCCCTGACCGTCCTCGCTTAAGCGATCCAACCTTTTACGGGACGATGTTCACCTCCGTTCCGATCTTGATGCGGTGCGCCAAGGCAAGGCCATCCTCATTGGCCATGACGAAGCAGCCGCCCGTCACCCGGCGACCGACCCTTTTCGGGTTGTTGTTGCCGTGGATCCGGTAGATGGCACCTTTCCACGTCTTGTGCGACAGCGAAATCTTGAAAGGTCCCATGTAATTCAAGGGATCTCCCGGCGGCACTGCCGTGGGAAGCTCGATCCCGCGGTCGCGGAACACCTGACGGGAGTACGGCGTCGGGTACCACCAGGGGTTGAAGGCGATGGCTGTCACCCTGCCGAGCCCGGTGGGATACGTCTTCAGGCCGCGCACGACGGTCCCCACCGGATACTGCGCAACCGCTGCCGGTTCCGCCCCTTCCCTTTTTTCGAAAAGGGTAAGCTGATTTCTGCTGATGCTGATTTCCACAAAGTAGCTGGATGCGGAGGATTTGGCCTTGTGGACATCCTGTTCGGCGGGCGGTGATTCCTGAGGTAAAGCGGAGAGGGTCGACAACAAGCTAAAGCAGATAAGGCTCAGAAGGATGCGGGTAACCATGGTGACCTTCCCCTGCGGCCTGAAAGGAAAGGAGTCGGTCGCGGTCTGCAACGCGAGCTCATGATGCTGGCGTGTCCTTTCCTGCTTCAATTCTAACATCTGATCGTCCTGACCCGAAAGAGGGAGAGACACAACTAACCGAGGCGCATCTCAGGTGAAATTCCGCAGCACCTCACGGGCGATGATCACGCGTTGGATCTCATTGGGTCGAGGACTCATGGCTGTTGCTTTTCCGGTTTTGGGACTCCCCTCCGACTTGACACTCCTGACTCTGGAGTACACGGACAGACAAGGACAAACAGTTACGACTCAACCACTCGCCCAGTCACTTCGCCAGTTTCGCGGTCAGTGCCGGCACGAACTGCATGACATCCGCCACCACGAGAACGTCGGCCACTTCGCCGATGGGGGCGTCCTTGTCCTTGTTGATGGCCACGATGAAACCGGACTTCTTCATGCCAGCCAGATGCTGGATGGCACCACTGATGCCGCAGGCGATGTAGAGCTTGGGACTCACGGTCTGACCGGTGGTGCCGACCTGGTGCCCATGCGCCACCCAACCGCCGTCGACTACCGGACGGCTGGCGCCCAACTCGCCCCCGAGCGCCTTGGCAAGCGCTGCTATCACCGGCACGTTTTCCTGTTTCCCGATACCGCGCCCGGCACTGACGATCACCTCGGCCTTGGCCAGGTCGACACCTTTCTCGACAGCCGGTTCATACCCGACAAAGGCGGTGCTTTGAGCGGCCTCCACTTCCAGTTTCTGCAGTTGCGGGGTGCCTCCGGGTTTCTGCGCGGCAAAGGCACCGCCTTGCAGGGTCAGTACCGCCGGAGAGCCTTGCGGCTTTACCGTGCGTCGCATCTTCGAGTTGCAGCTGGGCAGCTCGAAGCCTCCCTCCACGACCGTGACTACCTCAGAGAGTTGCCCCGCTTTCAGCGCTGCGGCGACACGGGGAGCCAAGTCCCAGCCGTACGAGGTATGAGCGAAGACCACGTAGTCCGGCTTTTCCTGCTCGACCGCGGCCAGCACCAGCTTCTTATGGGCATCGGGGTTGTACTCGCCGTACTTGCCGACCTCGGCCAGATACACCTTGCCGCCATAGGACGGCAGATCGTCTTCACGGCCGACCAGCACCATCGCGGTATCCGCGCCCAATTTGGCCGCAAAGCCGAACAGTTCGTAGTTCGTTTCCAGGAATTTCCCTTCCCTGCACTCGCCAACGAGTAGCGTTTTCATGTCATCCTCCTTAGCGCAGCACCGTCGTCTTGTCCCGGAGTATCACGAGCAACTGGTCCACCTGGGCCGCGATGTCACCTTCCAGGACCACGCCGCTCCCCCTCTTGGCCGGTGGGTGGAAACTCGCCGTTACCGTCCGCGGCTCTTCGTGCAGCAAATCGCCCACCGAAACGGTGAGGATCTCTTTTTTCTTGGCCTTCATGATATTGGGCAGCGTCGGGTAGCGCGGCACGTTCAACCCGAGCTGGCAGGTAACCAGCGCCGGCGTGCAGAGCTTGACAACGCCCTTGATCCCTCCCTCCAGCTCGCGTTTCACCGTCACCTGCCCATCCGCGAACTCGAAGCCGACGATAGTCGTCACGCAGGAGAAGCCGAGCAGTTCCGCCAGCGACACGCCGACCTGTGCGGAGCCGCGGTCCTGGGACTGCAGCCCGGTAAAGATCAGGTCGAAGTTCTCCCCCTTGGCGTACGCGGCGATCATGGAGGCTATCTGCCAGGGATCCTTCAGGTGCGCGGCAGGATCCTGGACCTGCACGCCGCGGTCGCACCCCATGGCCAACGCCTTTTTCAGCGCCTCGACCACGCGGTCCGGACCGATGGAGATCACCGTCAGCTCCGGCTCGCCGCCCAGCTGTTCCTTCAACCGAACCGCCTGTTCCACAGCGTATTCGTCGTACTCGTTCATCCGGAAGGCGAGGTCGGTATCGGAGAACCAGACCCCGGCACTGTCCGGTTTGAACCTCGATTCCATATCAGGAACCTGCTTGATGCAAACAAGGATCTTCATGGTTTCCTCCTGAGCCCACGGCGAAATGCGGAACGGACGTTATTCAGATTTCAGAGGCCGGCAGCGACTATAGCGTAGATAGCGATGCCATGCCGGTTTAATTAGTAGATTCACTCTACCCCAAACAGTACCCGCTCAGGAATAACTGTCAATATTAGCCGCAACTTAGCGTAAGACTGGATATTCTTCCAAGGGCTCCCCACCTCCAGCCTTCGCGTCCCCTAGCCCCTTTTTTACACCTCGCCTTTGCAGCACCCCGTCCCTGTGACTCGTCACGCCTCCCCGATTCGCCTTTACGCGTTAGTTCAGCAGCAGCTTGGAGATCACCACCCGCTGTACCTCGTTGGTTCCCTCGTAGATCTCGGTGATCTTGGCGTCGCGGTACATCCTTTCCACCTCGTAGTCGCAGATGAAGCCGTAACCGCCGTGGACCTGGATGGCCTCCTTGGTAACGAAAGTGGCGGCTTCGGAGGCGACCATCTTGCAGAGTGCCGATTCCAGGGCGTAGTTCTTCCCGTTGTCCTTCAGCCACGCCGCCTTGTAGGTGATGAGCTTGGCCGCTTCGATCCTGGCGTACATGTCGGCGAGCTTGAACTGGATGGCCTGCAGGTCGCAAATGGGCGCGCCGAACTGCTTGCGCACCTTCGAGTAAGCCAGCGCCCGCTCGAAGGCGCCCTCGGCGATACCGAGCGCCTGGGCGGCGATGCCGATGCGTCCGCCATTCAAGGTGTCCATGGCGATCTTGAAGCCCTGCCCTTCGCTTCCCAGAAGGTTTTCTGCGGGTACCCGCACGTTGTCCAAGGCGAAGGCCGTGGTATAGCTCCCGCGGATACCGAGCTTCTGCTCGTTTCGCAGGATCACCACTCCCGGGGACTGCAGGTCCACGATAAATGCCGAGATCCCCTTGTGCTTGAGGCCGCGATGCGAGGTGGCGAAGAGGATGCCGGTCCCCCGGTAGCCGCCGTTGGTGATGAAAATCTTTGACCCGTTGATCACGTACTCGTCGCCCTCCCTTGTGAAGGAGGTGGCGATCGAAGCGGCGTCGCTGCCGGCGTCGGGCTCGGTGAGAAGAAAACAGCCTATGATCTTGCCGCTGTTCAAATCCGGCAGCCAGCTGCTCTTTTGTTCGGGAGTCCCGAAACTGTGGATCGGGCCGCTGCAGAGCGAAGTGTGGGCCGAGATCAAAACGCCGCTCGAAGCACAGGCCTTGGAGACCTCTTCGACCACGATGATGTAGGAAAGCATATCCATCCCGGCGCCGCCGTACTCTTCGGGGAGATAGCTGCCCAACAAGCCGAGGTCGGCCATCTTGGCGACCAGCGCGTCCGGGATCATGTGTTCCTCGTCGATCTGCCTGGCGATCGGCTTGATCTCCTTCTCCACGAATTCACGCACGCTGTCGCGCAACACCTTGTGGTCCTGGCTCAGTTCGAAATCCATCATGCCCCCCTCGCGCCTGCGCAACCTTAGCCTCTCGGCATCCCGATAACCAGACTAAACACCGGTGAACTTGGCCTTACGCTTCTCGACGAAGGCAGCCATCCCCTCGCGCTGGTCCGCCGTCCCGAACAGCACGCCGAATAGCGACGCCTCGTAGCGCAGGCCGTCCTCCTTGGCCATGTTGAGACCGTTGGCGATGGCGTCCTTCGCGTAGGCAACGCCAACCAGTCCCATGCCGGCGATTGTCGTCGCCGTCTCGAGGGCTTTTGCCAGCAGTTCATCTGCCGGGAAAAGCTCGTTCACGATTCCCCAGGCAAGCGCCTTCTGGGCCGGGATCATCTTGCCGGAGAAGATGATCTCGTTTGCCCGGTTGGGGCCGATGAGGCGCGCCAGGTTTTGCGTCCCGCCGAAGCCGGGCATGATGCCGAGGCTGACCTCGGGAAAGCCGACTTTGGCGTTGTCGCTTGCGTAGATGAAATCGCAGGCCAGCGCCAGTTCGAGCCCGCCTCCCAGCGCGTAACCGTTTACCGCGGCAATGACCGGTTTCTTCATCTTCTCGATAGCCAGCAGCGCCCGCTGTCCCTTCAGCGCGAACTGGTGCGCGTCGAGCGAGCTCATTTCAGCCATCTCCTTAATGTCTGCACCCGCCACGAAGGCTTTTTCACCCGCACCGGTCAGGATCGCCACCTTGACATCCGGGTCGTGTTCCAACTGATAGAACGCGCACTCCAACTCGGCCAGGAGTTCGCTGTTGAGGGCATTGAGGCTTTGGGGGCGGTTCACGGTGAGCTGCGCCACGCCGTTTGTCGTTTCCAGCAACAGGTTCTTGAAATCCATCGCATCCTCCATAAAAGGCTAAAACAGGGCCTCAGTAGCTATAAAATCCGCGTCCGCTTTTCCTCCCTAGGTCTCCCGCGTTCACCATCTTCACCAACAGCGGACAGGCGCGGTACTTGGGATCTTTGAAGCCGTCGTAGAGCACGTTCGCAATGGCGAGTACCGTGTCGAGCCCGATGAAGTCGGCCAGCGTCAGCGGCCCCATAGGCTGGTTGGTGCCAAGCTTCAGGCCGCGGTCGATGTCCTCCGCACTCGCCACCCCTTCGTACAAGGCGAAGATGGCCTCATTGATCATCGGGATCAGCACCCGGTTCACGATGAAGCCGGGATAGTCCTGCGAAAGCGCCACCTCCTTGTCCAGCCGCAGCACCAAGTCCCTGGTAGCCATGAAGGTCGCGTCGCTGGTCGCGTGCCCCCGGATCACCTCCACCAGGGTCATTACCGGTACCGGGTTCATGAAATGCATGCCGATCACCCGGTCCGGCCGGCCGGTCGCAGAAGCGATCTTGGTGATCGGGATCGACGAGGTGTTGGAGGCGAGGATGGCGGCCGGCTGCACCACCCCGTCCAGCTTGGCAAATAGTTCCAGCTTGAGCTCTTCCCGCTCGGTCACCGCCTCCACGCAGAAATCGCTCCCGGCCAGCGCGTCCATCTCCCGGGAGACCACGATGCGGCCAAGGGTCTCGTCCACCAGTTGCCTCGCAATGGTCCCCTTTTTCACCTGGCGCTCCAGGTTCTGCCTGATCTGGGCGAGCGCCTTGTCCAACTGCGCGGCGGAAACGTCGAACAACGTGACCCGGTACCCTTTCAGGGCAAAGACATGGGCGATGCCGCTTCCCATCTGCCCGGCGCCCAGCACTCCAATTTTCTCTATCACCATGCCCTCCTTAAGTACCTTGGCTGCCAAAAGTCTAGACCCTCTCGAAGATTACGGCTACCGCCTCACCGCCGCCGATGCAGAGCGTGGCAAGCCCGTAACGGGCCTGGCGCCTTTTCAGCTCACGGATCAGGGTGACCGCAAGCCTGCCGCCGCTCGCACCGATCGGATGCCCAAGCGCACAGGCGCCGCCGTTCACGTTCACCTTCTCAAGCGGCAGGTCGAGTCGTTTCATGGCGAGCAGCGGAACCGAGGCGAAAGCCTCGTTGATCTCGAACAGATCGATATCCCCGAGTCGGAGACCGGCCTTGGCACAGACCTTTTCGATGGCGTCCACAGGCGCTTCGGGGAAACAGTCGGGGTGCATGCTGGCGGTGGCATGGGCGACCAGCCGCGCCTTCGGGGCCAGGCGGTGTTTTTTCAGGCCTTCTGCGCCCGATAGGAGGCACAAGGCCGCACCGTCGTTGATGCTCGAGGCGTTGCCTGCGGTGATGGTCCCGTCCTTGCTAAACGCCGGGCGCAAGCCGGCGAACCGGTCCAGATCGCTGCGAAAAGGCTCCTCGTCCCGCTCGACGGTCTCGTCCCCGCCGCGCACCTTCTTCACAACCGGCACGATCTCATCGATGAAGATGCCCTTTTCCACCGCCTGCCGCGCCAGCTGGTAGGAGCGCAGTGCGAAGGCGTCCTGCTCCTCGCGTGTAAGCTGAGAACGCCGTGCGCTGTCATCGCCGATCTCGCCCATGTGCCTGCCGGTGTAGGGATCGAGCAAACCGTCGAGCAGCAACAGGTCCAGCAACTCACCGTGCCCGAGTCGGTACCCGCCGCGCGCTTTTTTCAGCAAGTAGGGAGCCTGGGACATGCTCTCCATCCCACCCGCGAGCACCAGCTCCGCTTCCCCCAGCCGGATGCTGTCCGCACCGAGCATGATGGCCTTAAGCCCGCTGCCGCAGACCTTATTGATGGTCATGGCGTGGACCTTGTCGGGAATCCCGGCGGAACGCATCGCCTGGCGGGCCGGAGCCTGGCCACAGCCACCGGAAAGCACTTGCCCCACAATCACCTCGTCAAGAGCTTCCGGCGACAAAGAGCTGTATTGCAAGAGACCGCGCATTACCACCGCTGCCAGCTGTGCCGCAGGCTGATCGGCAAGTGTTCCGGAGAATGAACCGAACGGCGTTCTCAGTGCCTCAACTACAAAGACATCTCTCATATAGAAACCTCCCGGTCTGACAATTGCGAGACACTATACGGCAGCTTCCCTGCAAGTCAAACGCTATTCAAAACAGTTTAATTGTAACAGAAAGAGGGGACTGAGGGCAGGCGCTTGCTGGTTCTGCAGGTCTGTCGACAGGCAAAGGAAGTGCCGCCGGGCACGCTGCTCTTGCGCAGCAGTGCTGGGCAGCCACGTGCGACGGGTGCCGTGATGGGTAGGATGGGTCAGCTGAGAATAAAAGGCAGAAAGGCTCCGGATCCTTAAAGCAGATCGATATCCTCTTCGGAACAGGGATCCCACATGAAATCGTGCTGGTTGATCCTGCTCTCCAGCTCTGAAAGCTGCTCGGTGAGTTTTTTAAACAGCAGGTTCTTCTCGGCGATGTCATGAGTGGAATCAAGTTGAGCAAGTGCTGCAAGATAATTGGCGTATGCCTCGTCAAAGGCCTTGGTCATGGCATCCTCCATCGGCGTGAAATGGCGCGAAGAGGAATACCTGTACACAACAATTAAGTAAATTTCAACTAAAAAAATTTAATTTCTTAAAGGTAGCGCCGCGACTACGGGGCATCCGCCATGGCCTCGACCCTGTTGCGGCCGTTTTGCTTGGCGCGATAGAGGGCCTCGTCCGCCCTGCGGAACAGCGCATCGACGCTGTCGACAGTCGCTGAGGGGTAGGTGGCTACCCCAAGACTGATGGTCACGGTAAGGTCTTCCATGGGAGCCGGGAAGGAGAAATCAAGCACCGACTGACGCAGACGTTCCGCAGCCATCACGGCGCCTGCCAGCGGAGTGCCGGGGATGACCAGCACGAACTCCTCACCGCCGTAGCGGGCGGCACTGTCATAGGCCCGCAGATGGCGCTGCGCCAGCCCGGCCACTGCAGACAGCACGACATCGCCGTTTTGATGACCGAAGGTGTCGTTGACCTTCTTGAAGTAATCGATATCGAAGATGATGAGCGAGAGGTAATCTTTGTTGCGCCGGGCGCGGAAGAACTCGCCGTCGAGGACCTCGGCGAGGTAACGCCGGTTGAACAGGTTGGTGAGATGGTCGATGTTGGTGAGCCGCTTCAATAGCTCATTGGCTTTTTTCAGCTCGTCTTGGAGGGATTTTATTTTCAGCTGCACCTTGACACGCGCCACCAATTCGCCGACGTCGAACGGCTTGGTCAGGTAGTCGCTGGCGCCCTGCTCCAGACCCCGTATCTTGGAATCGAAATCCATCATGCCGGTCAGCATGATGATCGGAATGCCGAGCAGCTCGGGGCGCGACTCCACCAACTGGAGGAACTTGAAACCGTCCATGCGCGGCATGTCCACGTCGCAGATGACCAGGTCGGCCTTCGAGTCGATGAGGGCCTTGAAGCCCTCGAGCCCGTCCTTCGCCTCGATGTAGGTCTCGAAAAGGTCGACTGCCTTGAGTGCACGAATTACCTGCTCTCGGATTATGGCCGAATCGTCGATTACCAGCACACTGGTTGCCATCGAAACATCTCCCTTCCACCCGGCAAAGAGAACACCGCCTGCTGCCGACCGTACCTTCAGAATATGCGGGTTCCGGCATTCGAAGAGTCACGGACCCGGTACGCTGAGGCGGCCGCAGCCGCCGTCCCGTTCAGGCCTACTTCCTGAAAGGCTTGATAAAAACGTAGATTATGATCAGAAACGGAAACGATGAAAAAGCGGCCTCGAGGTTGCCCAGGTACAGCTGCCAAGTTCCAAAACCAATTACGGCAAGGGCAAACAAAATAATAAATGATGCTACCGACTTATTCATACCGGGATAGTAACCAAATGAGTCCGAATTTGTCCAGAGATTTAATGAAGGGAGGAGTTTTGGCGGGGATGCAGTCGCTACGGGGTGTTCCAGTCCCAGCAGAACCTCAGTTCTACGTTGGCCACGATGAGTTCGCAGCAGGTTTTCTTAAACGCCGCTTGGTTTGCGGCGTTTTCCACCTCTTCCTGCATCGAGGTCTCGATCTGGGAGTCCGCCAGATCAACCACCTTTTCAAACGCCCCCTCGATGAGGCCCGGTGTCCAGCCTGTATTTTTAAGCTCTTCCTTGAAAAGCGCGATATGCATGCTGTTGTTGACGCCGTAATCGACCAACAGAAGTACGTGGCGGGCCATGTTCGTCCTCCTCGAGAATCAATGCCACAGTTTCCGGGATCCATTACCCGGGCGGGGCGGCATCGGAGCAACCTGCACTAAGGAGAAGATTGAGCCTGGAAATTCTACCATAAAAGTTGGCGTCCGGATTCAAACGACATGGTTTTACCGGTGCAGGGATCGACGAATTTGATCGATTTTGCCAGCAGTTGGAGCGGCCGGGCAAAGTCGTCAGGCCCCTGAGCCTGCAGGGCGGGATACAACCTGTCGTTGAGGATCCCGAAGCCCAACTCGCTCATGTGCACTCTGAGCTGATGCGTCTTGCCGGTAATCGGGATGAGTTCAAAGCGCGCCAGACCGTCCCGGCTCTCGACGAGGGCGATCCGGGAGCGTGCATTGACCTGCCCCGGCGCCGTCTTCATCCTGAACCACGGTTCCCCCGAGACTATCCTGTTCTCCACCAGCCAACTCCGCTCGCCCGGGTCTCCGACAACCGCAGCAAGGGCCTGGTAGCTCTTCTCCATGCCACCGTTATTGAAAAGCTGGCTATAGCGGGCGCGGGTCTCCTTGTTGGCAGAGAAGAGCACCAGCCCCGCCGTGTCGCGGTCGATCCGGTGCAGCGGCACCAGGTCGTGGTTCCCGGTGGACTTTCTCAACCGGTTGAGCAGGCATTGGTCGACGAAGCGCCCCCCCGGCGTCACCGGCAGGAAGTGCGGCTTGCAGCAGACCAGAATCTGGTCGTTGTGGAAGAGCACCTTTTCGCTGAAGGGGATGACTATCTCCTGTTCCACCTCCCGGAAGTAGTAGATCCTCCCCTCGGGGCGGTACGCGGTGGCGCTGGTTATCGGCAGGCCGTCGTCGTCGAGCACCTTGCCCTGGACGATGCGCCGCTCCCAGCAGTCGGCCGCCACCTGGGGGAACTTCCCGCACAGGAACTCGAGGATCGAGGGATACGGCATCGCGATCTTCGGCATCATGACAGAGGCGGGGTACAGGGAAATTCCCACAAACGGTTTCCTTTGGCAAAAGGTGGCATAGATCCCACGGTAAGCGGGCAGCGCGGGCAGCATAGCACCTAAGTGTCACCGGAGCAAAGTCACAATAGCGGGCGAAGCAACCGGCGGTCCGATTTTTCCAGATCTAAAAAAGCTCCAACGCAAAGACGCAGAGGCGCCAAGACGCAAGGCAAGGAACCCGAAGGATCAAACAACCGTGTGGTTCCCTGGTTTTTCTCTGCGTCTTCGCGTCCTTGCGTCTTTGCAAGCCTCGGCATTGCTTGCAGCCGATTTGCCGGCGTTGGACATAAAAATAGGGGTAACCCGTCGGTTACCCCACCAAGAATGGCCGGCAGAAGGGCCGATTGCAGCGGAGAGTCGTGTCAGACAAAAACTATGTCATCCGGAATATCGGTGATTTTCTCGCCACCCGCCTCACCCACTGCAAAGGTATTCTCGATCCCGATCACCCCCTGGCCGGGGATGACGAACTTGGGCTCGATTGCGATAGTCTGCCCCACCTGCAGCGCGACCTTGAACCCTTGGGCTATCACCGGGAACTCGTCCAGTTCGAGCCCGACACCATGCCCGACGAAGCGCGCGTTCTCGCCCGGCGGTCCCATGAAGAAGTTTCCAAGGCCGGCTTTCTCGGCCATTTCCGCGGCGCCGAGGAAAAGCTCCTCGCAGACGGCTCCCGGTTTCAGCCCTTGGGCTAGGTACGACTGAATAGAGAGAGAGACTTCGAAGGCCTTGAGCAACTGGTCGGAAAGCCTGCCGACTGCGAACACGCGGGTCATGTCGACGATGTAGCCGTCGAAGACGCCGGTGTAATCGATGAATACCGGTGAGCCGGCGCTGATCGTGGCCTGGGACGCGCCGTGCGGCGAGGCGGCCGACAGCCCGCGGCCGGTCACCGCGCCGTCGAAAAACCCGGGCATCACCGCGCTTGCGCCGGAAAGCGCCAGCCCCATGAAAAGCTCCTGGTTGAAAGCGCGCATCCTGACGTACCCCTCGCCGCCGGCCTTCCTGAGCCGGTACTCGAACTCGGCAGCCAGGTCGATTTCGCGCATTCCCGCCTTTAAAAAGCTGGGGACCTGCAGGAACACCCCGGCCGTTTTCCGACCGCTCTCCCGCATCCGTTCCAGTTCCCACGGCGACTTGACCGAGCGCACCTCACGGTTCACGCCGGAGATGTCGACGAATTCGCAGCCCGCCAAGAGCTTCTGGTAGAAGTTGAACTGCTGCACCGGCACAACGTCATAGGTGAGGCCGACCTTCTTGACCTCTGCCCCGATCAGCCCCGGGAACTCCTTGCTGGAGGGGAAGGGGCGGATATCGTCGACCACCGCCTCGAGCCGGGCGCGGGCCAGGCTCTTGCGGACCAGGAGCATGGGTTCGCCGCTTGCCGGGATGTAGAGCAGCGAGTTCTGTCGCGTGCCGGCGAAGTAGTAGACATCGATAGGAAATATGAAGATGGCCGCATCCATCCCCTTGGCCTGCAGCTCTCCCTGCAGCCGGGTGATACGGCGCTGCGATTCCGCTTTTTCTAGCATGGCGTCCCCCATTCTTCGCAAAACGCGATCTCCGCAAGGTCCTTGCGGGGCCTGGGTTTCGGCTCCTGGTCCGGATAGCCAAGCGGCGTCACCCCGACCACCCGAATCCCACCGGGGATGTCGAGCGCGTCCCTGATGGCTCCCTCGTCGAACATGCCCATCCAGCAAGTGCCCAGGCCGAGGTCGTGTGCCGCCAGGCAGAGATGTTCGAAGGCTATGGCCGTGTCAGCCACGAAGTACTCGATGCCGTTTTCCACCCCGCTTTCTGCGGGGTCCGCACAAACCACTATGACGCAGGGCGCCATGGCGATGGCCTTCTTGCCGGGATTATCTTCGGGAAAAGCTGACAGCAGGCTCGCCCTTCTGGCGGGATCGGTCAGCACCAGGAAGCGCCAGCACTGTAGGTTTTTCCAGGACGGCGCCAGCCGTGCAGCATTGAGCACCTGTTCTATTTTGTCCCACTCAACCGGAATCTCCTTATACCTTCTGATACTGCGACGGTCGCGGATGACCTGTGAAATGTCCATTACAGCCTCCTTGTGCGCTATGCACGGTGTTAGTGATACTACAAAAACATTGTTTTGTAAATGCCACATATCGATTCCTGCACCAGCCCTCTGACCTGTACTGAGCACCCCGTACGGTTCCCTCCGTAAACCGGTTCGTGCACCTGGGCTGGCCAACCCCTGCCGGAAGGTCCGCCAAGGCTTGGGTTGAAACCGGTTGACAGCCCTACGGTCCTTGCTCTAGATTAATAAAACTCCGATTTGAAGGAAAGCCAATGGACGAAAGACAGGACAGCGAAGAGATCACCCCCATCGGCGAGGTTGCTATCGCATTGGGAATCACCACCCGGACCATCCGCTACTGGGAAGAAGTCGGCATCGTCGAGTCGATCCAGCGCAGCGACGGCGCCACGCGCGGTTTCACTCCGTACTACGTGCGGCGCCTCAAGTTTATCATGAAGCTCAAGGAACTTGGGCTCACCATCAAGGAGATGCAAGATCTCTACGCCGCCTACGGCGAGGCGAAGCAGACCGAGCGTATGGTGCCCCGCCTGGTTGAGATTCTGGACGAGCACATCGATAAGCTCGACGAGAAGATGTCGAAGCTCGCCTCGCTCAGAAGCGAAATCGTCAGCTATCGGGAAAAGCTAGGTGTCAAGTTCGGCACCACGTTCGGAAAGAAGCAGTAGCCGGACGGCGCCATACGCGCATCCTGGCTTTGTCAGACCAGGTCCCCGCGCATCCTCCCTGGATCGGCAGCTCCGAATCCCGCCGTTTCACCTGCTCTCCGGTGCCGCCGCCGGAGAGCTTTTCATTTTGCAGCACCTTGCCCGCCGCTCCCCGGCCGTGCTATACCAGTGACATGGCTTTCATCGCAGACCTGCATATCCACTCCCACTATTCCCTGGCCACGAGCCGCGATCTCACACCGGAAAACCTCTGGAGGTGGGGCCAACTGAAGGGGATCCGGCTGATCGGCACCGGCGACTGTACCCATCCGGGCTGGCTTGCCGAGCTGAAGGCGAAACTCTCGCCCGAGGAGAACGGGCTTTTGACCCTGCGGGAAAAGCCGCAGGAGAGCGGGGTTCCCGCCAGCTGCCGTTCCGAGGTTTCCTTTCTCCTTTCGGGCGAGATCAGCTGCATCTACCGGAAAGGGGGGCGAACCCGGCGGGTGCACTGCCTGGTGCACATGCCCGACTTCGACGCCGCACGCAGGCTCAACTGCGCCCTTGCGCGTATCGGCAACCTTGCCTCCGACGGCCGCCCCATCCTGAAACTGGACGCGAAGCACCTTTTGGAAATGGTGCTGGAAGCCTCCCCGCTCGCCCTGCTGATCCCGGCCCACGCCTGGACGCCGCACTACTCGATCTTCGGCGCCGCCACGGGCTTCACCTCCTTGGAGGAGTGCTTCGACGAACTTACCCCGCACATCCATGCCCTGGAAACCGGGCTTTCTTCGGATCCGGCCATGAACTGGCGACTTTCCTGGTTGGACGGGATCACCCTGGTGTCCAACTCGGATGCCCACTCGCCATCCCGCCTGGGCCGCGAGGCCACCGTCTTCGACACCGAACTCTCCTACAGCGGCATCTTCTCCGGGATCGCCGGCGGCCGCGGGGTAGCCTCCACCATCGAGTTTTTCCCCGAGCAGGGCAAATACCACGCCGACGGCCACCGCGCCTGCGGGGTGCGGCTCTCCCCGCAGGAGACCATCGCCCAAGGCTATCGCTGTCCCTGCTGCGGCGGGAAAATAACCGTAGGTGTCCTGCACCGGCTGGAGCTGCTCTCGGACCGGCCTGCCGGCGCACGTCCAGAAATAGCGCCTCCCTTTCGTTCGGTGATTCCGCTCCTGGATCTGATCGCCGGGACCTTGCAGGTAGGTGCGGGAACCAAGCGCGCACAGGCCCTCTACTACAAGCTCCTGGAGCAAGTCGGCAACGAATTCCACATCCTTTTGGATGCGCCGCTCGAGGAGATCGAAGCCGCCTCGTCGCCGACCCTCGCCCGCGCTATCGGCGAGGCCCGTCTGGGCGACGTGCAGATCGACCCTGGCTACGACGGCAAGTTTGGCACGGTTTCCGTTCGATAGTCGCCCGGATCCACTCTCTCGCCTTCTGGGGATCTCCTCTGGTGTCCCTTTCCCCTGCCCCTGACAAAGCCCTACCCCGCCACTGACAATTTCCTTGCCAGCACTGCCTATGCGTCATTTAGCGCGGGAAGGCCAAAGGATCTGGCCAAGAAGTTCCAAGGTAATCTGAACCAGCCGGCTCGGCCGCCTTAACTCTCTCTTCGACGGTCCCAATCTCCAACATCGCTCACTCCCCTGCGTTGACTTCAAATCTGGCCATGGCAAAATTAGACGCTACCAACTTACGCCATCTACCGAAAAGGAGTCCCCACAATGAGACAAAGGAAAATGACAGCAGTTCTGGTGGGTCTGGTGGTGCCAGCCGCGGTACTGGTAGCTTCCCAGGCCTGGACAGAGCAAAAGAAGGTCGCGCCCAGAGCGCCTTACGATGCAGTGATGGACGCACAGACACCCCGCGTAGTGCCGGTCACCAGACCGGAGCAGCGCACGACAAAACAGGACCGGCCGGAGAAATTCGACCCGAGAAACGTCGAGCCGTCGTCAACTGGCTTTGCCAATCAGCCGGACCAGGGGAAGATGCTCGGATTCGATTTTTACCAGGATCCGCTCAACGCCAAGCGACCGATGATGACCTTCGAAGAGGTCTATAAAGAAGATGTCGGCATGAAGAAAAAGGTCATGGATCAGCAGCGGGCACTGTTGGAGTTGCGCTACAACCTGCAACCGAAACTCTCCCCGGACGTCAGGATGACCAGGGGAAAACCGATCGCCGTGGGACCGACCGCCCGGCTGGCGCAAGGGATCACGTGGGAGCAACTGGAGGCCATGACGGCTGAGGACATCCGCGGCAAGAACATGTTCCCCTACCCGCCGCTCCCCCATCCCAAGCAGGCGACCGGCGGGCAGGTCTTCCCCCAGATTCAGATCGACCAGTTTCCCAGGTTGCAGCGTTTCGATGTCGACTTCGACATTCCCGAGGCGTTCCTGCCGGAGTTTCCTCCTGCCATCTTCTTGCAGAACCGGCCGGAACTGGGCGATGTCTCGCGGGGTGAGGTGGTCTCGATCAACAACTACTATCGGCTCTTCAAGGACCTGTTGACCCCGGTGCAACTGGACGGCCTGCGCATGCTCCTCACCCCCTTCCCGCAGGAGGAGTTCAACCCGACGGATGACCGGAAGTCCGCGCAGGCGAGCCTGGGCGTCGCCTGCCTCGACTGCCACGTGAACGGACACACCACAGGCCAGTTCCATCTCAACCCCGATACGCGGCCCCAAGAGCGCCGTTTCCGTCTCGACACGGTCAGCCTGCGCGGCCTCTTCAACCAGCAGATCCATTCCTCGAAGCGCAGCCTCAGATCTGTGGAAGATTTTACCGAGTTCGAGCAGCGCACCGCCTATTTCAACGGCGACGAAATCCATGCGGCTAAGAAAGGCATGAACATCCTGAGCCGGGTCCAGGTATCCCACATGGCTCAGATGCAGAACATGTTCGACGTGCCGCCGGCTCAAAAGCTCGACCCCATGGGGCTTCTGGTCCCGGCGAAGGCCACCAGGGCCGAGCTGGCAGGGCAGCAGATCTTCTTCGGCAAGGGAAGATGCGGCAGCTGCCACCAGCCCCCCTTCTACATGGACCAGCAGATGCACGATTTGCAGATGGAGCGCTTCACCCGCGAACCGGGCGACGGCCCGATCAAGACCTTCACCTTGCGTGGCATCAAGGAGAGCCCCCCTTACATGCACGACGGCCGCTGCCTCACCTTGGAGGACACGGTGGAGTTCTTCAACCTGGTGCTCTCCCTCAAACTCACCACGGATGAGAAGACGAACCTGGTGGCCTTCATGCGGATCCTGTAGCATCAGAAAAAAGAGCCGCCCGGGAATATCCGGCCGGCTCGGTTCGACAGCAAAAAGGAAAGGGGGGCAAAGATGCCCCCCTTTCCTTTATCATTTTCTGTTGTTGGCTGCCGGGCAAGCCTACTTGAGCAGATCGTCGAGCTTCTTGGAATCGGCGCCCACTACCGCCTGGTCGTTGACGAAGAAGGTAGGCGTCCCCTGGATGCCCACCTTCCGGGCCAGGGCGAGATGTTCCTGGGCCAGTGCCTTCACGGCTTCGCTCGCCGGCTTGGCCGAGGCGGGAATCTCCTGCCCGAGCATCATGGCGTCGAAGGCCTGGGCCTTGTTCTCGGCGCCCAGGATATAGTGAATTTTGGCGATGGCAGCGGGGTGGGCCAGCGGCGCGAAGAAGACGTACTGGGTCACGTCGGAGCGCTTGGCGAAGTATTCGAACGCTTTGCGGCAGTATGGGCAGTCGGGATCGGTAAATTCGATGACCACCTTCTTGCCGTCGCCCACCTTTACCGCCTTGTCGAGCGGAAGCGTCTTGACCAGTTTGGCTGCCAGGGCGCCCCGGTGCTCTGCGGTCCGGCTCTTCAGATCCTTGCCGATGATTTCGCCGGTAAGGATGAGATCCTTCTCGGGATAGTAATAGAAGATGTTCTGACCCGACACCACCTCGTACAGCCCGGGAATCTCGGAAGGAGTCACGCTATCGAAAGGCACCTGGGGGAACGCCGAACGCAGCGCAGCCTCCGGCTTCATGGCATCGGCAGCGGCGTATGATACCGCGCTGTGGCCCAGCATCAGGGCTCCCAGCAACAGACTTGCAACTAATCCCCTTTTAAAAAACATATATGCCTCCATTGAGATATATCCGGCCATGGACCGGTCCATCGTAAGGTATCACAAATTTCCGCAACTTGCCACGATACAGCTTAGCAGCACCTAAGCCCATGCAGATCCGACTGCTCTGCCTGGGCAGGCGACGGGCTCGGCTCAGGTAAGTAAAGCAAAGGCGGTGGCAGCCGCACCCAGGACGCCTGCGTCGTCCCCCAGCTCGCCCTTCAGCACCCGGACGCGCTCTGCAGGAATGGGAAAGGCGCGTTGACGGATCTCAGCGGCGATTGAGTGCTCGAAGAGGTCCAGGCTCTCGGCCACTCCGCCCCCGAGGATCACCGCCTCAAGGTTCAGCAGGTTGACCACACCAGCAATGGCGATGCCGAGGTAGCTCCCCACCTGGTCGAAGATCGCGAGCGCCTCAGGGTTCCCTGCTCTGGCCAGGGCTGCCACGCCGGCGGCGTCGAGCTTCCCCCCTGCGGCGTCGATGCCGGTCGACGAGGCTCGTGCCGCTATCGCCGATGCGGAGGCGTACTGTTCCAGACACCCCCGGTTGCCGCAACCGCAGGGGCGCCCCTCGGGCTCTACGGTAAGATGGCCGAATTCAGCCGCGACGCCGTCGATGCCGGTCCAGAGCCTGCCGTCCAGGATCAGGCCGGCCCCCACGCCGGTCCCCAGGGTGACCATGAGCGACGAAGCAAAGGGGCGTCCGGCTCCAAAGCGCTGCTCGCCTACCGCACTGGTGTTGGCGTCGTTCAAGGCAACCGCCGGTATGCCGATAACAGAGGAGACCGCCTGGGCCAGGTTGAGTCCTTCCAGCGGCAAAAGGTTGACGCTGGAGCGAAGCACGCCGTCGTTGGAGCAGAGCCCGGGCACGCCAAGGCCTATTGCGCTCAGGCGCTTTCCCTTGGCTTCGGCCGCTCTCTTAAGAGTGGTCATAAGGGAGAAGAGCCGTTCTAAAAAGGCATCGCGCCCCGAGCCGATGTCGGTAGCCAGGCTCTGCCGCACAAGGATGGTGCCGTCCGGCGCAACCACCGCGCAGCGCAGGTTGGTCCCCCCGACATCCACCCCGAGGCAGACGCTATCGGCCAAGGTTCCCTGCATCATGCCTCCTCTTTGATAGCCGCAAAATACGGCAGCAAGCGGTCATACGCGGCTTCCAGCGCCTCCGGAATCACCCGCGTGTCGGCGAGGACATGCATGAAGTTGTTGTCCCCGTTCCAGCGCGGCACCACGTGCAGGTGGAGATGGTCCTCCACCCCGGCTCCGGCCGCCTTGCCCAGGTTCATCCCCACATTGAAACCGTCCGGCGAGCAGCAGCGGACCAGCACGTCCCGGCAAAGCTCGACACACCGGAAGAGTTCCAGCATCTCCGCATCGGAAAGCGCGGCGAGGTCTGCCGTATGACGCCTGGGTGCGACCATGAGGTGACCGTTGGTGTACGGGTAGCGGTTCAGCATGATCAGCGTGAGGGGGGTGCTCCTCAGCACGAGTCGATCGCGGTCATCCCCCTCCTGGCAAAAGAAGCAGCCGGCAGGTTTTTCTTTAACAAGGTATTCCAGCCTCCAGGGTGCCCAAAGCCTGTCCATGTAGTTCCTACCCCCCCTGGCGCAAAACAGCCCGCGCACTCAGCCACTGTCGAAGAGCGAATTATCATCCAAAACAGCTTCTTTTACAACAACAGGCTGCCAGTAATTTTAGAACAGCTGTTTTATTCGAAATTAAAAAACCTTGACAGCGGTATACGATGGGTTTATTTAAACCGATAGCCTCATCCCTTGAACCCGCCATTCAACGTGTTATAGTTTTGCCGGCCAGAAAACTGTCTGTTCTTTTTTAACTTTTTTTCCTTTCAACGAACCAGCCCAGAGAGACCTATCCGCTCCGCCCTGTTGCGCAGAGTGTCCGGATTAGTATAAATAAAACACAGGAGGTAACAATGACCAAGAAAATGGATGCACTAGAGTACCATTCAACAGGACGCAAAGGGAAAATCGAGGTCGTCTCCTCGAAGCCGTGTCTTACTTCCCGCGATCTTTCACTTGCCTATACACCGGGTGTCGCAGAGCCTTGCCTCGAAATAGAGAAAAATCCGGAAGACGCCTACAAATATACTGCCAAAGGTAACCTGGTCGCCGTCGTTTCCAACGGCACCGCGGTCCTTGGCCTGGGGAACATCGGCGCCATGGCAGGCAAGCCGGTCATGGAAGGGAAAGGGGTCCTCTTCAAGCGCTTCGCCGACGTCGACGTCTTCGACCTCGAGGTGAACTCGGAGAACCCGGACGACATCATCAAGGTGGTGCAGCTTTTGGAGCCGACCTTCGGCGGCATCAACTTGGAGGACATCAAGGCACCGGAGTGCTTCTACATAGAGGAATCCCTGAAGAAGACCATGAACATCCCGGTCTTCCACGATGACCAGCACGGCACGGCGATCATCTCCTCGGCCGCCCTCATCAACGCCCTGTTGCTGGTGAACAAGAAGATAGAAAGCATCAAGATGGTGGTGAACGGTGCCGGCGCCGCCGGTGTTGCCTGCGCCAACCTTGCCATTTCCCTGGGCGCCCAACAGAAGAACGTCTTCATGTGCGACACCAAGGGGGTTATCTACAAGGGACGCACCGAGGGGATGAACGTCTATAAGGAAAGGCTCGCGGTCGAGACCGACAAGCGCACCCTCGAGGAGGCGATGCAGGGAGCCGATGTTTTCATCGGTGTGTCGGCTAAAGGCGCAGTCACCCCGCAGATGGTGCGAGACATGGCAAAGGATCCGATCATCATGGCGATGGCCAACCCGGACCCCGAGATCACCCCCGAAGAGGCGCTGGCCGTGCGCAGCGACGTGATCATGGCAACCGGCCGCTCCGACTACCCGAACCAGGTGAACAACGTACTCGGCTTCCCGTTCATCTTCCGCGGCGCCCTCGACGTGCGCGCCAGCACCATTAACGAGGAGATGAAGGCGGCCGCGGTCCATGCGCTTGCCGAACTGGCCCGTGAGGACTGCCCCGACTCGGTCTGCCGCGCCTACGGCAACCAGAAGTTCTCCTTCGGCCGCAACTACATCATCCCGAAGCCGTTCGACCCGAGAGCACTTCTGAGAGTGGCCCCCGCCGTCGCCAAGGCAGCCATGGATTCCGGCGTGGCGCGCATGCCGATCGAGGACATGGACAAGTACGTCGAGTCGCTCGAGGCGCTGCAGGGCAAGGCCAAAGAGACCATGCGCTTCATCATCAACAAGGCCAAGTGCGATCCCAAGAAGGTCGTCTTCCCCGAGGGCGACAACGAGAAGATCCTGAAGGCGGCCTACACGCTGATCGAGGAGGAGATCGCCCAGCCGATCCTGATCGGCAGCCGGAAAAAGGTGCTGGACAAGATCGCAGAACTCGGTCTGGACCTGAACGTCCCCATCATCGACCCGGAAGACTCCGAGCTGACCGAGGGGTATGCACAGGAACTCTACCGCTTGCGCCAGAGGAAGGGTGTCACCCTCTCGGAGGCACGCCGCATCGTGCGCCGCAAGTCGAGGAACCACTTCGCATCGATGATGGTGCACATGGGCGACGCCGATACCTGCCTGTCGGGCATCGACTCCCACTACCCCGAAACCATCAGGCCGGCGCTCGAAGTCATCGGTAAGCAGCCGCAGCTGAGCGGCGTGCACGGCATGTACATGATGATCTTCAAGAAGGGGATCGTCTTCCTGGCCGACACCACGGTCGAGATAGAGCCGACCGCCGAAGAGCTGGCCGAGACCGCGATCCTGGCAGCCGAGAAGGTACGCCTCCTCGACATCGAGCCGCGCATCGCCATGCTCTCCTTCTCCAACTTCGGCTCGGTCACCAACCCCCTCGCCGTCAAGGTGAGGAAAGCCGTGGAAATCGTGAAGCAGAAAGCGCCGGAATTGGAGATCGACGGCGAGATGCAGGCCGATACCGCGGTGACGCCGGAACTCCTGGCCAACTACCCGTTCGCTACCCTGTCCGGCCCGGCCAACATCCTGATCTTCCCGGACCTAAACTCCGGCAATATCAGCTATAAGCTGTTGCACCGCCTGGGCGGTGCCGAGGCGATCGGCCCGATCCTCATGGGTATGAAGCGGCCGTTCCATGTGCTGCAGCGCGGCGACGACGTCTCCAACATCGTCAACATGGCAGCCCTCGCCGTGGTGGACGCCCAGAGCATGTAGCTCGTTCTGGCAGACAAACGACAGACCCAAAAGGGGACCCGCAGACAGGGTCCCCTTTTCCATTCATTGCCCATCAGATAGCCGCTACACTCCATGGGGCACTCCGGCGTCCCATCCACCTAGCGAGCCCCTACACCCACCGCCCGCTTTTAATTGCAATGAGGACCGGGAATTTGCTATATATGACTGTCGTCGAATGCATTGCAGTACTGTTGGAATTGAAGGTGGTGTTTCATGGAAGACACGTTGCAGCCGGAAACGGTTGAACCAATAAAAGTTAACAGAAACCTGATAGTGGGCATAGCCGCTTCAGTCATTCTGCACGTGGCTACCGCTCTTTTCCTGATCGGGCTGCCGTCCGGCGTCCAGACGCCCTCTCCTACCGTCACCTACGTCGATCTCAACGCGGCACAGCGCCCGGCGCCCATGACCGTCCCCCCGAAGCAGACAGCCACGCTGCAGCCCCTCCCGGAGCAGCAAAAGCCGGTGATTCCTGAGCCGCAGCCCCAGGTTCAGCCAACTCAAGCCGCCCCCTCCCAGCCCACCCCGGCTCAGGAGGTAAAGGTTGAAGAGCAGCGCTCCCGCACCATAATGGGGCTCGGACTGACCAAGGGTTATTTCAAAAGTCTGGGAGAAGGCGAGACGCTACGGGTGGGGATCAAGGAGTACTACCTCGAAATGCTGCAGGCGATCAACGAAAAGTGGTGGATCGACGACAAGATAGACAAACGCCGCCTCAGCCCCATCGTGGTAAACCTCACGATTGCGCGAAACGGCGAAATTATCAACTGCAAGATCGAGGCGGGATCGGGGGACATACGCTACGACAAGGCGGTACTGGCGGCCCTCGAGAAGGCAGGCCCGCTCCCGCCGCTTCCTGCCGAGTTCCCGGGCAACGTTTTCATGGCGCCCATCCGCCTGGTACCTCCGCTCAACCTGATGGCCTGGTAGTTCCGGGTTCAGCTCAGTACTCTTCTTCCTCCAGTTCCAGTTCGATGATGTCGAGCGATTCCTCGCCAGCCAGCTTGGAAAGTCGGTTAGCCACATCGTGGAACCCAGGATTGGACCGGTGTACTTCATGGTACAGGCCGATGGCCTGATCCAAATTCCCCTGCGTCTCGAAAAGGAACGCGAGCTCGTATTTCAGGCTCGCCCGCTCGGTATCCGAGAGCACATTAAGTGAGAGCCCGCGCTGCAGCAGGTCTTCAGCCTTCCCGGTTTCCCCCATGTCACGATAGCAGATCGTCTGCAGAATAAGGCAGTCAAGGCGCCGCCGCTCATTGCGCGCTGCGACGTTGAACTCCTTGATCGCGTCGGCAGGGCGTCCCATCTCCTTGAAAGCGATGCCTAGGTCGTAATGAGATTCCAGTTCGTCGAGGTCGGGAGCAGATTCATCGGGAGTAGCAGCTTCGGGGAAAATTTCCTGCCAACCGCGCTCAGCCTGCTCAGCCAGTTCAGCCGCTTTGGCCTCCTCTGCTAGCCGAGCCTCCTCTGCAGCCTTTGCCTCCTCAGCGGCCCTTGCTTCCTCTGCAGCCCTTGCTTCCTCTGCAGCCCTTGCATCCTCTGCAGCCCTTGCTTCCTCTGCAGCCCTTGCTTCCTCGGCTTCCTCGGCTTCCTCTGCAGCGTTAGCCTCCTCTGCAGCGTTAACCTCCTCTGCAGCGTTAACCTCCTCTGCAGCTCTAGCCTCCTCTGCAGCTCTAGCCTCCTCGGCAGCTCTAGCCTCCTCTGCAGCTCTAGCCTCTTCGGCAGCTCTAGCCTCTTCGGCAGCTCTAGCCTCTTCGGCAGCGTTATTCAGGTCGTCAGGGGATTCGTCATCCAAAGAGATATCGATCTCTTCCGGCCACTCCAGCTCAAGCGCGCCAGCCGGTTCCAGGTCGAGATCAAACTCACCAGGCGCGGGCAGGGAAATGTCGCCGTAATCTGGAGCTTCGACCGGCAATGGAACCGGTGCCGGGCCGCTGGTCGCTGCGGATTCCGGAGAAGGTGCCTTAAACGGCTCCACCTCCTCTTCGAAATCCAGAGAAAGCGAGAAGTCCAGGGGCAGTTCGATGTCAGAGATTGGTGGCGGTGCGGGCTCATCGAGATCGGCAGGAAGTTCAAGCTCGGCATCGTCGTGCCAGGGCAAGGGCAGCAGCGAATCAGTTTCTTCCCCCTCAGGCGAGCCACCGGAACTCTGTAGGTCAAGGTCAGCTTCGGATTGAGGCAACTCAGCGACGGGGGCTGGCATGATGCCGACTTCGGAGAGCACCTCATACGGGTTGAAGGAGTCGGTCCCGCCCATGGATTCCGGGGCAACAGCCGCTGAAGTTTCGGTACGGGTTGTTGTAGAGAACTCAGACTCGGGGAAGAGCTCGCGCATCCGGTCTGCAAGTCTCTCTGCTGCATCGTTGTCTCCACGGGCCTGCAGCAACGCAGCGCAAGCCTGGAATTCGTCTTGGGACTGTTCTATAGCGCCGGAGGCATGCAGCAGTTCTGCATATTTCAATTTGGTGGCAACTGGCACTCCATCAATACCGACCATCTCCTGCAGGACCTTGATGGCTTCCTTGACGTTGCCCTCTTTTTCAAATTGCGTGGCTACCTGTCCGTACTCTGCCAGTGCGTTCCCGGTCAGACCCTGCTTGTGGTTCAACGAGGCCAGGGTGAGCGATATGGCTGTGTCTTCCGGTACCAGACGCTGGATCTGCTTGTACACCGCGATGGCTTTCAGGTAGTAGGAGTTTTCGGCGTAGTGCTTGCCGATATCCTCGTACTGAACAATCGCCTCTTCTTTCCGATTGTCGCGCACCAGCAGTTCGGCAAGCCTCTGCCGATGCCTGATCTCTTTCGGATCGAGGACGACAACCTGCTGGTAGTCCTTGATCGCCTTATCGATCTGGCCTTTCAAGACGAAACGTTGCGCACTTTCGAGTATTTTTTCTTTTTTTGAAGCCAATCTGTCGCCTCATATCTCGTGGAAATGTGCCGAAACTAAAACTAAAGCAAAGAAGCCCTAGTGTCAAGACCGATGCTGACCCATCGCCTGCACTATCTCCTTAAGTTTATCCAACTCCCCACTCAGCAATTGGCGGTCTTTGTACAATGCCGCGCCATAAATCGTCACAAACTCCTTAACCTGTGGATCCTTTACCCGGTCGACTAGTTCAAAGAGCCCGGATTTTTCTTGTGCTACAGCGGGATAGCGCCGGGCGACCGCCCGCAGAAAGGCATTCAGCACCCGCTCCTCGCGGCTCACCCTGGGTCTTAGGAACCAGCCGATGGCCGCGGCAAATGGGAGCAGCCACAGTAGACCGGTGACAAGGCCCCTGCCCGAGACCGAGGGAATCTGAAGCTGACGCGCCTTGTTGCCGGCCTTTCTGAGCAACGCTATCTGTTTTTCCAGGTCATAGGTGAGTACCGCCTTGTTCCAGTAGAAACCGGCCGCATCGAGGTACATGCGGAGCTTCTGTCCGACGCCGTTGTCGCGGTTAAAGCCGACTGACCAGGCGGTCGGATCGACGGTGAGCCACCCTTTCCCCTCGATGTACGCCTCGACCCAGACGTGCGCCAGGTCTTCGGTCACCAGGTAGTAGCCGCCCATCTCGTTGTAGCTCCCGCCGCGGTAGCCGCCAACCAGTCGGGCCGGCACCCCCGCCAGGCGTAACAGCGTGGCACAGGACGAGGCAAAGAACTCGCAGTTGCCGCGCTTTTTGACGAAAAGGAAGGCATCGAGGGAATCGGGGCCAACCGGCAGCCCGCTTGTCGCATAGGCGATGCGCTGGGTACGGAAGAACGCCTCCAGCCGCTTAAGCTTTTCCCCGTCGGAAAGTCCCGGGCGGGCCAACGCGCCGCCTTGGGCCAGCAATCTCGGCGGAACGCGCTCCGGCAGCTTCAAGTAAAAGTTCCGGTCTACCCCGCCGGTTCGGATGACATCGGAGAGGGTGGACTGTGCCTCGTACTTGATCCTCTTGTCCAAGGGGAAGCGCGATTTGAAAACAACATCGGGTGCATCCGCGTAGCGCACCCCGGAAATCTGGCGCGGGATGTTGAGCGCCAGCAGGTACGGCGTACTGGAGGGCTCCGGATAGATCTCTTGCCGGATCAAGGTGCCGGGGGCGGTGCCGATATACCTTTCCTTCGGCTCCGGCACCCTGATCCAGGCGTTTTCCTTGAATCCATTCAGCACGATGCCACGCCAGTAGAGCCTCGTATCCGGCAGTTTCGGGCTCATGGCGCGCAGGACCACCGTTTTCGCCACGGCGACGCTGGAAGCGGCACCCGGTTGTACCTTTTCGCTGAACCCGGCGTGGGTTCCGCCGCCCCGGTTCAG
>Ga0079306_1000340_pt1 | contig 47344 bp, 22 predicted proteins | sample Methanotroph_Enr_FD_79181 | JGI IMG/M metagenome (GOLD analysis project Ga0079306, IMG submission 79181) | Enriched soil microbial communities from Old Woman Creek wetland in Ohio, USA - Methanotroph_Enrichment_5 | ecosystem: Environmental > Terrestrial > Soil > Wetlands | place: USA: Ohio... | reverse complement strand
TTGAGAAGATCGCCGGTTCGATTCCGGCTGAGTCCAGAAGTTTGTTGTGGGCCTGTGGCTCAGCTGGTTTAGAGCACATCGCTGGCAGTGATGGGGTCAGGGGTTCGAATCCCCTCAGGTCCATAAAACAACTTCTTTGAACATCTAGTCGGTTTAGTATGTGATGTTCCACAATATAGTTTCATAAAACAGAAACCCCGTCCTTCCAATCTCTCTTTTTTTCTTGTAAAATATCCATATTAAATTCTCTCTTAAGTTCAATGGAAAGAACCTACAAACCACAAGAATTCGAAAAGAAATGGCAAGACAAATGGTTCTCTGAACTTAGTTACGAGGGGAAAGACCTCGATGACACAAGGGAGAAGTACTACCTCTTAGTAGAATTCCCATACCCATCGGGTGACAGTATGCACATGGGCCATACAAGAAACTATTCAATGTTTGATGCAGTAGCAAGACTTAGACGAATGAAAGGCCAAAATGTCATGTTCCCAATTGGATGGGATGCATTTGGGTTGCCTACGGAAAACTACGCGATCAAGGTAAAAAGAGCACCAAAGGATATAACAAAGGAGAATATTGATACTTTCAGAAGACAGTTAAAGAGCTTAGGCTTAACATTTGATTGGAGTAAAGAAGTAAATACCACAGATCCAGAATATTACAAATGGACACAATGGATATTCTTAAAATTGTATGAAAAAGGTTTGGCATACAAGGCGGTAAAGCCAATTAATTGGTGTCCGAAATGTAAAGAAGGTTGTGCTAATGAAGAGGTTGTTGATGGTAAGCACGAAAGATGCGGTGCTCCTGTTGAAAAGAAAGAACTTAATCAATGGATCTTAAAAATAACGGAATATGCAGATAGATTAGATAAAGATTTAGATTTAACGGACTATTTAGAAAGCGTAAAGACAAGGCAAAGAAATTGGATAGATGCAAAGACGTGGTATGACATCAAGTACCAAGTAGAGGGCACAGATAAATATATGCAGGTTTCTACAACACGACCAGATACTCAATTTGGAGCTACTTTTGTAGTGGTTGCACCTGAACATCCTGTTCTACAAGAATTAATGGACCAAATGCCAGAGGGCAATAGGGAAGAAGTTAAAAAATATATTGAAGCTTCGAAAGGGAGATCTGATTTGGAAAGAATGAGCGAATCAAAAAATAAAACCGGTGCATTCACGGGATTATATTGTTTGAATAGCATATCTAGTTCTAGACTGCCAATTTATGCTGCAGACTTTGTATTGGCAAATGTTGGTACAGGAATGGTGGTTGGAGTTCCGGCACATGATAAGAGAGACTTTGATTTTGCTCAAATGTTTAATATTCCTGTAATTAGAGTAATCGAAGGTCAAGAGGGTGATAGATCAGAGATAAAAGAAGCAAAAGATGTCTATGAAGGCGAGGGAATCGTTTACAACTCTGGCTTTATGGATGGCCTTGGCAGTGAAAACGCTCGAGTGAAAGCGGCAGAGTATATTAAAGAAAAAGGTATTGGTGATACCGTTAGGCGATATCATTTACAAGATTGGATCTTCTCTAGACAGCACTATTGGGGAGAACCAATTCCAATCATCCACTGTCCAAAGTGTGGCGCTGTAGCCGTCCCAGAGGCACAATTACCAGTAGAGTTACCATATGTGAAGGAATATGAACCATCAGGAACCGGGGAGTCTCCATTGGCAGCTATGACAGACTGGGTAAATACTAAGTGCCCTAAATGCGGTGGTGATGCTAAGCGCGAGACCGATACAATGCCTAACTGGGCAGGATCGAGCTGGTATTTCATCAGATATACGGATCCACACAATACAAAAGCACTTGCATCTCCTGAATTAATGAAATACTGGCTACCTGTAGACATGTATGAAGGTGGGCAGGAACATGTTAATTTGCATCTGTTGTATTCTAGATTCTGGCATAAATTCTTGTATGATCAAGGTATAGTACCAACACCAGAACCATATCAAAGGCGAACAATACATGGAATGGTGTTAGGGGAAGGTGGAGCAAAGATGTCAAAATCATTAGGTAATGTAATATCGCCTGACGATTTGATTAACAAATATGGTGCAGATGTTACCAGAGCATACATGATGTTCATGGGCCCATATGAGGGGGATGTAGTTTGGAGTGTTGAGACAATTAATGGGGTTAAAAGGTTCGTATCAAAATATTATGATTTCATACTAAATACCTGGGAGAACAAGCAAGGTGAATCAGACGAGGCGGCACACAAAGCCGTTGCAAAGCTATTAAAACGAATAGAAGACAATCTTCTATCTTTGAAGTTTAATACAAGTATCTCTGCATTAATGGAATTCTACAATGAATTCTCAAAAAGTACTTTCTGCAAGGAAGATATTGAAAAGTTGGTTATAGTTATTGCACCTTCTTTGCCACATATGGCGGAAGAGTTATGGAATTTAATCGGACATGACGACAGCGTGCATAATCAACCGTGGCCGAATATTGATGGAAAGCTCCTCTTAGAGGATATAGTTGTAGTCCCTGTCCAGATCAATGGGAAGGTTAGGGGGCGAATAACTATAAGTACTACAGATACAGAAAATTTGATCAGAGAGAAAGTGCTGTCAGATAAGGCTTTGTTGAGCTATTTGAATGGAGGAGAGATAAAGAAATTCATATATGTACCCAATAAGATAATAAACGTTGTTGTATAGGGCTTCTTGCTGAGTCGCAAACTGTTCAAAATCTTTGACAAAAAGGTCGTTTTTTCATATCATTTTACGATAGGTGTCGTATCTAAATTTGCTTTTAGCAAAACACTTTTACTGCCTGAGAAACATGATGAAAATTGACTGCCCAAAACTAGTAAAATCTTCTATCCTGCTATCCATATTCTTTTTGGTATTTTTTCCTAGTGCTGCCTTAGCTTTAAGCAGTGATACAATAAATTTCCAAGGAAAAATTGTAAGAAATGATACAGGTTTTGAAGGCCTTAATGTCACAACTGGAAATCCAGCATGTGTAGTAGCCGGAAACGCTAATGATACTTGTGATTTCGAAGTTAAATACTATTCCGCTTCATCCGGGGGCACTCTTCTTCTAACTGAGGACTATCAAAATACAGAGATAGGACAATACAATGGAGCCTTTAACCTTTCACTTGGTTCTGATGGAACACCAACGGCGGGGTCATATGCAACCTTTGATGCGATGATTAAGGGAGTAACTGATTTGTATGTTCAGTTAGGTTTCTCTCCAGCAGGTAATGCTACATATTCAGAAACATTCTCAAGAATGCCAATGCAGGCATCAGCATATGCGATTAAAGCAAAGTATGCATCGGGCGCAAATACCGCGTTCCAATTTGATAGCGCAGCAAATAGCTCTGGATATACCAGTCCTGTAGCAGGTATGGTTTACTATGATACTACGGATGCTGCGTTGAAGGTATACAATGGCTCAACATGGGGTGGATTAGGTAGTGGATCAGGTTCGCTCTTCACAGATGGTGGTATCTTTACATATTTAACAGCTTTAACGGATCATTTTGTATTAGGATCTAGTTCATATACCGCAATTGGGGCAGATTCATATACGACATATCTTTCAGGTCTAAGTACAAGGCCATCTTTGTCTTTTGATATGACAGCAGAAAGACTGACAATATCTGGGTCCCAATCACAATCGGGCCTAACCGTATATTCGAACTATGCTTCAACTGGTGGATGGCCAGTAGCAACATTTAAGGCAGAGGATAGTGGGTTTGATAACGTGGTGATGCAGATAACTCAAGATGGAACAGGAAATATTCTTTCATTACAAAAGGGTAGTACAGAGGCATTTGCATTTGAAAATCCATTAACATTCTATATACATCCTAGAGTTGATAACCCAACGGTTACGGCTAATAGGCTTTACAATGTAAATGGTACTTTGTATTGGAATGGTAGTCCTGTGGGAGGAAGTAGCAGTCTTTGGACTGATGGTGGGACATTTACATACCTTACATCTACAACGGATGATGTAGTGATTGGTGGAGATACATTAGGAACTGCAGCATTCTTCTTTGATGTTTCTACAGGAAATTTTGGTATTGGTACTAGTACTCCTGGGGCAAAATTGGATATTGCTGGATCTAACTCTACGATATCAAATACTACGGGAGATATAACTATATCTCCTGATGACTCACTTGTTGTAAAGGCTAATGATACCCAGGCAGATAATTTGATGGAATGGCAAGATTCTACTGGGGCCATTCTGAGTCTCATTAATCAAAATGGATATGCTACTTTTGGTAGTAATACAGGTAATACTGGAGCAATGCTGAGTCTAGGTGCTAGTACTGGTACTGTTGCTCAGATTAATCTCGCTGCAGGACTAGATGTTGCTGCTCCTAACTCGGGTGATATGTGGTGGAATGGCACGAGTCTGTATTTCTTTGATGGTTCTACTTCTGTAGATCTCCTTACAGCAGGTGGTGGTGGGAGTAATGTGCTTTCAAACTATGGCATGGTCTCTAATGGTACTTCCATTGGTGTAACGCATGATACTAATAGCTATGATGTGGTTGCGAGTGGGTGGATTTGTGTAGGAGGAACAAATAACGCGGCTTGTAGTGGAGGGCAGTGGAAGAATATACAACAAACGGATATGACGATAACACATTCTTTGTCTAATCAATGGAATGATGCAAATGTTAATGGAATAATACGATCGATTGTTAAATTAACAGATGTTGAGTTAGCACCTGGGGTAGATGTTGGTACGGGAGCGGATGGGGCAATTACCGTAAGTAGCAATACAAACATCAATAGAACAAGTTTAGCAACTGGAAGATCGTGTATAGATGGTGGTGATGCAGTAAATTATAATGTAACGGCATTTAATGCTGGTGGTACTACGGCAACATTAAACAGGGCACCAGCTACAGGATGTTTAAATCCAGGAGATGAGGTTTTGTTAATAAATCTTCAAGGTACAAATACCGCCTTTGGAAATGTAGGTAATTATGAGACTTTGGAGGTTTTGAATGTGAGCAGTACAACAGTGACCTTTAAAACTGCAAAATCTAAGTTCTATGGTACAAACTTAACAGACGATGCAAATCTCGGAACTGTCGCAGGTACACAAAGAGTTATGCTACAAAGAGTTCCAAACTATTCAGATGTGACGGTTAGTGCTGGTATAAACTTCTATCCTGATGCTTGGGCTACAGAGGCTACAGAGAATGCGACATACAGAGTAAGTAAGGGTGGAGTTTTGCTCTTCAGAGCAAATGGAAATGTCTCTGTGGCTGGGAATATTCATGCAAATGGATTAGGTTTTCAAGGAGCTACCACAAGAGGAGCTTGGGGTGGTGGTGATAACAATGGAAGAAGTGGTGGTGCTGGTGGGGAAGCATATTGTGGAGCTGGAGGTGTTGGTGGAGCGTATGCTGTTGCAGGTGGTGCTGGTGCTGCAGGTGGAGGATCAGGACAGGATGTGGGGGCTGGTGGTACCGGCTATTGTGGTGGTGGAGGTGGTGGGAATTCTGCTGGTGTAGGTTCTGTTACTGCCGGAGGAGCTGGTGGTGGAGCTCAGGGCTTTGATGGAGCTGGTGGTGGTGCTGGTTATGGGAGTGCTGGTACAGGCGGTGGGGGTAGTTCTCCTGGAACAAGCGGAGGGACAAATACTTCTGGAAATGGTGGAACTGCTGGTTCTAGAGCTGGTGGTGGTGGCGGAGGTACATATGGGACAGCCGATTTGACAAAACTGTACCTAGGTTCTGGAGGAGGAAAAGGTGTGGATTATGAGGTTGCAGGAGATTATTTAGGTGATGGAGGGAATGGTGGAGGAATAGTAGGTATATATACTTCTTCATTGACTGTTTCGGGGACTTTGAAATCTACTGGCGTTAATGGAGAAGCAAATACCGGTGGAACATATGGCGGTGGTGGTGGTGGTGGTACCGGAGGATCTCTTCTGATTGCAGGAAAAACGATATCATTAGGATCCGCTCTAGTTGGTGTCTCTGGCGGAACAGGTGGTGCTGGTACTGTGTATGGTGGTGGAGCTGGTGGTAATGGAAGAATAGCGATATATAACACAACAACTTATTCTGGAACAACAATCAATACTGCTCAAACCAATGCATATACTATTGGTTATAACAGTTATGGTGTATACAATAGTCCAGTTATATCTACTCCTAATGCTCAGTCATATGACAATCTAAGATGGGATGCAACATTAAATACATACGGTAAGATATCTGTACAAACTAGAAGTGGTAATACCTCTGATCCTACTGCTCCGGCCAATAGTTTTGTATGGACGAAGTATGATAGTACGGTCGAGGCTCCTTCTGATACAACTGGGACTAATGGTAGATTACCAACTGGTACTAGTGGAAAAGGAGATGAGGCAATAGTAGAGATTGGGTCAATTATAAAGGACGGGGATATTTATAAAATGTGGTATTCCGGTATGGATGATATGGGTACAACATCCTTCAGAATCTATTATGCCACATCGCAAGATGGGATAACTTGGACAAAATATGACAATACAATTCCTACAAATTCTGATACGACTGGAACTAATGGAAGAATTCCTCTTGGAACAAGTGGAAAGGGAGATGAAAAAGAGGTCAAATCACCAAGCGTAATCATTGACAATGGCACTTACAAGATGTGGTACTCCGGAGAAGATGTTGTTGGAGGGAATTCCCGAATCTATTATGCAACATCACCGGATGGGTTAACTTGGACTAAATATGATAATACAATTCCTTCTAATTCGGATACTACTAGTATCAGTGGAAGAGTGTCGCTTGGCACAAGTGGGAAAGGGGATGAGGATGATGCTATTGCCCCAAGTGTCATTAAAGATGGTAGTACATATAAAATGTGGTATACAGGCTCAAGTGCTGGAGGGAATTCTCGAATCTATTATGCAACATCACCGGATGGATTAACTTGGACCAAGTATGACAATTCAATCCCTGCTAATTCAGATACTACTAGTACGAATGGGCGAGTTCCTCTTGGTACAAGCGGGAAAGGAGATGATGAATATGCTTTTGCCCCAAGTGTTATAAAAGATGAAAGTACATATAGAATGTGGTACTCTGGGAATAATGAGATCTATTATGCAACATCATCAGATGGGTTAATTTGGACCAAATATGATAATTCCATTCCTGTTAAATCTGATACTACGGGGACAAACGGACGAATTCCTAGTGGCACCAGCGGAATGGCGGGAAGTGAATTTCTTTCGGGATCTTCAGTATTAAAAGAAGGAGATACATATAAAGTGTGGTATGGAGGTATTGGTACTATAAATTCTGTTTGGAACAACGGAATCTACTATGCCACAGGTATCGAAACAATAGGCTCATGGGAAGCTTGGAAACCATATACATCAGGTACAAACTATACAACTCTTCAATCTGCAGATACCCATACAACCTTCACAGGTACTAATGCTACAGTTGCAGAAGGCGATATAACTAGAAATGTAGACTACTTCGAAGATGAAGATGAACCATTAGGAACAAATATTACTAAAGTAACAAGTAGTACCAATGGAGGATACATGGAGTCAACCATAACAGCTACAAATATAGTTAACTATGATTACCTAACCCTCTGGGTACGAGCATCTCAAGCAGGTAATACCCTAAGAATAGGGATAGGAGAAAGTGCTGGAACAGAACAATATGAAGATATAACCATTGATGTAGCTAACGTATGGCAGAAGGTATATTGGGATCTCTCAGATATATCAGCAGCTTCTAGAGATGCGATAACCAAGATAAGATTGACGAACTTCTCTACAAGTAGCAATGTAATATATCTAGATAACGTAAAAGCAGAGAAACTCCTCTCAGTTAATACTGGTAGCGCCATAGCAAGTACTCCAAATCAATATTTCCAATACAGGATAATCTTCACAACAACAAATCTGTCATATCAACCACAGTTAGAAAACATCTCACTTGCATACAACAGTGGATACAGAATAGTTATGTATGACGCCAATAACGTAAGACTGTATAACTACTCAGGTGGAAATGAATATCTAAGGCTTGAAGTAGTAGCTTCTACTGGTGCTGGAGGTAGTGGTGGTGGTTTTGTAAATGGGTTAGCAGTATCACATGTTGCAGATGGAGCGGATGCCATTGCATTCCAATTCAATACCTCTACAGCATTTACAAACCCATCCTCAAAACTACTTTCAGTAATGAATAACAGTGTAGAGAAGATGTATCTAGATGCTGACGGAAATCTGTATGTATCAGGAACAATAACCTCAGGGAAGGGATTAGGAGCAGCATTGGTAAATCATTCAGGAGGGATAGTAGCTGAGAGATCATTAGTAACTGTAGATTCATCAACCGATGGTGCATTCACTACAACTACAGTAGCAGGACTCCAAGGAGCTCTCGGAGTAGTACAAGGGGTAGAAATAAATGGCGATGTAGATGGTGATGGAGTATGTGATAACGGAGATACATGTTTAGTAGCATTTGAAGGAGTAGTAGACGTAAAACTTGATAATGCAGCCTCTAGTTCCAAAGGGGACTATGTTTACTCATCCACAACGGCAGGACAAGGACATTCAGCTTCTGGTACTACACAAACCAATGGGATGTTGGGTGTAGTTACATCTACTGCAGATTCAGGATCAGGATATGTAAAGATGGTGTTTGATGCTCAGAACAAAGTAACTGCAGATATGTATCTAAATGTCAGCTATGATGAAAATGTATATAGAGATATCTACAATCAATTAGCAAATGACTATACAGCAATGTCAGATGCGGAGAGGAGAGGATATCTAGAGAGTAATCAATCACAGACAGTGATGTTTGATAACTTTGTAGATTCATTGAAGATTGATAGCACTCACTCAACTATTGGTGTTGATGCAGATGCTAAGAAAGCTGGATTGTGGGGTGGAGTAACAATAGACAACAGTATGTTAGATATAGCTGGGAACAGATATCTAGGTTCTGCTACTGCTACACTTTTAACTAGTAAGTACTATGACAGAACTCAATCAGGACTACAGGATCAAGATTCTACACCTGCTACATTGGTAGCTGTTGGTGTAGATCCTAACTGGTACAAGGGTGTATCTCTTCAAACAACTTCAAATCTTACTACTTCATACAATGGTAGTTTAATTGGTGTATCCGGTGTATATGGTACTGGTTCTGAGCATGGATATATTGATTTGACTGTCACTGGTACGACCACAACAGGTATAACAGCTAATATTGTTTCTTCGGATGGTACTTGTACTGCAAGTGGTGCTAATCTCGCATTTGGTTCTTCATATGCATTTGTATCAGGAAGCTGCTCTGGAAGTAGTATAACCATTAAGCCTGTAAGAAGCGATTACAAAAATGGGGATAAGTTTAGGATATTAAGCTGGGTTGTAGAGCCTACAACGGCGAATGATAGAGGAGACAAGAGAGAATTCCCAGAAAGATCTGTGATATTAGCAAGTAGTGATGCTTCTAATGGGTATTTAACCATAATAGATGTTGATACTCAGAGAGTATGGATGATATTCACAAGATCTTCTGCTTGGGAGATGTTACGTTCTGGGTTAAATAATAATATTTCTTCAATTTCAATGCTTAATGGGGAGATGAATCTCGGAATGAGTGGTAGTGCTGCAAGTGGAATGTATTCGGTACAGTTTTATAATGACCAAGGTGTTAGATATGATACTGCAGGAAAGGGTCTCTCAAATAAATGTATTTCAGATAGAAATATTACTAATACATATACTGTGGTGAATGCAAGTCAAGCATTAGTAAATAATACTGCTAATGATGTTTCTGCTGCTGTTATACCTAATCAACCTACACAAGAAATGACTGTAAGTGGGTGGGGGTATGTAGTAGGTAACGGAACAGGTTTGGTATCCGAATCTGTAAATCTACCATACAAATTTGACTCAATTCCAATAGTAAGCGTGAGCCCTTCCGGTGCAGTTGGATCAGCGCCAACATCTTTTAGTAGTTGTACTTCTGGTGCTGCCGGTAGTGGTCAAAATGCAGCAGGACAGGCTGCTCCAATTACCACGACATCCTTTACCTCTATAATGGCAAGTAACAACACAACCTTCTTTGCAAATGGCGTGTATTATTGTTATACCTGGACTGCTACAGGTACTGTATCACCAAAACAATTTGTAGCGGTAGCCACAGGAAGCTCAGGAGTAGATGGCGCCGTTACAATTATAAATAAGACACAGGGTACAAAGGCAGATGTATGGAATGGTTCTCAACATGCTAATGTCCTATGGGCAAGCAAGGTAGCTTTAACAAGTAATAATGTTTTGTATATCTCAGGAAATGATGATACCGCAGGCAACAACGCACTCTATACATACTATAATCCTGCCTCTATATCTTCAGATGCAACTTGGACAGCACAGAATAATGGTTATTACTTCCAGGGAGCTAACACTTGGAAGTTAGCGATACTAGGTGTTACAAGTGCAAACCAAATAAAAAGCTTAAAGGTTACAGAAGGAACCTCCACAGCAGATGGAAAATCAAATACTCTTTATGTTGGTACTGTTGCGGGAGTTTCTGTAATACAGGAGGTTCAGGGAAAAGGAAATCTGGCAGATGGTGCAGTCGAGGCAACTGGTTCCGTAAAATACTACACCAAAGACTATATCTCTGAACAAATGGTAGGAGATATTAGAGGAATGTGGCCATTAAACTATGATAATACAAGTGCAGATAATGAAGATGTATCTATAAAAGCTAATGCATTAACAGCTACAAATATAACTAGTGCAGATGCAGTCTCAGGAGTAAGAGGAACAGCCGTAGACTTTAATGGAACAGATGAATATTTCTATAGAGAATATGATACAGATATGAACCTTGGTGCCCAAGGAACACTTGGAGCTTGGGTAAAGACAGCCTCTGCAGGAACCCAGATGGTTATTAAACTAGCAGGGTGTCAGGCGGGTAACTGCGCAAATGATTCTTATGATTTGTATTTGAGCGGAGGGAATGTATATGGAGTATGGAACAACGCTGGTACTGGGGCAATACAAACATTAACTTCTCCAAACACAATAAATGATAATAACTGGCATTATATTGCAACGAACTCCACAGGCAGCACCATATCTTTGTATATAGATGGGCAAGTCGTAGCTTCACAGGCTATGGTTGCTTCTATAATGGCGGCTGACGCAGATCGTTTCTATATTGGTGCTGGATATGTATATTTAACTGGAATGACTAATTATTTCTCTGGTCTAATCGACGAACCAATGGTTACAGCGACAGCATTAACCAATGATCAGATTAAAAAGATATATGAGGACGGTCTTAGATCCCTCAAAGGCTCTCATACCTCAGCAGATACATATAACCAATTAAGTGGAACAAGCAATGATATTAGAGACATACTAGTAACACCAGACAGTAAATACATGTATGTAGGAACAGAAGGAGGAGGAATATCTAAAATAGATCTAACATCAAGTACAAGATTAAATGCATATACTACAGCAACAGATCCATCAACAAGTACAAACAATATTGAAACACTATCGGGTAGATACTATCCAGTATTCGCAGGAGATATTGGAAGTAGTGGAAGAATAATGGGTATAGATAGTAATGGAAACAATAGTACAGGAACATACTATTCTAAAGTAACAACCTTTACAGAAAGTACCAACCGAGCCTTCCTATGGATGACAGCAAGCATAGATCCTACAGATACCTCAAGCAGTATTACAGTATCAGCATCCAATGATAACGGAGCAAACTATGTAGTAGGAACACTCATACAAACCAACACATCAGGATCATTACCAGAATATGAATATTCCTTTGTATTCCCAACATCAGACAAGAACTACAAAGTAAAATTTGAAATAGCTAGAGGATCATCCAACAAGGCTACAACCTATGTAACAAAGTGGGGACTATCACAAATGGAGATGGATACTGCCACCGTAAATGGACTATTTACTAACTCAAATGACACCATAGCTAATGGGAGTTATTTAGAAGTTGTACATGGACAGAATACCTATGATTTGGTAGCAAACGGATGGGTATTTGATACATCACTAAACAAGTGGATAGAGGTAACCAATACAGACAATGGAGTAACACAGAATTTATCCAATCAATGGCAGGATGCTAATGTTAATGGAATAATTAGGTCTATAGTAAAGATGACCAGTGTAGAATTAGCTACAGGAGTAGGTCTTGGGACAGGTGGTGATGGAGATATAAATATTGTTGCAAACAAGATTATAAATACAGACATATTAGCTACTGGCAGAACATGTGCAGATGCTCCAAACTACAATGTAACTGCAATAGATGGTACTGGCACACAGTTTACAATAAGTACATCATTAGTTGCAGGATGCTTAGCTGCAGGTGATGAACTTTTGCTCATAAATCTTAGAGGTACGCCAACCGCATATGGTAATGTTGGTAACTACGAGACACTGAAAGTACTTACTGCAAGCGGGACTACAATAACAACCACAACTCCAAAAACCAAGTTCTATGGCGATACCTTAACAGGTGATACCAATCTTGGAACAGGATCAGCAAATCAAAAAGTCGTTTTACAGAGAGTTCCTCAATATCATGATGTAACGGTAGCTTCTACATTCTCATTAACACCAAGTGCATGGGATGGAAGCAAGGGTGGAATAATATTCTTTAGAGCAAATGGGACTGTAACTATAAATGGATCTATAAACTCAAATGGAAAAGGATATCTTCCTGGTGCTACAACAACAGGTGTAGCTAACTATATGGGTTCAGGTGGTGGTGAGTCTTTCTGTGCGCCTGGAGGTGCTGCTGGAGGAAGTGGTGCAGGTGGCGCAGGTGCAGGTGGTGGTGGCGCTGGATACGGGAACTATACTGCCGGTACTGCGTATTGCGGTGGTGGTGGTGGTGGGAATGCAAATCTCGCAGGGTCAGCAACTCTTGGTGGAGCAGGTGGTGGTGCAAGTGGCCATTCATCAGGTGGTGGTGGCGGATACGGTTCATTTGGTTATGGTGGCACAGCTTCAGGAACAAATGGTGGTACATCTACATCGGGAGCTGGCGCTAATGCTGCAGGCTCAGCAGGTGGAGGTGGTGGCGGTACATACGGTGTTGCCGATCTATCAAAGCTCATGTTTGGTTCAGGAGGGGGATCTGGCGGTGCTCATTCCTCAGGTGCTACAGGTGGTCTTGGTGGCCAAGGAGGTGGAATAACAATGATTTCTGCGAACACGATATCAGTGAATGGAACTTTGGCAAGTAATGGAGGAAATGCATCGAACTATGTAGCATGTAACAGCACGTATTCATATTGGGGTGGTGGTGGTGGTGGGGCGGGAGGATCAGTGAAGATATATGGAAATACTGTACAAATGGGGGCAAGTTTAGTGTCTGCAAATGCGGGAGCTTCAAGTCTTGGATGTATTGCGGCAAGTCCTAGTTATTATGGAGGTAACGGTGGTGTAGGAAGAATAGCTACATATACAGCAACATCATTAACAGGAACAAGTGCTCCAACATATACGGGTACAACGGTTGGATACAACAACTACGGTATATATAACAGTGCAGTCGTAACAACAACTAATGCACAGTCATATGGAAATCTAAGATGGGATGCAGCTCTAAATACATATGGAAAGATCTCAGTACAAACCAGAAGTGGAGCAACTGCAGACCCAACTGATGGAACATGGGAAGGATGGAAACCAAATGTTTCGGGTACTAACTATACAACCCTACAAAGTGCTGATATCCATACTGATTGGACGGGGACTAATGCCACGGTGGCAGAAGGGGATATAACGCGGCCTTCAATATATGGTTTCGAGGATGAAATAGAATCATTAGGAACAAATATGACGAAAGCTACTAGTAGTACTAATGGAGGATATATGGAATCAACCATAGCTGCTACAAACTTAACAAACTATGACTACGTGACCCTTTGGGTAAGATCATCACAGGTAGGAAATGTACTCAGAATTGGGATGGGAGAAAGTGCTGCAACAGAACAATATGAGGAAATAACAATAGATGCAGCTAACACATGGCAGAAGGTATATTGGGACCTTTCGGACATCTCAGCTGCAAATAGAGATGCTATAACAAAGCTTAGAATAACCAACTTCTCTGCGGTAAGCAACACGATATATTTTGATAATGTAAAAACAGAAAAGTTACTTTCAACAGGAAATAATAGCATTGTTGCAAGTACACCTAATGCATATATGCAGTATAGAGTAATCTTTACGACAACCAACCTAAGCTATCAACCACAGTTAGAAAATATAACCTTTACGTATTCGTCAGGATTTAAAGTCCAAGTAATGGATGCTAATACCGTAAGGCTTTATAACAACAGTGGCAAAACACAAAAAATGAAATTGGATATTATACTTGGAAGTGCTGCGCTTGATCTTAGAGCAAGTGAATATACTGTAAATATCGCTCCTAATGCAGCTCAGATAGATGGTGGTACAAATACTAACAGTATCTGGATTAACAAATTGGGAGCAGGCGGTAATCTCCTAAAATTACAAACCAATAGTGTAGATATGATGGTAGTAAGTTCAGAAGGCGATATGGCATTAGCAGGAGATGTAGCTATTGGCGGTGGAAGCCTAACCTTAGGTACAACAGGAGATCAGGGAACTATCAGATATAACACAAGTACAAACCAAATAGAATTCTCTAATGATGGAATCGCATGGATGCCATTGGGTGAGAGTACAAGAAAATATACTCTGTCAGCTGAATATGCAGGTGCAGTACTCTCAGGGGATGGTACAGATAATGTAGGAACAATGAAATCAGATAATACTGGTTCTGGATCAAACTCCATGAACTATTATGAATGGAATAGTTCCGCTCTCTCTTTAAATGACTATGATGTTCGTGTCAGATTCACATTACCATCAGACTTCAATGGGTGGGGTAGTACAGGAGGCGTAAAGCTTAACTATGCAACAGAATCTACGAGTAATACTAATAATAAGGTAGATATGTATATCTACAAAGAAGGATCTGGAACAGTCGATGGAACATTCGCTGCAGGAGTATCATCATCTGCAGGAGTATGGACCAACAGTACCATTGCAGGAACAGATTTAAATGAATGTGCTACTGCAGGAGATACATGCGTATTCATAATGAGGATGTCATCTCTAAGTGATAACTACGTAAGAATAGGAGATATAGCTATTACATATAACAGATCATTGTAGAGATATACTACTTCGTTTTAAGAACATAGTAGGTGGCTTTCCCGTTCCCAATTGCTTTTATTAACCCTAAGTTGGTTAATTTCTTAAGGTCTAATTTCCTCGTTGATTGGGCTCTATCTGTAATTCTTGCATACTCTCTAGCTGTGATAGAACCATGTTCCTTAAGATATTCAATGATTTTTCTGTGATGTGGTTCTAATCTCTCTTGGTACTGTGGGAATTCTAATATTATTCTGTTCAATTCGTCTAAAATACCATCAGTAAAATATTCTAACCATTCTGTAAAATCAATGCTATTTGTAATATCGTAATAATTTCCTAATACTCCTACCTTTTGAAAATATCTTGTAACATTATTATTATAATAGTTCTCGAAACTAAATAGGGGAAACGTATTGATTCCTAGCTTTGCCAATAAAGTTTTTGTAATTAGTCTTGTAGTTCTACCATTTCCATCCATAAAAGGGTGAATAATTACTGCTTGTTTATGAAATATCCCAGCAATGATTAAAGGATCTATCTCTGCTTCGTTAGCGTTAACAAAATCAACCAAGTCCGTCATAAGAGGCTCAACATCTTTTGCATCTGGAGGTAAATATACAGTTTCTCGTTTTATAGGATCGTTTACAAAAACAGGTTCATTCCTATACTTCCCTTTATATGAATTATTAATAAGTCCGTCTATAACGATCTTTTGGACCTTACATATAAATTGATTTGATAGTTCTCCAATTTGATTGTCTTTTATCTGTTTGTCTAATACCAATATTGCTTTATTGTAATTCAACACCTCCCTTTCGGTATCCTTGATTGTTGATGGCTGAGATTTGATAATCCTTTTAACATCAGTGAGTGGAATTGGATTCCCCTCTATCTGAGTAGAGGAAAAGGAGGACAAAGCTCTAGCTTCTATGGTCATAGTCATTAATACGGCATCTGAAAGTGCTTTTGAATTAAGTAATCCAATAACTTCTCCAACCTTTCGCATATTGATAGCTAACTTATTTGTAATGGTATACCTAGGATTAAACATAGCCATATTATAGCCGCAAAGTAGCCGTAAATCAATAGCAAATATCCTACAAATACTCCTCTGTATATGCTAGTATTTATCATGCGATTGACTGCCCAACAAAAGAAAAATCTCTACTATTTAGTACCATTAATAGTGCTTCTAGTTGGCACTCTTCTTTTCTATTTCCTTGCTATCAGGGTAAAACCAAATGACAGAATCCTTACTACTTCAGAAGGAACAGCCTTGTTTGCCAATGAAAATCCTACCTTCAATATTCAGTTTGGGGAGAAGGATAATCTTGACGGGCAGTGGATTAGGTTTGAAGCCAAAGCTTCAAGTGATAATCCATTTTCATCAGATAAAAAGAAAAACATTTTCACACAAATTGCTAGCATCTTTACTCCGAACAAAAAGTCGGGGATAGAGATGTCTTTGAGAGGCGTAGATTTCAGTGAAACTAAGAAAGATGGGGATATGCAATATGATCAAGAAGTGCAAAAAGTTGCAGACATTTTGGGAACAGACAATGTTCAGACTTCTACGGTACTGACTAGTATGGGCCGAGAAATAGGGCAAAACGATGGTGATCAAAATATTTCCAAACAAACTGTGGTCAATCAAGGGGTTGCAGATGGTGTAGATTTGGAATATCAGGTATTGAAAGGTTTGGGTCTGAAAGAGGAAATAGTCATAAATGACTTAGAAGCATATCGAAAGAGCTGTGATGATGGATGTAAATTACCATTAAATGAATTTGTATTTGATTTAAAGGTAGATGATGGTGTGGTTTTAAAGAAGGGATGGTTTACTGTAGATGGTAAGAGTTCAGAAGTTTACTATTTCGTTGATGGGAATGGTAAATATTTAGCTCACTTCTTACCTAGTTATGCAATTGATTATAGTGGGAACAAGACATATGAGGTTAATTTAATTATAAATGAGGTTAAAGCTGGAAACTATGAGGCTAAAGTTACAGTTGATTCTGATTGGTTGTTAGATCCTAATAGGGTATACCCCATAAGAATAGACCCGAGCATAGTGCATGATGACAGTACGGATTTTTCTACAGGAATTCCTATGGGCACAAAATATATCTCTGGTACGGGATTAAAAATTGCAGATTTCAGCCTAGTAGGAAGTTGGAATATGAACGAGACAGCTAATGGAACTTGTTCGGGTGGTGGAGATATCTGTGATCAGAGTGGAAACAACTATAACGCTACTATTACAGGAACTGCAACTTCTGTCGCTGCCTATGAGGGATTGGGTCGTGACTTTGATGGAGTTACAGGAACATACGCAAGTCTTGGTGATCTTACTGCTTTTGAAGTTCAGTCGTTTACCATAGAGGCCTACGCAAAGAAAGAAGGAACATGTGGTCCATATAACTATTGTACAATCATGTCAAAGGGTGGAACTGGTACAAAAGGTTTTGGTTTTGCAATCTATGGAGGAAAATTACATCTTAGAATTAACGACCTTGGGACTGGTAGCACACAGTTTTTGACGGGAGCTACAACATTAAGTGATAATGTCTGGTATTACGTAGCTGTTTCTGTAGATGGAGTAAGCAAAACGATCAGTCTGTATCTAAATGGTAATCTCGAAGCTACTGGAAAATATACTGATACAATTAGCTATAGTACAGAGAATGTAAAATTCGGAAACTCAAATAATGGAAATGATTTAAGCATGAATGGTGTGTTGGATAGTGTACGCTTCTGGAGTGTGGCAAAGGATGCTAACTATATTAAAAATTCATATTTGAAATATGGTAGTTCAGTATTAGGAACATATACATCTTCCTCCTTAAATTTGGGTTCTTCGGTATCTGGTATAACTATGTCTTGGTTAAATTCCGGTGTTAATACAGGTAATGGAGAAACACCATATAGTACAACAGGTATGGTAGCTCAATGGAATTTTAATGAAACCAGTGGTACTTCTGCAGTTAGTGGTGGTACATGTGGTACATCATGTAATGGTACTTTAACCAATATGACTACTACTGGACAGGATGCAGCTGCTATGACGGGATGGACTGCAAATAACCGAAGGTGGGGAACAGGGGCTGTAATGTTTGATGGAAGTAATGATTTCGTGAGTGTTCCAACCACACTTTCGGCATTAAGTACAAACGATCGTACTATTGAAGTATGGGTTAATACTTCTAGTACAACAAATCAGATAGTATGGTGGAGTCAGGGATCAACTTCAAATCCTCGAAATTATGTGTATGTTTTGTCTACAGGAAAAGTCAGATTCAATGTCCGGGATGATAGTGGAAATGAAATATCTGCAGGTGTTTTTGATTCTACAAAAACTATTAATGACGGTCTGTGGCATTTTATATCTGCAGTTTGGGATAACGCCAACAATGCAGCATATATATATATAGATGGAAGGCTTGATAACTCTGTTACAGGTTTGACTACCATTTCTACTGTAACTGATACTTCAACTAAAAATATTGGTGCTAGTGGAACACCAGCCGAATATTTCAAAGGTATGATTGATTCAACTCGTATATATTCCCGTGCCCTTTCCGCTAATGAAATACTCTCTAACTATCAATCAGGAAATATAGAATTCCAATACAGAACAAGCACAGATAACAGTACATGGAGTAACTGGACATCATACAACGATGGAGCATTAATGTTTGATGGAAATGATGATTATGTAAATGTCGGAGACATAGCTACTGTAGACGCCTTAACCTCATTCTCAACATGCGCATGGGTAAATAACGATACGCTAACAACAGATAGTATGATCTGGTCTAAGGTAGATAACAGTACATGGAGTGGAATAATGTTTGTAAAAGATATCGTAGGACAAGTAAGCGGACGTACAAACGTATACAAGATATGGGTAGGACAAAATAGTGCGGCTGCTTATATAGAAGGTGCTACAAATAGTGCAACTACAGGAGCGTGGCAACAAGTATGTGCTACATTTACAGCAAATAGCGCTACAGGGCTAAGGCTATACGTAAATGGAGTAGAGGATGCAAATAGTCCTGTTAGTACAGTAGGTATAACGGGATTGGATGCAGGTACCAATTCTTTGACTATTGGTAAATATAATAACGGAACAAGTTATGTTGATGGAAGTATAGATAATATACAGATATATAACCGTGTACTTGCAGGATCTGAAATGACTTCAAATTACACGGTATCTGATTTTGAAACACCATATAGTTCTACAGGATTATTAGCATTTTGGAAATTCAATGAATTGAGTGGAACTACTGCTGTATCTGGAGGAACTTGTGGAGTAGCTTGTAATGGTACATTGACCAATTTTGCTAGTACAACTGCACGAGATTCTTCAACTACAAGTGGATGGACTGCTAAGACGAAGAGAGGGAGTGATTATCCAGAATATAGCTTTGATAACCCATATTTGTATAAGACAGATGATACGGGATTGGTAGCATATTGGCCTATGAATGAAGCTAGTGGTAGTGGGGCATACATAAAGGATGTCTCTACTCCGTTTGCTGTGGGTGGGTTAGTGACATATTCTGGTGGATATACAATACACACATTCAAAACAAGTGATATGTTTACTGTAAATGGATCGGGGAATGTGGAAACCTTAGTAGTTGCAGGTGGTGGTGGTGGTGGTGATGGTGTAAGCTACACTGATAATGGAGGAGGTGGTGGCGCGGGGGGAGTGATATACAATTCATCTTTTGCCCTTACATCACAAGCATATTCTATTTCAGTTGGTAGCGGTGGGCTAGCAAATGCTAATGGAAATTCTTCAACTTTCAGTACAATAACAGCATCCGGTGGAGGAAAGGGAGGCAAGCAAAGTGTTGGTGGGAATGGTGGCTCAGGTGGAGGAGGCTCTTCTATTAATAATCTCGCTGGAGGCTCAGCAACTCCGTCTGGTCAAGGTAATAGTGGTGGTGCTGGTGCACGTTCTGGATATAATGGAGGAGGAGGTGGTGGTGGTGCTGGTGCTGTAGGTGCAACAGGGGTTACCGCACTTGGAGGTGCTGGAATAGCATATAGTATATCTGGATCTTCAGTATTCTATGCTGGCGGAGGTTCTGCAGGAAATGACACGGCTAGGGTGAATGGTGGCATAGGAGGGGGAGGTAGTGGCGCTGTTTACACAGATTCTTCTGGTGGAGGAGCAGGTACACCTAATACTGGAGGAGGAGGTGGTGGTGGCGCATCCAGAGATGCGAATGTTGCAGGTGGTGCTGGTGGTTCTGGCATCGTAATTGTTCGTTATCCTTCTTCATATACTTCTACAACAGTAGATACTATTGGAGATTTAACACCCACAGGCACAACCTATGTAGGTGGTAAATCAGGCGGAGCAAGAAGTTTTAATGGAAGTAGTGATGTTCTTTCTTGTACCGATGCTAACTGTGGTGGAGCAGGAAAACTAGATGTTATGACAGGATCTATAAGCATAAGTGCTTGGGTTAAACCAGCAACTTGTTCAACAGTTTCTGTATCTCCAGGAATAATAGATAAATTTGATACGGCTACATCAAAAGGATATCTCATATACAATGAATACTACAGTGGAGCTAATGTATGGACCTTCTATGACCCTGTAAATAATTCATATGCAAGAAGTACGACTCCATGTTCTGTGGGAGTATGGACATATATTACAGCTGTATATGATAGCTCTGCTTCTACTAAGAAGATGTATATAAATGGAAAGTTAGAAGCCACACTTACAAGCCAATCGCCTATGGGTGATAGTGGTTCTGATTTCAATATTGGTAGATATCGCAATGCAGGTTATTATTACAATGGAATAATGGACGAGGTTCGAATATTTAATACTGCGCTTTCTGCTACTGCTATAATGTCTGACTATACTAATGGTATTCCAAATAAAAGCAATACAATATCTCAAAGTGGTAGTAGTTTAAAATTGGAAGGGGCAGGATCTGCTAAACTAACCAGTGGTGCATATGTAGTTGATACCAATACTGTTGGGTTATGGCATATGGATGAGAGAAGTGGAACGGGAGCATATATAAAAGATTCAACGGCAAATGCAAACAATGGTACTCCAACAGGTACAACATATACCAATTCAGGGAAAATAGGTGGAGCAAGAAGCTTTAATGGAAGCAGCGATAGAATAGCTCTATCTGCAGGAAGTAATGCAAATATTACGGGTGACATAAGTTATGAAGCTTGGATTAAACCAACCTCTTTTGCTACTGTTGGAACATTAATACATAAAGACTCTCAATATTCCATTGCTATTAATACTTCGGGTTATGTCGCTTGGGCTGATAGTTCAAACTGGAATTATGCAGCCTTTGGATATCAAAATATAGGATTGGCTACAGGAGTATGGCAACATATTGCTGTAACCAAATCAGGTTCCACAGTAACGATATATCTAAATGGTGTATATAAATTCTCTCAAGCCTTCGGTAGTGCTATTACGGGAACTTCAAATATTATGCATATGGGTTGTTATAGTGATGCAACTACATGTGCAGCATCTTATTACAATGGACAAATTGATGAAGTTCGAATGTCAAATATTGCTCGTACGGCCAACGAAATAGCCGAATCATATAAATTAGGAAAAGATTCATATATTAATCAAACACTTAATACCATAGATCTATCTACTAAGAATACTATGGCCATCAATGTAGCAAGTGATAGACCAGGTACATATCTATCTACTATATGGGGAGAATCTGCATTTGCCAATTATCAACCAGATGCTAATACCGCAGGGTTATGGCATATCGATGAAATATCTGGAAGTGGTGCATATATCAAAGATGTTTCAAGCTATGGTAATAATGGAACACCAACAGGTACAACATATACAAATAGCGGAAAATTGGGTGGAGCAAGAAGTTTTAATGGTAGTAGCGATGTCTTTAAGACTGGGACAAACTCATCCTTAAACATAAATGGTACTTTGACACTTTCAGCTTGGATAAAAGCAAGTACGGATGTGACAAACTACAGGATGATTATCTCAAAGGAGGAATCAGCAACAATTGACCCATATCGATTGTATCTTGCCTCCTCAACAGGTATTCCTAATTTTTCAGATATGTTTACCAATGGAGGGGTAGCCGGTACGATAGCCTTAAATGATGATAAATGGCATTACATTGTTGTTACCAGAGATGATGTAGCCAAAGTATCTAAGATGTATATTGATGGAAAATTGAATGCCCAAGGAGCAACATATTCTGGTACCAATCCTCTGGCAACGTCGACTGAAACATGGATAGGAAAAACACCATATTCTGATAGATTTCCTTTCTTTGGGACAATTGATGAAGTCCGTGTAGATAATACGGCTCGTTCTGCTGACCAAATTCGTCAGGCATATGAAGTAGGGCTTAGAACACACAACATAACAGTAACATTTGGAGCTGGATTAGCAAGTGGCAACCTAATCACAGGTTCAGGAGACTATTCATTTAGCATAGACGCAACAAAATATGGTTTGCCAGCATTAGGAAGTGAACTTTACGTAGGTGATAAAGTCGTAGTAAAAGAAAACTACGATGGAACAGAATATATAGCTCAGGGAACAGTATCTGCCGTAACCGCTAGTACTGGAGCAGTAACAGTATCCTCGTGGGACAGTGGTGCTACATTCCCATCAGGAGGATATACGGTAAATGCAGATGTATTCAAATGGCAAAAAGAATATATCTCTGTAAAAAACAGAACAATATCTACCCAAGTAGATGCAACCAACCTTCTAACATTTAGATTAAATGATGGAAACGAAGGAAGAAATATATGGATAGATGATTTAAGATCGTCAACTGGATATTTAAAGAATTCCGCAAGTGAAGCAATAACATTTGCAAGTAATGCACAATATGCACAATACAAAGCCATCCTTACATCGTGGGATAGCAATGTAACTCCATATATTAGCCAAGTCCAAATCGACTATACTGCAAGTGGCCCTACAATCGATCAACTCATGAGACATGGAATGTGGTTTGATAGTAGTGGAGCAAAACAAAACTTCTGGTGGGTAGGTACCCATTAATCTTGGCAATTTAAGATGGGTATAGTATAGTGTAGGTACATATGAGTGGAGTAAAAGACGTATTAAAAGACAACAAGAAAATACTCTTCCTAGCAGTAGGATTACTTCTGGCATGTGTATTAGGCCTGTATTTAACTAAAAGTGGTGGGCTTCTAAGTATGGACTCAGGACTATCTGACCTTACCAAAGCATCATACACGCAAGCAGAACAAGTTATGGAAGCAAACATAGATTACAAGGCAGTATTGAAAACATCAGTAGGAGATATAACCATTGATTTGTTAGAAAAAGAAACCCCATTAACAGTAAATAGTTTCCTCTTTTTAACAAATAAGCATTTTTACGAAAATATGATATTCCATAGAGTAATAAAAAACTTTGTCATACAGACTGGAGATCCAACCGGTACAGGTACTGGAGGACCTGGTTACTATGTTAAAAATGAAATCACAGAGAGGAAATATGGACCATATGTAGTAGGAATGGCAAACTCTGGGGCAGATACAAATGGATCTCAATTCTTCATAACCTCTGGAAATATTCCTGCAGAAAATTCAGAATATATGGATGGTAAATACACAATCTTTGGAGTAGTAACCAAAGGCTTTGCAGTAGTTGATTCCATTGAAAAAGTACAAACAGATGCGAATGACAAACCAGTAAACGATGTTAAATTGGTGTCTGTACAGATACTGGAGAATTAATCGTAGGTTCATCTCTTGTTGATATATTTGACATATGTCATCAAGAAAAATCGTATTTCTAAGTATCAGTTGCTTTGCAGTAGGGCTTCTAGGAGGTTCTCTTTTGCTTAGATATATATTCCCAAACCTCAGTATTGTTCAACAAAGTTTGAAAGAAGAAAAGATCTATCAGGTCGAACATAACGTATGCCCAGAACCAGAAGTTGTAAATACTCAATGCACTATATTTGTCGATATCAGTGGGGCACTCAGAGCTCCAGGAGTGTATTGTTTTAACCCAGGGGACCGAGTCATAGATGCTGTAAAGAAGGCAGGGGGATTTAATGGAAATACTTCCTTAGAATATGTAGCAAGAAGTATAAATCTTTCAAAAAGTTTAACGAATAATCAGAAGATATATATCCCTTCAAAAGCGGAACTACTGTGTGAGCTAAAACCGTTTACTTTGAAGGAAGAAGAAGTTATTGCTCAAAATCCAGAAGAAGATATGCCATCAGGAGGGGATATAACAGACAACCCTGTAGAAAGTGATTGCATTAATATCAACACAGCAAATATAACAGAGTTAGATAGTCTGACAGGAGTAGGTCCTTCTATGGCTCAAAAGATCATAGATAGTCGACCCTATAACTTGATTACAGACCTCCTCAAAATAAGTGGAATCGGGCAAGCGACATATGACAAATTTAAAGATAATATTTGTATATAGTATGTTTCACTTCCTTAAACCCAAAATTCTCCACATGGGAAAAAGAGTAGGTGGATTTCTCCATTATGTGATCGATTTCAAAATTATTTTGATTTCCATTTCATACATCATTTTGAATATTTTAGGTATCAACCTTCTGAGAAACATAGACATCCATATTTCAGTGGGACATATTCTGCTTGCCATAGGGGTAGTCATTACTCTCTTTGTGGTATCAAGTAGACTGAGAAACATATCTGCCAATTCAAATTTAACAAAAAAGCAGAAAACACTATGTAGAAAATTGTTGCTCTTTTTGAACCTGCTTAATTTGATAATCATAACAAGCGTATTTGTGCATACTAGAATTGGACCATTGGTTAAGCAAGAAAAAGAAAATGGTATGATCACACAGAGTTTCACAGACCAGTGGATGGATTTTAACGCGATTGTAACATCAGAAATCACAGAGAAGCAGACGTACAACACTATCGAAGTAAAACCCGTATCAGATATATTGATAGACGAGAATACGTTGAAACAAGGAAGTGAAAAATTCTTAATTAAGATAAAAAAATACCATGATCCAAAGATGGGAGAAGTGTGTAACATAAAGGGTTTGTTTAAAATGCCTGAAAATTTCGTAGATTTTAACTACAAAGACTACCTGAAAAATAATAACATTTACCTTTTAATGGAGTTTCCTGAGATGGAGTGTGAAGGAGAAAGAGGTGGGTTCTTTTTGCAAAATATATTGGTTGATTTCAAGCAGAAGCTTAACAAAGTCATATCAGAGAATTTAAAAGAGCCGCAATCCTCTTTGATGATGGGAATAATCTTTGGACAGGATAGGCTATTCAGTGAAAAATTTGATGACAATGTAAGGATGGCAGGGGTGAGCCATATAGTTGCCGCATCAGGGTACAATATTACGATATTAATATTGGCAGGAAGCAAGCTCCTGAAGTTTTTACCATTAAAACTACGGCTATTTTTACTTCTTTTTCTCATTTGGGGATTCTGTATTCTCTCAGGACTATCTCCATCCATTGTTAGAGCTTGCATAATGACCAGCATTGCCATGGTAGCTATGATCTTAGGTAAGAAGAATACGATACATATAACTCTGCCATTAGCGGCATTCATATTCGTCCTCATAGATCCAAAAATAGTCTTTAATGTGGGCTTTCAACTCTCTGTAGTGGCTACCTTAGGCTTGGTATATCTTCAACCCGCATTGAGCAATATATGGAAAAAATTGTTTAAGAAGAGTAGCGGATTTGCGAAGGATACACTGCTTACTACATTGAGCTGTACGCTTACTACGCTGCCCATAACGATATATACCTTTGGAACTGTATCTGTGTGGGCTGTAGTAGCTAATTGCCTCATACTTCCAGTCGTAGAAAGCACGATGTTTTTAGGAATATTTGGATTGATATTTTTAAATGTATTCCCATTACTATCAGTTCTACTATTTGAGGCTTCCAATATTCAGTTAAAATATTTTGAACTTGTAGTAAATTTAATAGGTAAGGTTGGGTGGGGATATTGGGAATTGGAAAAAGTCGGAATTATTATCCCCATAGTGATATGCGTAATTTTAATATTACTTTGTATATATTTTTATCCTGTAGAAGATGAAAACCATAATTTTTATCTTAAAATTTCTAGTTAAGAATTTCATCTTAATTCTTTCGATAGGTGTCGCCCTCTACAGGCTTTGTACTATGCAGGTCCCAGTAGCACCTTCTCTCATTTTTCTTAACATCGGACAGGGAGATGCAACCCTAATTCAGCAGGATAGTTTTCAAATGTTGGTAGATACAGGGGCAGATACTTCCATCTTGTTTGAATTACCTAAGTACATGCCAGAGAATGACCGAACCATAGAGGTGGTGGTATTGACTCATTCCCATGATGACCATATACAGGGAATATATGACATATTAAAGAATTACAATGTAGGAACAATAGTCTATGCATCCCAATGCTTTGATTCAAAGGATTGGGAATATGTAACTACCAATTACAAGGATATCCTGTATGATTTAAATGAAGACTGGAAGCTTACATATGGGGATATATCTGCTTCTGCAATCTATCCAATTAATGTTAATTGCCACCAGAATGTAAACGAGGACTCCATCGTTTTAGATGTTAAAATCAAGGATACCAAGATTTTGCTAATGGGGGATGCTGGATATGAGGCTGAGGAATATTTGTTGAAAAATAATCTGGTAAGTCAGGTTGATATTTTGAAAGCAGGACATCACTGCTCGAGATCAGCTACAAGTGATATGTTTCTCAGCGAGATTTTTCCTACAATTGCAATTTGTAGCTGTGGTACAGACAATACTTTCGGACATCCACACAGTGAAACAATCGATATTTTGAAAAAGTACAACGTACAATATTTGGTAACGTACCAAGAAGGTAATATTGTGTTTACATTTTAAAAAGAGTAAGAATATATGATAGAATAACGGTACAAATAGCTCTTTTGTACCTGTAGCTCAATTGGATAGAGCATTGGTTTGCGGAATCAACGGTTGTCGGTTCAAATCCGGCCAGGTACGCCACTAAATATGCACTCGTAGCTCAACTGGATAGAGCATCGGTCTTCGGAACCGACGGTTGCGGGTTCGACTCCCCCCGAGTGCGTTTTAAAATATATTTACAATATGATGGATATAGTTCAAACCATACAAGAGAGGTTAGAGAAAGGAGTTCTAAGCTTAAACAGTGAGTTTAGCAGAGAGAGAATCCAGGTTTCAGGAACGGACAATCCAACACATGGTGAATATACTTCAAATATTGCTATGCAGCTTGCAGGAGAATTTAAAAAAACTCCAAGAGAGGTAGCACAGATCATTGTAGATGATTTTGAAAAGGGTACAGAGATTGAGAAAGTAGAAATAGCGGGCCCAGGGTTTATCAACTTCTATCTTTCCAACTCATATCTCATGAATGAGGTTAAAGAAATTCTTAAGCAGAAAGATGATTACTTCAAGCTAGATGTTAAGAAAGGTAAGAAGATCGTAATCGAATATACCGATCCTAATCCATTTAAAATACTCCATGTGGGTCATTTGTATACCAACATAGTAGGAGAGTCTTACGCACGCCTACAGGAAGCTCTAGGAGCCGATGTGAAGCGTGCTATATACCAGGGTGATGTTGGATTACATGTCGCTAAAACATTGTGGGGTTTAGAGAAGAAATTAAGAGAAGAGAACGTGGAGTTTAATAGCTTGGAATCATTAGATTTAACGAATAGGGTTAAGTATTTGGGTGAGGCATATGTCTTAGGTAGCGAATACTATGACGAAAAGGAAGATGCACAAGCGCAGGAGGAAATCGATAGCCTAAACTACTACATCTTCTCATTGTGCGTTCCTGAACTTCCAGAGAAGGATTTTAGTATCTACGAAAAAGAAGATATCAAAGAGAAATATCTAAAGGGGAAAGAGTGGTGTATGGAATATTTTGAAACGATATACAAGAAATTAGGTACTAAATTTGACTATTACTTCCTTGAAAGCGAGACCAGTAGCATTGGTTTGGATATGGTTACGAAGAATATGGAGACAGTATTCAAGAAAGATGCAGGTGCTGTAATCTACGAAGGTGATGAATCCAAAGGCCTACATACAAGGGTTTTTGTAAACAAATTTGGTATCCCAACGTACGAGGCTAAGGACTTAGGATTAGCATTTAAGAAGCATGAACTTATCGATTATGATGAGTCGATTATCATTACTGGTAAAGAACAGGCAGGATATTTTAAGGTGGTGTTAGATGCTTTGAGTAAGATAGACAAGAATCTTGCCGAGAAGACCACCCATATTCCTCATGGTTTGATTAAGTCTGTTGATGGTAAAAAGATGTCTAGCCGTAAGGGTACAGCAGGTGCTGAAACATTGATTGATACCACCGCAGAGCTTGCTATGGAGACTATGAAGGAGAATGGTAGGGTTACTGAGGGTATTGAGGAGAAGAGTCAAAGAATAGCTATTGCAGCTATTAAATATGCATTTTTAAAGGTTGGAGTAGGTGGTGATATTGTATTTGATCAGACTAAGGCTCTGAGTTTTGACGGTGATACGGGTCCATACCTTTTGTATGTGTATGCGAGGTGTAAATCTTTGTTAAAAAACAATACGGAAATTGAAAATGGGGGAGATATTAGCGAGAACATCCTTGGAAATGCCGCAGTGAAGAGCTTGGCCGAGACGCTTGGCAAATCAAAACAGATTCTGCTAGCTTCGGGTTTAAACTATGCACCATCAACATTGTCCCAGTATATCTTTGATCTTGCACAATCTTTTAACAATTTCTATCAGCAGGTTTCTGTATTAGAAGCTTCAGAAAAGGATAGAGCGTCTTTACTAGCAATCGTACAAGCTACAATGCTAACGATGAAGAATGGGTTAGAACTACTTGGTATAGGGGTGGTGGATGAGATGTAAATGATTACGGGGTGTAGTTCAGTTGGCTAGAACGCTACGTTCGGGACGTAGAGGTCGCTCGTTCAAGTCGAGTCACCCCGAGATGTATAATATTGTTTGCGATAATGATTATTAATTGTATAATTATCTATGGAGAGATCCAAATTCGATAAACTTAAGCAATATCTTATTGATAATCAATTCTCATTTGAATTGATACACCATAAACCAATCTTCAACGTGGTCGACGGCCTGAATGAAATAGGAATTACTTCTTCAGAGGGCTTTTCTACTTTAATCATGTCTGCGGATGGGAAATATATCGCAATAGTAAGGCGAGATGATAATAAATTGTCTTTTGGAAAAGTAAAGAAACTGTTAAAAATAAATAATTTAACATTTGCAGAGAAAGAAAAAGTTTTAGAAATTACTGGATGTGAGGTAGGTTATGTTTCGCCTTACAATCCGAATTTAAAAACGTACATTGACGAATCAATTACGGAACAATCGTTTATCTATGGTGGAACTGGATCTCCAGAATATGATTTGAAAATTACTCCATCAGATTTGGTTAAAATTACAAATGGAGAGTTAATTAATTTAAAAAAAGAGTAATATGGCTGTTAGTGTTATATTGGGACATCCAAAGTTAGGTAGTTTTAATCACGCAATAGCTAATATGGTAAAACAAACTTTGGAAAATAATGGATATGATGTTAATCTACACGATTTATACAGTGAAAATTTCGATCCAATATTACAAAAAGAAGAATTACAAAAAAATGTTGTTCTTACAAATGAAATTCAAACCCATTGCAACGAAATTCAAAATGCAAGTGGTATTATAATCATTCATCCAAATTGGTGGGGACAACCACCTGCAATATTAAAAGGATGGATTGATAAGGTCATTAGATCTGAGGTTGCATATAGGTTTGTTGGAGAAGATGGTGGCGAAGGGGTTCCAGAGGGATTATTAAAAGCGAAAGTCGCATTAGTGTTTAACACATCAGACACAGAAGCTAATAGGGAGCTAAAAGTTTTCGGGGATCCTCTTGAAAGAATTTGGAAAGATTGCATTTTTGGATTGTGCGGAGTTTCTAACTTCTATAGACGAACATTCAATATAATGGTTTTAAGTACACAATCACAAAGAGAAAAATGGTTAGGAGAGGTGCAAGATACTATAAATAAATACTTTCCAAGGGTATAAAGTTAATCTTGTTTAAGAGTTTTCATCTTGATGGTTAAGCAATAGATGATAACTGCCCACACGCTCCCTTTATATCACTCCCATAGGAATATCTTAATGTATTAGTAATCCCTCTACTATCCAATACCGCTTGAAACCCCTCAATCCTTTTTCTAGTACTAGGCTCATAGGCAATACCATTAACCTTGTTAAAGTTAATAAGGTTAACAAGCACAATCTGGTTTTTAAGTAACTTAGCCAATTCCTTCGCACACTCAGGAGTATCAGTAACATCCTTAAGCATTAAATACTCATACGTTATCTTCTTGTTCCTCTTCTTTTGATCTTTAATCAATACTTCCATTAACTTGTCCAAAGGATTTAACTTCGCAACAGTAGGCATAAGCTTCTCACGAAGCTTTTGATTAGGCGCATGAAGACTAATGGCCAGATTAACACCCATATCCTTCTTTAAAAACTCTTCCAATTGAGGAATATATCCAGAAGTAGATACTGTAATCCTTCTAGCACTCATTGCCATAACATTGCTATCTGTTAGCAAATTGATAGATTCAGAAACATGTTTCAAATTGAGTAGAGGCTCGCCCATACCCATATACACGATATTGGTAATTTTCTCACCAGTAGCTTTCAACTTCCTTTGGAAGTACATAACCTGATCCATAATCTCGTGAGTAGAGAGGCTTTTGTTTAAACCCATTCTCCCAGTAGCACAGAATTTACAACCCACAGGGCAACCACTCATACAACTAATACATACGGTAATACGGTCTTTGTTGCGCATCAACACACTCTCAACAGGGAAGCCCTCTTTGGTATTTGCCAATACCTTAATAGTCTTGTGATCAGAAGAGGGGAATTCAGTAAAATTCTCTAATTCATTGAATGGAACTTCTTCCTTAAGCTTCTCTCTTAAGTCTTTAGGCCAATTAGTAAGCTCATCCCATGAGGAAATCACTTGCTTGAAGTACTGGTCATACAGTTGTTGAACTCTGTAACCTTGTACATTGTTGTTCTTAAGGAATCTTTTAAACATATGCCCATTATATTGTTCTTTCGTGTGATTTACAAACTAATCTTTCTCCTCTAATATGTATATATCTAATTAAGCATATTGCCCCTATGGTTATTGGAGCTACACACAACGGTTACATTGCCCCAAAAGGCTGGAAACCTAAGAACCCGGATGAGAATTACATCATTACATACCTCGATATTGAGCTTGCGGATGGTATTGGCATGGAAAAATTTGAGGATGTAGTAGCTGCATGCGCAGCAGAAAGCTCTACTGGTACATGGACAGATGTGTATTCTGGACGAGATTCAGGTGTGAGGATGGCGGAAAAGCTTAAAGCAATTGCTTTTGATCTAGAACCCGAAACTAAAACATTCAAAATAGCGTACAAGAAGGAGCTCTTTGAATATGACAATATGTCTGGAATACTGGCAGGCCTAGTAGGTAACATCGATGGAATGAAGATGCTCAAGGCTTTTAGATGTTTAGATATTCGCTTCCCAAAGTGCATAATCCAAGCATTCCAAGGCCCACAGTTTGGTATTTGGGGAATGCGAGAACTTTTGCAAGTAGAAGAAGGCCCATTGCTTTGTACTGTTCCAAAACCAAAAGTAGGGCGTACAGCCAAAGAACAGGCTAAATTAGCAGAGATACTTTTTACTGCTGCAAATGCTGAATATCATGGTATTAAGGATGACGAGAACTTAACAAGCTTACCATTCAATACTTTTGATGACAGATGCGAGTTAATACACAAAGTGCAAAGAGAGGTGGAAAGGAAGACTGGGAAGAAGAAATTCTACCTATGTAATGTTACTCATTCTAATTTAGATGTAATGATACAAAGAGCAGACAAAATTAAGGCACAAGGGGGAAGATGGATGATGATGGATATTGTTACTACTGGATTTAGTGCAATTCAAACGATGAGAATGCATAATCCTGGATTAGCAATACATGCGCATAGGGCGATGCATAGCCTTTTTGACAGAGAATCAGGACCAGGGGTATATGACAAAGGCGAAATCAAAGACTTCTCAATGTCCATGGTAGTTACTGCTAAAATCATGAGAATGTTAGGTGTAGACTCACTTCATGGGGGAGCGCCAAGTGGAAAGATGGAAAACTATGGTGAGCCCAAACTCATTAGGGATACATTGCAGTTGGATATAACGCCAGAAACGAGTATGACATTAGGACAGAACTGGTATGGGATGAAACCTGTATGGCATGTGGCTTCCGGTGGATTACATCCCGGTACTATTCCTGAAGCACTGTATCAACTTGGAGAGGATATCATCATCCAAACAGGTGGTGGAGTTCTTGGACACCCATGGGGCATTGAAGCAGGTGTAGAAGCCGTAATACAGGCAAAGGATGTGGCATTAGGCAGAGGAAATATGGAGCAATGGATAATTGAGCATCCAGATACAGCATTGGCGAAAGCTGCTCATCATTGGGGATTTGGTCCTAAGATTGTTTGATTGAGGCGAGGCCTTGCGACCCCATAGCTATGAAAAGGACATCTTCCACTCTTTCTTTTATAGCTTTTTTCTTAAGGTTTCGTTTAGGTGATAGCTATTCTGCCAAGCTTTTTATCCCAGACATATGGTTATGGGATTTGTAGGCGAGGCCTTGATGTTGTAAAATGTCCGTTATGGCAGACAAAGGAATTACACCTAGAGCACAAGATTTCTCACAATGGTATTTAGATATCATAGAGAGAGCAGAATTAGCAGAGAACTCTGCTGTAAGAGGTTGTATGGTCATTAAACCATACGGCTATGCTATCTGGGAGAATATTCAAAAAGAATTAGACAGAAGAATCAAAGCTAGTGGACACAAAAACGCATATTTCCCATTACTCATACCTAAGTCATTCTTCACCAAAGAAGCATCTCATGTTAAAGGTTTTGCTAAAGAATGTGCAGTAGTAACACACTACAGATTAAAAGAATCTCCAGATGGAAAGGGAATTGTAGTCGATGAGGATGCAAAGCTGGAAGAAGAATTGATCATTAGGCCTACCTCAGAAACCATTATATATGATACCTTTTCAAGATGGATTACCTCATGGAGAGATCTTCCAATGAAGATAAATCAGTGGGCAAATATTATGAGATGGGAGAAAAGGACTAGACCTTTCTTAAGAACATCAGAGTTTTTGTGGCAAGAAGGTCATACTGTGTACGCTACTGAAGAAGAAAATATAAAAGAGGTTAAGGATATGCTTCAAATGTATGTAGATTTCGCTAGAGACGTACTTGCTGTAGAAACATATTCTGGTAGGAAATCTGAAAGCGAGAAGTTCGCAGGTGCAGTTAATACCTTTGGAGTAGAAGCAATGATGCCTGATGGCAAATCATTGCAATTTGGTACCTCTCATGACCTAGGACAGAACTTCGCAAAGGCATTTGAGATTAAATTTGCAGACAAGGATGGTACTGTAAAAACACCATACCAGAATAGCTGGGGTGTAAGTACTAGAATGATGGGTGCTTTGATTATGACTCACAGTGATGACAATGGATTGGTATTGCCACCAAGTGTAGCTCCAATTAAGGTTGTCATTGTCCCTATATCTAGAGATGAAAATAGGGAGACTGTAATGGAATATTGTAATACCCTCGCAGCGGAGCTTAAAGCAGAGATAGAGGAAGTTGAATTAGATGCTAGAGATTTTGTATCTCCGGGGTACAAGTTTAACGAATGGGAGAAAAAGGGAGTCCCAGTAAGAATGGAAATAGGGGAAAGAGATATTCAGAATGGTGGAGTGACTATGGTACGAAGAGATACTAATGAAAAAATGTTTGTGGAACGTGTGCAGGTATTGGAATATACAAAGAATCTTTTAAATGAAATTCAGAACAGTTTGTTAAACAGATCACAGTCAATTATACGAAATAATACCCATACGGTTGAGTCATATGATGAGCTCAAATCGATGATGAATGATGGAAAAGGGTATGCCAAAGTATATTGGTGTGGTGATCCTAAATGCGAGGAGAGTATCAAGGCAGAAACCAAGGCTACAACTAGATGTATCGCAGAAGAAGGAGTCGCGGGGAATTGTATATACTGCGGAAAGGATTCTAAAGAAGCTTGGTATATAGCCCAATCTTATTAGGTGAAACGAAGCGAAATTCACTATTTTCTCAAACCCTCAAACTGTTCAAATTGGCCATGCTGAAGACATGTCTCTAAATTTCTGTAAATGAAGGGAATGCCGAAGTATCCCTTTGTAATAGCTGTTTGTCTCTGATGTACTCATTATTTACACCCCAACCAATTCGTAGACCCGTAGTATTTTGGGTCTAAAACTGGGTGAGAAGTTTCACTATTCTAAATTTGCTAGATATTTCTTGAGATACTTTCCAGTCCAACTCTTAGAATTTTTCATCACATCTTCCACAGTACCTTCAGCTACAATGTAGCCACCCTTATCTCCACCCTCTGGACCAAGATCCACAATCCAATCTGCAAACTTTATGATATCTAAGTTATGTTCCACACACATAACAGTATGGCCTTTATCAACTAAACCCTTAAGTAGGGTAAGTAGCTTGTCTATATCGTGATAATGTAACCCAGTGGTAGGTTCGTCCAATATATACATGGTATGACCACGAGACATCTTTGATAATTCTTTAGCTAACTTGATTCTTTGAGACTCTCCACCTGATAGAGTGAGTGCAGACTGGCCTAATTGTATATAGCCAAGCCCAACTTCATTTAATACAGCTAGCTTTCTATATATAGAAGGAATGTTCTTAAAAAACTCTAATGCGTCTTCTACTGTCATATTTAAGACATCAGATATATTCTTTCCTTTATAATCAACCTGCAATGCCTCTTCATTATATCTTTTCCCATTACATGAATCACAAGTTACATACATATCTGGTAAGAATTGCATTTCAACTTTGATCTGACCATCACCCTGACATTTCTCGCATCTTCCACCTTTGACATTGAAACTAAATCTATTGGTTCCATATCCTCTGGCTTTGGCTTCCTTAGTATTGGCGAATAGATCTCTAATTGCAGTGAATACCCCAGTATAAGTAGCGGGATTTGACCTTGGTGTTCGGCCTATAGGCGATTGATCTATATCGATAATCTGATTAATTTTCTCCACTCCCTCGATTGATTTATATGATCCCTCCTGTTGTTTTGAATGCATAACTTTATTCATCAGTACTGGATAGAGAGTATCGTTTATCAATGAAGACTTCCCACTGCCAGAAACACCAGTTATACAAATGAATTGATTTAACGGTATTTCTAGGTTTACATCCTTAAGGTTGTGAGTAGCGAGCCCTGTGAGTTTTAGCTTATCCTTCTTATCAGATTTTACCTCTCGCTTTAAGTCTTGCCCGACAGAAAGCTCTTTGTTAATATACCTAGCAGTGAGTGAGCCGCTGTGCTTGATATCTTCTATAGTACCTTCTGCTACTACCTTACCACCGTGTCTCCCGGCATTAGGGCCTATATCGACTACCCAGTCAGCACATCTTATAGTTTCTTCGTCGTGTTCGACCACTATGACAGAATTGCCGGTATCACGCAGGTTCTCGAGTGATTTTATCAACTTTGACACGTCTCTTTGGTGTAAGCCGATTGAAGGTTCATCAAGCACATAAAGGACTCCTGTGAGTCCAGTACCAATTTGGGATGCTAATCGTATTCTTTGGGATTCTCCTCCTGAAAGAGTGGTTGCCTTTCTAGAAAGAGTTAAATAATCGAGTCCAACATTGGTAAGAAAGTTCAATCTTGAGAGAACTTCTTTAATAATTGGCTTGGCTATCTCTGCTTTGTTGCCTTTGAGTTCAATTGAACCAAAGAATGTGATTAATTCGTTAATTGGTGTATTGGTTATCTCATCTATATTCTTTTCATTGATTGTTACTGCTAGGGTATATGGTTTCAATCGTTTACCATTACATGCATCACAAACTCTTTCTACCATGTATTTTTCTGTTTCGAGTCTTGAATAATCAGAGGAAGTTTCCTTGTATCTTCTGTTTAATTCATTTATTACGCCTTCATATTCAGCATCATAGATCTTAGTTCTACCAAATCTATTGGTGTACTGTATGGTATATGTTTCTTTCGCACCTTTTCCATGGAAGATGAGGTCAAATATCTCTTGGGGATACTTTTTTATCGGTGTTTTAAGATCAAAATGATGTTCTACAGCTACACTTTGTAATATTTTTAATGTCCATGAGTCTTTACTTGTTCTGTTACTCCATGGGAAGATTCCACCCTCTGATATTGTCAAATTCGGGTTGTAGAGTAGGTTTATATCTAATTCTTTAAGTATTCCTAATCCTGCACACTTAGGGCATGCTCCCTCTGGAGCGTTAAATGAGAAGCTAGCTGGTACTATTTTAGGATATGATATGCCACAAGTAGGACAAGTGTTGTTTTCAGAGAAGAATAGGGGTTCTTCACCTTCTATTAATACTTTAACTTCGCCCTTGGATTGGGTGACTGCAAGCTCTATGGCGTCTGTAAGACGCTTTTGTTCTACATTCTTACCATCTAATCGGTCTATTACGAGGTCTAAATCGTGTTTTTTGTTCTCATCGAGCTTAATATTTTCAATATCATCAAGCATATATGTATTGCCATCAACGATTATTCTGAGAAACCCTCGTGCTAGTAACTTCTCGAAGAGCGAAGAAAACTCGCCCTTACGATTCTTTATCAATGGTGAAACCACCTGGAACTTCTTGTTTGAATCCTTGATATGATCGAGTACTTTTTGTGTTATTTCTTGGATAGTTTGAGCTTCAACTGGTGTATGACAATTTGGACAATGGGCGATGCCAATATTTCCATACAGTAATCGAAGGTAGCTATATATCTCTGTGATGGTTCCTACGGTAGATCTAGGATTGGATCCTGCGGTCTTCTGATCGATTGAGATAGCAGGGGAGAGTCCTTCTATGGAATCTACATCGGGCTTCTTCATAACGCCTAGAAACTGCCTTGCATAGGACGAGAGGGACTCGACATATCTTCGTTGACCCTCTGCGTACAATGTATCAAAGGCCAAGGAGGATTTACCACTACCGGAAACTCCAGTTATTACTACTAATTTGTTCTTAGGGATATCAAGCGATATATTCTGTAGGTTATTCTCTCTTGCACCCCTTATTTTTATATATTCTTGTTTCATTGCAATGTACATTATACCATGGAAAAGCTATATATATAATCCTATAGAAAAATGAAATTCCATTGGAAATGTGATATATTTATGCTAAGCTTAGCTGTAAATAAGCACCTGTAGCTCAATCTGGATAGAGCAACACACTCCTAACGTGTAGGTTGTCGGTCCGACTCCGGCCAGGTGCGTTCTAGTGAATTTCTAACTCTGTGATTGAAAGTTTGCCTGCTTCGTCATTAGTAAAGGTAAGTAATGTATTGTTTGAGCTTCTGATTAAGAAAGTAAGAAGATTTTCTGATTTGGTTATGTATGTTTTGTTATCTCCATCGACATCAGCTATATATATAATTCCTTCTTGGAAATAGGTGATATTGAGAGAGTCAGTGAGCCATTTAAAACTAGAAGCTTTGGATATATTTGCGATATTCTTTATCTTCTTTGATCCAATGTTTACAGTATGATCTCCTTCTGTTTTATCAAAAGTAAATATTCCAATTTGATTATCATCTCTAAATATTAATCTTTCTCTGTCTTCATTAAATGCGATAAACTCTGTTGGATAGGCAGAAATCATCATGAATTTCTGTGTTTGTATGTTGAACCAGTATGTGGCTAATGATGTTTTAATATATACTCCCTGAGCTTGTTGATTTACATTGATGTATGTAATTTCTCCTGCAGAGAATGTACTCTCGGGAGAAGATGAGAATTCGGAGTATGTAAATCCATTATTTCTATATTGTTTTAAATATTTATCTGTTTTAAAGAAGTAGAAGTTGCTTATGATGTATTTTGAGTTTGTCCCATTTAGATTCATCTGTTTTAGGTTATAAGCGTAAGTGCCCTCTAGTTGATCTTTCGCAGGTTCTACTATATAGAAGAAGCCTTGCTCATCAGTGGTCCAAATATACTCTTGAGATACTAATTTCTCGACTAATGTTGTAATTTGATTTATTTTTATATCGTAAGAATATATACCGCTAACAGAATCGAGTACGAGATAATTGTTGTCGTTTGACCAAGCTATTTTATATGCTTTTGCGGGATCAAGGCTCAAAGCTTTTAGAGATGCAAATTGCGAGAGTACCTGAGTATTAAGGATATAGTATTGGCTTGTAGTACCACTGGTAACATTTAGTAAAGCTTGAAGGCCACTAGGGGATAGTGTTATATCAATATTATTACTATCCAATTTCAATATTTCTGATGGATTTGTAGTGAAATCCCAAAGCGCAGGATTTAATGTATATTCCCAAAGTGTATATCCATTTGTTTCTTTGGTTAGGAATAGAAGGTGGTCATTATTTTCATTGACCCAATATTTTTCAATTGTACCAGCAGAGGTCCAAAGTGTAGTATATTTTGGATCTTGTTTAATTAACCATGGAAATATGGGGGTAGATTTCCCCTCTAGGATATCGATATCTTTTTCCCAGTTGTAATATCCATCTCTTTTGACAGTAATATGGTATGTTCCAATTTTTACACTTGTACTTTTAGGAGTTTTTCCGACCAATTTTTCATTTACATATACATCTGCACCAAAAGGGGAACTTTCAACAGTAATGACTCCATTCTGCGTTATTTCTTGTTTAAAAATATCTAATCTATATCCATTAGCATAGAAATATATTCCAGAGGCAACTAAAAATAGTATTAAGGTGTACAATATTGGGAAGAGGAGTGATCCAATATATGATTTGGCTTTGGTCTTGGGAGACGTTTTCATGCCAAGAGTATAGCATAATGGGTGTAAAGTTTGTTAGAATGTAAACTATGGAAGTAAAGAAAAGAATTTTAACGGGGGACAGACCTACAGGACAGTTGCACATTGGCCACTACTTTGGGTCTTTACAAAGTAGAGCAAAATTACAGGATGAATATGAGGAGTATATTGAGATAGCTAATGTACAAGCGTTGACAGATAATTTTGATAATCCAGGTAAGGTTAGAGAGAATATCGAAGAATTGCTTTGTGATTACTACGCTGCTGGGATTGATTTTAACAAAGCTACCATATTTATACAGAGCGAGGTTCCAGCTATCCATGAGATATTCATATATCTTGCCAACTTTGCTACAGTTCAACAGATACAACATAATCCTACAATTAAAACAGAGATGGCTCAAAAGGGTATGGAAGTTTCTACTCCTTTGGGTTTCTTCATCTATCCTATTCATCAAGCCGCAGATATATTGTGTGTTAATGCAGATTTGGTACCTGTAGGTAAGGATCAGGCTCCTATGATTGAGGACACTAGAGTATTAGCTAGAAAATTCAACAGTACATACAAAACAGACCTATTACATCAGCCACAAGCATTGTTTGGTGTTGAAGCTAATGTCCCTGGAATTGATGGTAATACAAAGATGGGGAAGAGTTTAAACAATGGTATATATCTTGCCGACACAGAAGAAGAATTAAGAAAGAAAGTATTTAAGATATATACAGATCCTGCAAGAATTCATGCTACTGATCCAGGTAAGATCGAAGGTAACGTTGCATTTACATACTTAGACTTGTTCGACAAGAACGTTGATGAAGTCGAAGCTATGAAAGAGAGATATCGAAGTGGAACTATTAAGGATGTGGAAGTAAAAGAAAGGTTATTTGAAGTTATGAATGAATTCCTAACTCCAATTAGAGAGCGAAGAAGAGAAGCTGAAGGTATGAAGGCGGAATTAATGCAAAAAGCTTTGGAAGGTAGTAAAAAGGTTGCAGATATTGCTAAGGGTGTTGCAGATGAGATGAAAGTTGCAATGAAGTTGAAATTTTAGGTGATAATAGATAACTTGTAGTAGTGAAAACTAATTCATATGTTTGTAAAGAAATTAGGTATAGACCTAGGAACAGCTAACTCAGTTGTATTTGTCCAAGGGGAAGGTATTGTCTTAACTGAACCTACCGTTGTAGCTATAGATGTTAATAACTTCACTGTCATAGCTGTAGGTATGGAAGCTAAAGAAATGATTGGCAAAACTCCTGACAACATCGTTGCTAAGAGACCTCTTCGTAATGGAGTTATAGCTGATTCTAGAGTAACTGAAGCTTTACTAAGATATTTCTTTGATAAAGCATTAGGTAAGAGTAGGTTTTTCAAACCAGATGTAGTTATTAGTGTGCCTGCAGGTATTACTTCTGTAGAGGAGAGAGCTGTACTTAAGGCTGCGAATGCGGTTGGAGCTAGGAATGTAACATTACTTCCAGAACCACTTCTTGCGGCATTAGGTGCAGAGATGCCAATAAATACATCTTCTGGAAATATGATTATAAATATGGGTGGTGGTACTACCGAAGTTGCAGTCATATCTCTTGATGGAGTAGTGGAGTATGAATCTCTCAGAGTAGCTGGAGACGCAATCAATGAAGCCATAATTTCATACATGCGTAAAAAGAAAGGCCTTTTAATTGGAGAACAGACAGCAGAAAAAATCAAAATAAAGATTGGTTCTGCTCTTGAGGTAAAAGATCCAAGAGAAATGGAAGTAAGGGGAAGAGATGTTGGAGCGGGTATGCCTAAATCCATAGTTATTGATTCTAATGATATTGCAAAGGCAGTAGAGTGGCCTCTAAGAAGCATCATAAAGAGTATTCAGGCAGTACTTGAAAAAACACCTCCAGAACTCTCTGCTGACATTATGGATCGTGGTATGGTAATGAGTGGTGGTACCTCCTTATTAAGAAATTTAGATAAGCTTTTCTCTCGTGCCACTGGGGTACCTGCACATGTAGCTGATGATCCACTTTTCTGTGTTGTAAAAGGTACTGGTATTGCACTTGACCTCATAGAGGAAGGCTCTAGAAAGTTCTCTTTTAACAGAGATTTTAGAAGATAGTTTTAATCTTCTCTAACATATATAATATATCCCATGGAAATATTTGGTAGAAAAAAGAAGACACTAAAGCTGGATGAGGTTACCAAGTTACTTGGTGATTTAAGGATACCTACAGCACTTGTTTTTACACCCACGAACTTAGAAGCAGAAAAGAAGAAATTCTTTAATAGCGAGACATATAATCCAGTATTTGAATACAGAATTGTTAAAAATAATAACAAAGAGATATTAAAGAAGTTATCTCATGTCAAAGAGATCGTTGATGTTGATCCTCGTATTTCCGACTTCTACCTTCAGTTAATTGATTCAAAGAAAGAGGCTAGTGACCTTATGTATGCGGTTGGTAATAACGAAGAGGTTACAGACATTTCAGTACACAGGTATGGTAAGCCTAGTGACAAGCTCTTTAGAAATGCGGCTAGGGTATTAAGAGGGAAGTTGGATAGTTACAATGTGGTTAAGGAAGATTCCATCAAGAAGGGGGAAATCCTTTACTATGATGATATTGTTAAGGTTTTTAATATTGTATTTCAAGAGTTAGGTCTCGATGGCTGGACAGTAAACAAGTCCATTAATATTGCTAAAAATGGTGTGAAGCTTGGTATTAAGAGGAAAGAGGTCTTAGTAGATGCGAATATTGAAAGAACTAAGTACAAGTTAAGAAAGACTTTGGTTCATGAGGTTGGTACTCATGTTTTAAGAGCACATAATGGTTTAATGTGTGGGTTTGATGCTTTGAGTAATGCAAATCTTCCTGAATATTTAGATGTTGAGGAGGGGTTGGCTACATGGAATGAAAACAATATGGGCCTTCTTACAGAGAAATGGTTAAAAAACAAAGCAGCTCTCACATGGGCGATATATCTTGGTGAGGATCTTTCATTCAGAGAACTGTACAATGTTTTGTTAGCTGTTTTGCCTAAGTATTCTGCATTTGATGTGACATACAGAGTAAAGAGGGGTTTAGGAGATACTCATGATAGAGGGATATATTCTAAGGATGTGGCATATTTTAGAGGATTTAGAAAAGTTAAGAAGAAATTAGAAGAAAATCCTAGGTTGTATAACCAATTGTATGCTGGGAAGATTACATTTAAACAGTGTGAATGGGTAGAGGATGGGTTATTACCTATGCCTACTAATGTTCCAAACAAAGAGAAATGGTTAGAGATATTTGAAAAGGCGGGGATATAATAGCTCAATCATTCCTCGTAATTATATTTACAAAATACCTATTTCTGGTAAGATTGAGAGCATAAGATTATAAGCCCTAATAATTGCATGAATAACCCAAATCAGAGTCAGATAGAGGATCCTATAAATAGCACAGGAGTATCTGATAATACATCTGAGCGAGAGTTTGATGATTCACTAAGTGTAGAGAGTATAGAGCAGGGCGCCTTTTATGAACATTTTTATCATGAATTTACCAAAGCAGCCGGAGATTTTGTATCTATGGAGCTTCAGGAAAAGCTACGACATGCAAGATTGGTAATTGGAGGTTGTGGAAGTATTGGTAGCCCAGTTGCGACAACAGCTACTAGATCTGGAATGGAAGACATAACTATGGCTGATCCAGACGTAGTTGAGCCAAGTAATCTTGCTAGGCAAGATTATACGTATGATCAAGTGGAAATAAACAAAGCAGTGGCATTGAAGGACAATCTAAAAAAAATTAACCCATATCCAAATTTCAAAGCGATACCAGAGGGAATCACAGATGAAAATGTTGAAGAATTAGTCAAAAATGCCGACATTTTATTTGATGGTATAGATATTAGAGCTTCAGATATGATGTACAAATTCCACGAATATGCAGCTAAATATAAAAAGCCAGTAATAGTGGGCTATGATTTAGCCGGAACAGCCATGCTCGCGGTATATCGCTATGATCTAAAAGACATGAAGCCATTGGATGGGGATATCTCACCAGAAATGATGGAACAATTTAAAATGGTAAAAGGAGCGTACAAAGATGGAAAAATATCGGAAGGACAATTTTTAGACTATGTAAATCATACATTGACGGGAGCGATTAATCCTTTCCAAGTGCCAGTTGAGCAATTTGAACAATTGATCAACAAAAAAGAAGGAGAAACGAGAACTCCACAAATGGGGACTACGTCGAGGCTCATTGGTGCACTGGCAATCGAAACAATGAAACAAATTCTTTCTGGGAAAGAAGTGAAAGACGTAATTGCAATTGATTTACCTACCGCGGTAAGAAAATTTAATCCAAGTGTTTTAAGAAAGATGGGATTAATGTTGAAAACATTGGAAACTATCAAGAGTAGGGGAAAAGAAGTGAATACAATGCTAAATAATTTAAATCCAGTATAAAATGTTTATGGATACAGATACGCTAGGTTCACAAACAATAATCCAAGATGCACAATTAGATACAGAAACAGTCTGCTGTGAAGCCGTTACCGTGGAAGATCAAATAGGAAGATTAGAAGTGGTAACCGAGAGATACAAATCAGAGGGATATTTGGATAGTATATCTACGGTAGAAATAAACGATGTTCCCACAGAACAATTGCTTGCGAAAGAGGGGTTAAACATATTAAGATCAAAACTTACACTGGAACAAGATGCAGAATTCTTGCAAGAGGGAATTCTTGTTGAACATAATGGGCGGTCTTTGTATATAGATAAGTACCATTTTAATTCTGTACCTTTTGTAGTAAAACAAGGAGATACATATATTGGCTCTGCACGTCTTATCATTAAAAATGGGTATGGACTTCCAACAACAAATGATCCAAGGATAGAAATTAGTAATTTATGGAAAGAGAATGTCCAAGATTGTAGAGCAGAATTTTCTCAATTCGCTGTTAGAAAAGGAGCTCCCATGGACACATCTGTGAAGCTATTAAAAGCAGCTTATGATTACAGTAAAGAGAATAGCCTAATGGGTTGGTTGGCTACAACTGACAACAAAGTAGTCAGACTTTTGAATAGCCATTTTTTTCAGTTTGATCTACCAAACATTGGCCCCTCAGTTGAATATCTAGGATCCCAGTCGACTCCAATATATATTGATTTTGAGAAAGCTTTAGCTAATGCAGAGAAATATGAGAGTAGCCAAAAGATTGCAGCTTTCATCCGGGGAGAATAGTGTTCTCAAAAGATTTATACTAATATAGAGAATAATGCAAACTGTCTATCTATTTATAATAAGTGGTTGTCTTGGTGTTCTAGGACTTTTAACCCTTTTAAACAATCCGAAGCAAAAATCGAATCTGTTTTTCTTTTTTGTATCTATTTCTGCGATAGGTTGGATATGGACTAATTATTTATCTAATGTCGCATCGACAGTAGATTCTGCAATTCTGTATAACAAATTCATATTTGTTATTACATCATTACTAATATATTGTTTGTATTTATTCTCCACAGTTTACCCAACGGATAGATTTAATAAGCTTAAGGGAGCTAAAACTATTCTGTTTATATTTACAATAATAACCTTAATAGCTGATTTCTCACCATACTTAGTAGGAAATGTTGAGATATTTGGGGATCATTCTTCTATTACTTTCGGATATGGAATATCTGTATATTTGGTACACTTTGCTATTTGTCTTATTTTATTCATCATAAATATCGTTCGTAGCTATAGGAAAGCTGAGGGTGTAGAAAGAATTAAGATTCAGTATTTATTATTAGGAATATTTTTTTCATTGTTAGGGGCGGGGACTACAAATCTCATATTACCAATTTTTATCGATAACTTTAATCTTTCAAATGTCGGACCTGCATTTTTGTTATTCTTCATAGGATTTACAACAATCTCTATGATCAGATATCGATTGTTTGGAATCAAATTCTTGTTGGCACAAATTCTTAGAATGCTCGTACTGACAGTAGTTCCAGCACTGAGTTTCTACTTCCTTATATACGTTTTCAAACTGTTATCCTGGGATATATATAGTGGAGCATCGATAAGTTTGGCAATTGGGGGAGCTTTAATATTTTCCGTAATTTATGGATATATCATTAATAAATCGCAAACCATATTTTTAGGTAAGTTTGCATATGGAGGGGTTAATCCTCAAGATATAATAAGTAAATACGCAAAAGATATAAGTGTGGAACTAGATATTGCTAAACTCTCTCAACAGACAATTGCACTAATTAAGGATTTATTTTATGTCAATCATATAGGAATTTTCGTATTTAAAAAGGAGATAAATGAGTTAGTGTATCAAGATGTAATTGGGTTTGCACATGATCAAATAGATACGGAAGAGCTTCATCTTGTAACACAGTACTGGGATAAAATAGGAGAAAATAAAGTTTTAATAAAAGGCGAATTACAGAAGGAAGTTGAGTTTACTAATGATGACCTAACAAAAAGAGTATATGCCTTGATGGAGGCAAATAATACCAATGTTATTGTTCCGTTGAATAAAAGGGTACAACTTAATGGCTTGATAATCATGGGAGCCAGGGAAGATAAAAGAGATCTCACCGTAGAGGAATTGAAATTTTTAGAAGATTTAGTTATTAACACTTCTGTTGCAATGGGTCGTGCGATTCTATATAAAGAAGTCGAAGCCTTTAACCAAACCTTACAATCTAAGGTTGATGCTCAAACGGCAGAATTACAGATTAAGGTCAAAGAACTTCAGGAAGCTCGTAATAAGGAAAACGATATGATAGATATAATGGGGCATGAATTAAGAACACCTGCTACCATAGTTAAACTCAATGCTCAGCTCTTAGAGAAGTTCACAGGGGATATACATAGCGATCCTGAAGCATACAGGCGATATGTAGATAGAATTAAGATGGCTGTAGAGAATGAAATAAAGTTAATTAACACACTGTTGAGTAGTGCTAAATTAGAAGGAGACAAGATAGTCATAGATCCAGAGGAAGTAGATATAAAGGAGGAAATAGAGATGGCTATACATGGCAATGAGAGAGATGCTAATGAAAAGAATCTTCCAATTATTGATAATTCCAAACCAGAAACTCCTCATGTATACGCAGATAAGGCTAGGGTAGTAGAGATATTAAACAACCTCATAAGTAATGCTGTTAAATATACAAATAAGGGGAGTATAACCATTGAAGATAGGTTTGACGATAATTGGGTAGAGATTTCCATTATAGATACTGGTAATGGTATTAGTGCTGAAGATCTTCCTAAGCTAGGTCAAAAGTTCTACAGGGCAGGGAACCATATTAATTCTGATCTAAAGGTTGGGGAGAAGATAGAGATTGTAAGGCCTGGAGGGACAGGATTAGGGCTTTTTGTGACCTTTAACCTCATACGTAAGATGGGTGGGGATATTCGCGTAGAGAGTGAATTAGGGAAGGGTAGTAAATTTGTATTTGTATTACCTAGATACAAAGCTCAAGCAATACACGACCATGATGGTGATAGTGATAATATGTTTGAGAAGCTAGGACTTAAAAAGCAGTAATAATAGCTTCAGCTATATTTACTGGTTCTCCCTCTGTCTTAGTCTCGTATGCTTTATATCCAGGATGTAAGCTTATCTCTTGTATACATGCTTTCCCATTCATATACATAAAGTCTACAGCCATGAAATCAGCTTCTAATACTGAAGCCATTTTCTCTGCAATCTTAGTAATCTCCTCATTAGGAGTATCATATAGCTCATATTCACCTCTTAGAACAGTCTTAAATCCTTCTGTAGCTTTTCTTTTAAATCCACCAATAACCTTTCCTAACTTAACAAATATTCTGTAGTCTTCACCAGTATCAGAAAACTCTTGTATGAAGAAGTGTGAAAGATCCTGCCCATCAAGATTCTCTTGCTTGTAATCCTCATCTTTTTCTAATTTAAACACGTTCTTCTTAATTTTCTCTTTACCATCAATCATTTCTGTTCTATTTGCTCCAGAATATTCCTTAATAATTAATGGATATTCCTTTAACATATCTCTTTCTTTTAAATATTCTCCATTGGTATGG